>Ga0075030_100005116_pt1 | contig 11837 bp, 9 predicted proteins | sample LitLauG_LLR_2012_FD_71393 | JGI IMG/M metagenome (GOLD analysis project Ga0075030, IMG submission 71393) | Freshwater sediment microbial communities from Pennsylvania, USA - Little Laurel Run_MetaG_LLR_2012 | ecosystem: Environmental > Aquatic > Freshwater > Creek > Sediment | place: USA...
GCTTCCGGATTGCCCTCCAGCGTACTCTGGTGGCAACTGGCGCAGTTCACCTCAAACACGTTCATGCCGCGCTCGGCCTGCGCCTCGGTGTAGACGCCGTCCAGCACCGTCGGGTCAGCCGCCCGCGCGCCACTCACCAGCACCACCGCCACCAGAAAACAAACCAGTTTGTTCATATCGGCACTCATCATTTTATGCCCTTGACTACACACTCCGGCAGCGCCGCTCTCCCGGACTGATATGCTAAACCTCATGAAATTCGGTGCTGTTCTTCTCCTCGCGGCGACCGCGATCCTGACCGTGTCGGCCCCCGCACAGGCCCAACTCCGCGCTCCTAACGACGCCGGCATGGCTTGGGGCCACTGGCATTTCACCGCTAAAGATGTCGACGCCCAAACTGCCTTCTGGAAGACCCTCGGCGGCGTCCCCGTCGAGAACGGCCCTCTGAAGATGATCTCCTTCCCGGGTACCCTCATCCTGATGCGCAAAGCGGATTCCGTCGAACCTACCATCGGCTCCAACGTCAACCACGTCGGCTTCTTCGTGAAGGACCTCGCCGCCGCCAAAGCAAAATGGGCCGCTGCCGGACTCAATCTCGATATCGCCAACCCCACCGCCGTCAACTTTTTCATCAACGGCCCCGACGGCATCCGCATCGAGATCTACGAAAACAAGACTCTCGATACGCCCATCTCCAGCCACCACACCCACTTCTTCGCCGCCGACCCCGTCGCCGAGCGTGACTGGTATATGAAGTGGTTTGGCGGCACCGCCGGCAAGCGCAATGGCAGCGAGACCGATCAGATCCCCGGCATGGAACTGGCCTTCATCGCCAGCAAGGACAAGCTCGCCCCCACCAAAGGCCGCGCCCTCGATCACATCGGTTTTGAAGTGAAGAACCTTCCGGCCTTCGTCGCGAAACTAAAGGCCGCAGGCATCAAACTCGACATCGAACCGCGCACCCTGCCCAACACCAACACGATGATCTGCTTCATCACCGATCCCTGGGGCACCTACATCGAGCTCACGGAGAACCTGGCGCCGCCGGCAAAGTAACTCACTTTCCAGCCCCAAAAAATAGCCCGCGCTCAACCTGAGGCGCGTTTCGATCCCCAACACCAGGCCGTGATTGGCATATAATCAATCGCGGCCCGAAAACACGATCCCGGGGCACCGCGGCTTCGTAACGATCCAGGAGAGAAAGCATGTCGAAGACAGTTTTTAGTTTGGCTTTTGTGGCGACACTCACCCTCGCCGGCGGTTCTCTGTGGGCACAGGGGAGAGGAGCGGCAGACGACCCGGTCGCGAAGATCCGCCTCCTGAAGCCAAATCTCTACATGATCACGGGCAGCGGCGCCAACACCTTAGTCCGCGTGACTCCGGTCGGCGTGATCGTCGTGGATACCAAGAATCCCGGCGAGAACAGATACGACCGCATGATGGAAGAGATCAAATCGGTCACCGATCAGCCGGTCAAGTACGTCTTCAACACGCACCATCATCCGGACCACGTCGGCGCCAATAAACAGTTCATCGATGCGGGAGCCACGGTGATCGCCCTCGATGCCCTGAAGACCAACATGGCCAACGATCCGCGAACCAAGGATATTCCCGGCCTTCCGACCCAGACGTTCGCCAAAGATTATGTACTGAAATTCGGAGGCGCTGAAGTCGACGCGCACGCCTTCGGGCGAGGGCACACCGGCGACGACACCATGGTCTACTTCCCCGATGCAAAAGTGGTGATGGTCAGCGACCAGATCACCGACGGTAATCCGGGCGCCGATTTCGCCAACGGCGGCAGCATCCTCGAGTGGAACAAGTCGCTCGACGGAGTGCTGGCGCTCGATTTCGAACTCGCGATTCCCGGCCGCGGCGAGCCCAAGACCCGCGCCGACGTTCAGGCCTTCCGCGACAAAATGGCGAAATTCATCACTCGGTGTACCGACGCCGTGAAGGCCGGGGCTACGAAGGAAACGCTCGCGTCGAAGGTCGATACCACCGATCTGGGGTGGAAGTTCAATCCGCCCGTCTTCGCCGGAATTTACGACGAGATCGCGAAGGCAAAGTAGGAGCAACAAAGCAGCGTGTGGGGCGTCCCGTGGCCCGCGGCCGACGCCCTACGTGTAATTAAAAGGAACGCGCTATGAAAATCAATCGGTTCATGACGGGACTGTTGTCGGCTGGCATCGCGGCCGCTGTCTTTGCCGGGTTAGTGGCCGCGCAGTCATCGCCGGCGCCCAAGGCAACGGCCCCCGTGGCGGACCTCAATCAGCTCATGCGCGGGCTGTTCTTCACCCACGCCAACGTGGTTTTTTCCGCCCAGCGAAAGAACCCCGCGGACATCAAGTGGGCGTCGGAACCCTCCGCATCCACCGACCCCCTCACCGGTGTTTTCGGCAACTGGGAGGCAGTGGAGAACAGCGCGCTGATATTAACGGATTCGGCGGATCTCCTGATGACACCCGGCCGCAAGTGCACCAACGGCCGCGATGTTCCCCTCGCCCAGCCGGACTGGATAAAGTTCGTGAATGAGCTCCGTGTGGGCGGAATGGCGGCGTACAAAGCTGCTGTGTCAAAAAACATGGACAACATCATCATGGCGTCCGATGTCTTGAATCAATCGTGCTCGGACTGCCATAACAAGTACCGCCCCCGGGCCATCGAAAACCGCTGCAAGTAGGCGCGCGAAACACCGGTTTACGCCCACAGTAATCGACGTGGGAACACTGCCCAGACTCTGCTCCTGTCAGCCCGATTCTTTGAACGACAGCACGCTCAGCCGGTTCTCCTTCGCCGGCAGCCGCCGAAACACGAACGCTCTTCCTCGGCGTCGAACCGCGCGTCGAAATAATCGCCCGGCGAAACCGGCGCTCCGGTAGCAGGGACAAGCCCCGCCGGCACGGTAAGCCGCCGCTTGGAATCGATCGTCACGATCATAGTGGGATTACCCCAGCTTGGAACGGTGGTTCGCTCAGCCGCAACGCCGGCGCCGTCCAGCCCGACGGCCTGTTTTGTAAAGACGTTACCGTTTCGCAAACACGTATTTCCCGACGAAGCGCTCCTACGGTAGTGCAAACGCGATCACGCTGTCGCCACTGGTGCGGTCGCCGAGGAAGCCTCCCCCGGTCGCCGTCACTACAACGTATTGCTTACCGTTCGCGCCCACATAGGTGATGGGAGCCGAGTGGGCTCCGGCGTCAATCTTTTCGACCCAGAGTTCAGCGCCGCTCTTTGAGTCGAACGCCCGGAAACGGCTGTCGTCGGTAGCTCCGATGAAGACCAGTCCACCTGCCGTCGCCATCGAGCCACCTATGTTCGGGCGACCGGTCTTTTGTTTTTCCGCTGGAAGGTTTTCAGTGATGCCAAGGGTTGCCTGCCATGCGATCTCGCCGGTATTCACGTTGATGGCAAACAGGCGTCCCCACGGCGGCTGATTACAGGGCATATTGGTCTTCGGATCCCAGAAGCGGGTATTGCCTTTATAGCCGACGCGGGCATAACGTTCGCTATCCTGCGCCTTGACCATCTGGTTGAGGCTGCCGAAGTCCATGGTGTTAACGAACAGGTAGCCGAGGCCGGGGTCGAAGGACGGCGGGTTCCAGTTGCCTCCGCCGATCGAACTCGGAAAGATGACGCTCGGCGTCGTGGAGTAGTGGGTGAAGGGGCCGCCAGCGTGGAGGCCGCCGGGAATGGAATCGAAAAGATCGGTGCAGAACTTCTGCAACTCCGGGGTTACGGTGGCGATGTCGGCGCGCGAAAAACTGTTGCGGGCGAGAGCCGGTGGCTTCACCGGGAACGGCTGGGTGGGCGAAGGCCAATCGCCGGGCACGGCATCGTCCACGGGCACGGGGCGCTCCTCAACGCCGAAGATGGGCTTACCGGTTTCGCGGTTCAGGATGTACACGTAACCGGTCTTGGAAAGCTCGGCGACGGCGGGAATCTTCTTCCCCTTCTGCACGACGTCGAACAGCACGGGAGGCGAGGCGAAATCGTAGTCCCAGGTATCGTGGTGGACGCCCTGGAAATACCACTTCAACTTTCCGGTGAGCGCGTCGACAGCGACGAGCGAGGTGCCGTAGAGATTGGCGCCTTTGCGGTCGCCGCCCCAGTAGTCCGAGGTGGGCTCGCCGAAGGGCATATAGACGATCCCGCGGGCGGCGTCGAGCGTGAAGAAGCCCCAGACGTTGGTGCCGGAACGGTTCTTCCAGGCATCGCCCTCCCAGGTCTCACTGCCGGGCTCGCCGGGGCGCGGAATGGAGTGGAACGTCCAAAGGAGTTTGCCGGTGCGGGCGTCCCAGCCGCGGCTGTCGCCCGAAGCGCCGAGGCTGGGAGTTTCCTGCACCTGCGCGCCTGTGATGATGACGTTTTTGTAAACGACAGGCGGAGAGGAGAGGGCGAAGCGCGAGTCGGTAAGCCCATTCAGCGAGCCGGGCTTCATGTCAACTATGCCTTCGTTGCCGAAGCCGGGCACAAGCTTGCCGGTATTGGCGTTCAGCGCGATCAGCTTGCCTGTTGAGGTGCCGAAGTAGACCATGGGCGGATCGAGCTTGTCGCCAGACCGGTATTCGAGGCCCCGGGTAGCCGGATTTCCCTCCGCTAATTTGTAGCTCCAGATTTCCTTGCCCGTTTCCGGCTCGATGGCGACCACCCGGTTGTAGGTAGTCGTCAAATACATCCGGTTACCGACGACAAGGGGTGAGACCTCCGACGTTCGCCCGAAGCCGCCTCCGCCTCCCCGCCCGCTGCGACCCTCGTTCGGAGGCGGGACCTCGTTGCCTTCGACGCGGGTGTCAAACTCACCGGCGCCCGCCGCCGACGTGTGGTAAGTCCACGCGCGAACGAGCTTCGTGACGTTGGTTCGGTCGATTTGCTTCAGGGGCGAATAGCGAGTGCCCGACAGGTCGTGGCCGTACGTGGGCCAGTCGGTCTGGCCCATAAGCGGCATTGTGAGGACAGCAAAAGCTGCCAGCAGATGATCTAAACGCATTCGCGTGCCTGCTCTTATCGTGTCAGAACGTGTATTTCAGAGCAGCCTGCATAATACGCGGGTCGCCGGCCTGCGAACCCGACCCGTTGATGTCACTCGTAATCTGACCGAATGAGCCGGAACTCATCGTCAGATTCGGGGCCGCCGCATTGAGCCGGTTGGGCACATTGAAGATTTCCCACCGGAACTGCAGTTGCTGCTTCTCGCGAACTTTGAAGTTGCGGGAAACCCCCATGTCGACCTGAATCGTGCTGGGGTTGAGGATGTTCAGGGGTCCCATGTTGCCGTAGAGACCAGGTCCGAGACCCGTCGTTGTGAAAGCCTGCTTGTTCACATAGCAAACGTCGAACGTGGAAATCGCGCACTGTGTAGAGGCACTCGCCGAAACGTTCGAAAGGACCTGGTTCGGACGCTGATTGCCGACTCCCGATAATGCGTTGTCGACACCGGTTACAACCGTGGCGAAGTTGCCCGATGAGTAGCGGAAGATCACCGACGTCTGCCATCCGCCCACCAGCATGTTGAGCGCGCGGTTCGCGAATTTCGGCGTACTGGCGACAAGTGAGATATTCACCAGGTAGCGCCGGTCGGACGAGCAGTTGGCACGGTCCGCAGCCCGGTTGTTGGGGTTGATGTAGCTGGGGCCGGTCAGTTCCGTCGTCTCCGGGTCGCTGATGCAGTGAGACCAGGTCCAGTTCCCCAGTACGCTGAAGTTGTTCGCCAGCCGCCGCTGCGCCGTCAGGAGAAGCGCATGGTAGTCGGCTTTGCCTCCATCGTCCAGCTGGCCGATGGTCGAGAAATACTGCCCCTGCGCCTGATTTTGCAGGTACAGAACGCGGTGTTGATTTTCCGTGGCGAGAGTAGCCCCCGGGACCGGAAGGGCCGGGTTGAGTTCACGAGCCACCCAGAAGTGAGTCGTGGTGTTTCCGAAATAACTCGCCGAAAGAAGCAGATTTGCCCCCACCTGTTTCTGCAAACTGAGATTCCACTGCTGAACATAAGGCGGGTTCACATTCTGAGGCATGTTGACGTAGACACCGCCGAGCGGGAACTGGCTGGTCTTCGTCACCGTATCGAGAGCGGGGAACGGATTGCCGCCCGGGTAGCTGGCCCACGGGTTCGTGAAATTAGCGGTCGGCAGGCTGACCTGCGCGCCCCATGGCGGGTTATTGGCGAAGCGCGTGTAGAAGAACAGCTGCGGCGTGTCGTAGAAGATCCCATACGATGCGCGGATGGTCATGCGGCCATCGCCCTTCGGATCGTAAACAACACCGACGCGAGGTTCAAAATCGGCCCATTTGCGCGATGTGTTAGAGGTGCCGGGGTAGCCGGTATCGCCGGGAAATGTCAGCCCCGCGGGGGCGTTGACATACGTCTTGCTGACCGCTCCTGTCGCAAACAGGGCGGGGTTGAAATGATCCACAAACGAATTCTTGTTGTACTCGGGCAGGTAAGGCTCCCACCGCACGCCGTAGCTGATGTTGAGGCGCCGCGACACCTTCCAGGAGTCCTGGGCGTAGATGCCGATGAAATTGGAACGATCGTTATCGAAGACTTCGTTGCCCTGCACGAACCCACCGCTGACGTTTCCGGTGAGGAAGTCGGCCATGGCGAGACCGGTAGCCTGTCCGCTGAAGGTGAACTGCCCGTTGGTCGGGCGATTGTTGAGGGTGTTCATGATCGCGTGAATATAGTTCACGCCGAAAGCGATCTGGTGCGCTCCGTGGATCCAGTCGAAATCTTCCGCAGCCTGGTAATCAAGAGAGTTGAAGTACCCGGGATTGGTAGCGCCCCCGCCAAGCGAGAATCCCGCCGTGCCAGACCCCACGGAGATTCCCATAAAGCCGGGGAGCAGGCTGTAAACGTTGATGCCGAGATCCGATGGAGAGAAATAAGGGTCGACCACGCGATACCCGCGCGTCCGGTTCGCTTCAAAGCGGAAGGATGAAATCTGTGTCGGGGAGAGGATGTAGTTGTCGCCGAGCACCGCCGACTGGGACTGATCCGCCACGCCGGTCTTATTCAGCGCCAGCACGTTGTTGGGATTCGCCGCCACCGGATTGTTGTAGTTGGCGATGAAGTAGCGGCCAAACGCGGTTTGCTTCTGGCTCACTGTCGCATCGACCCGGCCCAGAATCTGATGCTCGCGGTTGTCGTTCACGATCCCGTACTGAACGGTGCCGCACGGATTTGTGGGCAGCAGGAAATGCTTTGCCATGGCCAGCGCCGGCGCGCTCAGCAGGGACGGCGCAATCTGGTTGTTGACGAAGGGAGCGGAGAGGGTCTTATTGCTTCCCTGGCACTGAGCTGACGCGTAGGCCGTGAAATCTCCGTTCAGCATCGCCTGCGTCGGAACACTGCTGATCGTACCCGGAGGATCGGAACGCACGATCGTGCCCTGATAACCGGCGAAAAAGAAAATCTTGTCCTTGAAGCGCGGCAGCAGCGGGCCACCGACAGTGCCCCCGAACTGGTTGCGCTTCAGACTATCCCGGGAACTGGCAAAGAAGTCACGGGCGTTCAAGTCTGCGTTGCGGAGAAACTCGAAGGCATCACCGTGCAGTTCATTGGTGCCGGATTTGGTAACGACGTTCACAGCCGCTGCCGCGTGTTGGCCGTAGCGGGCCGGAATGGCACTCGTCTCGACTTTAAACTCCTGTAGTGCATCAGGGAAAGGAAATGGAAGGTTGAGGTTATTAAACGGGTCGTTGTTTGAGGCACCATCCATTAGATAAGAAACGGCATTCGGCAGACCTCCGCCGACCGAGATCGTTTGGGTCGGATAGTTCTTGTTCGAGTTCAGATCCCCCGCGGGCGCCGTCGTTGCTCCGCCGGACAGATAGATGAGATCGGTCACCTGTCGTCCGTTTAATGGCAAGTCAACCACTCGCTGGCGGTCAATGACCTGACCAATGCCGCTGCTCTGCGTCTCAACCATCGCGGCCCCGGCGTCGACTTCAACGGTTTGAGTAACTGAACCAACCTGAAGAGTCGCGTTCAGGACCGGGTTGCTGTTGACCTGAAGTTCAATGCCCTTCTGGACATACGCGGCGAATCCTGCCTTGCGAACCTCAAACTGATAGGGACCGATCGGCAGATTCGGCATCGCGTAGGACCCGTCTGCGCTGGTCGTCAGCGACCGGGTGGCTCCGGTTTCGGTTTGGGTGACCTTCACTTCAGCCCCGGGAATTGCAGCTCCCTGCTGATCCTGAACGGTTCCTGATATCTGTGCGGTGGATACCGACTGTGCCCATACCGTGTTGCAGGCCGCTAACGTGAATAACAACCTGACGATGAACTTACTCATTCTGCCCTCTGATGAACGCCGGGAAAACGCCTCGGCGCTTTCCATATCGCTGCAATCGTAACAACGTCCGGCACCGGAATGGAGTAAGTAACAGTATCTTTACTGTTACAGGCGTCGCCGTTCATCGCCATGCCCCCGCAGCGGTGATATGGTAGTTCTCGGAAGTTGCTGCCAGGGCGCCCTCGGGCCTGACTGCACCCGGGAAAAAGTGATGAATAGTCCTGCAAACATGAATCGTCGGGTTGTTCTGGCCGGTCTTGCCATGCTGTTATGCGCTTGGTGCCCTTCGGGCTGGGCGCAATCGAGTCCCGCCTCTGGTACTCGAACTAAACTGCGTATCCTCGTGATAAACGGACCGAATATGAATCTGCTCGGACGCCGGCAGCCCGAGATCTACGGGAAGACAACGCTTGACGACATTAACGGGCGGATGAAAAAGCTGGCTGCCGAACTGGGGGTCGACGTGGTCTTCTTTCAGTCCAACAGCGAAGGGGCGATAGTCGATACGTTTCAGGAGCACATCGATGATATGGACGGCGCAATCATTAACGCTGCGGGTTATTCGCAACACAGCATTGCCATTCATGACGTTATTAAGGCAATGCCGTTTCCCACAGTCGAAGTGCATGTATCCAACATCGCTTCCCGCGACGCGCTGCATCAGGCGGATGTAATTATGCCCGCCGTGAGGGGCACCGTTCTTGGCATGGGTCCGGAAGGCTATCTGATGGCTCTTCGCGGTCTGGTGAACATCCTGAAAGAAGAAGCCGCGGCGAAGCACAAATGAACTTTCGAACCCGTCACGTTTTGCTGGTTATTGTTGCCGCGACCGTTTTCTCCGGCTGGTTGGCGATAGCGCAGAGGGGTCCGCAGGCACCCGGTGGCGCGCCAGGCCGGGTGGGGCGGGCTCCACGGACCCGCAAGGTTCTTCTCGCGTGGGCGGACACCAGGAACGGCATCGCCCAGCACGATTCGGTCTCGCATGCCCTCGCATTGATTGAGCGGCTCGGCTACGAGTCGGGCGCTTACGATACGTACATCAGGACAGACTCCGCCATCATCTCGAAGCATCCGCTAATGACTAACGGTCAGCCCGCCAGCGGCGGACCCGGCCTCGACAGCGTTGATGCGATCTTTTTCCTGGGGCACCGGGAGATCGACCTTGACGCAAGGCAGAAAGCCGATCTGCTGTCGTTCGTAAAAGACGACGGCAAGGGTTTCGTGGCGGCTCACACTGCCACCACGGCGTTTCTGTCCTGGCCGGAGTTCGGTGACTTGATTGGCGGCAGATACGACAACCATCCGTGGAATACCGTGGAAGCGCCGGTGATCAACGAAGATCCGGCCTTCCCCGCCACGAAACATTTCCCGCTGGTTTTCAACTTCACTGACGAGTTTTATCAAACGAAGAATTTTTCCCGCGCAAACGCCCGCGTAGTCCTTCGGCTCGACACGTCAAAGCTGCCACCAAATCCGGAGTTCCGCCAGAAAGATGGCGACTTTCCTCTCGCGTGGGCGAAGATGTACGGGAAGGGCCGGGTGTTTTATTCGTCGCTGGGGCACGACGCGAAGACCTGGGATAATCCGGACGTCTATCACATGTATTTTGAGGCCATCAAATGGGCCATGGGAATAACGGACGCGGATATTACCCCCCGCCCGCTGCCCCCAGGAAACCGCTAGGCCCGTCAAGCACCGCTGCAGGAGCAACTGGGTACCAGCCGTTTCCGCACTCCGCCAACTCTAACGCCCCAATTCCTCAATGATTTACCCCTCAGCACCCCCGAATCCCCCCTCCATCGGGTTCATAATCAGGTCGCATGAAACCGAAACGTCCCATCTCTCGAGCCTGTGCCGCAGCCTCGCGTGCCAACGGCGCAAAATCCCGTGGACCTGCCAGCATGCGCGGGAAATTCAATTCCTCCCGCAACGCCTTGATCCACGGCAGCTACGCCCGCATCCACACCCTCGATAGCGACCGCCAGCTCGGGTCGTCCCGAAATTCTATTTTTAGCGATGCCTCCCGTCAAGTAACTGAAACTACAGGGCAAAACCTCTCAGGTTCCTTGGGTTCCCCGCACCCTGACGCGAATCCCGACCCCAACCGCCGCCGCCCGCTCTCCCCAGCGCTTCCCGGGCTCGCACCTACGCCCCAAAAAACGTATCTTGCCACAAATCCCCAGAAATTATTGAAAACAATGCCCCGAATTTGGCATAAATATACTTCACGGACCAAAAGCGCTATGATGGGGCTGTCGTGACAGGCCGGTGAATGGATGGGTTCGGGCCAACTACCGTCAGACTCACGCGAAGAAAATATGATGACAGGTAGAGCAGATTATATTAAGCAAGGCAAAGAAGAATGGTCCAAGGTAGTATAAAACAACTATACGACTCGAAAAACTGCTGGCCTGCTGGTCACATTTTACATGTGGAAAACTCCTTTAAAATATTGAAGTTGTGGTTTCCCTAAGGTATAGTACTTTGTAATGCGAAGGTTGTCTTGTATCGCCGTGAGTAGCGATGCAATAATTAAATCGGACCAATTGGCTGGCGTTCTGCGTCTTTACTAATAGACGATGAAAAGTCTGCTGCGGGGATCGTTATGATGAGAGAAGAAGACATTATCGGGAAGGTTCTGAGTTGCCTGCTATCGAAAGATGAGCGGACAGGTCGGTGGCTCGCGCATTGTCTTGATTTTGATCTCATGACTTCCGCTAAAACGCAAGATACAGCATGGGAAAACCTACGGAAGGTTGTTCGGGTTCATATTGAGCATTGCTTTACCTTTCACCAAGACGGGCTTAAGTTGGAAGCCGAACCACAAGAATGGTCCGACTTCAAAAATATAGAGCACCGGCTTAAGGCTGAAGAGTTGCCGATAAGAACCGAGAAAATAACCCTGAAGCTTAACCCCCCGAGGACACTCGCTGAGTTTGAATTGTGGATTCGAGGGGTTGAGACTCTTGGCGAACGATCCGCGACCGCTTTCATACAATGATTTCATAGCAAGAGTTCTCATGCTCGAATGCTATATTCCTGTATTCCCCTCATCGGTAAATGCAGAGTTTGGTATATTCCGTTCGAAGGGAACTGGATACTATCCTACTCCGAGCGGACCCATGTGCGTATTCGTCAGCAGAGAGGTTGACGAAATGGTGCCAATTCGTGAAATATCAAAAGCCCTTAAACATCTACGGATAGAAGAGGATGATTTTTGGAGGGACATTCCCGATTCCCCCGCTCAATTTTCTGTCGCTCCGGAAGAAGCAGGAGAATAAATGAAGCGCAAACTGGAATATGCTGAAGGCCAGGAAGCATGGATACGGTTCATCGGCGCAGCACGACACATTCTCGGGGTGTCGCGGGAAGAGATACTTCGCCGCGAGAGTGACTACAAAATCAAAGCCGCGCTCAATCCCCGCAAGCGCGGCCCAAAACCTAAGCAATCTTCCGTTTCCCCCGTCCTTGGCGATCAGCCCCCCGCTTAGAAAAAGTCCTCCTGATAGCCCGCCTCCTTCCCGATCAGTTCTGTATAGG
>Ga0075030_100005117_pt1 | contig 11836 bp, 12 predicted proteins | sample LitLauG_LLR_2012_FD_71393 | JGI IMG/M metagenome (GOLD analysis project Ga0075030, IMG submission 71393) | Freshwater sediment microbial communities from Pennsylvania, USA - Little Laurel Run_MetaG_LLR_2012 | ecosystem: Environmental > Aquatic > Freshwater > Creek > Sediment | place: USA...
GGGCTATCCCATGCAAAAAGGAATGTAGCGCGATCCGGTTATTTTTTGTTCGACCAGGCTTGGGTTACGGCTCCAATTTTGGATGCAGGAGATGGAAGCCGGTCGCTTCCTGATAAGCGCGGGCGAAGGCGAGCAGCTTCGCTTCACCGTACAAATTTCCGAGAAACGTGAGACTCGTGGGAGTTCCCGGGCCGCCGGAATTTTGAAAATCGGTCACGTCTTCCGACGGGTATTTGGGGGCATCGTCTCCGCGCAAACCGTTCGGCAAGATCACGGCAGGATGACCGGTTAGATTGGTAATGACCAACTGCTGGCCGCCGTTGGTCGGCGCAACGATTACATCGACTGCATCGAAAACTTTAGCGACCGCCTCCATGGCCATTTTGCGCGCGCGGGCCGCTTGAATGTACTCGACGGCGGGGATGAAGCGAGCGGTTCGAAAGGCGTTCGGCCAGTCGAAGTCTTTCTGGGAGGTGAGGAGTTTGTCCTTGCCCGAGCGCGTGAGCTCGTCGAAGGCCGCGGCGGATTCCGCAGTCAGCATGGTGATCATGGCGTCGAAGGGAAATTTTGGCATTTCCACGGGGACGAGTTTTACGCCCATCTCCTGAAGTTTCGCGAGAGCGGCGTCATTGTATTTTCTGTCGTATTCGGCGCGAGCACGCCCGGCCTCGCGGCGTTTCTTTTGTTCTTCGTGCTTCTTCTGTTCTTCGGGAGTTGCCGCGGGCTCTTCCTTCGGAGCTTCCTGCTGCTCGCCGGGTTTGCGTTCGAAATCGGCCTTCAAATAGCCCACGCGTAATTTTCGCCAGTCCAAGTTTGCGTCCCAATTAAAAGCAGCGGAGTAAACCGTGCGGTCGTGCCCATCGGGACCGTAAATGGCGTCGAGAACGAGCGCGCAGTCTTCCACCGCGCGGCAAATCGGGCCGAGCTTATCCATGGTCCAAGAGAGCGCCATCGCGCCAGTGCGCGGCACAAAACCAAAAGTGGGGCGCAAGCCGGTGCAACCGCATCGCGTGGAGGGCGAGGAAATCGAGCCGAGCGTTTCCGAGCCGATGCTGAATGCTACGCATCCCGCAGCGGTTGCAGAGGCCGGACCTGCTGACGAGCCGCTTGAACCTTGCTTGGTGTTCCAGGGATTGCGCGTAACGCCGCCGAACCAGACGTCACCAAGGGCGAGAGCGCCGAGAGTTAATTTTGCAACGAGGACGGCGCCGGCTTCGTCGAGACGTTTCACGACGGTGGCGTCTTCGTCGATCATCTGAGTTTCGAATCCGCCGGCGCCCCACGTCGTTCGAATGCCCTTGGTCGCGAGCAAGTCTTTCGCGCCCCAGGGCAAGCCGTGCAGCGGGCCGCGATATTTTCCTGCGGCAATCTCGGCGTCGGCTTTCTTGGCCTGAGCCCGGGCGCGATCTTCGGCCAGGGTGACGACAAATTTCAGCGTGGGATCGTATTTTTTCAGGCGCCCGAGATACATTTCCGTGAGCGCCACGGAGGAAACTTTTTTCGTGCGCACCATTTCTGCCAGCTCGCGCACACTGGCAAACGCCAATTCCTCCAGATTCTTGGGCGCGGCGGACGTGGGGAGATTCGGGGGGTTCGAAAGGCGCATAGGCTTGCGAACGGTTTCAAACTTCATCCCCGGGAGGACGGGATCGAAGCGCACCGCGGGCTCGACGGAATTGGGGATTTGCAATTTGTAGATTTCTTCATAGCCCTTGGCATGCTGGTTCAAGCTATCGAGCATCATTTGCTTGTATTCGTCGAGAATGGGAACGTCGGCGATAGCTGCGGCATTGTCGATCATTTCCTTGGTAATTTTTTTCGCGCCTTCGGCTTGTACCTGGGCCCATAACACTCCAGGGAACAGAGTCCCCGCAAGGCCCATTCCCGAGCAGGTCTTCATGAAATTTCGGCGATCCAGCATTGCTGTCCTCCCGTTCATGCAATCGCGATAGCGCGCGTAATATACCACTTCACACTACCAGCGCCACGTTGCCTGCCGTGACTTCCTTGACGCGCCCGAGGGCTGATGCTATAAGGATGCGCATTCTCACTCAGGTCGGCCCCTTCGGGCAAGAACGTTGAGCGCCTGCTGCACCGTTTGAGCTTTACCCACAACCGCAACTCGGCCCTAATTTCAGTGCGGGCAAAAACATCTCAAGGAGAGTTTCCACAATGAAGAAGCGTCTGTTTTTCTGTCTCTTGGCAATGCTGTTGTCTTGTATTTCGAGTGCCGCGCAACAAGCGAAACCTCAGCCCCTCATCTTCTGGTACGTCTACACGATCCAGCCAGGAAAAGAAGATGAGTTCGTGGACCTGGTCAAGACGGTGGGGCAGCCCGTGCGCGACAAACTCATGGCGGACGGAGTCGTTCTAGCCTGGGGTCTCCAAGCTTCCATGCTCCGCGTTCCGGGAAATGGAACGCATTGGATCTGGTACGCGGTGGCCGATTGGTCTGGGATAGAGAAAGTGGACACGGCGATGCGTGCGCAGATTGCAAAAGTGAGTTCGAGTGATTCCATGGCCGCCGCCGGGAAAAAGGGCGCCAAACCCGCCGCGTCGGTAAACGATCGGCTGCGCGAGATAGCAGACATGAGCAAGACGCATGACTATGTCACCCGCGACCTGGTTTCGAATGAATCCGCGACGACACCTGCTGGAATACTTCCCTACACGCGGTATGCCTTCGTGAAGGTGAAACCCGGCAAAGGCGGCGACTACCGCAAAGCGTGGGAAAAATACAATAAGCCGGTCTACGATAAACTCGTCGCGGACGGCGTGATACTCGGGTACGGTTTTGATGTGGAAGAAGTCCGCACCAGCGGCGAGTTCACGCACTTCACCTGGGTGGACACGAAGGATCTGGCGGCAATGGATAAGCTCCGCGATGCCTTCGCGGCCGACCGAGGGCACCGCACTCAGGAAGAACAGGATGCGATATCGAATCTATTCAACAGTCTGCTTGATGCGGACGCTTCGCGAGGAGGGCTGGCGCGCTCGCTGATCTCCCACGTTCCCGCCCCCAAGTGAAGGGGGACGGATAGACGACGGCGAAATCTGCAAATCAACCAAGTCTCGACGTTTCCTGAACAGGGCCGGCAATATGCCGGCCCTGTTTGTTGCTGGCACTACTCCATTTGCATTATTGCCAGCCTGCCTGGGAGAAGGAAAATGAGGTACGATTGCGGCATTCTGAAAGGAGTTTCCATGATCCGGTTCACGAGGTTTTTCCTGTTTCTGCCACTTTTGCTCTTTAGTTTTTCTCTCCGCTATTGGCACGTGGTGCGGGCGGGCAATTCCCCCGCTGGCGGCACGGAAGTAGTTCTCAAAGCGGCAGACATCACTCCGAAAATATTTCCCGAGAGGGTTTTCTTTCGCGGGCAGACCGCTCCTGCGCAATTGCGCAACACCGGCGGGGTGCATTACGCTGACGACTTCTACGTCCTGGCAGGGCTGGTGGACAGCTCCGGCTATTCCACGGGAATTAAGGAGAAATACCAGGCGTATTTGTTGAACGAAGTGACCCTGGAAATTGGCGCGCAAGTGTTAAAACCTGGCGCATATGGCTTCGGTTTCCTAACGGGCGGAAAATTTGGGGTGATGGACCTGGGCGCCAATGACGTGCTGCAAGGCGCTTCACAGCATGACGCGGAGATGAAGCGCCCCCTCCCGCTTCAAGTAACGGCCTCATCTACGGCGGGAAGTTATCGCCTATATGTTGGGCGCGATTACGTGGAGTTCCACCGGAAATAGCCTGCCCTATCCTAGATGCAGAAAAAAACCGGGCCGCCTTTGAGAGCGGCCCGGGTATCTCTTGCCAATCAATTGTTCAGTGTGGGGAGCGAATCAACGCTTCCCGTGTTCCTAGTCCTTGTCGAATTTTAGGCAGAGTTCCAGCTGCTTAATCGCCTGATTGGTGGCCTCAATGGCTTCGACGCGGTGACCGCCGAAGTCGTGGGCGGCATGTTCCATGTGTTCCTTGGCGCGGCGCAGTGCTCCGAGTGCTTCACGAATCTGCGGATGCGGCTCGGCCGGAGTGGCTGCCGCCGGGGTGGCCGGCAGCGCGTTCGCTGCGGGCAAGTTGGCTTTGTGGGGCGCTGCAGGCGTGGAAGGCAAGAACGCAAACGCAAGGATCAAAGACGCCAGGGTCAGAAGACAAAGGATTCTCACTTTCATAGACCGCTCCTCCTCGTCCGAATTTCGGCTCGGACGGCCGATTTATGCCTCTATCCCCATCTGCATGCCCATCGCTCCTCGTAAAGGAAGAGAAGTGCACGTGCCCATAGAGGCGTCCAAGAGTTTTCCGGGTTCCGGGTCACCCGGCGCTCCTATTCTTTTAGGCTATCCTCGTTCCTGTGGATAGAAAAATCTCGCGCCGCGGTTCCAAGAGGGAACTAGGGCGCATATCAAGAACCCTTGCTGGGCGTTCTTGTTCATCTTTATCCTTTGCACAAAACCTTCCAGCGTCATAGGATGACGCGCACAGTTTCCCTCACCGTTGACAGGAGGAATTCCTTTATGCACATGCATAGCTTGAATTGGCTGGCGATTCTGGTAGCCGCGGTATCCACGATGGTGGTGGGATTCCTGTGGTACTCGCCGCTTCTGTTTGCGAAACCATGGATGCGCGAAATGGGCAACGATCCAACTGACAAAGCCAAGACTGATGAAATGAAAAAGACTGCCGGCCCAGCCTATGCAGGGTCCTTTGTTGCTAGCCTGATTTCCGCTTTCACTCTGGCCCTTGTCCTACATGGGCTTCGGGCAGAAGACCTGCATTTCGGAATCATGGCCAGTTTCCATATTTGGCTGGGTTTCGTGGCTACTGTTCAGTTTACGGGAGCGCTGTTCATGAAGCAGAGCATGAAGCTGTTGGCCATCAACACGGGTTATCAGTTGGTCTGCTATCTCGTCATGGGGTCAATCCTCACGGTCTGGAAATAAGGAAGCGAGCACACAATGAAAACAAGGCGGTTTATCTGGGTTGGGCTATCGGCTCTGTTTGTTTGCGGAGCTCTTGCTGCGCAGACCTCGGGACCGGATACGCGGCAAATCACTGATCCGAAATCCATCACTTCGGCGACTAGCCCCAATGCGCGGCCCATTCCGATTGATGATCTCTACTTTACCCGCAGCGTTGGAAGCGCGTCGTGGTCACCGGACGGGAAAGAGATTGCGTTTACTACCGACATCTCCGGCCGATTGAATTTGTGGAAAGTGAGTGCCAACGGGGGATGGCCAATACAACTGGTGCAGTCCGACGAAAGGCAGTACGGCGAAACCTGGTCTCCCGACGGCAAATGGATCGTCTTTCAACAGGACACTGGTGGAAATGAGTTGTGGGATGTCTTCGCGATCCCGAGCGACGGCGGCGAAGTGATCAACCTGAGCAACACACCGGAGATTCGCGAAGAGAGCCCGCGATGGTCGCCGGACGGAAAAACGATTGCGCTGAACACCAAGCCGAAGGACGGGACGGTGTACGACATCACGCTGATGGACTGGGCCACGCGGAAGATGACGGCACTCACGCACGAGAGCACTCCGAACCATCTCTGGCAATCGGTGGCCTGGAGTGCGGACGGGAAAACACTGTACGCGAACCGGCTGGAAGTGAGCTTTACGGACGCCGACATTTACACGATTGACGTCGCGAGTGGCAAGGCCACCAACCTGACCGCGCACCAAGGGAACGTAATTAACGTGGCGTCTTCCTTGTCAAAGGATGGGAAGAAGCTTTTGGTTACTTCCAACGAGAAGGGTGGCTACCAAAACGTGGGGCTGCTGGACATCGCCGGGAAAAAGCTGGCATGGGTGACAGACACCAAGTGGGAGGCTGGTTCGGCCGACTTTTCTCCCGACGGGAACTGGCTCACTTATACGATCAACGCGGACGGGCGCGTGGATACGTATATGGCGGACGTGGCCACGCTACACTCAGAAAAAATTCCCGTTCCTGGGGGCGTGAACGGATTCGCAGCCAACCCGAGCTCTTTTTCGCCGTCGGGGGACCGGCTGCTGTTGTCGCACGAGAGCTCCGTGGAACCGGGAGACTTCTGGGTCTACGACGTGTCGTCGCGGAAGGCAAAACAGCTTACGTTTTCCGTCATCGCGAGCCTGAACTCCGCGCCGCGAGCGCCATCACAGGTCATCAGCTACAAATCATTCGATGGAAAAACGATTAGCGCGCTGCTGTGGATTCCCTTCAACCTGAAGCGCGACGGCACGAACCCAGCACTGGTCTTGCCGCACGGCGGGCCGACAGGGCAGTCGGCAGATTACTGGAGTCCACGAGTGGCCGCGTTCGTGTCACGGGGATATGTCTGCATCGAGCCCAATGTGCGTGGTTCGACAGGGTATGGCATGGAATTTCAAAAGGCCAACTACAAGGATCTGGGTGGCGGAGATTTGCAGGATGAGGTTTACGCGGCGAAATTCCTGGAAGCTACGGGTTACGTAAATCCAAAGAAAATCGGGATTACCGGCGGTTCTTACGGCGGATTCATGACGTTGATGGCGATCGGAAGAACGCCCGATGTATGGACCGTGGGCGTGGAGTTATACGGCATTATCAACTGGCTGACCATGCTGGAACACGAGGATCCCATGCTGCAGCAATATGAAAAGAGCCTGCTGGGGGATCCGGTGAAAGATCGCGCGTCATACGATGCGGCCTCTCCCATCACTTACATTCATAGTGTGAAGGCACCCCTACTGGTCTTGCAGGGAGAAAACGATCCGCGTGTCCCCAAGGAGGAGGCGGAGCAAGTTGTCGCGCTACTCAAGAAAGACGGGAAAATGGTGGATGCACACTATTACCCGAACGAAGGACACGGCTTTGAAAAGCGCGAAAACCAGATCGATTCGATCAGGCGCACTGTGGCGTGGCTCGATAAATATTTGAAGGGAAGCAACTAACTCGCACGGATGAAAACTCTTCCGGACCCAGTGAGGGTCTGGCGTTCACACTTGCCTAGCGAACCCGCCAACGAAGGTATCAGCTTTGCCCGTACGGCGAATCGGGTGATGGCGTTGCTGGCCCTCGCAGCGCTTATCAATTACGTGGATCGTGGCAACCTCTCCATCGCCGCGCCTTTGCTGAAAGACGAGCTGGGATTGTCGGCCTCGCAGCTGGGCATCCTGCTGTCCTCCTTTTTCTGGACATACACACTGTTCCTCCCGGTTTCCGGCTGGCTGGCGGACCGCTTTGACGTGAAATGGGTGATGGCTTGTGGATTTTTGCTCTGGTCCGGCGCGACGGCCGGCATCGGAGGTTTGCATGCCTTCGCCGCATTACTCGCCGCGCGGCTGATGCTCGGAATGGGCGAATCGGTCGCGTATCCCTGCTATGCGAGGACACTGGTGGGGCACGTCCCGGAAGTAGGCCGAGGGTTTGCAAACGCGCTGATCGCTGCCGGAGTTGGATGCGGGCCAGCCCTTGGCACGTTTTTTGGCGGCACGCTTATGGCGAGATATGGTTGGCGCCCGTTCTTCATCGTCCTCGGAGTCTTGAGCATGGCGTGGCTGATTCCGTGGTTATCGTGGATGCCGCGGAGAGGAACTGCGGTATCGCATGCACAGAACAGCGGTGTTGGATTTTTGGAACTCCTGGAACAAAGATCAATGTGGGGTACATGCGGCGGCCTGTTTGGAGCAAACTATGTTTTGTACTTCGAGATTACCTGGCTGCCGTTTTACTTGGTGCGAGAGCGGCACTTCTCGATGGGAACGATGGCGAAAATTGGCGGCCTGGGATACTTGTGCTACTCGGCTGCCGCCGTGGTATTCGGCTGGATCTCCGACCGATGGATTGCCGCAGGCGGAACGCCCACGGTGGTTCGCAAGACGTTTGCTGGCGTGGGAGCGGGAGGTGCTGGACTGCTCCTTCTTGGCTGCGCCCTGGCAAGCCCGAGGGTTTCGGTGATTCTGCTGCTTTTGGCGTTCGCCGCCGGCGGTATGTGCGGATCCAATATTTGGGCAATCACGCAAACGCTGGCCGGGCCGAAAATGGCAGGCCGTTGGGCGGGGTTGCAGAATTTTTTTGGAAATCTTGCGGGGATCATCGCACCCGCAGTGACCGGATTCGTCGTTGATTATACCGGGAGATTCTTCGTGGCCTTCGTCATTATGGCGGTCGTCGCGATGCTGGCGGCGGCTTCTTACATCGTTGTGATCGGCCCAGTGAAGGAGGTCGTCTGGGAACGGTAAATCGCTGCGAGTAAAGAAAATGAGAAAAGGCCGGGGGATGGTTCCTCCGGCCTTTTCACGTTGTCAATGAGAACTCAATTGTTCAGCCCAGCATGACTTTGTTCGGGATCATATTCCAGAACCAGACAGCCAGAATCCCGTAGTACACGGCAACCACACCCACGCCCACGGCGAACGTGCTGATCGTCTTTCCAAGACCAGCATACTCTCTCTTCCAGTGCCTGGCGCAGAACACGATCATCAGCACGGACAGCAACGCGGTAATCGCCGCGACGAAACTGATTTCATTATTGTTGAACCCTTGCCCGCGCGTTAACTGCCAAACTTGCCGCGCCGCCCCACCAAGGAGGCCGGTGGCAAATACCATACCCAGCCACACGGCTGGGGCAAGCATGCCGATCATGTAGGCCCAGCGGTCTTCCATGTAGAACAGCATGATCAACATCGCGATGTAGATGATGGATTGATAGAAATGCAGGAGAAAGAACTGCGGCTCCAGATGCGATAGCAAGAGAAAACAGACGACCAGCGCACCAGCGATGGTGGCGATGTCCCGATAAGGTCTCATAAATCCCCCGATCTTAAGGGAGCTGGGGTGCTGCACTTTCTTGCTTGAAACGATCCAGCAAGGGGTTGCGGACGGAGTTGATGCACCCCCGACTTCCACGTTGTGATGGGCAACCGGGGGGCCATGAAGTTCAGGAGCTATCTTATTGATTTAGAAGCAATTGGTACGGTGATGCAGCCAAAAAAAGAGCTACCGCTGTGGCAAATCACGCGTTTACAGGGCTTAATCCCCCAGCTGCAAACGGGAAGACGGGCCGGAGGAAACCCAATGAATCGAAAGGTTGAGATGAGAGCTGCGACTGGCATAGACTCCTGCGCATGGATGTCGACGGGCTGCGCAAGCTGTGCCATTCCTTCCCCGGGGTGACGGAGCAGATCCAGTGGGGGAGTGACCTGCTCTTCAAGGTGGGAGGGAAGATGTTCGCCGTGACGCCGCTGGAACCGGCTCCCGTGTGGCTGTCCTTCAAGGCATCTCCGGAAAACTTCGCGGAGTTGACGGAACGGCCGAACATCATTCCAGCGCCGTACCTGGCGCGGGCGCAATGGGTCGCGCTGGAAAATAAAGAGGCGCTCGCGCCGGAGGAACTGGCACGGCTGCTGCGCGATTCATACGAGATGATTTGCGCGAGACTGCCGAAGAAAACGCGTGAATCGCTTTCCAGGCCCAAGGGCACGGCGCAAAAACTTCGTAGCAAAAAGAGGGTAAAGAAAAAACGCTCGCGGGGGCGTTGAATTCGGAGAAAGATAGAATTCGACTTTTTTGGCTGATTCGAACGAGAATCGAACGAAGAAAATGGTTTCTCGAGGTGCTCCATGGTCGCACGCGTGGTTTTTCTAGTCGCTTCGTTAATTCTGGGAAGTGCGTGGCGGACGGGCGACGCAAATTCAGGGTCGAGGACTGCCGGACTGCTGGTTGTGGCCAATCAATATGAGCATACCGTGCTGCTTGTTGATCCGGAGAAGCGCACGGCAGTCGCGAAGATCAGCGTAGGTGTAAACGGGCACGAGGTCATTGTTTCGAAAGATGGACGGTTCGCGTACGTACCTATTTACGGAAACTCGGGCGTCGGCAAGCCGGGAACGGACGGAAGCACGATCGATGTTATCGATTTGCAAGCGGGCAAACTCGCGGGGAGTATCGACTTGGGAAGGCCACTTCGACCCCACCGGGCTGAGTTTGGGCCGGACGGCTTGCTTTATGTAACCGCGGAGCTCGCCAAGGCGGTCGATGTTGTGGACCCATCTGCGCGCAAAGTCCTTGCAGAGATTCCTACAGGCCAGGAACAATCACACATGCTGATACTTTCTCCCGACGGACGGCGCGGCTATACGGCAAACGTAAGCGAGGGTAGCGTGAGCGTGCTTGATCTAGCGAAGCGCAGTCTCATCACCACGATTCGCGTCGCAAAAGAAGTCCAGAGGATTTCCATCTCGTCTGACGGTCACCGCGTGTTCACTCACGATCAAAACTCTCCACGTATCGCCGTTATCGACGCAGATACCAGCAAAGTCATGGACTGGATCGATTTGCCTTATCCCGTCTATGCTTCAGAGCCAACACCCGATGGACGTTGGTTGCTGGCCATCAGTTCGCAAGCGAGCCGCCTGTATGTCGTTGATTTGCGATCGCTGAAGGTGGTGCGTACGCTGGACGTTCCCAAGAAACCTTCGGAAATCCTGGTGCGTCCGGACGGTGAAATTGCCTACGTAAGTGGCACCGGCGCAGGGAAGATCGCGGTGATCAACTTGCACTCCTGGGAAATGCAAGAATCGATTGATCTGACGCCCGGCGTCGATGGCCTTGCCTGGGCGTCGCGCACACCGATTTGAAACCTTGCCTCGTGCAATTGACCGCAAAAAAGGAAAAAGCCCACTCCGTTCGCACGGAGTGGGCTTCTCGACTTGCCCCGCGAGGAGAAGTCCTTGCCAGGGGGCGCTGACCTGGTTTAGAGCGGGACGTCCGAGATGCTGGCTGCCGTGCCGTAGGCGTAGGTGATCACACCGGATTGATCGGTATAGAAGTACCGGATGCCGCTCTGACCAGGCGCAGACGGGTTGGCGTTCAGGGTGTAGGAGTTGATGAAGCCGCTGGCATCAGGAGCGCCGGCCACATAGACGAAGCTGTAACCGCTCTTGACGCCGCCCATCAGCGTGCTATCGATCAGATCCGCGGCAGCGGGAGTGGCACTTGCCGCCGGGCCAAGATTCGAGAGCGCTGCCGGAAAGCCGATGTTGGTGTAGGTCGAGGAATAGGTGATGCAAGCTGTGTTAATCGTTCTGATCGAACCTACTGAGGACGCTTCGTTCGCGGACATTCTTGCGCCGAGCAGGTTGGGAATGGCAATGGCGGCGAGGATCAGAATGATGGCCACCACGACGAGTAATTCGATGAGTGAGAATCCCTTTTGGCGTTTACGCATTAGCTGACTTCTCCTTGTGTCTCTCTTGTGTCGTCCTAAGTGTTTTGGGACAGCGCCTTGACTCGCATTCAGTATGTGGCGAGAGGGGAGAAAACGCGATGGAGCGATTGTATCAATTTGGGATGGACTACTGTCCTATGGGGAGTAAGGGGTTTTTCCGTACCCTAGGCCTAGTACTAAGTCCCTTCTCGACACTGGCCTTGACTGCAGAGACATATCTAACTATTTTTAAATCAGATACTTACAAGCTGTCCTGCGAAGTGTCTGGAGGGGGCTTGGCAACCACATCACAAAGGTAATGGGCTGTGTACCTGTCCCTGGCCCTAGTTCGGCTAGCCCGAGAGCGGGGAAGCTAAACTACCATCACTAGGAAGGCAAACGGGCTCCTAGAGTGGGGCGCAAATGCAGACAGGAAATGGAGCAGGTAAGAGACTGGCAGAACGGGCACTCAGTTCCGGGGCAAGGCAGAGGGGTTTGTTTTACCTCTCCCGAAGGTATTCTTCGGGAACATCATCCTCAGGAACTTCGTGAGTCACGACTTCGCTTTCGTCGGAATCCTCTGCGTCCTCCACGCCTTTCACCACATCGGCCTCGAAGGCATTCCCTTCTTCGAGCAGCTCTTCGACACTTTCTGAAGCGGCGCC
>Ga0075030_100005118_pt1 | contig 11833 bp, 14 predicted proteins | sample LitLauG_LLR_2012_FD_71393 | JGI IMG/M metagenome (GOLD analysis project Ga0075030, IMG submission 71393) | Freshwater sediment microbial communities from Pennsylvania, USA - Little Laurel Run_MetaG_LLR_2012 | ecosystem: Environmental > Aquatic > Freshwater > Creek > Sediment | place: USA...
GCGTCGCGAGGCGGCGCGCTACAACGCGGCTATGGCCCGCTTCCAAAGCGGTCAGATCGCCAACCGCCCCAGCCGGGGCGCGCTCAACCAGGCCGAAGCAGCCGCGACCAACGCCCGCGAGGTTATCAACGAGTTTAGGTCAGCATGGGGCGAGGCCATCGCGCAGGCCGTCTACCGGGCACCCAATGGCAATCCATCGACGGTGATCAACCAGTTGCTCTCCGCCGAGGGCAAAGCGCGCCTGCTCACCGTCCTCGGCCGACAGCCCGGCTCCAACGTGATCAACGCGCTCTACAATATCCGCCTTCAGATGCAGCTCGGGAACACGCTCTACGGCAACTCCGATACTGCGTATAACTTGGCGCGGATGGCCCGCGGGAACTCGGCCATCAATGCCGGTGCCGCTCTCGCTCATGGCCGGTTCGGCGACGCCGCTCAACACTTGGGCGACGTCGTGTCGGCCGAGGCCCAGCGCCGCCGCAACGATGCGATCAACGAGTTGATGAGCCGGCAGGGAGTGCCCGAACTACGGCGCATCTTCGGCGGCCTCCAGGCCAATCGGCAGATGACGCAGCGCATCGACCCCTTCACCCGCGATCCGGGCTTGACCTACGGCGTTCCGCTCGCCTCGCGCCAGGCCACCGAAGACCTACAAGGAGCCCGCTGATGCCCGATCTCTCGCCCCAGATACGGCCCGAGTTTGCGAACGAGGTCGACGCGCTGCACGCCGCGCATCTGGCCAACCCGACCGACAACTATGGGCGCATCAACGCCATGCGCGCCGAGCGTGGGCTTGAGCCTGTACCATCGTTTGGCCAGGACATGGTCGCGCGCTACGGATTGGACGCACCGCGCTCTCCCGATCAGATTGCGCAGGACAACCCGCCCCAGAGCAACATTTCGCGCATCAACGCCATGCGCGCCGAGCGTGGGCTTGAGCCCGTGCGGTACGTGGCGCCTTCGTCCGGCTCGATAAAGGGGACCGGATACGGCGAAGAGGGGGACCCGCTCGCGGCTGCCGGCTATTACGATAGCCCCGAGCAACGCGTGGCGAAGGGCGTTGCCGACGCTCCAAACCAGGCCGCGACCGCCGTCACGCATGGTGTCGTCAAGCCGGTCCTTGAGGGCGGCCACACGGCCGTCGAGGGCTACAACGAGGGCGACCCGATCAAGACAGCCAAGGGCGTCGCCGAGGTCGCTGGCGTCGGCCTTGGGGCGGCGTCGCTCCTCCCGCGCACTGGCGTTGCCATCGCCGACGGCCTGGCGAGCGCTGCAAACGCCGCCTATCGTACCGCGCCCCGGGCGATTGCCACGACCGCTGCGCTCACGGCCCCCGAACTGGCCTTCGCCGCCCAGCAGGAGAAGAACGATGCGGCCACCAAGAAATCGCAGTCTGTCGAGAACGACCCCGACGTCGCTCGGATCAGGTCGCAGCTGGAGCGCGCCGGCATCGACGACCCTGGCCTCAAGGCCCTGCAGACGCAGGTGGACAATGCGAACGCCGTTATCCAGGCGGCAAGCAAGCCGAACAACGGGCTTTCAAAGGCGCAGGCCGACCGCAATGTCGCGACCGCTCGCGCGATGCTTGAGGGCACCCCTGGCAAGCCTGGCCTGCATGCGCAGATCGAGGCCTATCGCACCACCGGCCCCCTCAAGAGCCTGACCGATCGCCTGACGACCGATCTCGCAGCGGCGCGCTCGAAGGCCGAGGATACCTACCTTGCGAACGCGCCGTTCCGCGAGCGCAACCCCGGCGTGGCTCCGGTGATCGCCGGCATCGGCATGGCCGGTGCAGCGGCGTTGCCGGCGGCGAACGTGATCAAGGAGAACCTCGCCCATCGTCTGATCGCGGTGCCCTCCGCCAACCGAGCGGCCCGCGCCGTCGAAGCTGCAACCGACCCGTCCAAGTTCGCCGTCGCTCAGGCGCAGCTGAACAACAAGCTCGACAACCTAACCGCTCCCGGCATCTCGCCTGTGCGCGCCCTCACCTCCGGTGCAACCAGCGGCCTGGTGCCATTGGAAGCTCGCGCGCTGCCCGACGAACTCGACGTTGGCAGGTTCCCGGCCGATCACCCGGCGAGCCGGCAGGCCGTCGAGAACCTTAAATCGATGATCGGCGACTCCGTATCGATGGTCCCGACCGTCGCTGGTGGCATGGTGCTCGGGGCGTCGGGCAGCGAGCTTGCGCACTTGTTTACGCGCGGAAAGCCGGACCTGTCCTATGCGAAGTCGATGGCTGGTCTGGACTTCCAGTCGCGCCTGCCGGCGCCGCAACCGACGCCTCTCAAGACGCAGTTTGCAAACGCTGGGCGCAATCTCGTCGAGGATCTGCTTGACCGGGCAGGGTTAGATCCGGGTCGACGGGGACCGATCCCGCCTTCAGCCATGAATCGTCCTCAAGGTGATCCTTCAGGAAGCCCAGGCACAGCAGCCGGTCATACTGGTCAAGGGAATGCAGGTACTGGGCAAACTCGACAGCCTTCTGGCGCACCGCCATTTATTCCTCCCGGGTCTCAGTTCGGACCTTACCCACCAGCGCCTCCGGTGCCGTACAGTCAAGAGCACCGCGCTGATGTCGAAGACTACTTGAAGCAGTTTCCACTCGGTAGCCAAGTCCCACAGGCCACAGGTCGCGGATCAACGGCGGCCAACGCCCAGCATGCGCAGGACATGGCGGATTCGTTCAACGCCTTCCAACGGAGCCGCATGAAGGATGCCGTCGACCCGGCAGAATTCGCCGCCCGCGCAAGCGTGGCCCTCAAGGCGGGCGCGAAAGAACAGACCATTGCACGAGACGCAGGACGATCGTTGTCAGATCCTGCGGTGCGGGCAGCTGTGACCAGGGCCATGTTCGATAAGGGTTCAAATATCAAGATCGGCTCCAAGTCCAAGTTCGCCGTTCCGCTCGCGATTGGCACCGGGGGCGCCGCGGCCCTGTCGAATAGCGACAACGCTTTCAGCAACGAAGATCCTCCGCATTACTCGACCCGGCAGCCGCGCGCCGAGAATGGGCGCTTCAACGGGCCGCCGACCTGAACGGTCTGTCATGGCCTGAGCCTCACGTCCGCATTCGTGGAGCGTTTTGTTGCTCCAGCTCGCGCTGCAGCCGCTTGACGTCCTCAATCCGCTTCTTGAGCCGACGCACCTCGGGATCGGCCTCGATGTATTTGAGGCGAGCACTCAGCTGGTCGGCCGGACACTCCATCGGACCGAAGATTGGGCTCACGGCTGGCCGCGCCTCGCCCTTGGGCTCGGTGAGAGCGACACTCACTGCCTCGTGGCAGGCCTCGTGCATCGTGGTGTTGATGTGAACTGCGGCGCCCATCGCCAGGGCGATCAACACTCCGATGGTTCCCCAAGCCCGGACGCCGTCCCGAATGAAGACCGCAGCGAGCACGCAGGCTACGACCACTGCTGCGCCTATCATCGCTCGGCCTCCGTTTCAGGCTCGCAAGGATTGCCCCATTCGCGCAACCGCTCGCTCAGCTCCGGCGTCATCGGGGACCAGATCGGCACGTTGCCCAGCGCCGCCCAATCCAGATCCGCCGCTCGCAGGTAGCACTCGACCACCCCGTCGGCGTTCATAACCCGGGCATAAAACTCGCCGGACTGGTGCTCTACGCGGCGGCCGTTACGTCCGAACCACTGGCGCACGGTGAGAGATGTCTCTGGGTTTGGATTTTGGAAGACATGCATGTGTCCCGGCACGCCAGGCAGCTCGGGGTTGGTCGGCGCGCTGGGCACCGCAGCTTCGGTTCTGGCCTTACGTCGAAACGGTAGCATCTGTCCCCTCCTGATCGAGACGAGTCGTAGTCATTCCACGGTTTCGAGTCCAGTCTGTCCGCACACGGTCACGGTGTGTTCTCGGGTTCCTCGCCGACGAGCTTGCGCAGCGGAGTCGCGGGAATGACTCGGCGTCCGCCGATCAACTTGCTCGGGAGTTCTCTGGACTTGATCAGGTCGTACAGCCGGGTTCGGCTCAGCCCCGTCGCTCGCACCGCCTCTGCGATCGTGTAGCTGAGCCTCTGCGGACCCAACTGCGCGGCGCCGGTCTCCAACGCTCCGCCCGTGGTTGGCGTCTCAGGGGCTGGAGCTACGGGCACCGTCCGGCGCTTGAGCGGCGGCGGTGGCGGTTCCCTCAGCCGGCGGTGGCGGTCAATGACGCGCGGGTCGAGGGGGCGGCTCAGATCAGTCATGGGCGGGTGCTCCGTTCAGGGATGTGCGGGTATCCCGCCAGCGTGAGGATCGCCCGCGGCAGCTCCCAGGCGGCAGCCCCGTTGCGGATCGCGGCGGGGGTTGCGGGATGATCGAAGTGGGCGGCCGACATGTGGTGGGCGATCAAGGCGAGCACCACAACGTCCTCGGGCGTCTGCGCTGGGCGGCTCATGGCTGTCTGTGCCACGCGGTCGATTTGGCGGTCGATCTCAGCAACGGCAGCGTCGGCGTTTTGCTCATTTTGGGAACCTGGTGCGGCATCCACGGCGACCTCGACGAGGCGGTGCCAGTCCTCGATCAAGGCGGCTAACTTGCGGACTTTTGGGGAAGCAGAGGTGGCTAAGATTGGCGGGTTGGCTCGGGCTGAACGCGACATTATTGGTGCTCCACATTGCAACTCAACACGCGGCCATTATCGGCATCAAAGCATTGAAAATGCTAGTGGAATTATTGTCCATGTTATGTGGAATATTCGTCCACTGCGGCGCCAAACCCTAAGCGATTCACGGCGCTCGATTTTTTGCGTGGATTGCCTGGGTTCCTGTGCGCTCCGGGACTGTTGAAATCGGAAGGTACTGTGTAAAGTGGAATTTGTTTCCATACGGATTGAGGCCGCCGCTTTGGGAATTCGAGCATTGATCCCCGAGGATTGGCCTTTCGTCTCGGCACGCCGCGAGGAGGCTTCAGATGTTCCGGCTAACGCTTCTCGTTCTCGTCCTCTCGTGTGGCGCTGCGTCTGCTGCCGACCAGCTGAGCGCGTACGACCACAGTCAGGTCACTGCCTACGGCAATTGGCTCGGCCGCAAGGTAGTCTGGCTGATATTAGGGGTGATCATCTTCGTGAACCGGCTTATCGACTGGCGGATAAAGCGCGAGGCCCGAAGGATGCAGGCCGAGAAGAAAAAGACGTTTATCGACTACGGTCAAATGCCCGATCTGCCGCCCAAGCCTAGCAACGTCGATGGCTTAGATCGCTGAGAGACCTGCATGCGCCGACAGACTGGGGACCGTTTGGCAAATCGCGAACCTCGATAGGGAGGTAGCCTGATGTGGATTTTAATCGGGTTGGCTGCCGTCGTGGTCGCATTGGCCCTTGTGGTCGGCGTGGCAGGTGCTCTCGACCATAAATTTGGCCATGGCACTTCGGCCCTGGTGTTCATACTCGGGTTGGGAACGATCGTCGTCAACGCATACGGGGTGGAAGCAGTCCTAAAACTAGCTGGCGTCATCGCGATGTTCATGGCGATCGTGGTCCCAGTCGAGCTTGTGATGCAGCGGCTTCGCGATCAAAGGGCGGAGAAGGAACGTGCCGCTCTGAATGCAAAGCACCAGAAGGCTGCGGAAGCCGCACGAGCAGCAAAAGAAGCAATCGACCAAGCTGAGAAGGACGAGCTTCAGCGAGCTGCCGATGCTCGCCGTGCAGCACGGACTGCGTTTCCTCGCCTGTGGACCGACTGGCAAGTGTTCTCGCGGCCTGGGTGGGACCCGTGGCCAGGCGTGCACGTCGACCGCCTTCGTCCCTACGATCGCATCGTCGTCACCGGTGAAGGCGAACCCGATGTCTGGCTTGTAGACCCCGCCCGCGTACGCCTCCATGAGCGCACTGATCCCGACCTAATCAAAGCCCGACGCGATGCTGCCCTGAGTTGGCGACAGGAGCGCGTGGACGCCCGTCGGAATCGGGAGGCGGCCGCTCAGCTCCACCGTGACGCGCATGCAGCCAAGAGGGCAGAGCAGCTTCGCCGGGCCCGGGCCAAAAGGATTGCAACGCGGGAAGCGGCGGTGACGATCAACTTGAGCGACATGAAGTCGTCGGAGCTCTAACGCCGCGCACCGATGGCGGCCAGTTCAACGGGGCTCCTCGTTGGCCGATGGGAGGCGACTGATGCCGGTTCCGCTTGAAGCACCAAAAAAATCAACGAAGGTGCCAGCGTTAGCAGGCTCCGGCGCGGGCGCGAGGTCTTGGTTACCTTCCCTCTTTGCCATGACGTCCGCGAGCCGCTGCAGCAGGTCTCGCGTTTCGGCTGACGTGGTGTGGCGGAGTATAACCCCGAGCGCGTCGACAAACTCTTCGGCGCTGCCGATCAGGAAGTCGCGCGGAACCTCCTTGAATTGCTCGGCAAAGTTCAGCCGCCGAACGTCAGCCGGCGTCAGCCAGCGATCCTGCTTCACCCATGGCTCCATCGCATTTTCCTCCGCTGTTTCGAATGTGGAATATATTTCCATAGTGACCATGTTCAACCAACTTTGTGGAATGATGTTCCGAGCGGGCATCAAGCCCTAAGCAACACTGGGGGCTCGCTCTTTTGCGTGGACCGCGCTCGGCCCAGCGCTAATTTGGGCTTTTGGAAACCGATGGATCACGTTAGTGTGGAAGAACGTTCCACACGGATGATCCGGGCTGCCGCAAGGATCCGAAGCGCAACCGCGGCAATCCTGACGTTTAAGAGGGATCTTCCCTTGCACGGCCGCCTCGTGTTCATCCTGCTGCTCGCTGGCGCCTCACCCGCCCACGCCGAATATCCGGCCTGCGTGGCGCTTGAAGCCCAAGCCGCGAGCTGCGACTTCGCTCAGTGGCAGTGCAAAGAGCTGCGATCCAAGGCGTTCCGCTGCTCGCTCGATGAGATGACCAGGGCGGCATCGGCTGAGCGCGACGCATTCGCTGACAAATTGGAGAGGCAGACCCGCGAGGACATACGAGCCTACAACGAAAACAGCGACCGCGAGGCGATCGAGCGGAGTTTGAACGGGCTTGGCGAAAGCATTGACGGCCTCAGCGAAGAATTGCGTCGACGAAAATAGGAGCGCTGATCTCGCGCGCACGATCGCTGGATTGCGACCGATGCGAGGCTCGTAGAAGTTCTACTTGAAAGGCCCACCGATGACGCATCGCTTGAAGGTTGGCTTGGGTATTGTCGCCGGTCTTCTCTTCGTAGGATGCGCGATCGGCACGAACACTCCCTTGCCCCCGTTGGCCCCGGTGTACCTCGTTCCGTCATCGCACAGCTTCTTTGCGGCTCCATGCCTCGCCGAATGGAAGGCGAGGGAGGCCTCTAGCTCGGGTGACATTCGGCTCGGAACCTACTCTGAAGCCCGGCGGCTCAAATTCACCGCTGACAGAGCATGCGTGAACACTGGAGCGCACAGCCCCGAAGGCCGAAGTTTGGCGGGCTACCTCCTCGAAGCTTTCGGTATCTTGCCTCCATTGCGACAGTGGTGGGACACACCCTGAGAATTGCTGAATTGGAGCCAGGAGAATGCGGGTACTCGCCTGTGGTGGCCGAACCTTCGAGGACCGCAGCTGGGTTTTCGCCGAGCTAGATCGACTGCATCACCTGTACACGATCTGCGTTGTGATCGATGGCGACGCCGGAGGTGTTGATCGCCTCGGCGGAGAGTGGGCCACCGAGTGGGGAGTATCGAGCGAAAAGTTTCCAGCCGATTGGATCAGGCACGGCCGCCGTGCAGGACTGATCCGGAACCAGCAGATGCTCGACGAGGGAAAACCTGATCTTGTCGTCGCTTTCCCAGGAGGCCAGAGGCACAGCCGACATGGTCCGTCGGGCAAGACTGGCAGGGGTGCCCGTCAATGAGCTTGCCTAATTCGGAACCAGATACGACGCCGTCCGGGCTCAACAATATGCCGCACGGTTGCAGCCCAGTCGCCTCGGCCGGCGGGGCTTGGTGCGGTGTGGCTTGACGGGTTGACACTGATCACCGATCCGAAAGTCTCGCGCTGCCGGATTGACGACACGCCCGAACCGCGCTCGATCTTGCGCATGACCAGCAAAACCGCACCCACCGAAAAACCGAAGCGCGGCGGCAACCGCGCTGCCAAGCTCCGCGCCGAGCATGACGCTCTGGCAGCCCGTCGCAAGGCCAAAGAGGACGCCCGCGTGAAGCGCGCCGCCCGTGACGCCAAGCGCATGGCCGGCGAGAACGTAGGCTCGGGCCGGACCCCAGCGCTGCTGCCCACCGACGAGGTCCTGAAGCAGCTGGAGAGCCTGGGCGGCCTGGACTGCACCCACGTCGAAGTGGCCGCGTTCTTCAGCGTCAGCAGGGAGACACTGGAGCAATTTCTTGGCAGGCATATAAAAGCGCAGGAGGCCTACGAAAACGGCCGGGCAAAGGGCTGCATCTCGCTGCGGCGGGTCCAGGTGCGTCTGGCAGAGAAGAATGCGGCCATGGCGATCTGGCTTGGCAAGCAGCGTCTTCAACAGAAGGACGTCGTCGAGGTCACCAACGAGGATGGGCCTAGGAAGGCGGCTTCCGCGGAGGAGACAAAGGCCCGCGTGGAAGAATTGATGCTGCGAATGGGTTGGCGCCCGCCCGAGGGTGAACCCGTTCGGAAATTGCCTGGCGTCTACCCAGATCGCGATGGCGCGGACGAGTTTCCCATACTCCGTAACCTCGATCGGCGGCCCGAACAGTCGAGCTGAGCCGGGCAGGGCGCCGGTGGGCTGGGCCAACCGCAGTGACCGTCGCCCCTCGCTTGCAAATCCCTCATAATTTTCGGTCCCTACAATTAGGGCGCGATCGGTCTATTTCCTCTTCAATATTGCATGAGGGGAGACTATGTTGGAGGGAATTCTTTTCCACAGCAGGGGGTAGTGCCATGTCGCATTCTCAGGTTCCGTATGGCCTTCCGCCCGACACCCAGCCATTTGGCTTCGCCGAGGAATTTGCAGAAAACGCCGAGCCGAGATGCCCCTGCGTCCTGGTGCTCGATACCTCCGGCTCCATGGGCGGCGCGCCGATCGCAGAGTTGAACGCCGGCATCGCCACGTTTGCTCAGGCGCTTCAAGCTGACAGCCTCGCAATGAAGCGTGTCGAAGTCTCGATTATCACGTTCGGACCCGTGACCACGATCCTACCATTTCAGACGCCCGATGTGTTTCGAGCGCCCCACCTCGATACGACCGGCGACACCCCAATGGGGGCTGCGATCATGGAGGCTATCCAGTCTGTCGAAGAGCGCAAGCGCCAGTACACTGCCGCCGGCGTCTCCTACTATCGCCCATGGGTGTTCCTGATTACGGATGGCGCTCCGACTGACGAATGGCGCGCCGCCGCGGCAAGAGTGCGCGAAGCAGTTGAGCATAAAAAGCTGGCATTCTTCGCTGTCGGCGTTCAGGGCGCCGACATGAAAACTCTGGCGCAAATCAGTCCCCGCCCGCCGATTAAGTTACAGGGGTTGCAGTTTCGCGAGTTGTTCACATGGCTCTCGAATTCTCTGGGCGCAGTATCACGTTCTAGCCCGAGCCAAGAAACTCTGGCGCTGCCGCCGCCGACCGGCTGGGCGCAACTCTGAGGCACCGCCATGGATTGGAGATTTGCCGGCGCTTCCGTCGCGGGCGCGTCGCACGTGCGCAATGGCACATCCTGTCAGGATGCTCATCTCATCGAAACGATTGCGACAGGCGATGATCGTGAGATCGTCGCGCTCATCGCGGCTGATGGCGCTGGGAGCGCAAAGGACGGCGCCAGCGGTGCTGCTCTGGCGGTCGCCACACTGGCTGAACAGGCCGGCGACTGGTTTCGCAAGGGCGGCACCGTCCGGGACTTGAACGCATCCACTGCCTCCGAGTGGCTCGACGGCATCCGGGAAGTCATTGCTGCCGAAGCCGGAGCCAAGAATGCGGAAATGCGCGACTTCGCTGCAACGCTCCTGTTTGCGTTTGTCGAAGGCGAGAGAGCTGCGTTCGGACAGATCGGCGACGGCGCAATTGTCGCGTGCGATGGTTCTGGCGACTGGGATGCCATGTTCTGGCCCCAGCGCGGCGACTACGCAAATCAGACCTACTTCGTTACCGACCTTGGCGCAAAGTCACGTTTCAAGTTCGCCCATGCATTGCACTCGATCCGCGAGCTAGCCGTGTTCACGGATGGAATGGAGCGACTCCTGCTCGATTTCAATGAAAAGCGCGCGCATGCTCCCGTGTTCGAGAAGATGCTTGGCCCCTTACGTGCCAGCACAGGCGTTGGACGCAACGGTCCCTTGAGCGATGCTTTGAGCCAGTACTTGTGCTCGCCCACAGTCGCAGCGCGAACGGATGACGACGTGACGCTTCTGATCGCTACTCGCCGAGAGCCGCCCTCTGCTGTCCGAGCCGCGGGACATAGCGGTGTTCCATAAAAAACCAAATGAAGCGCTAACCCTGGGCGGCGGTGGTTCCCTTGACCTCGCAGACCTTATCGGTCGTGGAGGTGAAGGCAGCGTTTATGCTGTTCGCGGAGATCCTAAAGTCGTTGCCAAGCTCTACGACGGTGGCCTGTCATCTGAACGCCGAGCGAAGCTCGAAGCGATGATAAAGATGAACTCACAGGCGCTCGCCGACATCACCGCGTGGCCTCACGACCTGGTGCTGTCGCGCGGCAAGCCGATAGGTTTTGTCATGCCCAAGGCCGAGCGGGCGGAGGAAGCGCACATACTGTACAGCCCGAAGAGCCGGAAGCAGAAATTTCCCGAGGCTGGGTATCGGTTCGTCGTCCATGCCGCGACCAATATCGCCCGCGCTTTCGCTGTTGTGCACGAGCAGGGCATCGTGATCGGCGACGTCAATGAGCGTGTTGCCATGATCAGTCACGACGCTACCGTGCGGCTGATCGACTGTGACAGCTTCCAGGTCAACGACGGTCGACAGCAGCATCTTTGCGAAGTCGGCGTGCCTTTGTTTACTCCGCCGGAGCTGCAGGGCCTTTCAACCTTCCGTGGCACGGACAGGAACCAGAATCACGACCTTTTTGGCCTCGCTGTTCTGCTGTTCCACATGCTGTTTTTGGGACGCCATCCTTACTCTGGCCGCTTCCGAAAAGCAGGTGACATGCCGATCGAGGAGGCGATCAAGCAGCAGCGCTTCGCCTACTCGGCAAACACGGCGCAGACGCTGATGGACCCACCTCCGCATACCCCGGCGCTAACATCATCTGGGCGCGATCCTGCCGCGCTCTTTGAACGTGCTTTCGCGCCTTCTAGAGCCGGGACCGTGCCAACCCGCCCGACCGCGTCGGAATGGGCCAATGTCCTGAACGGCGTGCTCGCCAACCTTGTAAATTGCCGGGACAACGGGGCTCATGCCTATATTAAAGATCATGCCACGTGCCCCTGGTGCGCAATCGAAGCCACTACTGGCCGCGAGATGTTCACCTATGTCGAACCCGGTGGCCAGGCAAGCGTTCCGCTCGACGTAGCTCCGATTGTCGCTGCCTTGACCCGTCTGACGCAGTTGACCGTTACGGCGGCGGCTGTCGATCAACTTAAGATGGGATTGCAGCCGAGCCCAGCAGCACGGACGGTCACCGCGGCGGATGTGGATATCGCCCGGCTCGAAACTGCAGTGAAGGCTCGGATGGCCGCCGAGGCGAACCTAGCGACCAAAGACCGAGCTGTTTCCGCACGCGCTGCCGGAGTTCAATCCTGTAAGCAGGCAATCATTCTTCACCACGGATTGGTGGTGCGCCTTGAAGAATTAGAGACGAAACTCCGCCACCCAACCCTAGCGACTCGCGGCTGGCTTGCTGTGCGCCGGGCCCTCGGAGATGGTCAAGCTCCTGTCGATCGTGAAATCGCTCAGATCAGATCCCAAATTGCACCAGGAGTCGGCCCCCTCGAGCAAAA
>Ga0075030_100005123_pt1 | contig 11824 bp, 9 predicted proteins | sample LitLauG_LLR_2012_FD_71393 | JGI IMG/M metagenome (GOLD analysis project Ga0075030, IMG submission 71393) | Freshwater sediment microbial communities from Pennsylvania, USA - Little Laurel Run_MetaG_LLR_2012 | ecosystem: Environmental > Aquatic > Freshwater > Creek > Sediment | place: USA...
GCCCGCGACCGCCAGGATCACCAGTAGCCACGGCATCACCTTAGCCCACGGGAAGCTTCGTTTTTCGCGATGCAGTACCAGTAAATAGCCCGCGAACACGCCGACGAAAAACAGCAGGCACATCGGCACCGCGAACAACATCAAGTTGAATACATCGGGCGTCGGTGTGATGATCGCCGCGATGATCACAATCGCCAGAATCGCGTAGCGCGAATGCTCCATCAGGAACTTGGGCGAGGCCAGCCGCAGCAGCACGAGGAAAAAGATGATGATTGGCATCTCGAAAATCACCGAGACGCCCAGCATCACATCGACGAACAGCTCGAAATATTTGTCGATGGAAATCATGGGCTTGATGCCCGCGAAACCTCCCAGCCCCAGCAGGAACGTCAGCCCGTAGCGGAAGGCGATGAAATAGGCGAACAGGCCTCCGGTGATAAACAGGCCTGCGGTCGTCAGGACGAACGGAATCGCCCAGCGGCGTTCACTTTTGTAAAGGCCGGGTGCGATGAACGCCCAAATCTGATAGAGGATCCACGGCGACGCGACGAAAATCGACGCCACCAGCGGCGTCCACATCCAGAGAATGGAAAACTGCTCCATCGGGTCGATGCCCACCAAACTGCCGCCCGACCTCGGAACCTTCGCGGCTTTCACCGCATCCGCGCAGGCCTGCGATGTGGCCTCCGTCGCTGGAGGCTTGCAGGCTTCGTTCACCGCGTCCTGATCGTCCTGCTGCGCCTGCACCGTCAACCGGTGGAACGCTTCCACCGCGGGAGCCTGCACGATCAGCCACAGCCTCTCGGAAAACACCACGCAGAGAAGAAACACGATGCCGAAGCCCGCCAGCGCGCGGATGATGCGTGAACGCAGTTCCCCCAAGTGATCGAGGAACGACATGCGCAGCATGCCGTCTTCTTCGTCATCATCCCCGCCCCTGCCGCCTCCGCCAGGAGGAGTTTTGCCCCCCTGGTTGAAGCGGGCCAGCATTTTATCGATGGGGCTATCGTCGCTCACAGGTTCCTTCTTCCACACTCCACCATACGGATCGTCCGGATAAATGTCCGGATGCCGATCGTCCATTCTTCGTTGAAATTCAGCTTACGTGCTGGGTCGGTTCAGGCGAAGCGGCTTCGCGAGGGACGGTGCCCTCGACGTGCGTGGGAGCGGCTTCAATTGCCCCAGTTGATTCGGCGCTTGGAAGTTCTAAAGCGCTTACTGTGGAAGGATTGGTTGCGGTGGAATCGTACGAATCGGTGCCATAGGAACCGGAATCGTAATACGGATAGTCGATATTCGTGTGACTTTCAATCTCCGCCGTGAACGGCCGGATCACGTCTTTAATCGACTCGCCTTCCCGCTCCAGGGACTGCATTTCGCGTTCGAACGTCGCTTTAAGATCGTTCGAGGCGCGACGGAATTCGGTAATCGCCTTCGCGATCGTCCGCCCCAGTTCTGGAAGCTTCTTCGGCCCAAACAGAACGAGAGCGACGAGGAAGATAGCGATCATTTCCTGAACGCCAATCGGACCCATCGTTTGCCCTCTCTTTCCATGAATAAAAACGGGTGCGACGGTTCGCACCCGCAGTCTTATGATACCAGATGCGCCGCAGGGACCATTTGTGATGTACTTGCATATCAAGATGACCAAGCTGATCCTGTTCGCCGCCGCCGGGCTCGCGGTAGTTTCCGCGCAGGTGAAAATCACCGCGGAAACGAGCCGCATCCACGTGGAAATTGGCGGCCAGCCCTACGGCGATTTCGTCGTAAAAAGCGACGAAGCCATGAAGCCTTACTTTTACCCCCTGCGCGCCGCCACAGGCACCATCGTTACCCGCCACTGGCCCATGGAAAAAGTGAAGGATCTGGAGCCGGTGGACCACCAGCACCAGCGCGGCCTGTGGTTCGGCCCCGATATCGTCAATGGCTTCGATTTCTGGAATAACGAATTCAGCTACAAGAACAAAATCGCAGGGCAGATCAAGCTGAACAAGATCGGCGCGACAAAGAGCGGACGCAAGCAAGGGTCGCTGGCCGCGACGTTCGACTGGCTAGATCCCACCCAGACCAAGATCGCGGAAGAAGCCCGCACGATGGTGTTCCATGACGCCGGCAAACTGCGCCTCATCGACGTCACGGTGGACCTGACCGCCGTAACCGACGTGAAATTCGGCGACGGCAAAGACTGCTGCTTCGGCATCCGACTGGCACCGCAGTTGCAAGAAGACAAGACGATCAAGACCAAGGGCAAGCCGGATCAGAAAGTGCCTGGGCCGGCAGGGGTGATCACCAATTCGCTGGGCCAGTCGAGCGAAAAAGAGGTGTGGGGCAAACCCGCCGATTGGGCTGACGATTCCGGCGAGATCAACGGTGAGAAGGTCGGCATCGCGATCTTCGACCATCCGAAAAATTCGCGGCGCGCGCGCTGGCATGTCCGCGGCTACGGTTTGTTCGCCGCCAATCCGTTTGGCATCACCGCGCTCGGCGACAAATCGGCCGATGGCAGCGTCACGCTGAAGCCCGGTGAAAAGCTACACTTCCAATACCGCGTGGTGATCCATCCGGCTGGCACTGACCTGGCGAAACTGTACGCCGCCTACATCAAATAAGGAGCAATGAACATGCGTGCGCTGGCATTCCTGGGAATTTTGACTTCGCTCTATGCCGCCAAGCCCGGCATGAATACGGGGACGATTTGGGACATTCGCCAGGTAAGCGAGCCGCAGATCACCCGGGACGCCAAGAGCGTGATCTACGTGCTCGGCTGGTCGGACAAAATGACGGATCAGCGCTATACCAACCTATGGATCGTCTCCGGCGACGGCAAGGACAACCGGCCCCTCACCACCGGGGCCTTCAAGGACTCTGAGCCGCGCCTGTCGCCCGATGGCTCGCGGATTGCCTATCTTTCCAATCGCAGCGGCAAGACCCAAATCCATGTTCGCTGGCTCGACTCCGGCCAGGATGCCCAGATCACCGATCTGCAGCAGACGCCCAGCAACATCGTCTGGTCAGCGGATGGAAAATGGATCGGCTACGAGGCGCGTGTCCCCGGCAAAGTGGATTGGTCGCCGAAGATGCCGGAGAAACCGGCCGGCGCGAAGTGGGCCGATCCGCCCATCGTCGTCACGAAGCTGCGCTGGCGCGAAAACGGCGTCGGCTTGATTCCGCCTGGATACACGCACATCTTCATGGTGTCCTCCACTGGAGGCGCGCCGAAGCAGATCACCAGCGGCGACTATAATCACTCCGCGGCGTTTTCCTGGTCGGCCGATGGCAAATGGATTTACACCTCCACCAACCGCATTCCGGACGCGGAGTACTCGCTCGAAGGCGGCGATATTTACGCCTACTCCACCGTCGACGGAGCGGTGAAGCAGCTCACCACCCGCAAAGGTCCCGATACGGACCCGGTGCCTTCCCCCGGAGGTGCGAAGATCGCCTATCTGGGCCACGACTGGAAGTTCCAAAGCTACACCGTGAACCATCTTTATGTGATGGACGCCGACGGCAAGAACGTCAAGGCGCTGACGGCGTCGCTGGATCGCGATGTGCGCGCGCCGCACTGGTCCTGGGATGGCAAGACGCTCTACTTCCTGGTGGACGATCACGGCAATACGCAGCTCTATTCCGCCGATCCGGCCTCGGGTGAAGTGAAGGCCGTCTCCCATGGCCAGCAGCAATTGGGCGGCGGAGCCACCGATGGCTTCACCCTCGCCAACAACCTGATGGTCGCCACCGTGCGGACCACCCCGAAAGAGCCGGGCGACGTAGTGATGCTGCCCGCCTATCGCGAAGGGATTCCCACGCCGCTAACGCGCGTGAACGAGGGCCTGATGTCGCAGTTCGACCTTGGCGCGGTGGAGGAATTGAGCTACGACTCCTTCGACGGGCGCAACATTCAGGGCTGGATTATCAAGCCGCCGAACTTCGACGCGTCGAAAAAGTATCCGTTTATTTTGGATATTCACGGCGGACCTCATGCCATGTACGGCGTCGGCTTCCAGCATGAGATGCAGATTCAGGCGGCGCGCGGCTTTGTCGTCCTTTACTTGAATCCGCGTGGATCCACCGGCTATGGCGAGGAATTCGGCAACATCATCCACACCAAGTATCCGGGCGACGACTTCACCGACCTGATGAAGGGCGTGGATCAGATGATCGCCAAAGGCTATATCGATCCCAAAAAACTGTGCGTCACCGGAGGCAGCGGCGGAGGCTTGCTCACCGCCTGGATCATCGGCCATACGGACCGTTTTGCCGCCGCCGTTTCACAGTATCCGGTGACGAACTGGATCACGCAGGCCGGCACCGCCGACGGAGGCTACGTCCATTCCGCGCTCTGGCTGAAGGCCTTCCCGTGGGAGCAGCCGCAGCAATTTCTGGAACACTCCCCCATCTACTACGCCAAGAACTTCAAGACGCCGACCATGGTCATCACCGGCGAGGCCGATCTCCGCACGCCCATCGCGGAGAGCGAGGAACTGTATTTCGCGCTGAAAGCGCAGAAGGTTCCCTCCGTTCTGGTGCGCGTGCCGGAGGAATTCCACGGCATCCGCGGCCGCAACAGCCACTACATCGAAAAAATTGAGCACATCCTTGCCTGGATGGAGAGGTACACCCAGTAAATGGTTCTTTCCGATATCGACATCAAGCGTTACATCGCCGAGGGCAAGATCAAAATCACGCCGCCGCTTCCGCCGGAGCAGTTCGGGAGCTGCTCGGTCGATTTCCGGCTGGGCCACGAGTTCAGCGTGTTCGAGCACTCGAAGCACGCCCTCATCGACATCCGCGAAAAGGCGGCGATTCAGGGTCTGATGCGTACGATCACCGTGGCTCCCGGCGAGGCGTTCATCTTGCAACCGCACGAATTCGCGCTGGCGATCACCGAGGAAGTGCTGGAGCTCGACGACGACGTGCTCGGCCGCCTCGAAGGCCGCAGCAGCCTGGGCCGCATCGGCATCATCGTCCACGGCACGGCGGGTCTGTTCGACCCCGGCTGGATCGGCAAAGCGACGCTGGAGCTAAGCAACCTCGGCCGCATGCCCGTCGCGCTCTATCCCGGCATGCGCATCTGCAGCTTCACGTTCGAGCAGTTGTCGACGCGCGTGGCCGTTTCCTACCGCAACAAAGTGGGCAATAAATACGCAGGCCAGGACCGTCCGCTGGCGAGCAAATTAGCAAGCGAATCGCGGGAGTAAACTGGAGGCATGACGCGACTCACCGTGTCCAAGGCAAAGACCGCACTTTCCGACGTGGTGGATCGCGCGGCCAAGACCAAGGAGCGGACCGTGCTCTCCCGTCGCGGCAAGAGTATCGCCGCAGTCGTTCCGATCGAGGATTTACGGCTTCTTGAACACCTGACTCAGGAAGAAATGGACCGCCAGGATATCGAGGGGAAGCGCGCAAGGCGCTCGCTAAACGCGGAAAACGCGTCCCGCTGCGCCAGTTCATGCGCGAACTCGGGGACTGATTTGGCGTACAGTCTTGAACTGACGCCAGCTGCCCAGCGTGACCTGCACCGGCTCGACCCTCCGGTGCGCAAGAAAATCAACGAAGAGTTGCTCGCGCTAGAAAAGAACCCGCGTCCAATAGGCGCAGAGAGACTTCACGCGAAGGAAAAGCTCCATCGGTTCGCGCTCGGTCCAAAGAAGAACTATCGCGCGGTTTACTAGGTCGTGTTGCGGGTGCTTGTGGTTAGAGTAGGAGATCGCAAGGAAGTCTACCGTAGGCCGAGGTAGCTAAGCCGAAGTTTTCTCCATCCAACGGATAATGCTAATTACATAAGTGGAATCATCTACATTCGCGTCGAGCGATTTCCGAGAGATAATTCCGCCCCAGTAGTCGCCCCAGAGCCTCATAGCGGCTTTGAAGCTCTCCTTCTTTAGGTAGTGTTCGCTGACCCTGGGCTCCCAGGGTCCAAGCGGTTTGCCGTCGAAAGTCATGCGTCGTTGGCGGCGCGGCTTTCCGCCGGCAGTCTCGATGTAAACATGATCGCCATCGACCCTCAGGACTCGGAACTTCCCATCCAGATGGGACAGGCTGTGCGCGCTCCAGTGAAAGACCTCTGTTCCTGGTAGCAGTGATGAGGACAGGGTCTGCCACCATTGCTCAAACTTTTGGCCGGTCAAGGGTTAGGTTATTTGATAAAGCTGCCGCGCGCAAAAACGCAACCGGACTACTTCTTCTTCCCGCCCAACAACCCCTTGATCAATCCCCCGCCGACGCCTTTCAACTCTTCCATCACCACCGCGCCGACGTCCGGCTTGAACACTGGCTGCTCTGCTGTGCCTGTGACGCTGAACGGAATCGGCTTGCCTCCGATCACTCCCAGTAGCCCCGTTGCGTGGACCACGGCGCTCATTTTGAAGTTCAGTTCCTTCGCCTCGCTCACCGTGCCCGCTCCGGTCAGCTCGCCAATCGACGGCACCACAAGCTTCATATCGTTCGCCTGCGTGCCCTCCGGCGACGAGCGTACATTCGCGCTCAACTGCTCAATCCGCGTGTCCGGACCCTCTTTGATCCCGGCCAGCTTCTCAATGGACGCCATGCGCTTCGGCAGATCGAAGCCCACGAGCTCTGTATTGTTCATGGACACTGTGCCCGAAGTCACCGTGCGATCCGCGGGGCCCTCCATCGCCAGTTCCGCACTCAGCGTGCCTCCCTTCAGCGACGTTCCGGCGGGCAGCACGATCCCCAGCGCGGGCAGCATCGCCTCCAACTCCTGCACAGGCATGCCCGGCGCGGCCAGCTTCATGTCCAGCGTCATCGCCTCGCCCTGTTCCGCGTAGCGCCCGGTAAGATGGGCCAGCGCCGCGCCCAGATGAATATCGCCGCGCCGAACCACGCCCGCGTGTTTGCGCAGATCGTGACTCACCTCGAAATCCACTTCCACTGTGCGCGCAGCGGGCTTGCCTGTCTTCGCGATCTTCAGTTTGTCGGCCTTCAGCTTGCCCTTCAAATCCAGCGTCGTTCCGTTCGATTGGCCTGTGCCGTCGAACGAGATCAGCCCGGTCACATCGGGCGTAGCGTCATTCGCGCCCGTCGCGGCCAGATCCAGTTGATCGATCTTCAAGCTGAGGGTCACTGGCGTCATCGCGGTGTTCGCCGGATTCACCGGACCCGCCTTGCCCTCCAGCGATACCGAGCCGCCGCCGCGCACCTGCGCGCTCAGTGAGAACGGGAACTCCGACGTGGCGGAAAAATCCTGCATGTGTAAATTCACCTGTTCCAGCACCAGCGGCTTCCAATGGCCCACCGTGCGGCTCAAGGTGACGCGTCCGCCGGCGATCTCCACCCGCTTGACGGACAAATTCAGCGGCGCGGCGGCCGGTGCGGACGAGGGCGCGGACTTGCCGCCCAGCGTCGAGAAATTCCAGTCCCCCGCCTGGGTCTGCACCATCGCGATTTCCGGCTGGTCGATCTGCAAATTGGTCACGTTCAGTTTGCGCGAAAACAAGAACGGCCACAACTCCACGCCCACGTGCAGGGACTTTGCGCTCAGGAAAGCAGGCTTGCCGAACGCGGGGTCCTCGGCCACGGATAAATCGTCGGCCGTTACTTCGCCCGCGAAAATGTGGAGCTTCAGGTTGCCCAGCTTCACTTCGCGATGCAGAGCGCCGCTCAGGGAAGCTTGAAGGGCCGGCCGGAACTGATCCACGTCGATCAGGAAGGGCAAAATCACTGCGGCCAGGATCAGAATGCCAAGGACAATTCCCAGCCACTTCGCGATGCGTTTCATGCACAGGCCTCCATTTCAGGAGTATACAGGCAGGAATGCCGCGCGTGGCCCAGAGCCATCACCGTCACGATCCAGCCCGAGCAGGCTCATCCACGCAGTCTACCGAACCCGACAGGATCCGCTATCTCCCCGATGACCCAAATCCGCCCGCGCCGCGCTCAGAATCGCCTAGCTCGCCTTCTTCCCAAGCGATCGCCTCATATTTCGCGATCACCAGTTGCGCGATGCGGTCGCCTTTTTCGATTTTATAATCGGTCCGGCCCAGGTTGAACATGATCACGCGGATTTCGCCGCGATAGCCCGGGTCGATGGTGCCGAAGTTCACCGTCAGCGAATGCTTCAGCGCCATGCCGCTGCGCGGACGCACCTGCGCCTCATAGCCCGGCGGCAGCTCAATCGCGATGCCCGTCGGCACTCCCTGCGCCACACCGGGCGAGAGCACCACGGATTCGACTGCGCGCAGATCCATCCCGGCATCCTCCAGCGGGCCGTGAGCGTAAACGGGCAGGGCCGCCTCGGGATGCAGTCTCTTGATGCGGATTTTCATAGGTAGGTAAGTTATGATAACCGTTTGAACCCCGCAAAGACTTCCCGTGTGTTGGCGGTTGCGCCAATGCCTCCTGAAAAAAGCGCCTACGCGCTGGCGCGGTATTCCCGCTCTCCCGATTCCATCCAGAAGTCGATCGAGTGGGTGCGCACCCACGATTCGACGAAGTTTCTGGAGAGCTTCTATTTTCAGTACGGCCACGCCTCCATCGCCGACCTCGGACACGTCGTGTTGTGCTTCGAAGGCATCTCCGAGCTCGCTGCCACCGAGATTGAAGACGAGCAACTGTGGGACGGCCAGGCGCGCTCCTCGCGCTATCAGGATTTTTCCACTTCGGGCTTTGTCACGCCGCCTGGGTTTTCCCCAGCCGAAGCGTCCGCATATGCCGATGCCGCGAAAAAGCTGCTCGCCGCGTATCAGGAAATTCACACCTTAGCTAAGCATCATTTGACCGAGCGCCTGCCGCGTCCTGACACGATGAAGGAGGACGCCTACGACCGCAATATCACCGCGCGCGCCTTCGACATCGCCCGCTACGCGCTGTTTTTCGGCATCCCTACCGGCGTGGGCCAAGTCACCAGCATCCGAACGTTGGAACGCCAGATTCGGCGCTTAAAGGCCAGCGAATACGCCGAGATTCGCGAGCTTGCTGGGGAAATCGCCGCCGCTTGTTCCGCTCCTCCGGCGTGTCCTTGGGACGAAGCGTCCGCGATGGAACCTCTTGCGCCTACGCTGGCGCGCCACGTCGATCCGGACGAGCATGCCCAGCAATCCCGCAGCGACCTGCGGGTGTGGGTGAAGCAGAACCTGGCGTCATTTGCTGGAAAAGGGGTGGGTAACACTCGCCTGGAGCCGATTGAATTGATCCGCCCCACCGACATGCATGCGGAGATCGCGGCGACGCTGCTATTCCCCGCCACCGACTGGCCGTTTCACGAGCTCTACGATCTGACACGTTCCTGGTCCGCCGCGCGCCGCAATGAAGTGATCGATTGCGCGCTGCGTTCCCGCACGCGCCGCGATGAATTAATGAGAGGCTTCCGCGGAGGCCTGTACGCGTTCGACATGGTGATGGACATCGGGGCGTATCGCGACATGCATCGCCATCGCCGCTGCCAGCAGTATCGTCAGGAATATTCGGGACAGCTCGGCTGGGAAACGCCGGAACCCATGATCGAGTCCGGCGCGCACGCCATTTATGAGGCCGCGATGAAGGATGCGTTCGCGTCCATGAAGGCCTTGCCCTCGCCGGGCGCGCAGTACCTGCTGCCGTTCGGCGCGCGCAACCGATTCCTGTTCAAAATGGATTTTGCCGAGGCCGAATACATCGCGCGCCTGCGGAGTGGAGTGAAGGGACACTTCAGTTACCGCAAAGTGGCCTGGGACATGAAGTGCGCCATGGAGCGCCTGGAGCCGGAGCTAGGCCGATTGATGGAAGCCACGCCTCCGTGGGTGGAAGATCCACTTAAGCGATAGGCTTATTCTCGGCAACGTGCGATTCCGCGGCCACTTCGCGCAGCAGAGCCTCGGCGGATTCCAGCGAAATCGGGCCGGCTGCCGCCGTCGGGGGCGGGAAAGGCTCCGGACGCGTTCCCTTGCGAATGTCAGCTAAAATCGCCTTGATTTCGCTTAGCTCCTTGCTGATCTCGAACAACTTCCAACCCGCGAGAGCCATCGCCGCGTAGAACAGAATCGTCATCATTCCGGAGACGATTTCCTGGAACATAGCCATAGTCCGTCCATCGGCGGACGGAGGGAAAACTTTACTCCTGGCCGCCGCCGCGTCCGCCGCCAGTATGCGCCGGTCCGCGGAACACCGCATTGACGAACAGCGTGTTCAGCCCGTCCAGATAGGCGCGATAATTCGGGTCGCCCGTGAAGCCAATCACGTTGCCGCGCCCGCTGCGCTGCACGATCACGAACGGTTTGAAAGCCAACTGCTTGCGATACTCGTCCCACATGTAGCCGCTGGCGAGAACGTCGTTCGGCCCAGCGAACACGGCCGCGTTCACGCCCTGATCGGCACGTACCGGCTGATAAATGGCCCGTCCGCTCACCAGCGCGTAGACCGTTTCCGGAACGCCCGCCGTGATCCAGTGCTCGCGATCCACCTTCACTTTGGCCAGCGCGCCATGCAGGCTGCCTGGGAGCTCGTCGCCCGGAAGCTCCGCCGCCTCCAGATCGCTGAGCGTGGCGAAAATCTTCGGCGCGACGCGAGCCGCTTCCGCCGCCGGAGCCGCTGCGGGCGCGGGAGTTTCCGCCGCACCGCCGCCGCGGCCTCCACGCCCACCGCCTCCGCCCGCAGCCGCGCCAGCCGTCGGGGCAGCACCCGCGCGAACCGCGTTTTCTTCCGAGGTCGAAAGCAACCCGGTCGCTGGGGCGCTTAAAAATTGGATCGCGCCGCCGATGCCCACCAGCGTGCCGCCGGCCTGCACCCACTCTTTTAATCGCCGCACGCCGTTTGCGCCCAGAGACGCCGCGTACGCTCCGCCGTCCGGCAAAATGATCGTCTGGAATTTCGACAGATCGACGCCGCCCATCTGCTCCGTGCGAATCACGCTGGTGGGATAGCCGAATTGCCGCTCAATCACGAAACGGGCCTGTCCCGCGGAGCCTCCCTGCGTGGGACGATCCCACGCGATCAGAATCGCCGGCCTGCGGACGTAATTAAAGTGGCTGCTGCCGAACGTTGGCCCTTCGTCCACCCAGCTGGAGTTATGCGCGTCCACGTCCGCGCCCGTGGATTCCGCCAGTTTGCGGATGTCTTGCTCCAGCGACGCCGGGTTATCTTTCACCTTCAGCACCAGCGCGCCGAGCTCGTATTTCTTACCGTCGAGCGTGAACGGACGGTCATTGCTGACGATCTTGTAATTCGCATGCAGCAGCGCAGTGAGCATTTTCGTCGCGCCCGAGGTGCCCCACGGCACGACGTAAGCCACCTCCGCCTTGCCATTTACGGCGCCCTTCGGCGCAGCGCCCAGCGTCACGGGCTCGAACTTCCCATCGGACGCCACGCTGGCCGTCGCCGCCTCGACGTTGTATTGCAGAGGCAGGCTCCAGCCGGTCACATCGTAAATTTCCGACGGCTGGCGGCGCTTGCGGCGCGCTTCTTCCTGTTTGAGGAAATCCTCCGCCATGGAAACCTGGGTGTCCATCAACACCCGGATCAGGCGCTTGGCGGGCTGCGCCAGCGAAATCACGTAGCTTCCTGCCGGATATTGCTTCCCGCTATTGGAAAAAGCGGCTGTCGCGCGCTTCACTTCCACGCCGTGGTCGACCAGCAACTGCGCCAGCTTGTCCACCGTCGTCACGTCGCCTTTGCGCGGCAAAATGTACTCGCGCACGGGCTCTTTGGAGCCTTCCTCAATCGCCGATTTGCGATAGCGGAAAAACTCCTCCAGCAACTCCGCGCGATGCTGCGCCGTGGTCTCGCACGTCGCGATCGATGTGATGAAATGCCTGCGCACCGTCTCGCGATACGTGACTAAGGTATCGTCCGATTTACGCACGAGAAGGCCTCGCGTCGAGCCGTTCTC
>Ga0075030_100005125_pt1 | contig 11823 bp, 11 predicted proteins | sample LitLauG_LLR_2012_FD_71393 | JGI IMG/M metagenome (GOLD analysis project Ga0075030, IMG submission 71393) | Freshwater sediment microbial communities from Pennsylvania, USA - Little Laurel Run_MetaG_LLR_2012 | ecosystem: Environmental > Aquatic > Freshwater > Creek > Sediment | place: USA...
CCTCGGCCACCGTCGTGGACACCGCCACTGTCGCCCCGGCCTCCTCGGCCCGCCGCACCAGCAGCCGGGCATAGGCCGGGCCGGTGAGGGACCGGCGCAGGTCCTGGAGCCCGAACCCGGTGTGGTCGCAGTGGCGGGGCACCCCGCCGGCCTCGGCCTCCCGCTCGACGACCAGCACCGGCCCCACCCCACGGCGGGCCAGCTCCCGGGCGGCCGTCAGCCCGGCCGGCCCGGCCCCGACCACCAGGACGGCGGGCCCGCTCACCGCGGCACCGCGGTGAGCGCCGCCGGGTCGGCCCCGGTCAGCTCGACCAGGAGCGCCACCACCTCGGCGCCACAGTAGAAGCCCTGGCACCGGCCGTTCATGGCCCGGGTGCGGCGCCGCAGCCCCTCGAGCCCGCCCGGGGGCAGGGGCGCGGCACAGGCGTCGCGGACCTCACCCCGGCTGACCTGTTCGCAGTGGCAGAGCGCGCGCCCGTACTCGGGGTCGGCGGCGATGCGCACCGGGTCGCGCATCGGCCGCAGCTGCGACTCGCCCAGTGGGGGCATCGACGGGACCGCGGTGGCGACCGGGTCCCCCGACCACTGCGCCCCGGCCTCCGCCAACAGCCCGGCGACGTGCTCGGCGATGGCCGGCGAAGCCGTCAGTCCGGTCGAACGGATCCCGCCCACCGTCACGTAGTGCAGGTCGGGATGGCTCCGGATGCAGTAGTCGCGTCGTCCGGTGGCCGCCCGCAGCCCGGCGTAGGCGGCCGTCACCTCCTCGTCGACCAGGAGGGGCAGGATGCGGCGGCCGGCGGCCAGCAGGTCGGCCGTGCCGTCGGCCGTGGTGGCGGTGTCGGTCCGGTCCTCCAGGTCCTCGGCCGTCGGGCCGAGCAGCACGTTGCCCCAGGTGGTGGGCGAGACCAGCACCCCCTTGGACCGCTCGGTCGGCACCGGCAGCAGGATGTGGGTCAGCAGCCGGCGGGCCGCCTTGTCGAACACCAGCAGCTGGCCCCGCCGCGGCACCACGGTGAAGTCGTCCCGCCCCAGCATGCGGTCGACCAGGTCGGCGCCGAGCCCGGCCGCGTTGACCAGCCAGCGGGTGCGGATGACCGCGTCCGGGGTGCACACCTCGAGGCCGTCGCCCCCGGGGACCACCCCGGTGACGGGGGTGTCGAGCCGGAGTCCGGCACCGGCCGCCACCGCCTCGGTGGCGAAGGCGAGCGACACCGACCACGGGTCGATCGCCCACTCGCCGGGGACCAGGAGCCCGGCCCGGGCGGCCGGACCGAGGTGGGGCTCGCGTCGACGGACCTCGGCCGCGTCGACCAGGACGGCCTCGGTGTACCCGTTGGCCTCGGCCTTGGCCGCCAGGCCGGGCAGGGCCGCCTCCTGCTCGTCGTCCCAGGCCACCAGCAGGGCGCCGGTGCGGTCGACGGCGATACCCGCCTCGGCCGCATAGGCCGACAGCAGTTCGTGTCCCCGCGCCACCAGCTGGGACTCGAGCGAGCCGGGCACGGTGTCGAACCCGGTGTGGAGGATGGCGGTGTTGGCCTTCGAGGTCCCCGCCCCGACGTCCCCGGCCCGGTCGACCAGCACCACCCGGGCCCCGTCGCCGGCCAGGCGGCGGGCGATGGCGCAGCCGACCACACCGGCCCCGACGACCACCACGTCGACCATCCCGTCGGTGGCCCGCTCGGCGACCGTCACGGGACGGTGCCGTCCGAGGCGACCACCGCCCGGTCGACGGCCGCACCGAACCGGTCGAGCAGCTCGGCGGCCCGGTCGGCGTCCATCCGGGGCTCGTAGCGGGCGGCCGCCGCCGGTCGTGGGCCCTCGAGTCCCGTTCCGGGGTCGAGGCCGGTCCTGGCCAGGGCGGCGACGCCCAGGGCGGTGGCGTGGGGCGACGCGAACACCTCCACCGGCACCTGCAGCAGGTCGGCCTGGTGCTGCATGAGGAAGGCCGAACGGGTCAGGCCGCCGTCGACCCGCAGCTCGACCAGCGGGCCGGCGAGGTCGTCGGCGGCCGCACCGGCCAGCACCGCCACCTGGGCGGCCAGGCCCTCGAGCGTGGCCCGCACCACGTGGGCCGGGGTGGTGTGCAGGTCGAGTCCCTCGAGCGTGCCGGCGGCCGAGGGGCGCCAGTACGGGGCGCCCAGTCCGGCCAGGGCCGGCACCATCGTCACCCCTCCGGCGTCGGGCACCGAGCCGGCCACCCCGTCGAGGTCGGCGGCGGAGCGCAGCAGGCCCATGTCGGTCAGCCAGGTGACGGCGGCGCCGGCGGTATAGCTCTGCCCGTCGAGGCAGTACGCCGCCGACCCCGGGACGTCCCAGGCGACCGAGGCCGACAGGCCGTGGGACGAGCGCCGGGCCACCGGGCCGGTGGTGACCAGCAGGAAGGCGCCCGTCCCGTAGGTGCACTTGGCCTCGCCCGGGGCGAGACAGCCCTCCCCCACCAGTGCCGCCTGCTGGTCGACGGCCAGGCCGGTGAGCGGGAGCGGCGGGCCGAAGGCCGTGGTGGTGCCGAAGTCGCCGGCGCACCCGACGACCTCGGGCAGGTCGGCCACGTCGAGGCCGAAGTACCCGGCCGCCTCCTCCGACCACGTCCGGCGGTCGAGGTCCAGGACCAGCGAACGGGACGCCGTCGTGACATCGGTGAGGAGTCGCCCGGTCAGGGCGTGCACCAGCCACGAGTCCGTCGTGGTCACGATGCCTCCGGTCGTCCTGTGCCGACGCAGCCAGGCCATCTTGGGCGCGCTGAAGTAGGGGTCGAGCGGCAGACCGGTCAGTGCCGCCAGTCGGTCCCGGTCGGCGGCCATGGCGTCGGTGACGGTGGTGGCCCGCCGGTCCTGCCAGGACAGTGCCGTGCTCAGCGGCGTGCCGGTGGCCGGGTCCCAGGCCAGCACCGTCTCGCCCTGGTTGGCCAGGCCGACGGCGTGGACGACCACCCCGGACTGGGCCACCGCGGCACGGCCGGCAGCCAGTACCGAGGCCAACAGCTCCGCCGGGTCCTGCTCGACGGCACCGTCACCCGACGCGTCGGGGTGCACCGGGCACTCGGCCACGGCGAGGACGTCACCGGACCCGTCGACCACCAGCGCCTTGGTGGACGAGGTGCCCTGGTCGATGGCGAGGACGTTCACCGGCGCACCCGGTGCCCGCTCCCGGTCCGGGGTCGCTCCATGCCCCGCACCCTAGACCCACGCCTGCGACACCGGGCCGGGACACACCTGCACACCACACCGGGCCGGGGACTCGGCACGCCGGGTCCTGCCCACGGGGTGAGCGGTCGATGCCGGTGGCCGGCTCCTGGGTGGTGACGGTGGCGGCGGGGTGTCCGCCGGTCGTCACCGTGAAGGTGTCGGCCCGGCCCAGGTAGTACATCGTGGCGTTCGTCCGGCGAGATCTGACCGTTCGGTCAATTCCGTCCGGGGCGGTTCCGGTCGACTCAGACCCTCGCCATGTTGTCGAAGCGGGCGTGGTGGCCGATGAAGGCCAGCCGCGTGGTGCCGGTCGGGCCGTTGCGGTGCTTGGCCACGATCACCTCCGCGGTGCCCTGTGTCTCGGTGGCGTCGGGGTTGTACACCTCGTCGCGGTAGAGGAAGAGGACGACGTCGGCGTCCTGCTCGATCGACCCCGACTCGCGCAGGTCGGCCAGCATCGGCCGCTTGTCCGGCCGGCTCTCGAGCGACCGGGACAGCTGCGACAGCGCCACCACCGGCACCTCGAGCTCGCGGGCCAGGATCTTGAGGCCTCGGCTGATCTCGGACACCTCGACCTGGCGGTTCTCCGAGCCGTGCCGGCCGGTCATGAGCTGCAGGTAGTCGATGACCACCAGACTGAGCCCCTCGCGGCTCTTCAGTCGGCGGGCCCGGGCCCGGATGTCCATGACGGTGAGGTTGGGGTTGTCGTCGATGTAGATCGGCGCCTCGCTCATCCGGCTGATGGCGTTGCCGATCTTCGGCCAGTCGGCCTCGCGCAGCTTGCCGGTGCGCATGCGCCCGGCGTCGACCCGGGCCTCGGAGCTCAGGAGACGCTGGGTGAGCTCCATGTGGCTCATCTCGAGGGAGAAGAGGAGCACCGGCTTCTTGAGCTTGACCCCGGCGTTGGCCACCATGCCGAGGGCGAACGCCGTCTTGCCCATGGCGGGACGGGCCCCCACCACGATCAGGTTCGACGGCTGGAGCCCGGCGAGCTGTTCGTCGAGGTCGGTGTAGCCGGTGGCCAGCCCGGTGACCGTCTCACTCCGGCTGAAGAGCTGCTCGAGGTGGTCCAGGGTCGCACCGAGCAGTTCCTCGAGCGGGGTCATGGTGTCGACGACCCGTCGCTGGGCCACGTCGAAGACGAGGGACTCGGCCCGGTCGAGCACCTCGGACACGTCCTCGGGCACGCTGTAGCCGAGCTCGGAGATCTCCCCCGCGACGGACACCAGCCGACGGAGCAGGGCCAGCTCCTCGACGATCTTGGCGTAGTACTCGGCGTTGCCGGCCGAGGGTGTGTTGGCCTGGAGGGTGACGAACACCGAGGTGTCGCCGATCGACTCGAGGAGGTCGCGACGGCGGAGCTCCTCCATCACGGTGACCCAGTCGGCCGGCTCGCCCCGCTGGTAGAGCGAGGTGATCGCCTCGAAGATGTAGCCGTGCGAGGTCTTGTAGAAGTCCTCGGCCTTGCAGTTCTCCATCGCCGCGGCGATCGCGTCGCGCGACAGCAGCATGGCGCCGATGACCGACTCCTCGGCCTCGAGGTTGTGGGGGGGGACCCGGCCGGTCGCGCCCGACCCGCCCGCGTGGGGGGTCAGCAGCCGTCGGGGTCGCGAGTCGTCGAATGCCTGGACCATCGTGCGTCAACCCTCGCCCATCGGGCCTGTGGAACGGTAGGACATCTTCCTGGGGAAAGGCGTACGGCGGCCTGTGGACGCCACGTGGACAACTGCGCCCGTCCTGGGGACCGCGGCGCTCGTCGTGGCGACGGGCCGGGCGCATCGGTCGGGGTGGCACATGCCCCCATGATGACGCCCGGGTGTGACATCCGGTCGGACACCGTGGCGGGCACGACCGGTGCCCGGACACACGGGTGCCCCGGCACCGGGCCGGGGCACTCGTGGACAGCGGTCTGCGGCGCAAGCCGCGGTGGTCAGTCCTCGGCCACCACGTCCACGGTCAGCTCGAACACCACGCCGCCGATCAGCTCGACCCGGACGTTGTGCTCGCCCACGGTCTTGATCGGCTCCTCGAGCACCAGGTCGTGGCGGTCGATGACGGCGCCCGTCTGCTCCTCGACGTGCCGCACGATGTCGGCGGCGCTGACCGAGCCGAACAGCCGGTCGTTGGCGGCCCGGGCACTGATGGTGATGGTGTTGCCCACGAGGGTCTTGGCCACCGTCTCCGAGCCCTCGCGGTCCCGGGCGTCCTTCAGGTCGCGGGACTTGCGCATGGCCGCGGCCTGGGCCTCGACCCCGTCGGAGGCGAGGATGGCCTTGCCGGCCGGCAGGAGGTGGTTGCGGGCGAAGCCACCGGCGACGTCGATGATGTCGCCGCGCTTGCCCACCCCGTCCACGTCGGTGCGGAGGAGGACCTTCATCACGCCTCACCCGCCTCGGGGGTCTCGACCACGACCAGCTCCTCGCCGTCGGCCAGCTCGACCACCTCGACCTCGACCACCTCGACGGGCTCGGCGGCACCGTCCAGCGGCGGGGTGCCGTCCGGGATGGCGCTCGACGCGCCGTCCTCGCCCAGCGTGCGCTCCTCGTCACGCCCGCGCCGGCCGCCGCCGAAGCCGCCGTCGCGACCGCCGCGGCCGCCACGGCCGCCGGGGCGCTCGGTGGTGGTGCGCTGCGTGTAGGGCAGCAGCACCAGCTCACGGGCCGTCTTGATGGCGATGGCCACGTCGCGCTGGTGCTGGGTGCAGTTGCCCGACACCCGGCGGGCGCGGATCTTGCCCCGGTCGCTCATGTACTTGCGGAGCATGGCGACGTCCTTGTAGTCGACCCACTCCACCCGGTCCTTGCACAGCGCGCAGGGCTTCTTCTTGACCCGTCGGCCGTTGTCCTTGGGCGCCCGCCGTGCGGTGCTGCCCCCTCGATCGTTGTTGCGTGCCATGACTAGAAGGGCTCCTCGCTGTATCCGTACCCGGAGTCGGCAGGTGCGCCGCCCCCACTCGACTGTCCGCCTCGACCGCCGCCGCCGCCACCGCCACCGGAGGGACCGTCACCCGGGCCCCGGCGCTCGTTCTTGGTGACCTGGGCCGTGGCCCAGCGGATGCTGGGGCCGATCTCGTCGGCGACGACCTCGACCTTGGACCGCTTGTCGCCGTCCGGGGTCTCCCAGCTGCGCTGCTCGAGGCGGCCGGTCACGATGACCCGCGAGCCCCGGCTGAGCGACTCGGCGGCGTTCTCGGCCATCTCCCGCCAGCAGACCACGTCGAAGAACGAGGTGGCCTCCTCCCACTCCTGGGTCTGGCGGTTCTGCCAGCGGCGGTTCACGGCCAGACCGAAGCTGGCCGTGGCCTGTCCGGTGTTGGTGAAGCGGAGTTCGGGGTCGCGGGTGATGTTGCCCACCAGGGTGACTGCGTTACCGGACATGGTCAGCCCTCCCCGTTGGCGGCGGCGGCCGCGGCGGCGGCACGGCGGCCGGCGACCTTGTCGGGCAGCCGGATGACCTTGTGGCGCAGCACCTCGTCGGCCAGCACGAAGACGCGCTCCATGTCGGCGACGGCGGGCGGCTCGGCGTTCAGCTCGATGAGGACGTAGTAGCCCTCGCGCTTGTGCTGGAGCTCGTAGGCGAAGGTCCGTCGACCCCAACGCTCGACGCGGCCGGGGTTGCCCCCCTTGGCCTTCAGCGCGGTCAGGGCCCGGTCGAGGACCCCGTTGACCGCAGCCTCGTCGGCTGCGGTGTCGAAAATGACCATGGTTTCGTAGGGCCGCATGAACGGCTCACCTCCCTCTGGATCGGGTGGGCTGCACCCGAGCCCCACGGCGTGGGGCAGGTCGGACATCTGACATCGACCACCTGTGGGTACGGCATGGTGGCCGGAACGGCCTCGGTACTCTAGCCGACGCTCAGTGGTAGACCTCCGCGTCGGCCGGGAAGGCCCCCGAGCGAACGTCGGCGGCGAAGGCGGCCACCGCCGACGTGGCGTCGTCGGCCAGGCTCGCGTAGCGGCGCACGAACTTGGCCGTCCGCTCCGTCACGCCCAACAGGTCGTGCAGGACGAGGACCTGGCCGTCGCAGTGCGGCCCGGCCCCGATCCCGATGGTCGGGACGTCGAGGGCCCCGGTCACGGCGGCGCCCACCTTCTCGGGCACCCCTTCCACCACCACGGCGAAGGCCCCGGCGGCCTCGAGGGTCCGGGCCCCCTCGACGAGCAGGCGGGCGGCGTCGTCGTCCCGGGCCTGCACCCGGAAGCCGCCGAAGGCGTGGACCGACTGCGGCGTCAGGCCGATGTGCCCCATCACGGGGATCTCGGCGGCCACCAACGCCTCGATCATGGGCGCCCGCACGGCGCCGCCCTCGAGCTTCACGCACTGGGCACCGGCCCGGATCAGGGTGGCGGCGTTGCGGACCGTGTCGGCGGCGTCGACGTGGTAGCTCAGCCACGGCAGGTCGCCGACCACCAGGGCGCCGGGGCGGGCCCGGGCCACGGCGGCGACGTGGTGGGCCATGTCGGCCACCGTCACCTGGAGGGTGTCCTCGTAGCCGAGCACCACGTTGGCGACCGAGTCGCCGACCAGGATGCAGTCGACGCCGGCGGCGTCGACGATGCGGGCACCGGGGGCGTCGTAGGCGGTCACCATGACGAGCGGCGCGTGGCCGTCGCGCACCTTGGCGGCACGGACGGACGGCACGGTCACGGGCGCGGACCGGGGATCGGGCATGTGCTCCTCCTCATCGACCGTCCAGCGCACGGGGCTGCCGGCGGCATCGGCGGGGCGGGCCCCGCGGAGTGTGGGTGCGGCACCGACCGTCGGGACCGCCGGCGTCGCGCCACCCATCGTACCCGCCTGCCCGTGGGTGCGACAGGGGTCGGACGGTCCGCCTGCGCGCCGGTCAGCCGGCGTCGGTCAGCTGGTCGTGCGGTTCCGCAGCGGTTTGCGGGCGACGGCGTCGACCCCGGCGCCGGCCGGGTACATCCGGGTCAGGTGGTTCCACCGGCAGCCGCAGCAGACCTCGATCACGTAACAGACGACCGGTTCCTTGCGCCGCCAGTAGCGGCCCAACTCGGCCTGGGTGGCGACGCACCGGCCGCCCGCGGGCAGCTTGGAGCCGAACACGAAGGTCACGTCGACCAGGTCCGACTCCTGGCAGATGGGGCACTCCTGTCCCATGGGCCGGCCGAGGTTCGACGCCGCCCGGATGAGCTCGGGATGGGCGTCGCACACGTCGAGGCGGGACAGCCGGCCCTTGCGGAACTCACGGATGACCGAATTCCGGGCGAGCAGGTACTCGACCTGGCCCCCGGTGGGGGAGGTCTGCACACCGGCGATCGCTCCAGGTCGGAAGCTCACCGGGCCAGGGTACCGCCTCGGCCCCCCGGGAGCGCCGGACGGTCGGACCCGCCGGGGCGGCGCGGGCGGCGGATCGCACTATGCCCGTTCGATGTATCACACCGATACATCGACATGATGTATCATCGTAGGTATGCAGTTGGTGAACACCGCCGTCCGGACCACCGGGCAGGCCTGACGTGCTCGATCTGGCCATCCTCGGCCTGCTGTTCGAGCAGGAGATGCACGGGTACGAGATCCGTCGTCGCCTGCGCGACGAGCTCGGCCTGTTCGCCAACATCTCGTTCGGCTCCCTCTACCCCGCCCTCTCCCGCCTGGAGCGGGCCGGCTCGGTGACCGTGGCTACCTCCGGCGGCACCACCGCGCCCATCCCGGCCACCGGGTCACTGGGCGGCGAGCGTGCCGGGCTCCGGGCCCGTCGGGCCGGGGCGCCGCTCGGGACCAAGCGGTCGCGCAAGGTGTACCGCATCACCGACGCCGGGCGCCTGCAGTTCGAGCAGCTGCTCGAGGGCGAGGAGCCGCCCGGCACCGACGACGCCCGCAGCTTCGGCCTCCGACTGGCCTTCGCCCGCCACCTCGCCCCCTCGGCCCGACTGGCGCTCCTCGAGCGCCGACGGGCCCAGCTGACCCGGCGCCTGGCCACCGACCTGGCCCGGGCCTCCGGCGAGCGGCTCGACGTCTACACCCGGTCACTGGTCGAGCACAGCACCGAGGCCACCGAACACGACATCGCCTGGCTCGACCGCCTCATCGAGTCCGAGCGTCAGAAGCAGTCGGCCGGACGGGTGGACACCCCCACCGGTCCGTCCAGCGCCGACCCCGGCCGGTCCGACGCCGGCCCCGGCGAGCCCCACGCGGGCGACGCCCTGTCCTCGTCGTCCCCCTCGGGGACGTCATGAGCACCCGTGCCCCCCGGGGCGCACCTGCCAACGCGACCCCCCGGGGCGCACTCACACACATGAAGGGAACCACATCATGAGCAAGATCCGAGTGGCGATCGCCGGCGTGGGCAACTGCGCCAGCTCGCTGATCCAGGGCGTCGAGTACTACAAGGACGCCGTGGCCGGCGACATCGTGCCGGGCCTCATGCACGTGGACCTCGGCGGGTACCACGTGAGCGACCTGCAGTTCGTGGCCGCCTTCGACGTGGACGCCGCCAAGGTGGGCCAGGACCTGGGCAAGGCCATCTTCTGCAGCCAGAACAACACCATCAAGTTCGCCGACGTGCCCGACGTCGGCGTCGAGGTGCAGCGGGGGCCGACCCTCGACGGCCTCAACAAGTACTACCGGGAGATGATCGAGGAGTCGCCGGCCGAGCCGGCCGACGTGGTCGGGGTGCTGCGCGAGTCCGGCGCCGAGGTGCTCGTGTCGTACCTCCCGGTGGGCTCCGAGGAGGCGCAGCGGTTCTACGCCCAGTGCGCCATCGACGCCGGGGTCGCCTTCGTCAACGCCATCCCGGTGTTCATCGCCTCCGACCCGGTGTGGGCCCGCAAGTTCCGGGACGCCGGCGTGCCGATCGTGGGCGACGACATCAAGTCGCAGGTCGGTGCCACCATCGTCCACCGGGTGCTCACCCGGCTGTTCGAGGACCGTGGCCTCTCCCTCGACCACACGTACCAGCTCAACGTCGGCGGCAACATGGACTTCAAGAACATGCTCGACCGTGACCGGCTGGAGTCCAAGAAGATCTCCAAGACCCAGGCCGTCACCAGCCAGATCCAGCACTCCACGCTCGGTGCGGACGACGTCCACATCGGCCCCTCGGACCACGTGCCGTGGCTCAAGGACCGCAAGTGGTGCTACATCCGGATGGAGGGCCGCAACTTCGGCGACGTGCCGCTGAACCTCGAGCTCAAGCTGGAGGTGTGGGACTCCCCCAACTCCGGCGGGGTCATCATCGACGCCGTGCGCTGCGCCAAGCTCGCCCTCGACCGGGGCATCGGCGGCCCGCTGCTCGGCCCGTCGTCGTACTTCATGAAGTCGCCGCCGGTGCAGTACACGGACGACGTGTGCCACGAGATGGTCGAGGCCTTCGCCGCCGGCGAGCCCGGGCCGACCTGGCCGGAGGGCTGAGCGGACCGACGCTCAGCCGGCGCCGTCCCGCGCCGCCCACCATGCATCCAGACGACGGAAGGCCTCCTCCTCACCGAGGGGGCCTTCGTCCATCCGCAGCTCGAGCAGGAACGACAGCGCCTCCCCCACGGCACGGCCGGGCGGGATGCCGAGGTGCTCCATGACCTGGGCGCCGTCGAGATCGGGCCGGATGGCGTCCAGCTCCTCCTGCTCGCGCAGCTGGGCGATGCGGGCCTCGAGCTCGTCCATCCGACGGCCGAGCGTCCGCGCCTTCGCGGCGTTGCGGGTCGTGCAGTCGCACCGGGTCAGCTCGTTGAGCCGGTCGAGCAGGGGACCGGCGTCGCGCACGTAGCGCCGCACCGCCCGGTCGGTCCACCCGAGCCGGTAGGTGTGGAAGCGGAGGTGGAGGTTGACCAGCTCGGTCACCAGCTCGACCTCGTCGTTCGGGTACCGCAGGGCCACCATCCGCTTGCGGGTCATGCGGGCACCGACCACCTCGTGGTGGTGGAACGTGACCCCGCCGTCGACGAACGCCCGGGTGCGGGGCTTGCCGACGTCGTGGAAGAGCGCGGCCAGGCGCAGCAGCCGGTCCGGCGAGGTCTTGTCGACCACCGCGAGCGTGTGGCCCAACACGTCCTTGTGCCGGTGGATGGGGTCCTGCTCGAGGGCCAGGCCGGGCAGTTCGGGCAGGAACTCGTCGGCCAGGCCCGTCCGCACGATGAACCACAGGGCGGTCGACGGCACGGGCAGGACCATGATCTTGTCGAGCTCGTCCCGGATGCGCTCGGCGGACACGATCGCCAGCCGGCCGTGTCCCTCCCGGACCGCCGCCACCAGCTCGGCGGTGGGCTCCAGGTCGAGCTTGGCCAGGAACCGCGCCGCCCGCAGCATCCGCAGCGGGTCGTCGGCGAACGACACCTCCGGGTCGAGCGGCGTCCGGAGCCGGTGCTCGGCCAGGTCGACCAGGCCCCCGAAGGGGTCGATCAGCTCCAGTTCGGGCAGGCGCAGGGCCATGGCGTTGACGGTGAAGTCCCGCCGGGCCAGGTCGTCCTCGATCCGGTCGCCGAAGGCGACCTCGGGCTTGCGGGAATCGGGGTGGTAGGCCTCGGCCCGGTGGGTGGTGATCTCGTACTTCTGGTCGCCCCGCAGGCAGGCGATGGTGCCGAAGCGCTTGCCCTGGGTCCACACCGCGTCGGCCCAGCCCCGCAGCAGCGCCTCGATGTCGTCGGGGCGGGCGTCGGTGGTGAAGTCGAGGTCCGGCCGCT
>Ga0075030_100005127_pt1 | contig 11820 bp, 15 predicted proteins | sample LitLauG_LLR_2012_FD_71393 | JGI IMG/M metagenome (GOLD analysis project Ga0075030, IMG submission 71393) | Freshwater sediment microbial communities from Pennsylvania, USA - Little Laurel Run_MetaG_LLR_2012 | ecosystem: Environmental > Aquatic > Freshwater > Creek > Sediment | place: USA...
CCACAGCGGAGGATGACATTGCGGCCTGTGGCTTTTTTTCACGGGTTGGCGCCGCCGGTTTAACTGCGGGCTGGTGCCTTGAATTTTTCGCTTTAACCAAGCGAGGACGCGACGGTGCAAGTCTCACTGGCTTTAAGCAGAATTTTCTTTTGTGCGTAGATTTCATGGTGGGTTAGATTTGCGGATTGTTTGACCTGAATTTCCGTTGGGTGAACCCACTTATGGTCGGCGGTTGCAGTCCGGGAGGTTGTTGAATTGAATCAATAATCATGCCTTTGTGTTTGGCAGGAATTCAAACGAGGCAGATGAAATGGGAGTGGCTGCTGCATCCAGTGCAGCGAAAAAGTGAAAATGTCCTGTGCCTGATTGTCCGGTTCAGACAACTGCCAGATTACGGTTGGCGTTACGCAAATCTAATTGCCGCTTGGGGCAGCAGTCTCCCTAAACTGTTTGCGCCAGTTGGCCAAACGCTCCTTGATCTTGATTTCGACACCCTGTTCGGTGGGGTTGTAAAAGGTCTTGTCCACACCCAGATAATCCTGCGCCACAAAATGATTCGGGTGGTCGTGGGCGAATTTGTATCCCGTCCCGTGGCCCAGTTTTTCCGCGCCCTGATAATGCGAGTCGCGCAGGTGTTTGGGAACGGGAACCGTGCGCTTGGTTTTCACATCTTCGATGGCAGCGGCGATGGAAACGCACGCGCTGTTGCTCTTGTTCGCCGTGGCGATGTAAATCGTAGCCTCAGAGAGCGGAATCTGTGCTTCCGGCAGGCCGACGAATTCAGCGGTCTGCCGCGCGGCGTTCGCCAGCACCAAGGCCATCGGGTCGGCCAGACCGACATCTTCTGCCGCACAAATCACCATGCGCCGGGCGATGAAGCGCGGGTCTTCACCGGCGTGAATCATCCGCGCGAGCCAATACAATGCCGCATCTGGATCGCTGCCGCGCATGGCTTTTTGGTAGGCCGAAGCGACGTCGTAATGCTCGTCACCATGGCCGTCATACACGACCGCCTTTTTCTGAATGCTCTGCTCGGCAACGGTGAGCGTGATGCGGATCACGCCATCGGCAGAGGGCTGGGTGGTGAGCGCGGCAATGTCGAGCGAGTTCAGCGCCTTGCGTGCGTCACCGTCGGAAATCCGGGCGAGATGCCGCAAAGCATCTTCATCCGCGCAAATATTCAGGCAGCCGAGACCGCGTTCGGAATCTTTCAATGCCCGTTGCAGCAGCGCCAGCAAATCCTCCTCGGTCAACGGGCGCAGCTCAAAGATTTGCGAGCGGGAGACCAGCGGCGAATTGACAAAGAAAAACGGATTGTGCGTGGTCGCCCCGATGAGCTTGATGACGCCGCTCTCCACATCCGGCAGCAGCACGTCCTGCTGTGATTTGTTAAAACCGTGGATTTCATCAACGAACACGATGGTGGACGCGCCTGTATTCTCGAGCCGGTTCTTGGCGGCAGCCAGCAGCCGGCGGATGTCGGCGACATTGGATTCCACGCCACTCAACCGTTCGAACTTGGATTTGGTCTGGCCGGCGATGACCTGGGCGAGCGAGGTCTTGCCGGTGCCGGGCGGCCCGTAAAAAATTAGCGATTGGATGCGGTCAGCCTCAATCGCGCGCCGCAGCAGTTGGCCGGGGCCGATGATGTGCGCCTGGCCGGTAAATTCATCCAGGGTGCGTGGGCGCATTCGCGCTGCGAGCGGCTGGGTTTTGGAAGTGTCCGCCCCTTTTGGCGGGGAAAACAAAGTCAGGCTGTTGTCGTTGGTTGTCATAGGCAATCAGGAACGGTTTCGTCCACGATTACTTAAGTATACGGTTTTTGACCCCCTGACCTTCAGCATAGTTTTGGCAAGCAGCTGCATCTCCTGATCCGGCGCATTGGGTGGCAGGATGTTGGCGAACCGCCCCGTCATCTTGTCTGGGGTGGGAACATCGGCGGTCGTCAGCCCGAAGAACTTGCCATTGTCACTGCGGACAATGGACAGGAATTGTTGCCGCTGCCGGTTCCGGTCTTCGCCCATGAGCACCACCACTTCCTGCCGGTCAAACGCCTCGGAAGGCGGCTCGGTCAAATCAAACGGCTCGCCCGGCTTGGCCGTTTTGAGCCAGGCTTCCATCGCCATGACACAGGCGCTGGCGTTGTGGGCGATGCAGGTCAGGCGGGCCATGTCGGCAAAAGTATCCTTTTCCTGTTCATCAGCCAGGGACTCGGGCATCAGCATCAGCGGGCCGTTGTCGCCAATTAGAAACAGGGTGGTAGTCATCTGGCCAGAATTACGCAGGCAGAATTCGACATAATGGTTGGCTTGGGCCAGCAAGTCGTCGAGGGTCTTGAGTTGAGCGGGTGCTTTCATAATCACCTTTGTGTTTGGCATGGATCTGCCCGCCACTCCGCCGGTCGCTTTACAACAATGACAACTGTTGACCCGTTGGTTCCCGCAGGCTGCTGACACCCAGACCGAGCAGCCGCAATGGGCGCGACACCAGCTTCTCCCGACCCAGAAGAAAACAGCCCAGCCGATAGATTTCCAACGCTTCGGTCAACGGTTCCTCCACCGTGATCTGCCGCGTCAACGTCGTGAAATCGCCGTAACGCACTTTCACCTGCACCGTATGCGCGCCCAGTTGCTTGCGTTTCAGCCGTCGCGAAATATCATCCGCCTGTTCCATCAGACAGCGGCGTAAAATCTTCCGGTCTTCCGTGTCTTGCAAAAAAGTTTCCTCACCGCTGATGCTTTTGATTTCATCGCCCAGCTCCAGCGGTCGGTCGTCCTCCCCGAACGCAAACGATTTCAATTGGCCGGCAAATGAACCCACTATTGCCCGCAGGTTGCCGCGATAATCCTGCAAGTCGCCTATCGTTTTCATTCCCGCCCCGTTCAGCACCTGCTCTGTGACCTTGCCCACACCGTAGATCGCCCGCACCGGCAATGGCCGCAGAAACTGCACCTTGTCTTTTTCGGTTATCAAGGTCAGGCCGTCCGGTTTTTGATGATCGCTCGCAAGTTTGGCCAGCAGCTTGTTGGCGGCGATGCCGATGGTGGCGCTCAATGAGCGTTCCACCTTGATACGGCGTTTCAACTCCTGGGCGATGGGCAGCGCTTTCTGCAAAGAAGCATCCGCGTCTTCAGCCTGGCAAAACGCCGACAGATCCACATACGCCTCGTCCACGGACATCTGCTCCACGATGGCGCCGGTGCCGGCGATGATTTCCATGATGCGGCCTGATTCTTCGCGATAGGCGTCCATGCGCGGACGGACGAAAACGCCCTTGGGACACAACCGGCCGGCGGTGATGCTGGCCATCGCTGACCGGACGCCGAACTTTCGCGCCTCGTAGCTGGCGGCACAAACGACCCCGCGTTGTGTCGGCGGCGCGCCGACAATCACCGGCTTGCCCAGCAAGGCCGGATTGTCGCGCTGCTCCACGGACGCGTAGAAAGCATCCATATCAAGGTGGAATATCACACGGAACGCCATTCCGGACGGAATGGTAGCACGCTCGCGGGCTGGCTTGAAGTTTTGCATGACTTGTCACAGCTCGAACGGATCAAATTCTTTCGGCGTCAACGGTGCTGCCGGATGCGGCGCTTTTTTCCGCCGTCCCTGCAAGGTGATTTTCCGGGCCAGCGCCATGGTCGCCGCCCGCACGGTCAGATCCACATAGTCGTAGTCCGTGCAATCATTCGGATTGAGGCCGGCCAGCTCGCATAACACCTGAACGGCTTGGTTCAAATTGTGGCCGGAACCGGCCTCCACGATGTCACCCAGTTTCACTTCCGGACGTATGATGCCCAGCTTTTTGTCCGCCTTGATGTCACTGATTCGATTCCGGATTTCGTCCTTGGTGACGATGGCAAAGAAGCAGGTGGCCACCGGTCCTTGTCCGCCAACCGTCACACAGGTCAAGGCGACGCCGATGTCATAGTCATACTTGCTGACGCGAATGGTGGCGGGCATGCCGGCCAAATCAAAGTCATGGGTGGTGCGGGTGTCCTTTCTGGATTTGTTGATTTTCATGGTTTGTGTTTGGCGTTGATTGCGTTCGGGCATATGCACATGACCGCTGACGCACAGGTTCGGCGGAGGCTGCGGGCAAAATTTCCAAAAACCACCCCTTCCATAAAACCTGAATCGGGCGATACTGACCCCACAATGGGACTGCTTCAAACAATCAAAGACTCGGAGGCACAAAACAACCCGATGTGTGTGGCATAAAGTGAGAAAATGAAGTTTATCATTTTTCCATTGTTCCTGGCCCTGCTCACCGTTTTTCCAGTTCACGCCGAAGACGTATGGAAAAATTACGTTAACGAACGCTTTGGTTTTTCATTGAATTATCCAGCCACCCTCGTCGCCAGTCCTGATTCGATTGACGGTGCCGGGCGTGAGTATCACACCCCTGGAAAAGAGTTTAGCATCGCCGCCACCGCCCATTTTTTACGCATCATTGATGCGAATGAGTCGCTTGATAGCCACTGGCAGCACGAACTGAACGACCTCCAAGGACTGATTATCTTCAAAGCGAAGGGGGATTCTTGGTATGTGGTTTCTGGCGTCACCACCAATGGCTATGTTTTTTACCACAAGTTTTTCACCAAGGGACAAAACTGGGCGGCGGTTCGCATCACCTATCCCAAATCTCAGAGGGCAAAATATGATCCCTGGGTTACGCGAATCGAAAAACAGTTCGTGCCGTTCCTCAAAGGCGATCACTATGACCGCCCCGAATGGAAAGGTGCATTGGTTAAATAGAAAGCCAGACAACTCAGGAATTTCATCAGCCATCGCGGCGCTAAAGAAATTGGCACCGTTGGCTCACAACTCAAACGGATCAAACTCTTTTGACGGCGACGGTATGATAACTCGAAACGCCGCCGTTTTCAGCCGCTTCATCAAGGTCATTTTGCGGGCCAGTGCGACCGCCGCGGCGCGCACGGTCAAATCCACATAATCATAATCGGTGCAGTCCTCGGGATCGAGACCCGTCTGCATACACAGAATCTGAACTGCTTGGGCAAAGTTGTGTTCGCCCGATTCCACGATGTCGCCCAGGTTCACGTCCGGCCGCTTGATGCCCAGCTTTCTTGAATTGGCGAGGTCGCGCAGCCGCATTTTGATTTCGTCCTTGGTCACAATCCCGAAGAAACCGGCACGGATCGGGATATGGACGCCGACCCTGATCTCAGTGCCGACGATTCCAAATTTTAAGTCGAAAAAACTGGCCCGGATGGAAGCCGGGTGACCGGCAAGATCAAAGTTGTGACGGGTTCGGGTGTTGATTCTGGATTTTATGAATTTCATATTCCTTGTGTTTGGCAATGATTGCGTGCCGCAGTTTTTTACCCGCCTGAAATATTTAGGCGCCAGCCTGGTGCGATTTGCATCAACGATTTTCACTTTAAGGACGTCGGGCACAAAGGCACATAAGCCTTGATATGCGGGCTGCCAGGATTAGCCTAAAGCCACTATGAGTAACTTGTTTGACCTGAGTTCCGCCCAACTGATTCGAGCCGCCGCAATTAAAGAAAAAATCAGCGCCTTGGAAAAGGAACTGGTTTCCATTCTGGGTTTGCCCACACCCGCTGCGAAGCCAGTCGCAGCGCCCAAGAAAAAACGCACCATGAGCGCCGCCGGTCTGGCCAGTATCAAGGCTGCGCAAAAAGCGCGCTGGTCCAAAATCAAAAAGAGTGCGCCGGTGAAGGTCACGGTTAAAGCGAAGACTCCGGTTGCGAAAAAGAAATTCACGATGAGCGCAGCAGCCAAGGCGAAAATCTCGGCGGCTGCCAAGGCGCGATGGGCCAAGATCAAGGCTGAGAAAAAAGGTTGAGCAAAGGTTGAGAATTTGTGCTGGTATCACAGCAACGAAGACCTAATTATGCCAAGAACAATTGAGGATGGGTTTAGAGATTTCCTTACAAAACTGACACCAAGCAGCTATGAATCAGAAGCTGCAAAAAGTCACCGTGCATCAATTAAGACACGATTGGAGTTGGATTTTGGTTACGTTCCGCGATTCACACGCATTGGTTCATTTGGAAACGGCACGAGCATTTCGGGTTATAGCGATGTTGATTATTTAGCCTGCTTGCCGACCAATCAATTAACCCTAAATTCAGATGCTTCGCTTCAAAAGGTGCGCAATTCTCTTGACGGACGTTTTCCGCACACAGGAGTTGGCGTCAGATGTCCAGCAGTTGTCTGTCCCTTTGGAAATGGTGCTGCTGAAACTACCGAGATAGTTCCAGCAGACTACGTCAAGGAAAGCAACGGCTATAAAGTTTATGACATTGCCAATTGCTCAGGTGGGTGGATGAATGCAAGCCCAGATGCCCACAATGATTATGTTCGATCAATTGACAACAAGTTAAACAATAAGGTGAAGCCGTTGATTCGCTTTATAAAAGCTTGGAAATATTTTCGCGATGTCCCGATATCTTCTTTTTACTTGGAATTGCGCGTAGCTAAATATGCCAGCAGTGAGACGACTATAGTTTATGATATTGATGTCAAACAGTTTTTGGTTCAGCTGCGCGCTTCGGCGTTGGCGGACATGCAAGACCCAATGGGCGTTTCAGGTTTGATACCGGCTTGTAAAAGTCAGGCTCAATATCTGGATGCGATATCTAAATTAGATACGGCGGCCACACGCGCGGAAAAGGCACGCGAAGAAACCAGCAAGGAAAACATTTCGAATGCTTTTGACTATTGGCGACTGCTCTATAATGACGTGTTTCCAACGTATTATTACTAGGTGAACATTGCAAACAGCTTTGGCAAGCTAGTTGCGCGAATCCAGCCATCACAGGCTGAGGTTGCGCAGACGCAGCAACACGTTTCTACGATCAGGGGGCGATTAAATTTAGCCTTCAAGCTTAGAAAGGTGCTTGTGGGTGGAAGCTATGCACGCAATACATTCATCCGATCAAACAGTGACGTTGATCTTTTCGCCATAATTGCCAGGAGCGATATCACGTGGGGAGGAAAATATCAAAGTTCAGCAACGATTCTTGACCGCTTTCGAACCGAATTATCTGGCCGTCTACCAACTACTAATGTGGGGAGAGATGTGCATGCCGTGGTAGTGCCATTTGCACAAGGCCCAAGCGTGGATGTCGTTCCAGCAGTTTTTGACCAGATGATTAATAATCGCCCGCAATATTTTATTCCTGACGGTGCGGCAGGCTGGATGCCGACAAGTCCCGAAACACATAATCTTTATCTTGCTAAAGCCAACGAACGCAGCATCGGCAAACTAAAGCGTGTCGCTCAATTGATGAAATTTTGGCGGGAATGCAGCTCGACTCGATTTGCATTGTCTTCGTTCCATATAGAAATCCTGCTGGCATCTTCAGGCATCTGCCTCGGGATTAAAAGCTATGCCGCAATCATTACGCACGTTTTACGCAATCTCGCTGAACGAGAATGTCGATCTATTCAAGATCCGGTGGGCATCGCGGGACTCATTCCGGCTGTAAAAACCGAAAGCCAACGAGTGGACGCTCTCGCGTCGATCCGCCACGCCAGAAATCATGCAAACGATGCTTGTATTGCGGATTATGCAGGCGATTCCAATGAGGCTTGGCGTCAGTGGAATATTGTGTTTAATGGAAATTTTCCAAAATGAAAGAGAATCTGCTAAAACTTCAAAAAATTGTTGCCAAAACCTTTCGCAAAGCAAAGCACTGGTATTTGGCTTATGTCAGTTGGCAGTTTATTGTTCTACTATTCGCGGTAATTTCCATCTTCACCGAGCTAAATCCCAACTTAAGTGCAATGATTGCCTTTATAGGTGTGCTTGCAGCAGAGTGCATTAGGTGGAGGTCGGACTGGTGGAAGTCTGAAGGCGAGCGGGCTAAACGAAAATGGGAAATAACGGATGGTTTTGGAACCGCGCTGCAAGGGAAAGATATCGCAGATTGGCTGGCTGCCAGATCAAGAAACTTTTTGAATGATGTAGCCGATAATGAAATACGAGGATCGTTATTTGACAGTGTTCAGTCCGAGGGGCCACGGCGCGCCATCGAGAACACACAAGAATCGGCATGGTGGAGCAGTCACTTGAGTCGGAGAATGGTGATCTACTTGGTGTTGTTGTTAATATTTGTGCTCATTGTTGCTTTTGCTGCGCTCACAGTCAGCATTGGCACACTCAAGGCAGCCAATGTTCAGCAAAGTGGAGCTACAGTTCATCATGTGGGAGGAATTATATGTGCTGTTTTAGTTTTTGTTTTTTCCATAAACGTGGTTCGCCTACTAGCTGATTTTTGGGGGTTTAAGACTGAATCCTCAGATATTCTTAGGCGTTGTGATGAACTCTTAAAAATGTCCGAAATTTCAGTGCGAGACGCAATGTGTGTATTGCACGATTATCAGACCGCAAGGAATGCCGCTCCCCTATTGCCAACTTTTGTGTGGAAGCGTCACGGGAATCATCTTCGGGAGCAATGGGAGCACTTTCGCCCAAAGCAAATAAATGAGGGTTAATTTTGGCGTGAGCGCACTGTCTTTCTGGAATTGATATCTTGTATCAAGGCCGATCAAAGCATTTGCGCGCTGGGCCAAAATCAAAAAGAGTGCCCAGTGAAGGGCGCGGTGAAAGCCACGGTCTGATCGCAAAAAATAAATTCAAGATGAGCACGGCGGCCAAAGCGAAAAAATCGGCGGCTGCCAAGGCGCGGTGGGCCAAGATCAAGGGTCATAAAAAGGTCTGAATAGCGGTGTAGCAAATTAGTATTGCGACGGATTTTTTGGCCGACACACCGTCATTTTTTCTTCAGGTAAAATCAGCCTGAGGGAGGCGTTTTGCTACCAGCCCGCGATGTTTCCAAAAAAATTGACGGAGGCAAAACTTCCGACGGAGTTGTGTCTGTTAAGCAAAACTGAATTTCATTATATTTTATTATCATTAGTCTCATAACCTGAAGGTCGTTGGTTCAAATCCAGCCCCCGCAACCAATTTAAAACCCTTGTGAAAACAAGGGTTTTTTCATTTCCACCAACCCTGTCGGCAAAACGCAGTTTGACGTTTGCCGACGTTATGCCTGCCGTATCGGCATGAAAGCCAACGTATCAGACAGGCGGACGCGGAAACCGGAAAAGGTGACTGTCGGCAATGTGACGGTGAAAATCTACCAGCGCACGCGCCCGACGACCATCGGTAGCACGCGGACGATCTACGAGGTTGCCAACTACGTCAGCGGCTCGCGCCGATTAACCAGCTTTACCAACCATTCCCTAGCCCGGCGCGAAGCCGAGCGCATTGCCGGCTTATTGTCAGCAGGCGAATCCACCGCCGCCAATCTCCGTGCCGATGAAGCCGCCGAATATGGCAACGCCGTCGCCATCCTCCGCAACGCCAATCTGGAAACGTCATTGCAGACGGTTGCCGACAGATACACCGAGGCCGTGAAAATTCTCGGTTCGGAAAACATTGTCGAGGCCGCGAAAGAATACATCCGGCGCAATCCCTTTAAACGCCCGGCGCGCACCGTTCGCCAAGTTGCCGACGAACTGATTGAGGTGAAAACGAAGCGCAAGGCCAGCGAACGCTATTTGCAGGACTTGCGCTACCAGTTGAACAAGTTATGCGAAAAGTTTCCCGAAAACGTGGACACGGTGACGACGGGTGACTTGCAACTTTGGTTTGACCGCCTCGACGTCGCGCCGCGCACCGTCCGCAACATCCGCAGCGCCGCCGCCGCGCTTTTCCGGTTTGCCGAGGCGCGGTGTTACATCGGCAAGGGTGACAATCCCGCGCTGGCAACCGAGAAGATCAAAGCCAAGAACGGCGACGACATCGAAATTTATTCACCGGCTGAGGTTGCGCGCTTGCTCGCCGCCGCGCCGGACAGCATCCGCCCGGCAATGGCAATTCAGGCTTTCACCGGCATCAGAACCGCCGAACTCATGCGCCTCGACTGGCAGGCCGTGAAACTAGACCGGCAGCACACTGAGATAAAAGCCAGCAACGCCAAGACCGCCAGCCGGCGCATTGTGCCGATTCTGCCGAATCTTGCCGCATGGCTAAAAACGAGCGTGAAGAAATCTGGGGACATCTTTCCACGGGATTATGTCTTTCACAGAGGCAGATTTATCAAAAAAGCCCGTAAAAATTGAACGGAATTGACGTTTTTGGCTGGTGACATTTGCATCTTGCCAAAATCAGGCATCAGGCAGAGGATTTTGAGGAATCCAACAAATAAATATGGAAGAAAAACCACCAACAATTGAAGAACTGCAATCCTCAATTTTCGAGCTTGAGGCGGAAAACGGAGAATTGCACGCAAGAATAGAAGAACTGGAAGGCAATCAATCTCAAATGCAGCATCAAATTGCTGCGCTTATTGGCGGCAATTCATCGCTAAACCGCAGGGTTGACGACCTTGAAAGCAAGGTTCGCAGACTTCGAGATTAGCTTTTTTTAGAATCCAGATTGAGGCGAATTTCAACGGCCTCTAAAAAGCGCAGGTAATTTGAGATTTGTTCGCCATCCAGCGTTTCGTCAATGCGCTTAAGGATTTTGTCGGCAATCAGTTTTTCTGTTTCATTCATTAAAAATTAAACCGAGTCAAACGCGCCAAGGATTTAACCCTTAATGCGCTTGGGTTTTTTCGCCGCCTGCTTGGTCTTTGGCGCGGCTTTCGGTGGTGGCGTGGCAATGAGCCGCTTCATGGCATCTTCAAAGCCTAGGCCGTGCGTGGTGACGAGTTTTGCTTTCGGCATAAAATCAGGATGACATAAAATAGGAATCAGTCAAACGCTTGACTTGTGCTATTATTTTAAGCGGATGAGTTTTTTTTCTTTCATTTTAGGAAATGAGGCGGATGATTCGGCTATGTCCGAATCTAAAGGTTTCCGCATTAAATATGACGGCGAGGCGCTGTCAGACCATTCAATTGAGATCAACGACTTGGCCCCGGCATTGATTGCTGTTAGTGATTTAATCCAAGAGGCAAACAGTATCGCGAACAAGGGTGATACCAGGGTTTCTGTAAAAGTAAAAGCCGCTGAAACCGGCTGTTTTCAGGTTTATATTCAGACGGTTCAATTATCTACAGACCAGATAATTAAATTTCTAAATGACCAGCCAGTAACGGCACTTGTTTCTTTGCTAGTGGTCATTGGATTTTTAGGCGGCCCGGAAAAACTCACGGATTTGATTTCGCTAATTAAAAGGCTGGCCGGGAAACCGCCAAAAAAAATCACAGTTAATCCTTCAAACGAATTGAACATAGAAACCGAATCCGGCTATGTGACGATTTCTAAATTAGAATGGGAAATGTATAAAAACCCAAAAATACGAAAAGCAATTTACGGCATTATTAAACCAGTTGAAAAAGAAGGGATTGAGAATGTCGAGTTTTTGGATGGGGATAAAATTGTTAGCAAAATCACAAAATCGGACGCAAAGCATTTTATTCCGCCATCCGACCAACAAGAGCCGTTGCAAGAAATAGTTCGGGAGGTATTTGTGAACATAGTTCATCTCTGGTTTAAGGATGGCTACAAATGGAAATTCAGCGAAGGAGAGAGCGAATGGAACGCCGAAATAAAAGATCAGAAATTTTTGGAAAGGCTTTTAAAAGATGAAATCACGATTCGCGCCCATGATTTTTTGAAGGTGCGAGTAAAGCAGACGCAATACACAATTGGGTCAACCGTTAGGTCCGATTATGAAATTATTGAGGTTTTAGAAATTAAACAATCGCCACGGCAAGCAAACATGTTTTAGCCGTTCGCTGGCAAATCCACGCTCTTTTTTCCAAACAGCCTCGCCCGTAAAATCTCCGCTTGGCATCTGGCGCAATAGCGGTA
>Ga0075030_100005130_pt1 | contig 11819 bp, 8 predicted proteins | sample LitLauG_LLR_2012_FD_71393 | JGI IMG/M metagenome (GOLD analysis project Ga0075030, IMG submission 71393) | Freshwater sediment microbial communities from Pennsylvania, USA - Little Laurel Run_MetaG_LLR_2012 | ecosystem: Environmental > Aquatic > Freshwater > Creek > Sediment | place: USA...
GAAGAGGTCGGCCCCTTCGGGCTCGACGTCTGTTCGGGAGTGCGGGCCGGCGGAAAGCTGGATAAGGATAAATTGCGGCGGTTCTTCGAAGCGGTGCGCCACGCGGTTGCATGACCCGGCATTCGCCCGCTGGTTGACAGGCCCAGTCCCCCTGACTACACTCTGCCTTCCTCGTTTCAAGAGTGCTGCTCCCACGAGAAGACTATGGCAAAAGTTCCCCGCATCGCAGTTGTCGGCAGCGCCAATGTTGACTTGACCACATTCTCGGATCACTTCCCCAAGCCGGGGGAGACCATCTTTGGCGACAAATTTGATCTGGGATTTGGCGGGAAAGGGGCGAACCAGGCTGTGGCCGCGCGGTTGTGCGGAGCGGAAGTGTTCATGGTTGCCCGAGTCGGCGACGATCTGTTTGGCCCGGCGACAATTACGAACTTTCGGAAGCTTGGCATCGACGCGACGCACGTGCGTCAGGTGAAGGGCGTATCCAGCGGCGTTGCTCCCATCTTCGTTGAATCTTCGGGTCAGAACCGGATCATCGTTGTAAAGGGCGCGAATGACACTTTGAAGCCTGCGGATGTCGATGCCGCGGCCGACACGCTTAAGAGCGCTGACTGCATTGTTCTTCAGTTCGAAATTCCCTTGGAAACTGTGTACTACACAATTCACTTTGCCCGCAAACACGGCATCCGGTGCATTTTGAACCCCGCCCCTGCGCAGCCCATCGACGTCAAGGCGATCGCCGATCTCGATTACTTCGTTCCCAATGAGAGCGAAGCCGAGACCATCTCGGCGATGCCGGTGCGCAATCTGGATGACGCTAAGAAGTGTGCGGGAAAGCTTCTGGCGAGCGGCATTCGGCGCGTAATCATCACGCTGGGCGCGAACGGCTCGCTCCTGGCCGGGAACGATGGCACGGAGCACGTGCCGGCATTTCCTATGAAGAGCGTGGACAGCACCGGAGCGGGTGACGCATTTATAGGGAGCTTCGCTACTTTTCTGGGAGAAGGACTCCCCGAGCGTGAAGCCGTGAAGCGCGCGAACCTCTACGCCGGATTATCTACGACCGGTGTTGGCACTCAGAAATCCTTCTATGATCGGCTGCGGTTCGATGCAGAATGGGCGAGCCGGTAAAACCGTCACCTTTCCATCAACAGAACTTTCTCGGCGCCGTCGATCTCGGTCAGCTTGACTTCGATCACTTCGTTGGCGGTGGTCTGCACCGTTCGACCAATGAACGTGGCTTCGATCGGCAATTCGCGATGGCCGCGATCGATCAGGGCCAGCAGCTCTACCCGGCTTGGGCGGCCGTGCGAAAAAAGTGCGTCCAGCGCGGCCCGGGTGGTGCGGCCGGTATAGAGAACGTCGTCCACCAGCACGATACGCTTGCCTTCGATGGGGAAGCCGATCTCACCCTTCTGCACTACGGGTTTGGGACCAAGAGTGGAGAGATCATCCCGATAGAAAGTGATATCGAGGGCACCCACGGGAACAGGTACCTTTTCCACCTGCTGAATCATTTTTCCCAGCCGTTCGGCAATGGGAACGCCACGCCGGCGGATTCCAACTAATCCGAGGCCCTCGACGCCCCCGTTTTTCTCGAGGATCTGGTGAGCCAGCCGCACCAGCGTGCGCTCAATCTCAGAGCTCGACATCAACTGCGACTTCTGCCGCAGACCCGTTTTCGTAACCGCGTTGTTTTTTTTCATCTCATGAGTGCCTCGTCAGCTCCGGCTTTTGAATGTATTGGAGTGAGGTCTTGAAGGTCAAGACGCTGATCCTGTGTCCAACGGGGTATCTATCGAACCCACCCCCGATGAACCCAAAGAGTTGCTGCTCAGAGCATTTGCAGGGTAGTATTTTCAAATCCATGTCGAGAGCCGGAATCCTCTTCACATGCGTCATCGCTCTGGGCACGATCAGCAAGGCTCAGAACGTGACGTTGAACCTTCTGGAAGACCTGAGCTCGAAGTTGCCCACCGGAACTGCTTTCACCGCGCGCGACGCCGCCGGAAAGATCTATAACGGACATGTCGTTACGCGTCCGGCGAAACGGTGCCTGCGCCGGGGCTCAATGGTGCTGGTATTCGATGATCCCGTGGTGCCTGTTACAAAAGATCCCGAAGGAGTAATTCGAGCGGGGAACAAGATGCGTCTGCTCAAATTGAGCGGCTCGCTCGCGGCCGCGAAACTCGCGGACGATGCCGTGGACGGTGCGATTGGAGCGGGAAAAGCCCGGTACGTCGGAGCGGCGGTTTCTGCCGCCCTGATCATCCTGCAAAAGGGCGGCGAAGCTACGCTCCACAAAGGCGACACTGTTGAAGTCGAATCCAGACGCGAGCCCCAACGGGATTTAAACGGCTCCACTACGCCGCAGAATGTCTCTCCGCTCGCCGAGTCACGAACAGGTGCACCGCGGGAGTGATGATCAGCGACAGCACCATGGAGATCAGGACTCCGCCGATCACCGCGATCGCCAGTGGCTTTAACATCTGCGATCCCGCGCCCAGAGCGAAGGCGAGGGGCAGCATTCCCGCCACCGCGGCCAGCGCCGTCATCACGATGGGGCGCAGCCGGCGGCGGCCCGCCTGAATCACTGAGTCCTCGAGCGACAATCCAGCAGCACGGAATTTCTGTTCGGCGTCGAGCAGCAGGATGCCATTCTTGGCCACGATTCCAATCACCATGATCACTCCCATGAAGGAGGAGATGTTGAAGGTCGTGCGGGTGATGAAAAGAGCCAGGAAAACGCCGGAAGTCGAGAGCAATGCGGACGCAAGAATGGCGAGCGGCGCGGCGAACGTGCGGAATTCGAACAGCAACACGATGAAGACGAGCACGACCGCCAGAATCAGCACAAATACGAGGTCGCGAAACGACTTCTGCTGCTCCTGGTAAGTCCCGCCGTAGACCACGCGAATAGACGAGGGCAGATGCAGGTCCGCTATCGATTTCTGCACGCTGGCAATTCCGGTACCCAGGTCAACGCCTTCCAATCGCGCCGTGACTGCAACATCACGTTGCAGGTTCTCACGCCGGATCTCGGTCTGGCCCGGAAGTTCGGTCAGCGTCGCGAGCGCTCCCAGAGTTGCCGTCTTGCCGGTTGAACTCACCAGCAGCGTGTCGCGCATCGCCTCTAACGTGGCGCGATTCCCTGCCGGAAAGCGAACGCGCAGGGTGTAGGCGCGATGACGGTTGATTACCGGAATTGGCGAGGGCTCTCCTTCCAGGATGGCGGCCGCGTCGATGGCAACTTCCTCGGGAGTAAACCCAGCACGAGCTGCAACCGAAGGCTCCACCTGGAACATAACCGCTGGACCGCTGATGGTGTTGTCGATCCCGTTCAGAACATCCACGACACCTTTGTTTTTGCTGATCGCATCCGCAACTTTCGGCGCCCATTCTGTGAGGACTGCCGGATCCTGCGCGAAGAGTTTGATCTGGACCGGTTCCGGCGCGCTGGTCAGGTCGCCGATCATATCCTGCAGAACCTGGATGAACTCCACGTCGATGGCAGGTTCCTGCGTCTTAATCTTTGCCCGCACTTCTTCGATGATGTCGTCAATACCGCGGCTGCGCGAGGACTTCAGCTTCACGGAAACATCGCCGGTGTTCGCCTCTGTGACCGCGGCCAGGCCAAGCTGCAGGCCGGTACGCCGCGAGGTACTCTCGACTTCGCGGGTGTCGTGCAGCATCTGTTCAATGTGGCGGACGACCCGGTTCGTTTCAGCCAAAGAACTGCCCGCCGGCATGATGTAGTCGACGATGAAACCACCCTCGTCCATTTCCGGCAAGAGGTCAGAGCCCGAGTAGTTGTAGCAAACGTAAGCAATCACAATCAGGGCAAGACTCAACCCCGCCAGCCAGCGCGGCCGCTCCAGCGCCCGCCGCAACCAACGTTCATGAAAGCGGATCACTTTCAGGAAAAAACCGCTGAGCGATGCTTCCTCGACTTCCATGAGGCGGCGGATAGACTCTGCCTCTGGTTCGAGCGAAGCGTCGGCAGGCACTTCCTGCTCGCCCGCACGTCCCTTGATCAGGAACTGGCTGAGGCTCGGCGTCCAGGTCAGCGCGAGCGCCAGCGACGTGAGCAGCGACACTGACATTGTGACAGCCAGCGCGCGGAAGAATGTTCCGGTCACGCCGGTGATCGAAATCAGAGGGAGAAATACTACGATCGGGGTGATGGTGGACCCGATCAGCGGGATCGTGATTTCGCGCAGGGCGCTGTGAATTGCCTGCAAGCGCGTCTGCCCGGCATCGCGGTGGAGGACGATGTTCTCAACCACCACGATGGCGTCGTCGATGACCAAGCCGACGGCGGCTGCCAGTCCGCCGAGCGTCATCAGGTTGAAACTCTGCCCGATCAGCTTGAGAACAATGAAGGTCACCGCGATGGTGACCGGGATCACGAGACCGGCCACAACCGACGTGCCCCAATCGTGCAGAAAGACCACGAGGATGATCGACGCCAGAATCAATCCTATGAGGATTGCGTCGCGGACACTCCGGATGGATTCGGTGACAATATCCGACTGGTCATAATAAGGATTGATCTCGACCCCGGCCGGCAGCGTTTTGCGGATGTTCTCAACCTCGGCGTGAACTTCATCCGCCACCTGCACGGTGTTGCTGTCCGGCTGGCGGTTGATGCTGAGCAGAACGGCCGGCTTCCCGTTGGCCGTGACCACCGTATAAAGAGGGCGAACCGACTGCTCGACTTTGGCGACGTCGCCCACGCGCACCGGCACACCAGCGGCCGTCAACTTGACCACCGTTGCACCGATCTGCTGCGGGTCGCGAACCTGACCATTGACGAGCCCGAGGTAGAGCTGGTGATTGCGCTCCAGCAGGCCCGGAGAGTCGATCAGATTGGTGCGGCGCACGGCTTCCAGGAGATCGGAAACTGTGACGCCGGCCTGCAACAACTTGGCCGGATCGGGAACAATGTGGAACTCCGGCTCCTGACCGCCCTGGACGATGACGCGCGAAACTCCATCCAGGCGATTCAGCCGGGGCTTGAGTTCGTAGGTCGCCATCTCCCAGAGCTGCGTTTGCGGCACGGTATCGGAGGTCAGGCTGTAACCCAGGATCGGGAAGCTGGCAAAGGTCATGCGGTGCGCTTCGACCTTGGCGGTCGCGGGCAACTCGCGCTGCATGCCACCCAGAGCGCCGTTGACGTATTGCAGCGTCTGGAACATGTCGACGTTCCAGTCAAAGAACAGATCGATCTCTGCCGATCCACGGCTGGTGATGGAGCGTACCTGTTGCAGCCCGGGGACGCTGTTGACGGCTTCTTCAATCGGGCGTGTGACCGTGACCATCATCTGGTCGATGGGCATGACGCCGTTATCGACTGCGATCAGGATGCGCGGGAAATTCGTGGCCGGGAAGACGGAAACCGGAATAGTGAACGCCAGGTAGATACCCAGAATCGCCAGCGTGATGATCAGGACGATGATGGAGCGGGCATGGCGCGAAAACCAGTAGTGGGGTTCACCGTTCGTCATGGCCATGCGGCTTACTTGGGATCTTTCTCCGCCTCTTTCCCCGCCGGCGACCGGTCTGTCTTGTCGGATTCCTGCACCGCTTCGGCGCGAATCTTGGTATTGTCGGGCAGACCATAGGCGCCGGACGCGACCACGCGATCCCCTTCAGCGACGCCCTCCAGGATCTGTATCTCATCGCCCTGACGGACCCCGGTCTTCACCGGCTTCTGGTGCGCCCGATTGTCCGAGCCCGCCAGCATCACGTAGTTGCCGCCGTCGGGAGCGGTGAGAACGGCCGCGGATGGAATCACGACCGAGTTCGGAATGGCGCGCGACAGCATGGAGATCTGCACGCTGGTTCCGGGCCGCAATCGGCCTTTCGGATTCCTTGCCTCAACCCACACTTCAACGGTCGTGCTGTTGGGATCAAGAGCGGGGCTGACAACCGTCAGCTTCCCTTCGATCGGGTCTTCCTCGCCGGGAACCATGATCGAGGCCTTGTCGCCAACCTTGAGCAGCGCCGCTTGCTCCTGCGGGATGTGAGCACGGGCAATCACGGACGAAGTGTCCATAACCGTTACCAGCGGCGTTCCGGCCGCCGCCATCTCTCCCGGGTACAACGGACGATCGGTCACCACGCCATTGATGGGACTGCGAACCTCCGAGTAGCTCAACTGCGCCTGCGCGCCGAGATACTTGCCCTTCGCTGATTCCAACTGGCCTTGGGCCGCCTTCAGTGCCTGCTGCTTGGCCACCGCCATCAACGCATCCAGGTGATGCTGCGCGAGTTCGTACTGGTTCCGCGCCTGGGTCAGCGTGACGCCTGCCTGGTCCAGATCCTTGCGCGGCAGAGCGCCCTGCTGGTAGAGGTCCTGGCGGCTGTCGTAGAGCTTCTGTTCGGCGTCGAGCGCTTCCTTCGCAGCTTTTGCGTCACCTTGCGCTTTCTGGATTTCCTCCGGCAACGTGGAGGCGGTTGCGATGGCGTACGCGGCCTCCGCCTGATCGTAGGACCCTTCGTTATCCTGGGCCGCAGCTGCCAGGTCGCGGCTTTCCAATTTGGCGAGCAATTGCCCGGCATGAACCTTGTCGCCTCGCTTCACGTAAAACGCTTTTACGGGTGCGCTGATCTTGGGAACAATCGCCGACTGCGCCAGCGGGAACAGAATCGCCTCCGATTTCACCGTCTGCTCGATGGTGGCCTTCTTAACCGGAACCACTTGAACGCTGACCGTGGACTCCTCCGGCTTGTTGCTGGAACAAGCGGAGTTCATCAGAAGGGCCATTGTCAGCGGCACAACGGACACGACGAGCACGCACCGCATTGGGCGCTTCAACTCGGGATTGGAGGTCGTATTCAACAAGTGGTTGCCCGCCCCGATTCTTCCCTTAAAAGTTCCCAGTCAGCGTTTGCAGGTTCGCGAATGCTACCTGGAAACGTACTTGTCCATCATCGTACAGATTGCGCGCCTGCGTCAGTGTATTCTGAGCGTCCACCACTTCTAGAACCGTCGCCTCTCCCGCCTGGTAGCGCAGTGTCGTCAGGCGCAGACTGTCAGACGCGAGTTCTGCGGTCTGGCTCAGGGACGCCAGTTGCGCACGCGCGGTCTCGACTTCATCGTAGAACGAGCGCAGATTGGCCAGCAGTTGGCGCTGCGCGAAACTCAGCTCGACGTGCGCCTGTTGCCGCCGCAAGTCTGCCTGCTTCACTTTGCTGTAACCCGCTCCCCAGTTCCAGATCGGCAGTTGGAGCGTGGCGGTCGCAGCATAGCCCAGATTGCGGAACCCATTGCGATCGCGCACCGCAAACTGATTGGCGTCGATGCCATAAAAATAATCCAATCCAATGGAGGGAAGCATGCCGGTCCAGGCTACTTTTACTTCCTGATCGGTCTGCCGTAGCGATGCGAGCGCCGCGCGGATCTCCGGATTATTCTTCGTAGCGGCAGCCTGCACTTCCGTAAAACCGGGCAAGGGCTCGGGCAGGCGCAGGTCATCGACTACCGTGAAATTCTCGTTGAAGTCTGGGAACAGGAGAACGGCAAGATCGAGGCGGCTCTTGTTCATCGCGAGCAGCGTGTTCTCAAGATCACGCTTCTGCTGCTGTTCCTGAATCTGGGCCTTGATCACGTCCGAATTAGCGACTTCGCCGCCGCTCTGCAGCTTCTGGCTGATAGACAAGAAGCGGTCGGCTTCCGAAGCGGCTTTCTGCGCGGTTGCGTATTTGCGTTGCGCTACCACGTATCCGTAGTAAGACTGCACCACGGTGACGACCAAGCCGCGGGTCGCGATCTCCGCCTTGGCTCGGGCCATGGCCTCGGCCGCTTCCACCCTGCGATGCTCAGCCAGCATTCCCGGCGAGAGCGCCTGGTGAACATTTCCTTGCGCGATGTACTCGTGAACTCCGTTGTTAGCCGCATAACGCACGGTAGGAGCAGGAGAACCATTCCCCTGCGTGTAGATGAACTGCATGTTGTAGCTGGCATTCGGCAGGAGTCCGGCGCGGCTTTGCACCGTGTCCTGGTGAGCCAGTCCCAGTTCGGTGAGAGCAGCCCGAAACTGCGGATCATTGGCTTTGGCCCGGGCCAGGGCATCCTGCAGCGTGAGGACCAGCGGTGCCTTGCTGGAATCGGCTGCCGAGGCTGAGAACGCCGGCCTTTCGGTTGGCGCCTGATCCTGGCCAAACAGCGGCGTGATTAGCAAGGCCCCCAACAAAAGAACGATTGCCCAGCGGCGAACAGATCGGACCGCTCCATTCGATACACGAGACATACGCACCCCCAACGCAAGACTCAAGCTGCGCTGATCATAGCAAGGATCGAACCGTGCGCTCAGGCCAGCCAAACTTCGGGGTTGCCGATCGCTTCGGTCACATCCCGTATGAATTCGGCAGCGCGCGCCCCATCGACGACCCGATGATCGCTCGACAAGGTCAACGTCATCATCGGGCGAATCGCGGGGCGTCCCTCGATCGGCACGACCCGGTCCGCGATCCGGCCAACCGCGAGAATGGCTGCCTGCGGAGGCGTAATGATTGCGCTGAACGCGTCGACTCCGAACATCCCAAGGTTGCTGATCGTGAACGTGCCGCCTGCGATATCGGCCGGACGCAATTTTCCGCTGCGCGCTCGTTCGGTCAGGTCGCGCCGCTGCGTCGCGATCGAATTGAGGTCGGCCTTGTCGGCATAGTGGATAACCGGAGCGACCACGCCATCATCCACCGCCATCGCAAGACCCATGTTGATGTCAGCGTTCATGCGGACGCCTTCGCCCGCCCAACTGGCGTTCATGCGCGGATGTTTTGCGAGCACGCGCGCAACCAGCGCCACCAGCAGGTCGGAATGGGTGAGTTTCACACCGTGTGATTTTTCGATCTCGGCCGCGTGTTTCTGGCGCGCTTCGTTCAGCGCCCCAGCATCCACGTCACGCACCACGAAAAAGTGCGGGACAGTGGTCCAACTCTGGGTGGTCCGCTCGGCCATGAGGCGGGAAATTGGGCTGCTGCTCACCACGCCCGCCGGCGCTGGGGCCGCTTTGGACTCCGCTGCCGCCATGATGTCGGACGCGAGAATCTCTCCGCCAGGGCCAGACCCGCGCACCTGAGCGAGACCGACACCACGTTCGGAGGCGAGACGGCGCGCCTTGGGTGAGATCTTGATCTCGTGCGTGATTGGCTGGGTTGGAACGCCCGCTAGCGAGGCAGCAGCGGATGAGACGGCCACGGCTGTGGTGGTCTTTCGGGCCGACGCAGCTTGAGCTTCTTCCGCGGGCGGAGCCTCGCCGGGACTCACGATCCAGGCGATCGTCCGTCCCACTGGAACTTCCGCTCCCGCCTGCACTTTGACGCCCGCCAGAACGCCGTCACCCGGTGACTCGACCTCCATGACGGCCTTATCGGTTTCCACCTCGAGCAACGGCTCGCCTTTGGCGACGGCGTCGCCTTCTTTTTTCAGCCAGGAAATCAGCTTGCCAGTTTCCTGGGCCATCTCGAGCGCGGGCATCACCACACTAATCGCCATAGGTTATTTACGTATCGGAGGGGCCGCCGGTTCCTGGAACGGGCTTCACAAATCGGTCTGGGAAGGGCACGGCTTCAGCCGTGCCGCCAGAGCCGGTAAAATTGCGGGCTTCAGCCCCTGCGGGTCGCCTTTCTTGACTCTCAAACTGAATCCGGTTTTAATCGCCCACGCTCACTCGTTCTTGTCTGGAACTCGCCTCGATCATCTCGCGCACGCGCGTGCTCGGCTCGGACTCAGTTTCCCGAATTGCGGGCAGCGGACCATCCACGGTGAAGTAGTGCCTCCCAGCAACCAGTAATTCCTCGGCCGGGAAACGCGTGATCACCTCATGACCTTTCTCGGTGACGACAATTTCCTCTTCAATGCGCGCCGCGCTCCAGCCGTCGGTCGAGGGCCAGAACGTCTCAAGCGCAAACACCATGCCGGGCGTGATGACGGTGGGATGCTCGAACGACACCAGACGGCTGATCACTGGTTTCTCCCAGATCGCCAAGCCGATGCCGTGTCCGTACTGCAGGGCAAAACAGGCCTCCTCGTTCGGGAAACCGAATTCCTGTGCCTTCGGCCACACTGCTGCGATCTCGGCGGTCGTACGTCCCGGACGAACCAGTTCGATCGCCGCATCCAGGTATTCCCTGCACCGCTTGTACGCGTCATTCATCGCGTGCGAGGCGTAGCCGATCGTGAAACAACGGTAGTAGCAGGTCCGGTATCCCATATAGGAATGCAGAATGTCGTAGTAGACGGGATCACCCGGACGCAGCACGCGATCGGAGAACACATGCGGATGCGGATTGCAGCGCTCCCCCGAAATCGCATTCACGGCTTCCACGTACTCCGAGCCCATGTCATAGAGAATCTTGCTGACCAGGCCCACCGCCTGGTTCTCGCTCATGCCGGGTTTCATGGCGCGGTAGAGTTCGTCATAGGCGGCGTCAACCATCATGGCGGAGTGGTTGAGCAAACTGATCTCGTCGCGCGTCTTGATGAGCCGCACTTCCGACATGAGCGCCTGGCCATCGACGACTTTGATCCCTTCCTTCTGAAGTGCGAACAAAACCGGGAGTTCGATGATATCGATGCCCACCGGTTCCTTGTGCAGGCCGCGCATTTCGAGCTCGATCCGGATTTTCTTCGCGACGTCTTCGGCACGACCCATCTCGGGCGTCATCGCTCCCCGAAGCATGGAGATCCCAGGACGCGAGCGCTCGCCCAGCCACGGGCAGTGCAACTGGTGGTGCTTTGCCGCCGACCCGAAATCCCACAGGATCGGCTCGTCGTTCTGGGGGAGAAGGGCGAAGCGATTGGCCTTGTCCTGGGCCCAGGTGCCAATATGCGTCGCGGTGAGATAGCGCACATTATTCATGTCAAAGCACAACAGGGAGCCCATTTCTGATTTCGCCAGGAGTTCCTTGGCGCGGGCCAGCCGCTCGCGGCGCAAGCGGTCGAAATCTACACGATTTTCCCAATCGACCGCCATCGTTCCATAAGTTGGCAGAGCCATAATTGGTCTCCTTGCATCCGCTACCTCGCGACTGCCTGCGGGCCAGATGCCAGTTTCTGGTTTCTAGTTGCTGGTTTCTAGTGAAGAACTAGAAACTAGAAACCAGCAACTAGAAACCGGCTTCCTTGGCGCTACCGGCCGCAGAGCGCGCGGGCTGCCTCAAACACAGTTTGCTCCGTCGGCACGGTCACATCCTCGAGCGGCGGCGAGAACGGAATCGGAACGTGCATCGCGCCCATGCGCTTGACCGGCGCGTCCAAATCATAGAATGCGCCCGTGGCGATCACCGACGCAAGTTCTGCGGTGACACCGTAGCGCTCATAGCCTTCATCGAGCACGATCACCCGCGACGTTTTCTGGGCCGATTCGATCAGCGTTTTCTCGTCGAGCGGCCACATGGTACGTGGATCCACCACTTCCGCGCTGATGCCGATCTCCTCAAGCAGCATGGCCGCACCGAGCGCCACTTGCACCATGCTGCTGGTGGCCACCAGCGAAATGTCTTCGCCCACTCGCTTGACGTCGGCCACGCCCAACGGAACCGTGTAGTCCTCCTCCGGCACTGTGCCTTTCAGCTTGTACATCATTTTGTCTTCGAAGAAGACGACGGGGTTCTCATCGCGAATGGCAGATTTCAAGAGGCCCTTGGCGTCATAGGGCGTTGAGGGCATGACAACCTTCAGGCCAGGCACATGGCAGAACCACGCATGCAGCGACTGAGAATGCTGCGCAGCCGACCGCCGCGTCGCGCCCAGAGTCGTCCGCATCACCATGGGCACCTTCCATTTCCCGCCCGACATGTAATGGACTTTG
>Ga0075030_100005131_pt1 | contig 11818 bp, 12 predicted proteins | sample LitLauG_LLR_2012_FD_71393 | JGI IMG/M metagenome (GOLD analysis project Ga0075030, IMG submission 71393) | Freshwater sediment microbial communities from Pennsylvania, USA - Little Laurel Run_MetaG_LLR_2012 | ecosystem: Environmental > Aquatic > Freshwater > Creek > Sediment | place: USA...
TCGTAGACGGCGCGCAACTTGATCAGTTCCCGGGCATCGGGCTCGTCGCGAAACAGCTTGGACATCGCCGAGCGCAGCACATGATCGGCCTGCGCCTCGATGTCATCGATCTGGGTGCACAGGGCCAGCAATTCATGGCTGCGCGCCGGCGAGGCTAGCAAGCCCACGGCTTTCTCGACCAGCCGTACGCTGTCCTGGGCCAGGGTGCCCAGGCGCATGGCCTCCGGTGTGAGTGCGGTGACGTGGTAGAGGTGGATGGTCTGCGCGGCGTCCTCGGTCAGGTCCAGGATGTCGTCAAGACGGTTGATTAAATCAACGATCGCCGAGCGAGGATGTGGCGGAAACAAGGTGCGGCGCACCGCCGCATGGACCTCATGCACAATGGCATCAGCGCGCTTTTCCAAGGCCTCTATCTCGCGCACCCGGCCGTCTGGATCTTCCAGGTTGGTCAGCAGCTGCACCAGCGCCTCTACGCCTGCGGTGCACAGCTGCACGTGCAGGTCAAACAACGGGGTAAAGCGCCGGTCGCGCAGGCGCAATTGCCGAACCAGGGAGCGCCACAGGCCGGGGGTGCCCCGATCCGGGTTGCCGCGCACGGCATTTGCGGCTCCAGCAGGCGCCGATTCGGGAGAAACCGGCGCTTCGTGCATTTCAAAAGACCGGGCTGGAGAGCGCAAGATTGTCAAAGCGGGTGTGCTCGCCGCCAAAGCGCAACTGGATCTTGCCGATCGGGCCATTGCGCTGTTTGCCCAAGATGATCTCCGCGATGCCCTTGTCGGGACTGTCGGCGTTGTAAACCTCATCCCGATATATGAACAGGATAACGTCGGCATCCTGTTCGATCGCGCCGGACTCGCGCAGGTCAGACATGACCGGGCGCTTGTCGGTGCGCTGCTCGACCGTCCGGTTCAACTGCGACAGGGCAATTACCGGCACCTTGAGCTCCTTGGCCAGGGCCTTGAGGGAACGCGAAATCTCCGAAATTTCCGTAGCGCGGTTTTCCCCCGCGGAGCTGGCCGACATCAGCTGCAGGTAATCGACGACAATCAATCCCAGCTTGCCGTACTCGCGAAACAGGCGCCGCGCGCGGGCGCGCAGTTCCAGCGCATTGAGCGCCGGCGTCTCGTCGATATGCAGGGGTGCGGCGTGCATGCGCTCGATGGCCTCGGTGAGCTTGGGCCAATCCTCCTCCGTGAGCCGGCCGGTGCGCAGGCGGTGTGCGTCGATGCGTCCGACCGAGCCGAGCAAGCGCATCGCAAGCTGCTCGGCGCCCATTTCCATCGAGAACACGGCCACCGGCATTCCCAAGTCCACCGCGACGTGCTGACCGATATTTAGCGCCAGCGCAGTCTTGCCCATGGAGGGACGGCCGGCAATGATGATCAAGTCGCCTTCCTGGAAACCGGCAGTCTTGGTATCCAGATCCGTAAATCCGCTGGGGACTCCGGTGACGTCGCTGGGATTGGCCCGTTCGAACAGCTCGGTGATGCGCTGAACCACGCGACCGAGCAAGGGTTCGAGCTTGACGAAACCGCCGCGATCGCGCGCACCCTGCTCGGCGATCTCGAATACCTTGCTCTCAGCCTCATCCAGGATCTGCTTTGCCTCGCGGCCTTGCGGATTGAGCGCCGAGGCAGCCACCTCTTCGCCCACGGCGACCAAGCGGCGCAGGACGGAGCGCTCCCGCACGATCTCCGCGTAGCGACGGATATTGACCGCCGACGGGGTATTCATTGCAAGCGAATTGAGATAGACCAGCCCGCCGGCGTCGGCAGCCTTGCCGCTCGTCTGCAACGCCTCCAGTACGGTCACCGCATCGGCGGGCCGCCCCATCTGGATCAGGCGCGATATGTGCTGGTAAATCAGCCGATGGTCGTGGCGGTAGAAATCCTCCGCGACCAGCCGGTCCGCAATCCGGTCCCAGACAGAATTGTCCAGCATGAGGCCACCAAGCACGGACTGCTCGGCCTCGACGGAATGGGGCGGAGTTCGTACCGCCGCAAGCTGCGCATCGGCAACCGGCGAATTCATCGGACCTCCTGCGTTCGCGGCGACTATAGCAAGAGCCAGCGGCGGCAGCGCTCACCACGGCAATGGTGCGGGCGCTGGTACACCGCGCCGCACCACCGGGGCCCGGGCGTCTTAAACGTGTTCGCCCAGTACCGAAACCGTGATCTCCACGAGCACGTCGGTATGAAGGGCCACGGTAACCTTGTGATCCCCAACCGTTTTGAGCGGCCCTAGCGGCAGGCGCACATTGGCCTTGGGCACCACAAATCCCTGCTTGCCCAGTGCCTCGGAGACGTCAAAGTTGGTTACCGATCCAAAGAGGCGCCCGTCCACGCCGGCCTTGGCCGTGATCTGCAGGGTCAGGCCCTGCAGGCGCTCGCCCTGCGCCTGGGCAGCAGCCAGACGCTCTGCGTGCACCCGCTCGAGCTCGGCCCGGCGACCCTCGAATTCCTTGATCGCGGCGTCGGTGGCACGGCGCGCCTTGCCCGAAGGAATGAGGAAATTGCGCGCATACCCGTCCTTGACGCGCACCACCTCGCCCAACTGGCCAAGGTTCACGATCTTTTCCAGAAGAATGATTTGCATGGCGATTCCCGGTTCAGTGGATGTCCGTGTAGGGCAGCAGGGCCAGGAAGCGCGCGCGCTTGATCGCCGTGTCGAGCTGGCGCTGGTAATGCGCCTTGGTGCCGGTCAGGCGCGCCGGAATGATGCGGCCATTGTCCTGAATGAAATCGCGCAGGGTCTCCACATCCTTGTAGTCAATCGTCTCGACTTTTTCGGCGGTGAAGCGGCAGAACTTGCGGCGCTTGAAGAGTGCATTTTGCTGCTGCGAACGCCGGCCATTGGGCTTGCCTTTGCCCTTGAATCCGGCCTTGGATTTGCTGCTGCTCTTGCGGGCTGTTGCCATCGTTGTACTCCGTACCAAGCTATCAATCGTTTCGGACCGGGCCGGCCACCGCGGCCAGCCGGGAAAATTCCACCACATGGACCCGCAGTCGCGTGCTGCGCCGGCTGCGCGTTGCCAAAAAGCCGATCAGCGCCAGTTCGCTACCCAGTTCTTCCCGGGCCAGCCTCTGGGCGGTATCACCCATTGCGATCACGTCCAGAGCAAAGTCCAGCCGCCTCGCGATTCCTGCCTCCAGTGCCTGCGAGAGATGCTGCAATTGGGCCTCGACCACGGGTATACCCGCCGGCGTATACCGCAATGCCGAGCGCTCCATCAAGGTCGCCTGAACCTGCACTCGATTCACATTCGTCCGCCCAGCCCGTGCGCGCCCCCGGATATAACCCCTGGAGGCGGCAGCGCGGACTTCAGGCAGAGGCGCTGACCGGTTCCGGCACCGACTTGCGTGCCTCTTCCTTTTCCACGACCTTCATCATGGGGCTGGGGCCGCTTGCCGCCTTCTTCATGCCCACGGTCAGGTGACGCAAAACGGCATCGTTGTAGCGAAAACCGTGCTCCAGCTCGTCGAGCGTGGGCTTGCTGCATTCGATGTTGAACAGGACGTAGTGCGCCTTGACGAGCTTTTCGATCGGGTAGGCAAGCTGGCGCCGCCCCCAATCCTCGACCCGGTGCACCTTGCCGCCCTGGGAGGTGACCAGGGTGCGGTAACGGTCGATCATCGCCGGGACCTGTTCGCTCTGGTCCGGATGAACGATAAAACACACTTCATAGTGACGCATGCAATTGCTCCTCGTGGGTTTCCCATGCGGGATCAGCTGCCCGCAAACGCGCCCCACGGGTCATGCCTACCCGGGGCGAGAATCCGCTATGCACGCGAACCGGCCGCCAAAGGGCAGACTGCGCGCAAGCGAAAAATGCAGTGCAGCAAGGAAAAAGCCCCGCATTCTACCGTGAAGCTTTTGTCCCAGGCAAGTTGCCTCCAGACCGCAATGTCCGCTGGCGCTGGGTCTCAAACAGGCAAACCCCGGTCGCCACCGAGACGTTGAGGCTTTCCATTCCGCCAGCCATCGGAATGAACGCGAGCTGGTCGCAGCGCTCGCGGGTGAGCCGGCGCAAGCCCGAACCTTCAGCACCCAGCGCCCAGGCGCGTGGCCCCGTCAGATCCATTTCATAAAGGCTGCGTTCGGCGCCAACGTCCGCCCCGACGATCCAGACGCCGGCGTCCTGCATGTCGCGCATCGCCCGCGCGAGATTGGTCACGGTGATGAGCGGCAGGGTTTCGGTGGCGCCAGCCGCCGCTTTGGCGACCACTTCGGTGATGTTGGCGGAGCGATCCCGCGGCACAATTACCGCATCGGCGCCAGCGGCTGCCGCCGTGCGCATGCAGGCGCCTAGATTGCGTGGATCGGTCACGCCATCGAGGAGCAAAAACAACGACTGCGCCTCAATGGCGTCCAGCAGTTGCTCGAAATTGGCGCCCAGCACTTTGTCGGCGGCGCGCGCCACCAGCCCCTGGTGCGGAACCCCGGGCGCGAGCGCCTGTAAGCGCCCCTCGTCAGCCGCAATGCAGCGCACCGACGCGGCCTCGGCACGGGCAAGCAATGCCAGCATGCGCGCGTCGCGCCGGCTGGCGTCAAAGTACAGCGTCTCGATGGATGTGGGATCTGTGCGCAAGCGTGCACCGACGGCGTGAAATCCAGCGAGGGAGCGCAGACGCCCGCCGCCCTCCGGCGCCCCATCCGGGGGCGTCGGTTGCCTCTGGAGGCCGCGCGCGCCTTCTCCACGTCGCGATCGGGACATCGCCGCAGCCCTAGCCCTTGCGCTTGCGGCGCCCGGCGCCATTCTTGCCTGCGGCCTTGCCTGCCACCTCGGGATGCTTGCCGCGGCGCGCCGAAAGGCGCTCGGCGCGCTTGGCCTGCCGCTGACGGCGCTCGTCCACGCCTTCGCCTGCGCCGTTCACGCGCGGCGCCGCGCGCACAGTGGACGTTTCCGCGGCGCCAGCAAGGCCGGGTCGCAGCAGTCGAAATTCGATACGCCGTGCTTCCAGGTCGACCCGCGCCACCTGGATCGTCAGCCGATCCCCCAGGCGGTAGCGTATGCCCGTGCGTTCGCCGCGCAATTCATGCGTGGCCTCGTTGAACTGGAAATATTCGCTGCCCAATTCGGAGACGTGCACCAAGCCTTCGACGTACAACTCGTCCAGCACCACGAACAGTCCAAAGGGCACGACGGAGCTGATCGATCCGGAAAAGGTCTCACCGACGCGCTCGCGCACATAATAGCTCTTGAGCCAGGCCTCGACATCGCGCGAGGCCTCGTCGGCGCGCCGTTCGTGGGCCGAGCACAGCATTCCTAGCTTCTCCCAGCGGACCATCGGTGCCAGGTCCGCGGTCTCCCCTTCGGCCAGGCGCGGAACGTATTTCTCGCCGACCAAAACGGCCTTGATCGTCCGGTGGGTCAGCAGATCCGGATAGCGCCGGATGGGTGAAGTAAAGTGGGTATAGGCCGCGTAGGCCAGGCCGAAATGCCCGGCATTGTGCGGGCTGTACTGGGCTTGCTGCATGGAGCGCAACAGCAGCATATTCAGCAGCGGTGCATCGGCGCGCGGCCGGACGCGGGCAATGACCTGGGCATAGTCGCTGGGCTGGGGTTCGTCGCCACCAGCCAGTTGCAAGCCAAAAGCCTTTAGCGTTGCCCGCAGGTTTTCGAGTTTTTGCGGCGTCGGCCCTTCGTGCACCCGCAGCAGCGCCTCGTGCCCCCGGCGCTTGAGAAAATCGGCGGCGCAGACGTTGGCTGCGAGCATGCACTCCTCGATCAGCCGGTGGGCGTCGTTGCGCACGCGCGCGACGATGCGTTCGATGCGCCCGTTGGCATCGCACACGATCTGGGTTTCCGTCGTTTCCAAGTCCAGTGCCCCGCGCGCCGCTCGCGCGCGCGCAAACGCGCGATACACGTCGTGCAGCTCCTGTAGGCGCGGCAGCAGTTGCGCATGGCGCCGCGCGGCGCGGCTGTCGGGATTGGACAGTGCTTCCCACACCTCGTTATACGTCAGCCGTGCCTGCGAATGCATGACCGCCGGATAGAACTGGTACCCGCGAACCGTTCCATCTTTGTTCACGGTCATGTCGCAGACCATGACCAGCCGGTCGACATTGGGCTTGAGCGAGCACAGGCCGTTGGAGATCTCCTCGGGCAACATCGGAATCACGCGCCGCGGGAAGTACACCGAGGTCGACCGATTCTGGGCCTCCCGATCCAGTTCCGTGCCCGTGGGCACATAATGATCGACGTCGGCGATAGCCACGATAAGGCGCCAACCGCGCTTGCCCTCGGACTGGCAATACACCGCGTCATCAAAATCACGCGCGTCCTCGCCATCGATGGTCACCAACGCGACATCGCGCAGATCGATGCGCCCGCGCAAGTCCTTTTTGCGCACTTCGGTGGGCAGGGCCTTGGCTGCATCGAGCACCGCCTGCGGAAATTCGTGCGGTACCGCAAACTTGCGCACCGCGATCTCGATTTCCATTCCCGGATCATCGATCTCGCCAAGCACCTCGACGACGCGCCCCACCGCCTGCATGTTGCGCTGGGGCTGTTGCACGATCTCGACGACGACGACCTGGCCCTCGCTGGCCCCCGCGCAGGCCTGTGGCGGCACGAGGATGTCATGACGGATGCGCTGATCCTCGGGAACGACCACGCTCACGCCGCGCTCATTGAGCAGGCGCCCAACCAGCCGATTGGTGCGCCGCTCGATGACGTCGACGATCTCACCTTCGGGGCGGCCCCGCCGGTCGGTTCCGCGCATGCGCACGAGCGCGCGGTCGCCATGGACGAGCTTGCTCATTTCCGCTTCGGACAGCACGATGTCCGGGCCGCCGTCGTCGCGGATCAGAAAACCGAAACCATCGCGGTGCCCCTGCACCATGCCGGGTAGAAGGTTGGCGCGCGCCGCAACCAGCAGCAAACCGGCGCGATTGCGCACCACCTGACCGTCGCGCTCGAGCTCGCCCAGAATGTGTTCGAGCGCTGCCGGCCGATCCGGGTCGATTGCGAGCAGCGATGCAAGTTCGGCCGGGCGCAAGGGCGTGCCGGCGCGAGTCAACGCCGCCAGCACGGCCTCTCGTTGGGCGGTGGCTTCGGGCTTGTTCGCGCTGGTCCCGGAATCGAATTTATTTCGTGCCATTTGACAAGCTGCCGCCTCGACTTAGAATTCGCCCTCCGCTTGCCTGCCCAGGTGGCGAAATTGGTAGACGCACCAGGTTCAGGTCCTGGCGTCCTAAACAGACGTGGGGGTTCGAGTCCCTTCCTGGGCACCAGCAAATCCGGGACTGTACCGGTAGTTTGGCACTTTCCCCTGCGCGGCCCCCGGCAATGGTGTGGGCCCCCACGGCGGACCGGCATGCCGGGGAAGACCCCAACGGCGCCTCGCTACGCGCAATGCCCCGGGCGCAAAGCGCCAGTCTTGGCCAGATCCGCCGGCGTGAGCCGGTCATAGACCTCAAAAGGTTGAATGATCCAGGGATTGTGCGGTAGGTGCTGCACGAAAAAATCCGGCGCGACCGTCGACGTGTTCTTGTACCAGAGCACCGCCGTGCGGATCTCGCGGATGTCGGCAAATCGCTGCTGCAACAATTCGCGCACACGCGCAATCGTGTTGCCGCTATCAACCATGTCGTCGACCAGCAGCAGCCGGCCGCAAAGTGCGCCGCCCGTACTCGTGATGAAATCCGCAATGTCCAGCGTTCCTTGACTCGTGCCTGCCGCGTCGCGGTAGGAGCTGGCCGCCAGGACCGCCAAAGGTTTTTTGAACAGGCGGGAGAGTACATCGCCCACCCGCATGCCACCGCGCGCGAGACAAAGCAAGGAATCGAATGCAAAGTTCGACTCATACACCTGCACGGCCAATTGTTCGATGAGGGAGTGATATTGCGGCCAGTCGATGCGCAGTACCGGCATCTCGCCGGAGCCGGCCAGCGCGCTCATGGCAGCGGTGCCGAAAAGGGGTGGCGCAATAAGATCGTCTGATCGCGTTCGGGTCCGGTGGAAACCAGGTCGATTGGCGCCCCGGCAACTTCCGACAAGCGTTTGAGGAACAGGCGGGCGCCCTCGGGCAGCTGATCCCACTGGCGCGTGCCAAACGTGGTCGTATCCCACCCCGGAAAATCCTCGTATACCGGCTCGCAACAAGCCACCGAGTCGGCGCCGAAGGGCAAAATTTCGCGCACGGTGTTGCCCTCCCGATACCCGGTGCACAGCCGCACCGTGGGCAGACCGTCGAGCACGTCAAGCTTGGTGATGCACAGCCCGGTGGTGCCGTTGAGCTGCACCGACCGGCGCAGCGCGGCACCGTCAAACCAGCCACAGCGGCGCGGGCGTCCGGTCACGGAACCGAACTCGCCGCCTTTCTCCCGCAGGCGCTCGCCGGTCGCGTCCAGGAGTTCCGTGGGAAATGGGCCGGACCCGACGCGCGTCGCGTAGGCCTTGGTGATCCCCAGAACGTAGTGCAGCTGTTGCGGCGCTACGCCGGCGCCGGTCGCCGCGGCCCCAGCCAGCGTGTTGCTCGAAGTGACGAACGGATATGTGCCGTGATCGACGTCGAGCAAGGTGCCCTGGGCACCTTCGAACAAAAGGCTGTCGCCCCGGCTCATCGCTTGGTGCAGGCGGTGCGACACGTCGGTGATCATGGGCGTTATGCGTTCGGCCAGGCGTAACGTTGATTCGATCACCCGCGTCGCATCGATCGTGGGTGCGTGCAGGTAATGCGCCAGAACAAAATTGTGCAAGTCCAGCGCCTCGCGCACACGCTCTTCAAATCGCGCCGGGTCGAACAGGTCCTGGGCACGCACGGCGCGCCGGGCAACCTTGTCCTCATAGGCTGGTCCGATGCCGCGCCCGGTGGTACCGATCTTGTCGTTGCCGCGCCGGATCTCGCGAGCGCGATCCACCGCCACGTGGTAGTCCAGAATCAGCGGACAGCTGCCGCTGATGGCAAGGCGCGACGCCACGTCAACGCCGGCGGCTGCCAGTTCATCGATTTCGGCCAGCAGCGCTTCCGGGGACAACACGACCCCAGCGCCGATATAACAGGCAACCGTGGGGCGCAGGATGCCCGAAGGGATCAGCCGAAGTATCGTCTTGCGCCCGTCAATGACCAGGGTGTGGCCAGCGTTGTGGCCCCCCTGGAAACGCACCACGCCATCGGCGTGCTCGGTCAGCCAGTCGACGATCTTGCCCTTGCCCTCGTCACCCCACTGGGTGCCTACCACCACGACATTACGCGCCATCGCCGCCATCACCTCGTTGCGCCTTCCGCTGCCCCGGCGTGTGCGCCGCAAGCTGCACGCGCCACTCCCCCTGTTGCCATACCAGTTCCCGATCCACCGTCAGGTCCACGCCCAGTTCCACGCCGGGCCCCGCCGCTATGACGACCTCGCCGCGCGCGCGCAAGTCCTGCACGACAGCCGCCAGCTTTGTATCGCCGCCACGCGGCGCACGGATAGCCCGCACGGGCCCCACGGACGGCGCCAACAGCGCCGCTTCACGCAGGTCCAGGAGCGAGAAGCCCGTTGCCGGCCGCGCGCGCCCAAATGCCCGGCCAATGTCATCGTACCGTCCGCCGCGCAGCAATGGCCCGGCAAAGCCGGCAACATACACGGCGAAGGTCGCGCCGGTGTGGTAGCGGAAGCCGTGCAGATCAGCCAGATCGATGCTCACTGCGTCCGCGCCGCAACCTTGGGCCAGCTGGGCCAATTCATCGAGCGCCGCATCAAGCGCCGCGGACGGCGGAAGTTCCCGCTGCGCGTGCTCGAGCACTTCCCCGCCGCCATTGAGATCGATCAGGCAACGCAATGCCGCCTGGACGGGTTCGGGATACCCGGCGCTGGCCTGGGCCAACGCGGCCGGATCCTTGCCATTGAGCGCCGCCAGCACGGCGTCGGCGCCCGGGTCGGACGCCAGACTGCCGCCCAGCAGCGCGCGCACGACGCCAGTGTGCCCCAGGTCCACTTGCACCCGGACTACCCCGATCACCCGCGCCGACTGCACCGCCAGCTCAAGGACTTCGCGGTCCGCGCCAAATTCCGCGTCTCCGTATATTTCGGCACCAACCTGCAGCGGTTCGCGGCTGGCCAGTGGATGCATGGGACGCGCATGCAGGGTCGAGCCGGCGTAGCACAAGCGGGCCACCCCGCTGCGGTTGAGGATGTGCGAATCGATCCGCGCCACCTGCGGCGTAGTATCCGCGCGCAGCCCAAGCGTGCGGCCGCTGAGCTGATCAACGAGCTTGAGCGTGGTCAGACCCAGGTCATGGCCGCTGCCGGTGAGCAATGATTCCAGGTGCTCGAGAAGCGGCGGAATCACAAGTTCATAGCCATAGCCGCGGTACAGGTCGAGGAGCGCGCGGCGCAGGAATTCGACCCTGCGCGCCTCCTGCGGCAATGCGTCGGAGAGGTTTTCCGGCAGCAGCCAGCGGGCCATGCTTAGCGGCTCCATTGCGCAAACAGCGGGACGCCCGGCACGGCTATTCAGCCCGCGAACAACAGCACGAGAAGTACCAGGCCGGCGCCGATCGATGCCAGCCCGAAAAATCGGATCTGGCCATCGGCCAGCGCGCCGATGCGACGCACCGCCGCACGCCAGGACGCTGGCGAGACCAGGGGCAGCAGGCCCTCGAGGACCAGCATCAACGCCAGCGCTGTAGCAAGATCTTGCATGCGATGAAGGTCGCTGCCGCAACCGGCCGCGCAGCCACGATCAATGCGCCGCGCCCGATCCGCCGGAGCTCTTCATGTACTTGAAGAATTCGGACGAGGGGTCGACGACCAGCGTGTCCGACCGGCTCTTGAAGCTTTGCCGGTAGGCATCGAGGCTGCGGTAAAACGCATAGAACTCGGGATTGGCGCCAAAGGCCTTGGCGTAGATCGCGGCCGCCTTGGCATCGCCGTCGCCCTTGACCTGCTGCGCCTCCCGATAGGCCTGGGCCAGGAGAACTTCGCGCTGACGATCGGCATCCGCCTTGATCTTCTCGGCCTCGGCCGCGCCAATGGATCGTTGCTCGTTGGCCACCCGCTTGCGCTCGGCAACCATGCGCGGGTATACCGATTCACTCATGATTTCCGGCACGAAATCGACGTGGCGCAACCGCACGTCAACGATGGTCACGCCAAGGTCCTTGACCCGATCCTGAACGGCTACCCGGATTTCCTCCATGGCCTTGTCGCGTTCGCGCGAGAGGATTTCATTGACCGTACGCTTGTTGACCGCCTGGTTCATCGCGTCGCGCACAAGCGTCGACATGCGTTCTTCGGCGGCGCGTTCGCTGCCCTGGAAGCTGATCCAGTAGGCGCGCGCGTCGGTGACGCGCCACTTGACGAACGAGTCAATGAGCAGGTTCTTCTTTTCCGAGGTTTGTACCCGGTCGGTAGCCGCCGAGTCGATCGTCAGGATGCGCTTGTCGACCGTTTCGATGTTCTGGAACGGTGGCGGCATCTTGAAATGCAAGCCCGGTTCGCTGATGACGCGAACAATCTGTCCCAATTCGAAAACGATCGCAAACTGGCGCTGGTCGACGATGAACACCGAGAGGCGGGCAATCACCGCGACAATTGTCACGGCGACGACAGTGGCGAGGATCCGGTTCATGGCCTCAGCGTCCTTCCCGTTCACGACTGCGCGCTGCATCATGGTTATGGTCGAGCAGTGGCGCAGGTTCAATGTTGCCGCCGGCCGGCACCTGCGGCGACGGCGCTACCGTGCGATTGCTCGCCGCATCCGTCGGCCCCTGCTGCAGCAGGCGATCCAGCGGGAGGTAGAGCAGTTGGGAATTGTTGTGACTGTCGATCAGCAACTTGGAGGTATTGCTAAAGATCTGCTGCATCGTGTCCAGGTACATGCGCTCGC
>Ga0075030_100005134_pt1 | contig 11815 bp, 14 predicted proteins | sample LitLauG_LLR_2012_FD_71393 | JGI IMG/M metagenome (GOLD analysis project Ga0075030, IMG submission 71393) | Freshwater sediment microbial communities from Pennsylvania, USA - Little Laurel Run_MetaG_LLR_2012 | ecosystem: Environmental > Aquatic > Freshwater > Creek > Sediment | place: USA...
CCCGACGACCAGATAGGTGACCTGCAACGTCGTGGACCGGTGCAGGACGGGGTCGACCATGGCCCCGTGCACCAGGGCCGCGGCGACGAAGAGGCCGGTCAGCCGGTGTGCGGTCAGCCACCGTTCGTGGCTGAGGCCGGCCAGGTGACGGATCGGCCCGGGCCACCTGGCTGCCCGCATGCTGGGCGCCACGGCCCACAGGGTCAGGAAGACGAGGCCCCTTGAGCGAGTCCGCCGAACGCGTGCTCGATCGGCGTGAGCAGCGTCGTCAGCACCAGCGACAGCGACAGGAGCAGCACGGCCTCGACGCCGAAGAATTCACCGACGTACCGGGTGGTCGGGAGGTCGGCCGGACGGGCCACCACCCACAGCACCGGGTTCCCGACGGCCAGGGCCACGAGCAGGACGGGGCCGATCACGCCGATCGCCCGGCGGACCCTCGGGGTCGGCCCGGAACCGACCTGTGGGCGGTCGGACGGCCGGGTGGCACCTCGGGGCGGTCAGGCCGGCTTGCGGGCGACGACCTGGACGACCGATCCGGTTCCGGTGTGGTGGGTGCCTTCGACGACCTCGCGTACGCGTTCGGCGGCGACGACGAACTCGAGCGGCTCGAGCTCGCCCCGAAGTCCCGCGACGGTCATCATCATGTCCGACGAGGCCGGCCCCCCCGTTCCCCGACCGATCTGGTCCGGCGTGTACGCCTCCAACAGGAAGACGCCACCGGGACGAAGGGCGGCGACGACGCGCCTGTGGAGATCCACCCGCACCGACGAGGGCATGTGGGCGAAGATCGAGACGATGGCGTCCCATCGATCGACGCCGAGGTCGTAGTCGGCAAGATCACCCACGACCGCGTCGACGGACACGTGAGCGCTTGCGGCGAGCCGCAGTGTCTTCGCCACCCCCGACTCGGTCAGGTCGACGCTCGACACGGTGCGGCCCGTGGTGGCGAGGAACACGGAATTGCGCCCCTCGCCCTCGGCGAGGCACAGGACCTCCCCCATCGGAAGGTCGGACACGTGGTCCTTGAGGAAGCTGTTCGGTTCGGTCCCGTAGACGTACTCGTCGATCCCGTACCGCTCCTCCCACATGGCCTGCGCCGGGGACTGTTCCGTCATCGGCCGAACCAGCGGCGGCTCTTCCCCTCGGCGCGGGGGTGGCCCTGGCACCGGTCCGCCGGGGCGACGTGCCCCAGCACCTGTTCCACGTGCATGCCGCATCCCTTCCAGGACGGTCGGCCGCACTGCTTGCACGTCACTGCCGTACACATGGTCCGTTCCTCTCTATGGTTCGAGCGCCTCGGCGCTCAGTGGTGTTCCTTGCGGATGATCTTCGCCATCTTCAGGTTGATGGCGAGGAACCGCTCCAACTGGACGAGCAGGCTCGAGCGCGCCCGCAGTGTCGCGGGCGTCGGAAGCGGAGCACTGGCGATGTCGTCAGCGGTGTGGTCCATCGATGTCTCCTTCCCTATTCGGGGATCAGGTGCCAGCCCGGGCGGGCCTTGGCCTTGTAGATGAACATGTAGTGGAGCGCCAGCTTGATCCAGTGCCCGGCCAGGCCGATCTCCCCGAACGTGTCCTTCAGGCTGCGGCCGGTACCCGGGTACTTCTGCAGGTCGGGCACCACCGGGTACATGGTCATCGACGCCGCGCTCCCGTGGCGCAGACCCGACCCGGCGGACGCCACGCAGGCGGCGCCCATGTCGGCCATCGAGGCCGAGCGGACCCGGACGGCGTCGCCCTGCTCGATCATGGCGGCGACGTTGGTCGCCGCCAGCTTGCCCATGATGCCCGACGGCATGCCCGTCCGAGGCGGCGACGGGGCGATGACCGTGCCGTTCGACGACTTCCGGGGCTCCGAGATCTGGTGGGGCGGAGCGAAGGCGATCCCGACGGCGAAGATGTTGGGGAACCGGGGCACCTGGTAGGTGCGGGGCCAGTCCTCCGCGCGCCACTCCTCGAACGGCTTGGCCGTGTAGTCGGCGTCCACCTTCATGAACCCGTTCGGGGCGAAGAGCTCGGCACCGATGTCGTCGCCCTGCCTGTCGAACGCCTTCAGGTCGACCCCACGGAAGGGCGGCAGGAGCATGGCGAAGTCGAAGGCCAGCGAATTGAAGGTGCCGTCCAGCTGCTCGTAGTGGACCGCGCCCTCCTCGACGGCGGTCACGTGGGCGCCGGTGACGGCCCGGATGCCCCGCTCCCGGAACAGCGACTCGGTCCACAGCTTGGACGTGGTCTGGAATCCCTGCTGGGTGAAGGTCAGCCCGCCGACCCCGAAGTCGCCCAACTCGTACTCGTTGGTCAGGTAGACGATGTCGGCCAGGTCGCGCACCCCGGCCTGGCGCACCTCGTGCTCGACGTTGAAGGCGTACTCGAATGCCGCCCCCTCGCAGGTGCACGTCCCGTGGCCCATGCCGACGACGAGGGTCTGGCGTTCGCCGCGCTTCATCCTGGCGATCGAATCCCGGAGGGCGGCCGACGCCTCGACGGCGTGGCCCGAGGTGCACACCGAGTGCGAGTGGCCGTCGGGCCCGAGACCCGGTGTGGCTCCGAAGTTGAGCTTCGGGCCGGTGGCGTTGATCAGGTAGTCGTAGGTGAGCTCGCCGTGCTCACCCGATCGCGACGGGTCGGTGTAGGTCAACTCGACGAACGGCGAATCATGGGTTGCGTCGCCCTCCGGATGGATGGCCGTCGCCAGGGCCTGCTCGTACCCGATGCCCCTTCGCTTGTAGATCGGACCGAGCGCGAAAGTCACCTGTTCGGTCTTCATCTTGCCCACGCCGACCCAGATGTTGGACGGGATCCAGTTCCAGTTCGAGTTCGGGGTGACCACGACGACCTCGTCGGACCGCTTGAGCATCCGGGACAGGTGGAGGGCCGCCGTGTGGCCGGCGATCCCTCCGCCCAGGACTACGACTCGTGCCATGCGACACCTCCGATGCGCTCGCTGCCTCTACTGTACCTCATACCCCATGGGGTATCAAGTAGACGTATCTCCGGCCGGCTCATGCGGTTCCGGTCCGGGACAGGCACCGCTCCATGAATTCCGACAGCCGAGACACGTCCCGGACGACCGACAGGCCTCCGACCGGATCCTTGGTGATGTCGAGCGTGGGGCAGAAGACGTCGGTGTCGCCGCAGAAGAAGTGGGGCGACCCCCGGACACCCCGGCTCCGGCCCTCCTCCCAGTCGGCCAGCACCGCGGCACGGTCGGACTCGTCGGGCATGCCGACGCCGAGGTCGCGGGCCAGGTACCCGAGCGTCACCGGGTCCGAGATGTCCCGGCCCTCCTCGAACAGCGCATCGCGGAGCGCGAAACTCACCCGCTCGCCCACCTGCGGGTCGGTCCGATAGGCCCGGTTGGCCAGGGCCAGGGCCTCGAGCGTCGAGGTCGGGAAGTTGTCGACATCGAGGTGGCGGAACAGGCCGGGGGCGACCTGGTGGCGCAGGTCCTCGGCATGCTCCTCGGTGACAGCGGGATCCAGCGGGGTGCCGTTGACCAGCTCCAGTGGCCAGGCCCGCACCCGTATGGCCACGTCCCCGCGGCCGGCCTGCTCCCGCTGCTCCTCGATCGCACGCAGCCCGACGTGCGCGAACGGACACCAGATGTCCGCGAAGACCTCGATGACCGGGTCGGTCGTCCTGCTCATGTGATCACCTCTCGGATCGGCGTGGGGCCGCCGGCCCGTCGACGGGGTCCCGGCGGCCGTCCACGGGGACGGTCAGCTCGCCCGGACAGCCTTGCCGCGGAGCGGCTGTCCGAACAGCACGTTGAACAGGCAGACGTCGAGGGCGCCGGCGGCCAGCGGGACGAGGCCGACGACGGCGAGTGCCCACCATCCCCCGCCCAGTAGACCACCGACTGCGATCAGCACGAGTCCGGCGATGATCCGGACGGCCCTGCCTGCAGTGGATGCCATGTACTTGGAGAATCCCATGTTTCCTGCTCCTTCGCTCGTCGGTGCTTCCTTGGTGATGCGATCTGCCGCTCAGGCCAACTTGGTGAACAGCCGCTGGACCTCGTCGAGGGGGTAGCCCGAGGCCTCGGCTTCCTCGGGGTGCTGGACGCAGAAGGTGAGGCCGCTGGCGATGAGACGGAAGCCGACCTGCTCCAGTGCCTTCGTGGCGGCACTCAGCTGGGTGACGATGTCCCGGCACTCCCGACCCTCGGCGAGCATCGCCTCCACCGCGTGGACCTGGCCCTCGGCACGGCGCAGTCGCAGGCTCAGGTCCTTCACCACTTCGTCGGGCAGTTCCATGGTCACACCTCCTTCGTCATCGGCCGGGTCCCTGAGGCCGTGGGGACCCCTCGTCAGTGCGAGAACTTCACCTTGGGCAGGATCTTCCCGAGCCACTCCGGCTGGTGCCAGGCGCTGTGGCCGCCCAGGCGGAGCACCACCGGAAGCACCACCAGCCGCACGACCAGGGCGTCGAGGGCCACGGCGATGGCCAGGATGACCCCCATCTCCTTCGGCGCCAGCGGTCCGGACAGGGCGAAGGTGAGGAAGACGGCGATCATGACCGCCGCCGCCGACAGCACGACACGCCCCGAGGTCCGCATCGATCCGATCATGGCGTGCTCGGGGTCCGGGTGGGTCTCGTAGCGCTCCTTGGCCGCCGACAACATGAACAGCGTGTAGTCCATGGCCACCCCGAACACCATGGCCCCGAAGAAGAGTGGGGCCCAGGCGTCGATGAACCCCTGGGGCTGGAAGTTCAACGGACCGGACAGGAATCCGTTCTGGAAGATGAGCCGGCCGATCCCGAAGGCGCCGGCCACCGACAGCGCGGTGATGAGCACCCCCATCGCCGCGATCAGCGGTGCGCCGAGGGCGATCAGCAGCAGCAGGAACCCGAGGACCCCGAGGATGGCCAGCACGATCGGCGTGTGGGATGCCAACGACTGCTGGAGGTCATGGTTCTCGGCCGCCGCCCCGCCGATCAGGGTTCCGGCCGGCAGGACCTGGCGGAGGTGGTCGATGGTGGCACCGGTCGCGGTCGTGGACGGGCCGGTCGTGGGGACCACCTGGTCGAGGGTCCACCCGGCGTTGGTCGGACCCGGCACCGCTCCGGCCACCCCCGAGGTGTGGGACAGGGTCGCCATCGCCTGTGCCTGCTCGGATGCGGGGACGACCACCTGCAGCGTGCCCGGCGCCCCGGCGCCGAAGGCGTCGGTCACCTGGTAGTAGCCGACACGGGCGTTGGCGCTGGCGGGCACGATGGTGATCGAGGGCATGTTGGTCCGCATCCCGATGATCGGGGCGGCGGCCAGCAGCAGGAGCACGAGGGCGGCGGCACCCGCCGGGAAGGGGTGCTTCCAGAGGAACTTGCCCCAGCGGTGCAGCTGCCGGTCGAGCGGCCCCTCTCCCACCTTCGGGCCGCCGCGTCCGAGCCGGATCGTTCCCTTGTTGATGTTGGTCCCGAGCTTGCCGAGCACGGCCGGCAGGAGCGTGAGTGTGGCGGCCAGCACGGCGATCACCGACAGCATGATCCCGAAGGCCATGGACCGGAACGCCGGGCTCGGCACGATGAGGATGGCGGCCAGGGAGGCCAGGACCGTCAGTGCGCTGAAGGCCACTGCCTTGCCGGCGGTATCGACCGTTTCCGCCACCGAGGCCACGATCGCCTCGCGGTCACCGGGTTCCGCACCCCGTCGTTCCAAGGCGGCCCGGAACCGCATGACCAGGAAGAGCGCGTAGTCGATGCCCAGTGCCAGGGCGAACATGAGTGCGAAGTTGAGCGCCCAGATCGACACCGGGGTGAACTTGGTCGTGATCACCAGGGCGCCGGCAGCCACCAGCAGTCCGGCCATGGTGAGGAGCAGGGGCAGACCTGCGGCCACCAGGCTGCCGAAGGCGATGATCAGGATGATGATCGTGACGGGCCAGGACAGCAGCTCCGACTTGAGCATGGCGGAACGGTTGGCGGTGTTGAAGTCGGCCCACAGCGCGCTGTCCCCGGTGAGGGTGACGCTCACACCCGAGGAGGCCAGGGCCGCCAGCTTGGGCTGGACCGCGTCGGCCGCCTCCACCATCTTGTTCGAGTTGGCGGCGGCTCCGGCGGTGATGACGGCCGTCCGGCCGTCACGGGAGATCGACACCCCGGCCTGGGGTGGGACGACGGTCGACACCCGGGGATCGCTGCGGAGCACCGCTGTCGCCTTGGCCACGGCGGCCTGGGCCTGGGGGTCCGACGCGATCGGGCCGTTGTGGTCGACGATGACGACCTGCAGCCCGGTGGCGCCCAGGCCGGCGAAGTCCTTTTCGATCACGGCCCGGGCGGCGATGGACTGGCTGTTCGAGGCCTGCCACCCCGCACCGGCCAGGGCACTCTCCACGTGCACCGCGAAGTACCCGAACACGAGCAGCACCAGCAGCCATCCGATGAGCACCCGGCGGAAGTGGGTGGCCGCCCAACGGCCGAGCCTGGCGAACGGGCCGGGCCGACCGGCACGGGCCGTGTCGTCACCCGCTCGGTGGTCGTTGCCGGTCGGGACCGTCCTGTCGCCGGCTTCGGGCGGCAGCGGCGCCACGGTCGTGTCGAGTCCGGTTCCTCGGGTTGCGGCCATCGGAGGTGATCCTTTGTTCGGGCCGGCACGCACACCCGGGACGGTTGTGCGTGATCGGATACCTGGGTGGGTATGTACGACAGTAACACGATACCCCCCCTGGTATCAAGAGGTCTGTCGGATCGGCCCGTGGTGGGGCGTGTCGACGGTGCGAGTGGACTGCGCCGGACCACGTCGTCACGAGCGTGCCGGCCCGACTCCCGGGGGCATCCGCCGTGGTGGCAGGGCCCGGGTGGGACCGCTCTCGTGGAGGCGCCGTCCGGCGAGCCGCCGCCCGGCGGACGCTCGACACCGGTGCGTGCCGGTGGCCTCACGATCACTCGGGACCGATCCCGGCGGTTTCCCTGACCCGTTAGCGTGGTGAGTGGGATCCCCACCACGACCTGGGGCCGTTCGGGTCTCCTGTCATCCGACAGGCGCAACCATCCGGACCCCGGGGGCTCCCCCACCGAGGGCGGGCGCCGACCCGGGGGCGGACCACCCGGACGATGTCGACACCGAGAGAGGACGCCGCCATGTCAGTTCCAACCGAGGCCGACGTCCGTTCCTGGACCGCTGCCGACCGAGCGGAGGTCGCCCGCCTCCTCGACCGGCTGGTCGAACGGCCCGCCGGGAACTCGGGAACCATCAGGAGGCGTAGGGTCTCGATCGTGGCCGCCGCCGTCGGCGCACTGGTGATGCTGCCATGGATCGGCTACCTGGCCTCGTCGTTGCCGCTCGCCGAATCCGGCGGTGCGTGGCGGGTGGCCTGGGTCGGCTTCGACATCATGCTCGCCATCGTCCTGATGACGACGGCGTGGCTCGGATGGCGGCGCCGACAGGTGGCGATGCTCGGACTGCTGGTGGCGTCGACGATGCTGGTCACGGACGCATGGTTCGATGTGTCCCTCTCCTATGGGACGGCGGAACAGTGGGGCGCCATCCTCAGCGCCGGATTGCTCGAGCTCCCGTTCGCCATCCTGTTGGCGAGCAGTGCCGTCTCGATCCTGCAGCGGACCTCCTCGACCGTGGCTCGCCTGAGAGGGCACGAAGGTCCCCCGCCGTCACTCTGGCACCAGCAGTTCGTCGTCGGTCCCCTGCAGCCAGGGAGCAAGTAGCCGCGGTGCGCGACGGTCGCCCCTGACCACCCCGGATCCGCCCGCAGGTCCCTAGGCCGACCGGTGGAGCACCGCGGAAAGATGGTGTGCCAGCGGCTGGCCCACCGCTGCCATCCGCAGCGAGTACCGGAGCGTGTCACCGTCGACGGTGACGTCCCGCTCCACCACGGTCACCTCCTTCGACGTCGCCGTGCACGCCAGTGCCGTCGACCGGAGCCGGACGGTGGTCCCGACGACCGGTCCCTCGGAGACCTCGGCGAGGCCGGTCGGCTGGGCGATGACGACCTCGGCCCAGTCAGGTCGGGCCATCCGCCAGTAGCCGGTCTCGCCGTGGAGCAGGCGACCGTCGCCGGCATGGGTCGTCGACTGGACGTAGGTGAGGAACGGCTTGCCGACGTGGGAGAACGTGACGGTCTCCTCGTAGTCGAACGGCTCGATCGTCGGATACTCCCCGTGACCGGACCCGGTCCACCTTCCCACCAGTGCGGCGAGCGGTTCCATGGCCGGATGCAGGGCGGAGGTCACCATCGCAGCATGTCACTCCGTTGCACGCCCCGGCGGTCAACGCGCGGCTCCGGCCCGCTAGCGTCTCTCCATGCCCGACAGCACGGATACCAACGAAGCCATCTGGAAGTCCGGCGAGACGGTCTCGTACTGGGTGTCGACCGCCGAGGACCGCGAGCGCCAGCGCACCGACGCCCGTCGGCTGATGGCGGAGCTGCTGCCCTTCACCGACGACCAGACCTTCACCTTCGTGGACCTGGGCGCCGGGACCGGAGCGGCCGCCCGGGTCGTCCTCGGACGGTTCCCCGGTGCACGGGCCCTCCTGGCCGACTACTCGCCCCAGATGATGGAACAGGGGCGCCGTGAGCTCGCCGCCTTCGGGGACCGGTTCACCTACGTCGAGTTCGACCTCGCCCGCGGGCCCTGGCCGACGGAGATCCCGGGCCAGGTGGACGCCGTCATCTCGTCACTGTGCGTCCATCACCTCGAGGACGGGCGCAAGGGGGAGCTGTTCGCCGAGGTCCTGGAGCGTCTGACGCCGGGGGGTTGGTTCCTCAACTACGACCCGGTGTCGACCGACGATCCCGTCGTCGAGGCGGCCTGGCAGCGGGCCGGGGACCGTCGTGACCCCGAAGCGGCATCGAAACGCACGCACCGGACGCCCGAGGAGCAGGCCCGCCACGACAACCACGTCCGCTACATCGGCCCGCTCGCACCGCAGCTCGCACAGCTGGCCGACGCCGGGTTCGTCGGGGTCGACGTCTACTGGAAGCAGCTCGACCACGTCATCTACGGGGGCAGGCGGCCCTGATTGCCCTGCCACGGACGCCGGAAGGCCCCTGGCTCAGCCGGCCGTGCCGAAGACCTGCGCCTGGACCTTGCGCATCCCCCGCAGCCACCGCTCGCGGTCGGTCGCCCGTCGCACCTCGTACTCGGCCACGACCGGGTGGGGCAGGATCAGGAAGCGCCCGTCGCCGACCGCCTCGATCACCGTGCGGGCCACGTCCGCCGGGAGCAGCATGCCGTCGCGTCCGGCAGTCGACTCCGCGAACTGACGGTCGACCGACTCCGGGTCGGCACCGTCCGCCTCGGCCGGTGCCCCGGTCATGGCCGTCCAGACCCCCTGGGGGCAGAGACAGGACACCGTCAGCCCCGAGTCGGCGTGGGTGATCGAGAGCCACTCGGCCAGGGCCACGACCGCATGCTTGGTTACGGCGTAGGGAGCGGAGCCGATCTGGGTCAGCAGGCCTGCGGCCGACGCGGTGTGGATGAGGTAGCCCTCACCCCGGGCCAGCATGGCCGGCAGGACCGCCCGCGCCGCATAGATGTGGCTCTGGACGTTGGTGCCCCAGATCCGTTCCCAGTCGGCGTCGGGCACCTCCACCCCACCGGGCACGACGATCCCGGCGTTGGCGCAGAAGATGTCCACCGGGCCCCAGGCCGACTCGGCCTCGGCGACCGCGGCCACGGTGTCGGCCTCGACGGAGACGTCACACCGCACCGCCCTGGCATCGTGGCCGGCGGCCACCAGCGCATCGGCCACCCGACCGGCGCCGTCGGCGTCGATGTCCGCCACCACGACGCCGCGCGCGCCGGCCTCGGCGAACGCCACGCACAGCGCCTTGCCGATGCCGCCGGCACCGCCGGTGACCACCACCACCCGTCCCTGGATGTCCATGCTCAGTGCCCCCTTCCGATGCGTCGTTCCATGTAGTCGGCGTACTCGACCAGCGCGGGGTCGGCGGCGAACGCATCGGCGAACTTCTCCCGGGCCCGCTCCCGCATGGCCGGCAGGTAGTCCGTCGGCCAGTAGCCCTCGTGCGGCGAGTAGCCCTTCAGCACGTTGCGGGCCACCGTCACCTTGTGGACCTCGTCGACGCCGTCCATGACGCTCATGGTCGGCGCACCCGCCCACATGGCCTGCAGCGGCGTGAGGTCGGTGACGCCCAGCGACCCGAAGATGTGGATGGCACGGTAGGAGACGTCCTTCAGCACCTTGGCCGCCGTGTACTTGCAGGCGGCGATCTGGGTACGCGCCTCGGCCGTGCTCGAGTTGTCGATGGTCCAGGCCGTCCACAGCACCAGCAGGCGGAGCATGTTGATCTCGGCGTACGAGTCGGCCACCGCCTCCTGGACCATCTGGTGGTCGGCGATGACCTTGCCGTGGGACTCACGGCTGAGCGCCCGCTCGCACATCATGTCGAAGGCCCGTCGGCACTGGGCGATGGCTCGCATGGCGTGGTGGATGCGACCGCCGCCGAGCCTGCGCTGCGCCAGCACCTTGGCGCCGTCCTCCGGCCCCAGCAGGTGGTCGAGGGGGACGCGGACGTCCGTGTAGACGATGTGGTCGTGCGTGCGGGGCCTGTCCATGATCTCGACCCCGGGCGTGTCGCGGGGGACGATGAAGATGCCGTTGGTGCACATCACGAAGATGATGTCGGCGTGGCGGCCGGCGCTGGTGAACCACTTCTCGCCGTTGATGACCCACTCCTCGCCGTCGCGGACGGCGGTGGTGACGAACAGGTTGGGATCCGATCCGCCCTGGGGCTCGGTCATCGAGTACGCCGACCAGATCTCCTGGTTCATGAGCGGTACGAGCCATCGGGCCTTCTGCTCCTCGGTGCCGTAGGCGGCCAGGATCTCCATGTTGCCGGTGTCGGGGGCCTGGCACCCGAAGAGGGACGGGGCGCTCGAGTAGCGCCCGAGGATCTCGTTCAGGAGGGCCAGCTTCACCTGGCCGAACCCGGGGCCCCCGAGGTCCTCGTCGAGGAACAGCGCCCACAGCCCCCGGGCCTTGATCTGGTCCTGCAGCGGGTCGACCAGGGCCGCCATCTTCGGGTCCCGGGCCCGCAGGCGCACCGCGTAGGGGAAGACCAGTTCGAGCGGCTCCACCTCGTCACGGCAGAATGCCGCCACCCAGTCGAGCTGCTCCTGGAACTCCGGATCGGTCGAGAAATCCCATGCCATGCCGCACACCTTCCCATAGGGGCGTCGCCCGATGCCGTGCGGTGGACCGGCCGGCGACGCAGATGATGTCAGTTATAGTGTCACTAGTTGGACTACCTGTGGACCCGGCGGCCCGAAGCCACTGCCCCCACCGAAAGGCGCCCCATGAGCTCCCGCACCGACATGCTGCCGATCCTGGCGGACGCCTTCTCCTCCTTCGGCGCCGCGGCCGACGCCATCGGGACGGACCGGTGGGCGGCGCAGTCGCTGTGCCCGGCGTGGACCGTACGTGACGTGGTCCTCCATTCGACCACCATCGAGTCGGCGCTGGTCGGGTGGCGACCCGGCGACGACAACCCGTTCCTGGCCATGCCGGCCATCGCCACGACACTCGGGGAGCTGGACGCCGACACCCTCCTCGCCCGGTGGGGCGAGGTCACGGCGGCACGCCTCGACGAGCTCGCCGGCATGGACGACGACACCTACGAGGCACCGTCGGTGACGCCCGTCGGCCCCGGCACCTATGCCCGGTTCATGCGGATCCGGGTCTTCGACGTCTGGGTGCACGAACGGGACTTCCGGGTGCCGCTCGGGATCCCCGGGGACGACGCCGGACCGGCGGCCGAGGTGGCCCTCGACGAGGTCGAGGCGTCCCTCGGCTACATCGTGGGGAAGAAGGTCGGCCTGCCCGACGGCGCCAG
>Ga0075030_100005135_pt1 | contig 11814 bp, 11 predicted proteins | sample LitLauG_LLR_2012_FD_71393 | JGI IMG/M metagenome (GOLD analysis project Ga0075030, IMG submission 71393) | Freshwater sediment microbial communities from Pennsylvania, USA - Little Laurel Run_MetaG_LLR_2012 | ecosystem: Environmental > Aquatic > Freshwater > Creek > Sediment | place: USA...
GGGGCGCTGGAATCCTGGAGATAGCCCTCGACCGTGTGATTCTTGCGATAAGCCTCAGCCACGCTATTTGCGAGCTGGGCTTCCATGAAGAGCAGTGACTTCTTGAAATTGTCGCGAACCGTGTAGCGGTTCCGGCTGTAGTAGAGCCGGCAGAAATCGCTTAGGAAGTATTTGATCTCCGCGTCTTGAGGCTTGTAGCCGAGGGTGTCGTATTTGACGGCCTCCGCTCTGCCGATGTCATTGATGCGGATGACCAGAGGCTTAAAGTTCTCAACCATGCGAACAGTTCTGACGTTTGCATAGATAAGGCCAGCCGACACCAGAGCCATTGCCAACAGCGCGATCTTCAAGTACGTGTTCGTGACAATGGCATCCCCAAATTGCTCTGCGTAGAGCTGCTTGGCAGCACTGAAAGTAGCGTCTTGTTTCTCTTCTGCACACATGGCCTTACCCTCGACTGATGTAAGCGACCATTGCCGCCGCCAGCCCGGAATCTGCTCCAGCAGCCCCGCTAAACAGGTGATTCGTCAAAGCGGGAATCTTCAGGAGCCCGTAAATTGCGATCAGCAGGAAGATAAACATTGCAGGGAATGCGGTCATCCACTGCTCGACCGTCAACGCGAACATCCCGCTGTGGACGAAGCAGTCAGGATTGAACCCAACAGGGCTGGACTACCTAATCGACATCGGCAAGGAGTATTACGTTCGCCGCCAACGGGACAGAACGCTAAAGAAGGGCGACCGCGTGGCAATCCTTGGGCGCGGCATTGCCGTGGTTGAGAACGTTAACGGCAAATGGATTCAAGCGGTGGTTTTGAACAAATGCTCATTAAGGATTGCCCGCAAGTGCATTAGGTGGGATGACCAGAATATGCGCTGGGAAACAAGCCGATATGCGTGTGTCGAGGGCAAACCGAAAAGCCTGAGCGCACTCATTGCAACTTAGCGTACTCCGCCTTGGCTTCCTTCAGGATGGGGATTTCAGGGTCGGCGCCTTTCCAAGGGCGCGAGGAAGTCCATCTCCCGTTACTTCCTGTTTGCCGACCAACCTGACGCTGAGAAAAGCGCCTCCAGTTCGCCGTCGACAAAGGTGCCCGTCTTCCCGGATTCACACCGCTGCAGTTTCCGCCTCGGGCTCGGTAAGAACGTCGAAGTGCACGTGATCCTGTTTGCAGATCCATTTCACTGCCGGCTTCGCCGTCATCGGCCCCGAAGGCAACCCCCCGCCCGGCATCACCCATTGCCCCGCCATCACGAATCGCTTCAGTCCGGGCAATGTACTCCTCAGCGGCTTGAAGCTGTCGCCTGGTTCCACGAGCCAACCCTCCATCGTTCCCTTCCAGTTGCCGGTGTAACGGTAAACCGTCGCTGGCGTCGATACATCCACCACCTCGATTGCCTCGCGGATTCCTGGGATGCGCTTGTCCAGTAAGTCGATCACCGCCTCAGCCACGCGCTGCTTCTCCTTGTGGTAGCCGCCCGGATCCATTTTCCGCAGATCGTTCCAGTAGCCGAAATTGCGTGTCGGCAGAGTACTCGTCACCGCTGTCTTACCCGGCGGCGCGAACGTCGGATCGAAATGAAAAATGCGGAAGCTAACACTGTCGATTTCGGTGCTAGGATCCACCACCAGCGGGGAGGCCAGAATTCGTGAGAGCATCGCGGGCTCGTCCTTCAGATCCTTGGCCACGCCCAGCGACACTTGCAAATACGAGGCAAACAACTCGCGCTCGTCATACCTCTTTCGCATCTCCCTGTCCACGTATTTGCCGTCCAGCATCTCGAAAATCGTAGTGCGCCCGTCGGCCGCTGAAATCACCCAATCCGCCATCACCCGCTCGCCGCCTTCGAGCTCGACGCCCACAGCCGTATCGTTCGACACTATCACGCGCTCGACGCGCGCGTTGAACCGTATCTTGCCACCCAGGCTCGCGATCTTCTCCTCGATCAGCCGGATCAACGACTGCGCCCCGCCAATGCAATATCCAGCGTTTCCCACATTCATCCATCCTAGCGAAAACACCATCGCGATGGCCGACATCTTCCCGATGTCTCCGTTTGTGAAAAAGCGCCTCAGCAGCGGATCTTGGAACTGCTTGCCGTAATCCGCACCGCTGATCTTCGACAGTTTTCCCAGCAACGGAAACACCGGAATGTCGCGCAGCATATTCAGCCAGTTTTCCTTCAGCCCTCCTGCCGGATCCAGCATCCGGAACTTGCCCAGCGCCCGCACCGCGCGGGTAAACTCCATAATCGCCGACGCATTCTGCGGAGCCCGCCGCAACAGCTCCGCTTCCAGCCGGTCGACATCGGTGTAAAGCCTCAATGTGTCCCCATCCTCCGTTTCCAGTCGCACAAACTCGTCCTGGTTCACGAACTTTAACTGGTCGATGTCGCAGACCTCCTGCCACTGCTCGTGAAAGTCTCCGCCCGGCCTTGACCCCACCAGCCAGTGCAGGCACGTCTCGAAGCGGTAGGCACCGCGCTTCCAGCTCATCGCCAGGCCCCCCGCCATGTCGTGCATTTCCAGTACCTCAACTTCGTAGCCGCACTTCAGCCCATACACGGCGGCGCACAATCCGGCAATGCCGGCACCGACGACGACAATCTTCCGTCCGTTTCCCTCCATCGCGTTCAACTCCTTCCCCCACCCATTGAGCAACGGGTGCCGTAGACTCTCTCTGAATCCGCCCTGCCCGGACTGCTCAAGCATATTGACGTTTGCAATAGGGATGCTGTGACGTGAAGCACAGCAATCAGCGTATTCCTGCGGCTTTCCCGCGACCCCGGAAAAACTTCGGGTATCGTCGGACGGGAGTGGGTAACCCCGATAGCATCTCCGCAGCAACGATCGCAATGCAGCCTTCAACCGAGGACTCCTCGGCTCGCGTTGGTGCGGACAATGACGATCCCCGAAGTGACCAACACTATCGCGACTGCTCCGTACATGTAGTGCGGCCAAACGATCAGTCGCAACATCGCAACTTCAACGATGAGCCAGCCTAGAGACACAGTTCCTTGTACGATTACCCACCAGCCGAATCCCGGATACTTACCTACGGTTAGCCGCAAAATCCAGAGACTGAGCAGACCATTCGCCAGCAGCAAAATAATTCCAGGGAAAAGGTAGGAGCGGAACGGAGAATATTGCAGCAAGCTCTGCGGAAAACTCCATGGCTCACCGCCAGGGTTCACGATTAGAGGAATTGCGCCGATGACTCCGGACAAACCCGTAAATATCAGCGTGACGATTGCGACAATCCTGGCTTTCTTCATTGCAGCACCTCTCTGGGGTGACTTAGCGGGCGGATGGGTCACTGCACTTGCCTCTTAATGCCTGAGTTTTCGGTTACTGCAGTTCTCGATCTTCTCCTCCTCTTGACGATGAATCCTGTGCACACCGCCGCCCCAAGAATGAACATGCCGAACTCCAATAAGGTGGCGTCAACAGCGCTGATCGAGTTGTAGAGACCGAGGCAGACTCTCGGCGAATTGCTGAACAGAAGTGGGAGATCACATGGCAGGGGATGTCCGTAGCTCCACTGCCAAGAATGCCAGGAAAAGCTGGTGAAAGGGATGGGATGCGAAATGAAGTCGAGCACCCAATGGCTGAAGACCACAGCTCCAACGACGACCCCGGCACGGTAATCACGGTAGATGCGTGTGGCCAATAGACCGAATGCCACAGACCAAACAACGGACATGAAGAGGCCATGCGACCATGGGTTTCCGATCTCGGCGCGCTCGATGGCGGTGAAGCCAAAAGCTATGGCGAAAACATCGAGAATCCACGACGCTAACAATAGAACACCGAGCGACACTTTGGGAGCCGCAGGCTTCGCTGCCAGTCCGACTGAGAAGTGTCCGAGTGGGCCCATCGAAGACTCCCTCCAAGAAGAGCAAGCTTGCCCCTCAGGCGGATTTCCACTCTCGGAGGCTCTTCCCTCCGCGTTAAATAACCTGCGACCGTCAGCCGTCTCACGGTTTCAATGCGGCGCCCCGCGCAAAGACAGCAAACGGAATGAAGCAAAACAACCCCATCGCAAAGATCACCAGCACATCACCTCCGCGAATGTGGTTTCCGAAAATGAGGGCCTGCAGCACAAACAACGCGATCAAACCGATGAACAGCATGCTGGCCTGAAATAGCAAGCCCAATCCGACGACATATCCCAGAACCTTGCGTCGCCAAAGTAGCAAGCCGCCTATGATCCATGAGGGACTCAGCAGCACGTCCGTACTGCGGACCGCCAGCTCTGAAGCGTCGATTGGGGTCCCTTTTACGACTGCGGTTACCATCACGGCGATCGCCCACACAAAGAACAAAACGCCCAGGCCCATCAAGACTCCCGAGCCAACCTTCTCAGCCACTCTCCCCGCGAGACGTTGTTGCACGGCCATCCCGTCGACCGAAAGAACAAGACTTGCCATTGCATAGAAGTTCATCGCAGCCAACACAAGATGCAACAAGAACAGCACACCGAAAGTTCTGGCGAACAAGAAAACGACGTCGTGGTAGAGAAGATAGAGCAGTGCCCCCGGCCACAGTAGAAGACCGACCAGGCTGTGCTGACGGGCAAACCAGATCGAAATCAAAAGCGCGGGCACTCCGATAAGATTGACGAGATCTGTGGGCAGTGAACCACGCAGCATTTCCTTTGTCGGATACATCATGGTTGGACGCACGAGACCGATGGCGCAGCCGAGAATCATCAGTGCAGCGATCGCGAGAGAACCTGCGTAGGCAAATGTGTAGCAAAGCCTACTGCGGATAAGAGTCGCGCGTCCTATCTCGTCCATGACACGACTCCGTCAAGTGTTGAAAACGTCGAGCCGAGTCGAAGAAGCCTTCGGCCAACCACGAGGTACCAAATCAGTAGAAATGGAGCCGATAAAGACAGGGGAATGACACTCATCGATGGAACAAAGGCCAAGGTGAGGTAATAGCTCAGTCCGAAGAAGTTCGCCAGAATCCCCATCCAGGCTGCGAATTTGCCAAACACGTTGCTTCGCAGCATCACCACCGCAATGATCAACCCGGCAAGGCTTACGAAAAGAAAACTGACGTAGGGTCCATTCCCATAGTTTGCGCTGGAATTGTGGATGGCGAGCAACGCTTGCCCGGCAGCGAGCAAACCCGAGCGTTGAGCGTCGGTAGTTGCAACCGCATATTGACCACTGAGAGAGAGAAGGGCGAAAGCCTGATTCGAGGCGGCATAGACCGCGACGGCAACGAGCGTGAGCGCCATAGCCAGCGTCATAGCGCTTTTGTTCACGCGAAATAGGGCCTGGCAAAGGCCGAGAAAGATCAGCCCAACAAGAGCATAGTTCACCATGTCGAAGAGATTGAGAAAAGTGAGCCCGATGAGCGGGTGAGTCCGAAGGAGTGTGAACCAGTCGGCAGCGCTGCCGGGAAATGCCTGCGGTCCAGAATGAAGGATTCCCGAGAACCGAAGGAGCAGGAACTCTTCGGCTAAGTTCCTTCTGAATAAGAGAGCAGCAACTAAGGCAGCCCATCCGCTCAGTTTATGCAGCAGTCTCCATCGGACGTCCACCTGAGGATCACCACCTCGGTTCAACTCCGACATGGGACCTCCTGCGCCGCAACGACAGCCGGCCGCGCGACCGGTTTGCGCACGCGAATCATGAGGACGCTGACTGTGATCATCCAAACCGCCAGCGGGAAGCCCGACGCGATAGCCTCCGGACCCCAGCCCGCAGGATTGTAGAAGTGCATGAGATCAGGGCTGCCGACAAACATCGAAGGAACGAAGGCGAGGCACCCGAGGGCGCAAACATAGCCGACCCAGGCGCTCCACCGAGGCAATGCGCGACTGGCCACGCCGGCGTACCCGGCGAGGGCCATAAGCACGGCCATCAGAAAAAGGGCTACGGAGCCATACATCAAGAACGTGCTTTCCAACATGGCGCGAATGATGACGCCGTTGGCGGGAATGGTCCGGGCGTCGACAACTGTGGCGGCCTGCATCGAGTCGGCAATGAAAGTGAGCGTGACGTAGACCAGACCAACTCCGAAAACGAGCGTGCCGAGCCACTCGTGCTGTTCATCAGCCTGGCGGATGAGGTGACGGAAACCGGCGAGGAAGATCATGACCAGAGTAAGGATGATGAAGTCGAAGAACACGCAAGTCATGACGTTCGTGCCGTAAGTGGCAGTGAAATCGGTGATCTTCGCCGGATCCGTGAGCCCGGGAAAGCCAGTACGCACGAGATAAAAGGGGAATTCGATAAAAAATAGGGCGATCGCAGCCAAGCCGCACGCGCCGCTCCAGCGATAGATTTTCTGATCATCCATAAACGATTCCTCTCTTTCAGCAGATCGTCACCACACTCCCGGCAACAACCGGTAGCGAGTACGCTTGGTAAATTCCTCGTAGCCGGGAAGTTCCTGACGAAGGGTTAGATCCTCACGAGAAGTACGCCAGATCATTAGAGCGACAATAGCAGCGCCTAGCGTCAATGCCCCGACCGAGCCAAGCACGAGCGGCATTCCTAGATACATCAGAAAAGCGCCAATATACATGGGATGGCGCACGAAACGGTAGGGTCCGGAGATAACGACAGTGTGGCCACGATCCCTTTGAATACGGACCGTTGCCTCGGCAAACGGATTCACACGGAGAACCCATGCGATTAGCACTATGCCCAGGACGAACGCGATCGCGCCGGGATATGCAAGGCCAAGGGGCATTGATGACCAGCCGAACCGCTCCACGTCCAACCCGGCGACTGCAGGCTGAATGAACACGAGAGGAGAATAGATAGCCCAAAAGGCCTTGTCGAAATGCTTTGTGTCCTTTCGGTGGCGTTGTGCTCGCGCGTTCATCACCGCAGGGTTAAAACGATATCCGACGACTCCGATTGTGGTCATCCCTGTGACCCACAACACGACAGAAATCCAGCCGCGCATCCAGTCAAGACGGCCGACGCTTAGAAAAATCGAGCCCGTCCACCAAGCGGATGCTCCTATAAGTTGAGCGAGTCCCCTTGCGGGATTCAACGTAGGCGTCGCTGGTGGCTGTTCGATAGCAGTAAGATTCGCCATGAACTCCTCCCAACAGATCAAGCGCGTTCGGTATTACTTACATTCAGCAAGTGATCTTCGATTCTGTATCCCGCAGTCCTCGGAGCTTTGGCATCTCTGCGCCCGTGTCCTCATGCAGCCCGGGAACTAAGGGGCGACCGCCTCTGACCAAGATCCAAACTCCGACGACAAATTCAAACGGAAGATACGGAAGGTATACGGCAAATGAAAGTTCGTGGCCTGCGAGAGCGGACACTGTTCCGATCAGGGCAAGTGAAACAGCTGCTAGGCCCCAGAGAGACAGAGCGCGTGGAATGATGGCTGATCTGTAGAAGAGACAGTAAAAGAGTATCGCGCCCAGACAAAAAGGCAGCATCAATAGCTGATATCCGAAATTCATGGATGCGAGCGCCAGATCTCCTACCGCCTGCAAACTGATGGGATGGCCCACGGTCGAGTATTCCTGGCTTATCCGCAAGAGAGACAACGCCGAGATTCTGCTGGCGGCAAGCAGCGTCGCTTCCAATATGTAGAACCCGAGGCCAACAAGAGCCATGATTTCGCTTTGTCTGCGCAGGGTCAGGAAAAGAACGGCTCCGAGGAAGATGACTCCCACCGCGGTGATCATCTCGCCGAAGACATTCGCCCTCAACAGCCACGCATGGTTCGCAATTCTGATCATGGTTTCGCTGATATTGTCGGGCAAGATCAATGACACGTTAAGGATCACTCCACTGACCAATGACGTGATAGCTTGAAGCAGAAAGGCTACGCCCAGAATTCTTGGAGCACCGTCATTGGCGTTCATCTCACCTCCGATCCTGATGGCAAGGGGCGAAGTGGGCTCGCCGAATGCTCTGCTCTGCCAAGCAGAAGGAGCCTCCGTCCTACCAGAAATAGCCACACCGGATACCCCAGCCCCGCAATGATCATGAAGACACTGGATGCCTTCGGGAGAAACGGCGCGATAACAATGTGCACCCAATCGAGCCCGTGCGTGATGATGCCCACGTACGCGGTCGCCTTGCCGAAAACCCCACGCAACATGACGATCGAAATCCACACAGCCCCGGTTTGTACCAAGATTCCGCCCATGTAGGCACCGGTTCCGTGCCAGATATCAGTCGCCAACACTGCTTCTCCCGCAGCCAGGAAATGGGCTCTCATGGCGTCGCTCGTCGCAGCCGCATATTTGTCACTTAACGCCATCAGCGGCAGGGCGGTGGGCGCTGCAAGCACCAGCGTCACACCAAGAAAAACCAAGACCGTCCCAATCGCCGCGTGGGTGCGATCCGTATCTTTCAAAGCCGCGAAGAAGCCAAAGAAAAGCAGGTAGTACAGGGGCAGTACCAGAACAGTCGCGAAATCAAGACGCAACAGGCCCAGCAACTTGTTCTGCTGCAACGCCCGAAACGCTTGTGCAACGCTATCAGGCGGCCCGCCGAGGATGGCGATCTGGACCATGGTCGCGAGACAGTAAATAAGGAAGATGAATGCAGCAATTCCCCCCGCCCGGCAAAGAAGGCTCCAGTTAAAAGCGGACGATGCAGAGAACGTTTGGGGCCGCGTTGCTGGCACGCTCGGTCCTCATTTCAGGCCGCGCGAAGCAAACGGTGCGGGCGGCGGCTCCCGGAGAGTGCCCCAATTCTTACTGGCGTTCGCCCAGAGGAACAGTGACCATGATCACCTCGCGGCGTGATTGAGACGGACACACACGCTTTTCGCTCCTCTCGTCAGCAGAACCATCCTTGCCTCTCCAAACGAGCCTGAAATTCGACCGGAGCGGGCAGACGCTCGCGTGCGCAAGGCCCGCTAACCAGAAGTTATCGCTTCCCGATGACCAACCACCACGGAGTTAGGAAATCTCACACTCCCGGACATATTTCATACCACTATCGACAGGTAGCTACGATCAGGGTCATATCGTCAGCCTGCCTACCGCGGCTGAACCGCTGCACATCGTTGAGAATATTGTCCAGAATTGTGGCAGCTGATTGCTGGTGCTTCCGAGTCGTCGTGATGAGACGTTCTTCGCCGTACTCTTCCTCTTCGTTCGGCCCCGCTTCAGAGATACCGTCGGTATAAATCAGCAGGACGTCACCGGATGCAAGATCGCATCCTGCGACTGTGCAGTCCCATTCCTCGAATAATCCCAACACGGTCGCCGTTGCCGTGAGCCGCTCGAAATTTCCATTGGCCCGTATGAGGATGGGGGGATTATGCCCGCAATTCACATAACGCAAGCGCCGGGTCCCATCGTCGTAGATTGCAAAGAACATCGTCGCATAGTGGCTGGTTTCCGTGTTCCGGTAGAAGAGGTGATTGACGGAGCGCAACAAGCGAGGCACATCCTCCAGCGCCAGCGCATATTGGCCACGCAGATTGGCCTGCAGATTCGCCATGAGCAGCGCGGCCGACATTCCTTTGCCCGAGATGTCGGCGAGCACCAGACCAAGACGGCCCGAACCGAAATCGAGGAAGTCGTAGTAGTCACCTCCCACCGCGCGCGTCTGAATGCACTTACCGGAACAGTCAAGCGTCTTCAGCGAAGGCGCCCGCTGTGGCAGCAGCCGGCTTTGCACCTGGCGTGCGATTTGCATTTCCTGCTCGGTGCGGCGCTCTGCTTCCATCTGCTCCGCCATCTTTTCCGCTAGCGTGATGCTGCGCATAGCGATTCCCGCTTGGCTGGCAACCGATGCCAGGAGACGTTTGTCGCTGGCAGAGTACGGTTCTTCGGAAAGCCTGGGGCCGAGCACAGCCACCCCTTGCAGCGATGCTCCACCGGACCCACGAATCGGCACCAGACACTCGGGATCGAGCGGAGCCAATTGCGTGCCTCTCATCTCATCGGGAATTAATTCCAACGGCCCGTTGCGGCCTGCCAGTTCGGCGATCCCGGTCCCATTGCTGGATAGGCTCATGGCTTCCGGCGGCGGATTGCCCGCATACGCGAACAACTGTCCGTTGTTAGCCTTTAGGTAGACGAACATGGAACGGGGGTGCAGCGCATCGCAGATGTTCTGCTGGAGTAGCAGAGCCAGCCCTTCGCGACTGCTGGTGTTGAGGGTCTTTGCCGCAAGGTCCTCCAGGATTTGCTGCGCGTCATAGGAGCTGCGGAAAAAAACGCGGTCCAACCGTGCCCGAACGCGGCGATGAACCTGGGTTACTCCCGAGATCATCAGCACGCCAAACGTCGCACCAACGGGGATGGCGGTCTTCGATCCGGCAGAGAAATAATGGGAGAACGCCTGCCCGAACCACAACGTCAGGCCCGAGGAGACGACGAACATGAGGATGACAAAGCCGCGTTGCACAACGAAGTAGCGAGCGCTGCGCTTGAGTAGAACAGGAATATCCAGGACCCGGTGCTTCACCACCGCGTAGGCGAAGGAGAGAGGAAACAGGAACAGCAGAATGACCTTGGCGAAATTCAGCCAGAATGAAACTTCGGCGTGAAAAACTTCCTGCGCAAGGGCAAGGACTACGGCGGGCGTGACGCCGACGACGGTGCCCCAGAAGATCACTTTGATCTTGCGGACATCGTCCTTGCTCGAGGCGGTGATCCTGTTGCACAGCAGTGCAATGAGCCCAAGAAGAACAGACCCGTAAGCGACGACTCTTCGGGCGTTCTGGGCGATGCGGTCGGGTAACACCGCGAGAATAACGGACAATGCCCTATAGTCACCGTGTCGGTACCCTCCAAGGCCCAAACACAGGCAGGCCAGCAGCAGCGCCCACTTCAGCCAGGGAAGCTTGCGATCAATCGGAGAACGTGTGGGGAAAACCGCGAAGAAGAAGTAGAACAGTCCAGTCAGCACACTGCCCACCAAGGTCCGATAGGCGAGCATGAAGGACTGGAGCTTTGGCGGCGCGGCAGCAAATTCGTCCGGCATGTCCGCGGCTGTAATGAACGCCCCGAATACCAACGCCAGCAGCCATGCGTTGCGGTCTTCCACCCGCAGAAACAGCACAGCCAATCCCACAATGAGGAACAACAGTGGGTACAACCGCAATATCTCACGCGCTATCGCGCGGACGAGGGTGCCGTTGTCACCCGCACCTTGCCTGGCGCGAAACCGGGGCGTTATCACCAATGGTTGTGTTTGTCCCGGCCGCTGCAAGGTGAGAGTCACGGTCTCTCCGGGTTGTGAACTCCGCCAAGTCCGCGACATCAAATCGTTCCAAGCTGTCGGCGAATCTGCGGTGCGTCCATTAATGGCTATGATGCGATCGTTCGCCTTCAGCCCAGCCTGTTCCGCTGGGCTGTTCCGGTGCACATTCTGAATTTCAATTCCGTCGGGAGGGTACGATTCGTCGAACCCCACTTCGACCTGCGGCAAAGGCGACGGGCGGCGAATGCAGTACATCCATGTTGCGCTGTAGAAAATGGTCAGCGCCGCGAAGACGGTAGCGAGGACCAATAACAAAGGTCTGTATGCACGACGTTGCGTCGCGGTTGCTGCCATGGGGTCCGCGAGCGTCGAACTCGCTTCCGCGTAGTGTAGTCCATCCGGTGAATTTGGGCTGTGCGTCTACGTTGATGCCAATCATCGTTGTTTCAATGTCCCGATAACTCGGCCCATTCGAGGGGATCGGGGATTGCTCCCGGATCACGGGCTACTCTGAAGTAACCCCAAGGTAAGAGTTGCCGACCATACGTCCAGAATCGTCGCATCCGCGTGCAACGTGCTGCACAGACTATAATTACGCGCACGGATGGCTCTTACTCCTGGCACGAAACTCGGCCCATATGAAATCCAGTCTCCGTT
>Ga0075030_100005138_pt1 | contig 11810 bp, 18 predicted proteins | sample LitLauG_LLR_2012_FD_71393 | JGI IMG/M metagenome (GOLD analysis project Ga0075030, IMG submission 71393) | Freshwater sediment microbial communities from Pennsylvania, USA - Little Laurel Run_MetaG_LLR_2012 | ecosystem: Environmental > Aquatic > Freshwater > Creek > Sediment | place: USA...
GAACTCCACGGCTGCGGACTTTTCGTTACCCAAGCTCAGTCGCAATTCCGGGTGAAATCTCGACAGCACCTCGTCGAAGTTGTCGCGATCCACCTCCACCGGCTTCCGCGCAGTCAGCGGTTTTTGACGGCCATGGCTCCCACGGCCACTGAAATCACCAAGCAGGAGGACGTGGAACGGCACGTCCGGATCAGGTCGGGTGTGCGAAGTGACTCCACCGACATCGATATTGATTTCTCCAAAATTGAACGGTGGCATAGATTCTTGGCTCAATCGCCCGACCCTGCCCCTACACGGCAATCGGTCGCATGTTTATGTTACTGCATGTTACTGCTGTCCGCAGTGCACCTAACAGCTTGATGAGCCGGCGGGCCACTTCCGGCGACATCGGTCCTCCGCCATCGGCCGCTCTATCTCAGCTCTCATACCAGGTACTACTCGCAGTTTTTCTCGCTAGTCCTCGGCAAGAACCACCAAGAAGCTGAAAACTCGCCGGAGGGCGTAATTCAGTGGGAGCATGGAGCGTTGGGTAAGTACTTTTGGGTACGAGTGAACTGGCGGAGAGGGAGGGATTCTCAAACTGCCATTTCTAGCAAGTCGTGGTGATTCCTACAGTTAGCGATTCTAGCCTGTGTTTATGCGGGTGTCGAGCACATTCGTAACTTAGGCTGCTGTTTCCACAGTTTCCCTTATTGCCCCTAATTCCACGGAAACCGTATCACTGGTATCAGTCGCCGTCTTCGCACTCGGCCCGCAGGTCACCAACTCTTTACTTCCACCTTCAGGTGTCCCTTTACGTCATCCCAGCTTAGCATCAGTTTCTCCGTTGGCTCCGAGAAGTCTATGCTCTCTCGATGAATGTGGGAACCCGACGTATTGGCAATATGGACACGAAAGGTTACCCAGTGCGCGTTCACATGCACCAGCGTCGCCTGCTCAACCTGAAGGGTATGCATGATGTTGAGACGCTCTTCCCTTCGCTGATCTCTCCACCAGACAGTCACATCCTTGTCTACCCACTGTAAGAGTACCCGAGTCTTAGCCTGCCGCTGGTCGATCATCTGCTGGTAAAGCTCTTCCGTCGCCCTGATCGTCAGCGACCCTCCGCGCACCCATGCTGGCCCACCGAAGTGCGGTGCCAAACCGTTGTGCTTAATGTCCACGCGAACGCACTGCTTTCCTTCGCGCTCGTACACTTCAGTTTTGTAGTAGATTTCTGGGTAGATTTTCCCAGCTTCTTTCACGACACTCTTCTGAATGCTATCGGTGTCGGTAACGCCTTGAACAGTGCCATCATCCTTCTCGCCGATGAAAATCTTCGCCGTGTCACCCGGTGCCACTGAGTTCGCGAAGGCAACCAGCGTCTTCAGCAGGTCTTTCAGGTCGTTCTCGACCTTCTTCTCTCGAAGACTGTCTTCGGCTTGCCAAACGATGTCCATCAGAGCCATTCACGCGCTCGCTTTGCGCTTCTGCAAGGGGCCGACCCACCATTGCGGCTGGTCAACGTCCATTTCAAAGTCGAGCACCTTCTTGTACTTCTCTACCAGTGGCAAGGTGGCTTCGAGCAGACCGTACTGAGTTGAAGACGGCACATCGCGAAAGAAAATCCAACGAGCTTCTTGCTCGTGCTCGCCTGCCCCGTGCATCAGCCTTATTTGTTCCTCTGCGAAGACCCTGACGGCTTCTGTCCCACAAACAATTTCAGCCACGCGCTTAGAAACGATATTCGCGTCTCTTTCGCTGGGGATGTCGGTCGCAACCGTGGCTGGCTCGAACGTCTTCAAATTGTGATAGAGCACCTGATTCGCAGCCAGCAGGCGTGGGGTGTTTGACCGCTGCACGACGTGTTGCAACTCGTGGGCATACGTCGTCACAAGACCTGTGTTGTCAGCGCAAGTGCAGTGCCTGATGTAGATAAGATTGTCGAACGCAATCGTGTCTTCAAATTTCACATCTTCCGAAAAGTCAACCGGGTGAAAGAAGCAATGCAGAAGATATTCAGGCAGCACTGTGCATGCAGAGTATGGAACGTGGAACCCACGGAAGTTTGCACCGTGCATCTGTATCAGGTACGGGTCATCCGAATCTGCGAAGTAGCGACAGAGGCGAGCATTGGGAAGCTGGAACTGTGCTTCCGCTCTCTCGCAAAGCGGCTTCAGGGTAGCTTCCTTTGTCGCAGAATGATTGAAATTCCAGCTTCTGTCGATAGTGTTTGTTTTGGTCATGCTGCTGTTACTTCGATTCGCCCAACGGAATGCCGCACGCGCCAGCAAAGCGCTGTCGAAACTCTTCCCAGTCTTTGCCCTTGCGGGCGAGAACTTCAGCGATGTCGAACCACTGACCCGTGGTCGGAGATTCCCTCTGCAACTTGAACATTTCCACACCGTGCTTCGAGATGATTGTCCAAAACTCAGCAAACCCGTACAGCTTACGAGCCTTCTGGTGCGACTTCTCCGCTTCACCTGCTCGGTTGTGCGCGTTGCTGACATCAGTGCCACCTTTCACTTCGATGGCGACTTTGCTGTTTGGTCTGTTGTCTTCCATCAGTTCCTGCACGCATAGGTCTGGGTCGTGCGACATGGTAATCACAACCGTGCGGCCCGATGCGTTCTTCAGGAACAGCTTCTTTTCCTTCTGCCCAGCGCTGAGCTTGACTGGTGGTTCGATCACGTGGCTTTTGACAATCTCCGTCACAGCGACGAAGACTTCGTTCATAGCCGTCTTGCCGATCTGTGTGTTATTGGAACCCTGCAACTGAGAGCCGAAGGTGAGCAGAGGCAGTTCATGAAGATCCCGCTCAGTGATCTTCGATATCTGCGCCACAAGGTCTGCAAGCGGCTTCGCCATTGCAAGGCAGAAGTCGGGAATGTAGGGCTGCACCTTTTTCGACATGGTGCCGAGTTCTTCCATGCCCTTGAAGCGTCCCATGCCTGTCGAGCCTTTGTAGAAGCTCTTCTGCGGGGCACCCAGTAGCAGCCGATAGTAGCCAACCAGTGAAGGCTTGGCTTCGATGACGGCAGGAACAGGGAACACATATTCATCGCGCAAACCCGCTGCTGCGAGACTCTTCTGGGCATCGGCGGGCACGTACTCGCGAATCTGCTGTTTGACGATGTTCTGGTCTAGCTTACCGAGGGCCTCGGAAAGTGCATCCATAAACCACTGCTTGCGGGCAGCAACGAGCAGTTGATAAAAGCGAACCTGTCGAGCCGCGCTAGGTGGGTTCAGAGAAGGCGCGGTGGTCGCTGCACTGGTAGGTGCTGCTTTGTTGGTCGCCTTAGCTGTCACAATCAGTCACGGCTACTCGCACTTCTTCGACTTCCGAAACACCAGCCAGTAGCAGTGCTGTCTTCTGGTGTGGTGGGCTGTCTTCCACTTCGGGTCGATGATTGGCCCTTTGCGAATCTTCACGATGCAGTCGCAGGGCATGAAGCCCACGTCGCGTGCCGCATTTATCAGTTCAATGTGTGCCCACTGGTAGCGGTGATGATGAACATAGTCAGTGATCTTGCAGAGCAGGATGCCTTCGTCTTTTAGCACGCGATACGCTTCGCGCAAGAACGGTGGGAACGTGTGAGTGAAGGTGTAGTGGTTTTCCTTCGACGAGCGCAGCACTAGACCGAAGCGTGTACTGAAGTCTTTCTTGTTGTCTCTGCCCTGATTCGGAATGTGTGGTGGGTCGTACACGATCACGTCGTATGACGCGCTCTTGAGCGGCATCTTCGTGTTGTCAGCTATGATGTCGGGCTTGTGCCGCTCGTCGATGTCCATGCCGACAACAGTTCGCTTGCTGTTGCGCCAGAAGCGGCCACCGTTCACAGTCGCATCGAGAATCTTGCGTGGCTTCTTGCGCGGGTAGAAGTCGAGCATTTTTTCGAGCAGTTCGCCATCTTCGCCATACCACACCGATGCCAAAGGAGCATAGTCAGAGATTTTCTCTGGCTCTGCCGTCTTCTTGGCAGGTCGTGGGAACGGCTGAAGAACTGTTGCCATTGCGTACGTTCCTTCTACACTCTCACTATGCGAGCATCAAGTGTGAATCCTTGTGCCCGCCTGTGGAATACTCAGCCGAGTGGCTTCGTGGGCCACCGTTCGTCGATGCACCGCATAAGTTCTTCGATGCGGCGATGAGCAACACCCGCTTGCGGCCTTCGTCCACGAACCAAGTTTATCACCTTTCGCCTTGTGTTCGCCTAGGCAGCCATGGCAAAATTGCTGCATTAAACTTGGTGCATTAGATTGCGTCGTGCGGGCTGAGTACCAGAATGGTATCTGCCTACAGGAGAGTCACTTAACCGGGTATTCCACAGAGCCACTGACATTCAACGTTGCGGCGCGACAAAGGTGGACCGCACAATGACTGGCACCAGCATCATAAGGAAGCAACAAGGCAGCCACTGACAAATGAAGGCGAATCTTCTGCCACGACGACGCACACACGAACAAAGCGAATCGGCACATGGGCACCCGCGCACTGAACGATACACACCACCGACGGATGAACTTACTCGCGTTCTGACTCTCGACGATCTAATTTCAGGCATTCGCAACGTCACGCCCGAACAGCAGAGTCGCTTCCAATCAGACAACAGGCTCTGGTGCGTTGGTGATGCTTCGCTTCTGCGTCAGAAGTGTGTGGCTATTGTGGGTACGCGGCAAGTCTCGGTTGAAGGTGCTGCCCGTTCCCGTCGATTGGCCCGTGAATTGGCCACTGCTGGGGTCGTGGTCGTTTCTGGCTTGGCAAAGGGTGTTGATACGGAAGCGTTGAGCGCCGCGATTGAAGCGGGTGGCAGAGTTGTCGCTGTGATTGGTACGCCCATTGACAAAGCTTACCCAGCCGAGAACAAACACCTTCAGGAGAAAATCTATCGAGAACATCTTCTGATCTCGCAGTTTGCTCCGGGCTTGCGTGTTTTCCCAACAAACTTTCCAGAGCGCAACAAATTGATGGCTGCTCTGTCCGACGCCACGGCGATTACTGAAGCCGGAGACACGTCTGGCACTCTGCACCAAGCTGCTGAATGCGTGCGGCTTGGAAGATGGCTATTCATCTGTAAGAACGTAATCGAGAACCCTTCCCTTACATGGCCTGAGAAGTTTCGCGACTATCCCAATACCCGCATGTTGTCGATGACAGACGATGTTCTTCGAGTCTTGGGAGCCTAAAAGCGATGGAAGTGAAGGTAGTATGCTTGTGCGCCTACCTCACTAACATTGACATTCCTTGGCGCGACGACGACTACAACGCAAACAAGTTCATCAGTGCTTTCAAGGGTGAGCCGATCAATGGCTATGCGAAGATTCTCGTCGGGAAGACGTGGCATCGCCTTCAAGAGAGCAACCGAGACTCCGCAGTTGGCTGGTTTGGAGAAATGGCAGCCGAGTACATCAAACAAGAACACAAGACTCGACCACTGGCGTTCTGTCCTATTCCTTCGAGTGACTGCGTGGTGGGCGGAAAGGTAGTTTCATCCACATATCGCTTGGCGGAGGCAATCGCCTCTAATTTACAAGACGTGACTGTCTGGGATGGCCTGAGATGGTCGGCGGCGAAGGTGCCCGCCCATCGGGGTGGTCCACGTGATCCTCGCTATTTCTATGAGCATTTCGTTATTGTGAAGAAGCTGCCTGATGCCGAAATCGTGCTTGTTGATGACATGTTCACAAGCGGTTCTCACATGCAGGCGGCAAACGCCAAGCTTGTGGAGAAAGGCGGCAAGTGTAGGCTCTGTCTTTGTGCTGGTCGTCAATTTGAGAAGCAAGTGAACCGACCATTCGATATCATCGAAGAGGAATTGCAACCCTTTGTGCCATGACTTGCCGCTCTCCCGGAGACCTACAGATAGACAGGAACCCGCCTAGGAGGCCGCAGGACGCAAACGTAGACAGCACCTAGCCCTCTACCCTCACTTTCAACCTTGGGATCGCTCTAATCGCACGCAATGCGTGTGTGTATCAAAGTGCTGCATGTGTGGCATGAAACACCGTTTTTTGCTCTCTCGAATCATCGGTCTGCATCTTGCTGCCCTTCACGCACCACCCCTGCCATCGAATCGTATCGCACAGTGCCACGATGTCTCACCGGATGGCGCACACTTAAGTGGGAAATGTCTTACGGGTTGGCGTACGCTTCGGCTGGCATTCGGAGCCTATTTCACCTGAACGTCGGCAGTCTTCGGCAAACGCACCTCATGCTTGACAACCTCGAACCTTGCAGTGCCCACCAAGTTGAGAGGTTCCATTTTGGTGGCATTCGGCGCAAGAAATTCGACTAGAACCACCTTCCACATTCCAGTTTTCGCTTCAGGCGGGATAGGGACAGAGACGTCGATGTTTGACTGATCGTGCGGGACGCCGGAGTTAAAGTGGACAGTTTGCGTAGGCTCATTTTCCTGAGCTACAGACACAACTATAATGCCGTCGATAGATGGCGCTGGCGAGAGCTTCACTGAAATGGTGACTGCGTTGCCCTGCTCAATCTGTTTCGGCTTGGCTGAAACGCTCGCCTGCGGTTTGTCCTGCGCCGCCAAAACGACAGTGGCCGAGATCAAGAATACGAGTACGAGTAAGGACTTCATGTTCTGTAAGACTCCCTTCATCAAAAACAACTGCGGAGGAATCGTACGATGGCGGATACTTGTCTGGATGTGACCCGGCGCACAGAGACCCATATTCCGCCCGATCAGCGCGACACCGCACAGGCATAAGAAGGGAGGCCCATCCAAGATCAACAGAACCCGCCTAGCATGCCGTAGCGCACATAATTAGAGGCCACACGGCCTTCTACCCTCACTTTCAAGCTGGGATTGCTCTAATCGCACGCAATACGTGTGTGTATAAAAGTGCTGTATGTGTGCCATGAAAATGCCACTTTTTGTCCTCTCGAATCATGGGTCTGCGTCTTGCTCCCTGCGCCGACGCCTACCCGCCGATTGGCCCATTCCATTCATTGCAAAGCACTTACGTGCTTTGGAGGCGACCGGGTGCTGGTTTGCCGCAGGTTCAGTTCTGCGCATCCATGCGCAAATAAATTCGGCACAACCAGTGTCAACACCCCGTCCAGCCGCATCAGAACGGCTTTCCCTCGATCCCGGCGCGCCACGCCCGGTCGAATGGAGCGGGAGGCTTCCACCAGCCCTTCGGCATTCGCTTTGCTCCGAGCCTAGGCTTGTCCGCCCGCTGCCATCCCCAGACTCTCCCCAGCCGCAACCAGAGTGCGCGGATCACTGGACGATCCTCAGCGTGTCGAGTCGCCGCCCACCGACGTACTCGGTGCTGTCTGTCGATCCGGCGTGTTCGAGTGCGATGGTCAGGCACTTGATTACGGTATCCTCGATTTCCGCATACGTCGCGTACTCTGGCAGCGTGCAGACTTGTGCCAGAGCAATCGCTTGGCGTTCGTTCTCGGTGTACGAGAAGAACTGCATCTCCGTGCGAGTGAGTACGCGAGAGGTTTGCTGATGCACTACGTCAGTCGTCGGTTCCTCATTTCGACGTGTGGGAGTCATCTGGCCTCCCGGTTCAGAATCTTGTTCACTGCCCATGCTGTCCATCGTGCGGCGCTCCGTGGAGTCACGCCATCGGCATTCAACGTCGCAGCAATGGCGTCATAGCTCCGCTGCTCTGCATCGCGCATCTGTCGCATCCGGGCGAGTGTCGCCTTTTCTTCGGGTAGCTCGGGATGCTCCGCATAGGCATAAATCCCGTTGACGTGGCGTCCCTGTTTCGCGGCGCGTAGCTTGCCGAGTTTCATTCGCGCCACAAGTTTTCGCTTTTCGTTGCGCACGATCTGCATCTTGATCCCCAGAATCATGTCCTTGTCTGCATTCTGAAACTCATCGAGGGATGTGTCGGTCGTGAGCAGTCCATCGACGACCGACCAGACCGCCACGGCAGCGCCTGCGATGCTCAAGAAATCCTCAAAGATGGCAGACTTGCCGCGCCCGATCCGGTCGAGTTGATGAACGATCACAGCGTCTAAGTCCTTGGCGCTGACGCGCTCCACAAGCCGCGCCATTCCGGGTCGCTGGTGCCACGGTAGCTCACCAGTGACCCCGTCTGTGAACCATTCGAGCATCTCAAACCCGCGAAGTGCAGCCCACGCGGTAATCTGCGCGCGCTGCTCGTCTATGCTCGTCCCATCGTTGAACTGCGTCCGACCGCTCACGCGGAGATAGCCAATAGCACGTTTCATGCTTCCTCCACATCGGGCAGCAGCCCGCAGACTTCCGCGTATTCGTAGGCCGACGAGTGATAATCACGCGGGTTAAGGGAACCGTCTTCGACAGCTTCGGACACGTCTTCGTCCCGCCACTCCACAATCGTGGAATCGTCGAGCCTGTTGCGTAACTCTACGTGCGCTCTGTCCCGTTCAAACCACGTCAGCAACTCGGTATCGTCTATGCGTAGCTCTGTCATTTCGTCTCCGCCTTTCCATTGCACGCGCGCTCAAAGCGTGCCCGGTTGAAACGTGGGTTTGTGGTAGCCAGCGCGTCGGTAAACCGCGCCACGATGGCAGAGAACCGTACAACGTCGCTGTCGGCTGGTTGATCGAACGAGGGTAGCTGCTTTATCGTTTCTGCGATTAGAACGAAGTCTTTACGTGTCATGATTGCTCCTTTTCGGCCTAGATGAACTGTGTTAGTACATATCACACATGCCATACGTGTGAGCAATCAGGCAACCAACCTACGAGATCGTTGCTGTGCGGGCAGGCTTGCAATGGAGTCAGCGGCTTACGGAAATCCTTGACAGGTTTGTTCCACTTTCTGAGGTGCCGTGAAGTGTCACGAGTGACAGGAATGTGCATGGAAAGTGACAACACACGTCATCCGTGTGTGTATGCACACATGGCAGTCGCACACGTCAAAGGGTTCGAGTTAACTCCTTTGAAATTTCAAACTCTCGATTTCGTATTGCAGGGAAGAGGGTTACAGGGCGAGTTTTGCCATGCCTTTGTCTGCGAGGGAGTTAAGGCACGGTAGGGTGCGGCGGACAGGAATGGTACGGCGTCGGTGCCACGGATTCCCTGAGTCGTGCAAATGATGTCTACACGCACACACATGCTGTGGTTGACATCTGGCCTATCGCGCGGTACGGTTCAAGTATGGCGAAGATAGGCATGATTCCCAGAGGGAATTTCGGAACAATGTTCGCTCAGGCCATCGAGCAAAAGGGGCTAACGCTTAAGGCGTTGGCCGAGAAGACAGACTACAGCTACGAACAGATGCGCAAGATTTACCTCGGCACCAGCGCGCCATCGCAACTTCTAGTAAAGGAACTCTCCAAAATTCTCGGCATGAAGGTTGATGAGGCGCAACAAGCCGCAACGCAGGACCAGATGGAGCGGAGGTACGGGAAGCGCGGGCTAAAGGCACTGGGGCGCGATCCCCGGCTTGCGGCTTTTGACACAGTGGCGGCTCTGCTTAGCGATCAGGACCTTGAGACGGTGATTACTGTCGCGCGGGGGTTGGTCAAAGCGCGGAAACAGCGTTGATACCTTCCAACGTCACGAAAGGCCAACGACTTCTCCGCATGGATCGGCAGAATGCAAGTGGCTAGACTAAGCAGTGGCTTCCGCTGTTTCTCTTCGTCGTATCGTGTCCCACCCTCGTCGGGACACCCAACTCGTTGCAGCGATCGTCTCTGCGTTCGAGCGTGCCTGCCAATGCAAAGCTGAACGCGACCGCAAGATTCACAACTTGCTGGCATGGATCAGTTACGCGCTTAAGCAACGCGCGGCGGAGCGGTATCACACCGAACCCTACTTCGAGTTCAATGTGGCACGAGAAATCTCGCTGCCATGGAATCCGAACACCACGGCAGAACTTCAAAGACAGATTCGTTGGGGCAACGACCTGATTCGATGGTACGAGGAGCGGTGGCCGCAATGGGAGCGGTGTGAACTGCCTTTACTGCATGAGATGTGGCTCAGGGCTGGATGCCCTGACCCCGGCAAAGAGCGCCGCAGGGAGATCGACAGGAGAGACGCAGAGCGCGTTACGAACCAAGCCGACTGGCTGCGCAAATGGGATGCCGCCTACCCGGACTGGAGATACCCCAGCCCATCCCTCTGCAATAGCATTGACGATGTGGACGAAGTGAACGGTAAGCCGGACCTGCGCTTCGGGTCGGACGAGATGGCGTTCTGCTCGAACTTCACGTGGTTGCCGCAGGGCAGCTACACCGTGGTTAGCACGCCACAATCCCCGGCTTACACCGACGACGACGCGGCGAGAGCAAACAGGAAGCGCCTCACGGAAATGCGGGTACAGGAAGCTCAGCGGGCGACAACCTTTGAGGTCGAGCGCGTGAAAACGCCCGCCGGGAATTGGCTAGAGCGGGAACCGAATGAATACGAGCGCCAAGGGTTCCTCGTCGGGGCAAAACGAGTTCGCAGGCCGACTCCGAAAGCGATTTGGAAGGTGCTGCTTCCCCTCGGAAAGACGATCTCCTACCCGAAGGAAGAAAAAGACCCACCACTGAAAGTTGGCGATAAGACCCTGATCAATCCATACCGGGATTCCAAAACCAAGCGCATCAGGCTCGCACCCGAGGTCAAGTGGAACGTACCGAGTGCGCCTTGTATGCGGAAACTTAAGAGAAGTGCGGTCTTATTTGAGATAGCCGCAACCACGAGGGAAAAGGAGATGGTGCCAGTCAAAGAGGGTGCGCGATTCATTCGATACTGCCTGAGCGACCGAATCACTCCACCGAGGCGGCAAGTTAAGGAGTTTACCTATCAGTTGATCGGGTCGTGCATTGGGTTCACGCCTGACACAGAAAATGAGGTATCCAAGGTGCAAACCCTTGAGGACATATCCGCCGAAAAGCTCATTTCCCACGATCCTGACGACCCAGATGTCTTCATGGACTGACACACGGGATGTGTGAACAAAAACACTTGACACAGTTGCTTCCCGCCACATAATTAAATATAGGGGGAGAACACACCAGCCCCCGCTCAATCTCCGAATACTCTATGACAATCAAACCTCTGACGCCGCAGTCCTGCATGGACCTGCCGTCACCAATCGAAGTGCTCCGTAAGGAGAACGACGCGCTCCGCCGAGAGAACGCTGAACTCAAGAAAAAGGCTAGCTTCAGGCGTGACGCGGAAGTGTTGCGGTTGCAATTGCGCTGCATCCAATACCGCGACTACTTGCAAGCTGAAGGCATCCACTTCCGGCCACTCTAACGCCTTCAGTCGCCCATTCAACCAAAACTATCAACCAGTTTCTTGCCCACGGTGGGAAGGGAACGCAACCCTCCGCGCGCCGAAGAGCCGCGAAAGAAAGGTACATCATGTCAGTACACACAGACGACCACCAGAGCTTCCAAGACGAAGCTAAACGCGAAACAGCACTGCTCGTCGCCGTTAGTCGCGCCATTGAAGCCAGCCCGATTAAGCATCTGGGCACCCGTGAGGAAGCAGTACGGGCGATCCTCGGCAAGCTGCAAGCCTCTCACACACTGCGAGTCGGAGACAGGGCGTGGGTGGCGGCATTCACCCACGACGGACAGCCTGCGGACTTCGGAAAGCTGGTGACAGCCTCGATGTTGCTCGACAAGAACATCGGTGATCCATCCAGCATCGCCGCCGCAGTGAAGGCGGGCACCATCGAGCTTGGATCGAGGGACGAGTTGACCACCCCGGCACAAAAGGTCGAGTTCGTGAAAAAGTTTGGGCTGGCCGCTTGGGAAAGGTTACCCGCGCACAGGGTCGCTCCCGTCGGCAACTTTGACGATCTCACCGCCGCGCAGTTGAAGACGTTGCCCCTCTCTGTGAAGGTCAAATTGACAGAGACACA
>Ga0075030_100005139_pt1 | contig 11809 bp, 11 predicted proteins | sample LitLauG_LLR_2012_FD_71393 | JGI IMG/M metagenome (GOLD analysis project Ga0075030, IMG submission 71393) | Freshwater sediment microbial communities from Pennsylvania, USA - Little Laurel Run_MetaG_LLR_2012 | ecosystem: Environmental > Aquatic > Freshwater > Creek > Sediment | place: USA...
GGGGCTATCCGGCAAAATTCGCCCGCGCTACGGGCTTGGAAGGCCCTTCTACGACTTTTCAATCACTTACACGAAGATTCAACGAGTTACGGGAGACGGACCGGGAGTGCAATCTTCTTGTAGAGACGTTGCTTGCAACGTCTCTGCCCGCAGCATCGACCACCGCCGGCAAGACGCTGCAAGCTGCGTCTCTACGAACGCTTCTAAATTACTTCCTCGTCCACTGTCCCGCTTGACTGCTTCATGATGCTGCCCCATCGAGGCAAGGGGTCGACGCATAGGCACCCTGGCACTTCTCCCCTGAAATTTCTGCTATGAGTTAAGCTGAGGCATGCAGTTTCGGTGGGGAGAACCATTGTGAGCCTGTTCCAGCCCATCCCCAATGCAGGCAGCGCGAACGATTCCACCCGCCCGCTGGCGGACCGCATGCGCCCGCGGACGCTCGAGGAATTCGTCGGGCAGGAGCACCTCATCGGTCCCGGCAAGCCGCTGCGCACGCAAGTGGATCGAGACGATACCGGCTCGCTCATCTTCTGGGGCCCTCCCGGCACGGGCAAGACTACGCTCGCAAAAATCATCGCGAACCTGACGAAGGCAGAGTTCATTGAGTTTTCCGCCGTGCTGGCGGGGATTAAAGAAATCAAGCAGGTCATGGCCGACGCCGAGCGCGCCAAGCAATACGGCACGCGGACCATTGTTTTCATCGACGAGATTCACCGCTTCAACAAGGCGCAGCAGGATGCGTTCCTGCCTCACGTGGAAAAAGGCAATATCCGTCTGATCGGCGCGACCACCGAGAATCCGTCGTTCGAGATCAACTCGGCCTTACTCTCGCGGTGCCGAGTCTACGTCCTCAAGCCACTCACCGAGGAGCAGATTGTTCTTCTGCTCAGGCGGGCGATCACCGACCGCGAGCGTGGGCTGGGCAATATGAACCTGAGCGCTTCAGACGATGTGCTGAAGAAAGTCGCCAGCTACACTAGCGGCGACGCGCGCAGCGCCTACAACGTCCTGGAAGTCGCGGCCGGCCTGGCAAAATCCCCACTTCTCGCAAAAGACGCGAGAAATGGGGCACCCACCGAAAGCAAATCGCGAGAAATCACCGACGACATCGTCCGCGACGCGCTGCAGAAGCGCATTCTGCTTTACGACAAGACCGGTGAAGAGCACTACAACCTGATCTCGGCGCTGCACAAATCAGTGCGCAACAGCGATCCCGATGCGGCTCTCTATTGGCTCGGCCGCATGCTCGAAGCCGGAGAAGATCCGCTTTACGTTGCCCGCCGCGTCGTGCGCATGGCTGTAGAAGATATCGGCCTCGCTGATCCGAACGCCCTCTCGCTGTGCATGGCTGCCCGCGACGCAGTGGACTTCATCGGCATGCCGGAAGGAAATCTGGCTCTGGCTCAAGCGGTCGTTTATCTTTCCGTTGCCCCAAAGTCGAATGCGCTCTATAGGGCTTATGGTGACGTACAGCAAGACGTCGAGCAAACGTCGGCCGACCCGGTTCCCCTTCATCTACGCAACGCTCCCACAGCTCTGATGAAGGGACTCGGCTATGGGCGCGGATACGAGTACGCGCACGACGTCGAAGGCAAGGTTGCCGATATGCAATGCCTGCCCGACAATCTGGGCGGGCGCGTCTATTACCAGCCCACGAATGAAGGCATTGAGAAACGAATCCGCGCGCGTCTACAGGAAATTCGTCGCATCCGCCCGCAGGGTGCTGCAGAAAGCACGGTCCACTCAGACAAGGAACCTCAACCGTGAAGTCCGTCCTCAGCCCACAATCGTGTACGGCGGATTGAAGTCCGCATCGGCTCTGCGCCCAACTATCCAACGCATCACGTAAACGACCTCGGGATTCGTCAAACCACCGGTGAAAAAATTCGGAAGCGCCTCGAGCAGCACGTGCGAGAGCAGATCCCTGTAGTAGTCGATGTCGGGCTCCACCATCACACAGTTCACCCCATTGATGATCTTAGTGTCTCCCTCGTGAAACGTCAGCTGCAGGTTGGCCTCCTCGAACTGCACCTGCTTCCAACTCGCTGTGGCTCCGGGATGGAATAGTCCCGGATTCGCTTCCGGAGCAAACAAACCCTTGTCCGCGGCAGCACGCACCTGGTCGATCAGCTTCGGGTCGCAGTAGGCAAAGAAGCGATCTTGCGCAAAGCTGTCGTCCCACTTGACGACTTTGAGATAGTCCAACGGCGTGCTTCCATCCGGCAGCGGAATCTGTGTCATCGAAGTAGTAATGTTCAACAGTGACGCCAGTGCCTTAGGCTTGTTCTCCATTGTTTCCGTGTAACGAGCGCGGCCGGTGGCGTCATCGACGTCACTCGCCAAGAAAGGCAATTGCATCTTAATAGCGTCCCATTGCGCCTTGAGAAAGTTCAAGCCCGGATTCTTGGGAATCACCATCAGGTCCAGCGTTACAGGCTCCTCTGGAGAAAGCTTGACCGGAGTGTAACCGGCCTGCTGATAGCCTTTACTGAAGACGATCACGCGATAGTTGTCCCCGAAGTTGTCGTAGAAGGGCAATTGGAAATCAATCGAAGACACGGGCTTTTCCGGAGAAGCTAACTGTTTCTGGTTCCCATCAAATACGCGGTAAAGGATGTTGGTCCCGGCCGGAAACAGCTGACGCGTGCCATCATAGACGTTGACTGTTAACGAGGATTCATCTGGAAGGGGAACAGCTCGCAGTGCCATAACGAACTCCAATCTGCGATGGGGGACTGAAATGTTAGCACAAGACCGCTCTGGCAGAGCGGTTCGGTCCAAATAAAGAATCGCGCCGGGTTGCCGCTTCATCTCATAAGCCGTCGGGCACGCCTTTTCGAAAGACCTCTGAAGCAAGGGTCGCTGGCTGATGTCAACCACATCCACAGCAGTTATCGGTAGTGTTGTTCCACTTCACCCCGCCCTAGGCGATCAGGTCGAGGACCTTCAGCGCGTACAGAAAGCCGCGCAAAAGATCACGTCGATCCTCGATCTCGACCAACTCATTCACAGCGTCGTGAATGAAGTGGCGCGCTCGTTCGGCTGCCTGGAGGCAGGTGTCTACCTGCATGACGAAGAGCGTAGAGAGATGGTGCTGGCCGGAGTGCACGGATGCTCGGTAAATGGCAAGGGGCATCGGCTGAAAATCGGCCAGGAGGGAATGGTTGGCCACGTGGCCTCGACCAGCCGGATGCACTACGCTCCCGACGTTCGCCTGGACAGCTACTACATCGCCTGCGAGCACTCGACGCTGTCCGAGGTGGCCATTCCACTTCGCGTCGGTGAGCGGCTGGTAGGGGTATTCACGGCATCGCATCCCGAGGTGGATGGTTTTCCCCGCCACCAACTGAGACTCCTGCAGGCACTCTGCGATCACGTCGCGGTTGCGGTCGAGAACGCGCGGTGTTTTCAGAATGAACGTGCAGCGCGCGCGGCGCTCGACCGCGACGCGCAGGAAGCGCGCGTGATCCAGCAGGCCCTGCTGCCGAAAAGTTCTCCCTATATTCCCGGCTTCGTGATTTCCGGTCGCAGTGAATCCGCCCGCGCGGTGGGCGGCGACTGGTACGACTTCATTTCGTTTCCCGACGGGCGGTGGGGGATCGTACTGGCCGACGTTTCGGGCAAAGGCACTGCGGCGGCGTTGCTGATGTCGGCAACGCGCGGCGTGTTCCGATCGCTGGCCGAGGCCTGCTGCACTCCCGGTGAAGTACTGACGCGGCTGAACGAACTGCTGGTGAACGATTTTCCCGCGGGGAAGTTCGTCACCATGGTGTACGGAGTGCTCGATCCGTCCACTCGAACCGTAATCTTCGCCAATGCCGGTCACTTGCAGCCGCTGTTCATCGACGATCATGGCGAGCATTTTCTGGAAACGGAGCGGGGATTGCCGCTGGGGCTGGGTTGTGGTGATTACTCCGAAACGCAGGTCACGCTCTCTGCAGGGTCGAAGCTTTTGTTCTACAGCGACGGCATCACCGAGGCGGTGAATCCGAACGAAGAGGAATATGGTTTGTGCCGTCTGGCAGAGCACGCGGCCAAGCCGGGAGCGTCAGCGGTGACCATCGTTGATGACGTGCGGTCGTTCGCTAACGGATCGGGTGTCCGTGACGACGCCAGCGTGGTCTTTGTGGGAGTCGGGCGATAGTTATCGCCGGGCACGGTGTTCCTTCAGGATGCAGCGGTCCATCACCACGAAGATTCCAGCCTTGCGGGCTTTTTCTGCGGCCTTCTCCTGAATAACTTCCTCTTGCATCCAGATGGCCGGTACTTTGAGTTGGATGGCCTGGTCGACAATCTCTTCGACAAACTCAGAGCGCCGAAAAATGTCCACGATGTCGATCTGATCCGGCACGTCGAGCAACGACCCGTAAGCTTTCTCACCCAAGCATTCCTCAATCTGCGGATTTACCGGGATGATGCGGTATCCGTGGCTCTGCATGTAGGCGGAAACGCCATGGCTGGGACGCAGGGGGTTACAGGAAAGGCCGACTACCGCAATGGTTTTGGATCGCTCGAGCAAATCGGCAATGGGGTCAGGGTGCGGCGAAGACGCCAAGGGCCCTCCGTTTCTTAGTGGCGCAGTTTGAGTCTCTACAGAAGCCGTTCCGCACGTTGTCATCCTGAACGGAGCCGTTCTTCAGGCGAAGTGAAGGATCTCGATGCGAAGTGAAGATCTCGCGCGGATCGGCAAGGCTCGCACCCGAGATCCCTCGCCCAGCTGAACTGCGCTGGGCATCGGGATGACGCCTTCTAAGACATCAAACTGAGCCACCACACTATCTTTCTATTTTTTGTTCGCTGCTTCCACTTTCTGCTTGTACATCTTCAGCGCGAGCTTACGAATCGTCTCTGAGATTTCCTTGTTGGCGGAGATATTTTTCAGGTCCTGAGCCAGCAGATTCTTCATCAGCCCCAGACCGAGATCGAGCGGGGTGCGCGGATTAGCGACGAGATTGCGCACCACAATGTAGTTCTTCATGAAGCGCCGCTTCAATGGAATCTGGCGCAGCACGGCCTCCAGCACGTTTTTCTGACTGGCGAATTTTTCCACCTCGCCGTCCGAGAGCTTGGGCGCGTCGAGCACCGCCAGCGCGACGACCTTGGTGCCATCGCGGATCAGAAGGGAGCGTTCCTCCTTGTTCCCTTTCAGCGCCAGCTGAATCCGGCCTTTCACGTCGAGGTGGCTGATCTTTTGCAGCGTATTCTCACGCTTGGGTTGGACTGGCGCGGCTGGCTTCTTGTGTGCGGATTCGGCGGATTTTGCCTGTGCCGCAGCGTCGCTCGCAGTGACAGAGGCAGCCGGAGCGGGATTCGCCTCGGACCCCGGGGCATCGGCGGCGTGTGCAACCGGAGAGAAGTCTGACCCGAGCAGTTCCGCGATTCCGCCAATGGCCTGGAACGGCTTTTCGCCTTCGACGTGGATTTCGTGGGCGTGGTCTTTGAGGTACTGGGAAACCTCTTCGTCCGGCGCTTCAAGCGTGGCCCGAGCCTCTCCCGTCTCCGGCGCGTGAACTGGCGCTTCAAGCGCTGGTTTAGACTGCTCCGTATTTACCGTCTCGATTGGAGTGGGGAGCACAGGTGCGGGCTCCGTCGGTCCCATGAGCTTTCCGATCTCAGCCGCCTCTTCCTTCCTGAGATAGGGATTTCTCTTGAGAACTTCGAGCACACTGGCGAGCGACCGCGCCCGGCCGCTCTTGAGCATCATCTCAATCGTTTCCCGCGAGGCAGAGACGGCAAGTTTCGCCAGCTGGCCCTCGGGCACAGAAGGGTTTTCGAGCAGCGCGGGCAACAGCGCTGGACGAAGGTTGTCAGGGGCGATGAAATAGTCGAGGACTTCGCGGGAGGTTTGCGGATCGGCTACGACGGCGCGCGAAGCCTTCTCGTCCCAGCCCGCCAGAGTTATGCGCGAGAGTTCGCCGAAGACCTTATTGTGCAGCGCGAGGTGAACCAGGATCTCGATGTTCTCAGCCGGCGAGACCTGCAGCGCGCCGCGCGCGGCGAATTGCATCATGTTGGAGGGAAGTTTCGAAGCGCGGATTTGATCGATCATGCGCGGCATAATTTCATGCCTCGATGGCTGGCAGCGAGCGCTGCGCGGCGAGTGACTCCAGTTCCTTCACAGCCAATTCCAAGTCCCGTGTGACGCGATTGGGCACGTCGCGAAGAAATTCATCTCGCAAACTCCGATAGTACCAAAGAGTGCCCTCGCGTCCGCCCTTGAAACGGGCCCAGACGAATTCGCCCACCTGGCGGTAGTCGCTGAGGATGGACCGCACGTTGTTCAACTTGTCGGCGGCCGAGACCAGACGGGTGTCGGCGTCGGCTGCGGCAAGATGGCGCAGGTAGCTTTCTTTGCGCTCGCGCCAGGGTGGCTTGGGATAAGTGTCGGCATCGGTGCAGCCATCCACCACTTTGGCGACGCGTTCGCCAAACCGGCGGCGAACTTCTTTCAACATCGGCGCTCCGCCGCAGTCTTCCACCACGTCATGCAGCAATGCGGCTATGGCGAGATCTTCGTCGCCGCCGGCCTCAAGCACCAGCGAGGCGACGCCCATCAGGTGGGCAATGTAGGGAATCGTCGAAGCCTTACGGGTTTGGCCCGCGTGCTTCTTCGCCGCGAACTCGAAGGCTCGCAGCAAACGAGGCCCGAGCTTGATTCTCCTCTGTGTTCCCTGCGGCCTCTGCGGTTCTGCTTTTTTCTTTGTCGAGATTGCTTTCACTGCTTCTCCCCGCGCCGCGCCAGCAAGTACGTCCGGATAAACGGCTGCAAATCTCCGTCGAGCACCCGATCCACGTCGCCGACTTCCGTCTTTGTGCGATGGTCCTTGATCATGCGGTACGGTTGCAGCACGTAGGAGCGAATCTGCGATCCGAAGTCGATGTCAAGTTTCGAGTCTTCGATCTTCCTGGTGGCTTCGCGCTTCTTCTCCATCTCGAACTCGTAGAGTTTGGAGCGAAGCATGCTCATGGCGCGCTCTTTGTTCTTGTGCTGCGAGCGCTCATTCTGGCAGTTGGCCACCAAACCGGTGGCAATATGGGTGATGCGCACGGCGGAGTCTGTCGTGTTGACGTGCTGGCCACCCTTGCCGCTGGATCGGTAGGTATCGATGCGAATGTCTTCGGGCCTGATCACCACTTCGATGCTGTCGTCGATTTCCGGCGACACATAAACGCTGGCAAAGGAAGTGTGCCGCCGCTTGGCCTGATCGAATGGGGAGATGCGCACCAGGCGGTGAACCCCAATTTCACTGACGAGAAGTCCGTAGGCGTACTCGCCATTCACGGCAAAGGTCGCTGACTTCAGCCCGGCCTCTTCCCCCGGTTGGTAGTCGTAGAGCACGGTCTCGAATCCCTGGCGCTCTGCCCAGCGCAAATACATTCGCAGCAGCATATCGGCCCAATCCTGCGACTCGGTGCCGCCGGCGCCAGGATGAATGGTCATGATGGCGTTGCGCGCGTCGTTTTCGCCGGACAGTAGCGTCTCGGTCTCGAGTTTGTCGATGAGGTCGCGCAGGGCGTCGATTTCGCGCTGCAGATCAGCGTCGACGTTCTCGCCTTCCTTCGACAGATCGAAGTACGCGGCGATGTCATCCCCGCGGCGCGCCAGGTCGGCGTCGGTGGAGAGGATGTGTTCGAGCCGCTTCTTCTCGCGCATGACCTGCTGCGATCGCTGAGGGTTCGACCACAGATTCGGCTCGGCAGCCTGCTTCTCAATTTCAGCTAGTTGCGGACGGACCTTCTCCGCGTCAAAGATACTCCCGGAGTTCGTGGACTTTCTTGCTCAACTTCTCGTACGACTGTTCCAACTCTTGATTCATGAGGAGGCGTCAACTTTCTTGCGGGATACGAAGCGCTCCAGCAGCGCTCCAAAAGAAATTATCGCACAGCCATACGCGAACCAGTCGCCGTGCCTCGTATAGAAAGTAGTTACGGAAGTGAGCGCGTACGGTGCGATGAGCACCGTGCGCTCCTTACGGGGAATTCGCGCCACCACTCTGCCGCTCGGATCAATCGAGGCCGTGACGCCCGTATCGGTTGCGCTTAGCAGCCAGCGATTATTCTCGATTGCTCGCATCCGCGTTTGGTTCAGATGCTGAGCGTAGGCGCCACTATCGCCGTACCAGCCGTCGTTGGAGATGTTCACGAAAGCCTGTGCGCCGTTGTCAGCGAAATTGCGAATATCATCGGGGAACACGGATTCGTAGCAGATGAAGACTCCCAGTTGCATTCCTCCTGCGTTGAGGGCCTTGCGGGAAGTGCCATGGTGGAACTCGCCGACTTCTTTCGTGAGTCCGCCGGCAAACGCGAACAGGCTCGGAAACGGCAGATACTCGCCGAAGGGCACGAGGTGGACTTTGTCGTAGCGGGCCATCCATTCGCCCTGGGGACTGACGAGGCTGGCAGAGTTGAATACTGGCGTGTCCCCGGCGGGATCGGGATGTGGTGCGGGGTTGCCGCCAGGGGTCGCGGGCTGGACTCCGATTGAACCGGTAACTACCCACACGCCGGTCGCGCGCGCCAACTCGCTGATCGCGTCGCGGAATCGCGCATCGTTGCTAAAGAACGGGGCCGGCGATTCTGGCCAGACAATCAATCCCGGTTTGCCCATGGGCGTGTTGGCTCCCTTCACGCTCAGATCCGTCAGATCGGTCAGCGTCTGCTGAAAGTATGCGGGCGTCCAGTTGGCGGAAACCGGAATATTCTGCTGCACGAGCAGGGCGGCACGATCTGCAGTCGCCGCTGGAGTCTCGACCAGGCGGCCGGCCTGCAACACCGAGGCCGCCGCCAGCGCGGCCGCAAGCATGGCTCCTCGCCGCTCTCGCGGGACCAGAAAAGCTGCCGCCAGAGCAACGTTCACCAGGAGGATCTCAAACGAGATGCTGTAAACGCCCGTCCACGTCGCGATGCGGCAGAGGGCAGTGTTGTCGACCTGCGCGATACCCAGAAGGTTCCACGGAAATCCGGTCACGCGGGTGCGCGCCAGTTCCACCGCGACCCACAGGAACGGCGCTGTGACCAGCGGGCGCCGGTAGTCGCACGAAGAACCCGCCAGCAAGACCAGCAGCAGGCCGAACAAGCCATGATACAAACCTAGGTAGCAGCAAAATAAAAACAGAATCAGGGCTGCGACCAGCGCGCTCATGCCGCCGAATTGGTGCATCGTGTTGTAGATCCAGTAGCAGGTGCCTGCAAACCACAGGATTCCACACAGGTAAGAAAGCAGAAAGGCCTGCGCGGGCGATGCTGGCCGCAACCGCACCGAACCGGCCACTTCGAGTTCCCCCTCCGGACGCGTGCGCAACAGCGCGATTATCAACGGACTCAGGGCAAACCAGGAAAGAACATAAATGCCGGGGAGCGGGAAGATCAGCACCTGCAGGAGGGCTGACAGGATCATCAACAGCCAGGCGCTGGAATGAATTTGGCGCACGGGCAAGGATAGCAAAGTCAGCTCTCAGCTTTCAGCTGTCAGCTGTCAGCTGTCAGCTTCTAGCTTTTGCTTTGACCACCTGGTCAGGTTCGAGCGGACAAACTCCACTATTTCTGGGGTGACGTACGTGGGCGGCGAGATGCGGAACCGAGGTCTGTCGGCCACCGGTTTCAGCGAAACGGACTGCCACGCCGAATCGCCCGCAGTGTCATGCAGCAGCACGGCGTCGGCGTGGTCCAGAAATTCGCGCGCTGAATTCTTGAAATCAGCAGTCGCGGGATCGAGCACGGTCAGATACAAGTCCGGCCGCAAGAACTTTAAAACACTGTTGGACTCCACGATCACGTTGCGCGCTTCTTCGAGACGCTGGCGCAATGCTGGCATCGCTTCGGCCAGCCGGCCTTGCTCGGTCCGCACCCACAGAGCCCGCATCGCTCCGGCTACCAGGAACCGCGAGGTGTCGGACTCGCCCGACCGGTCGCGCTCTTCTGAAATCGCCCAGGAATGATTGCCGGTGGCGCAGTCGCAGGGCGCGCCGTTGGCAGAGCAAATGCCGTGGCCGTACTGCGTGATCTTTACCGCGGTCCAATCGAACTCGTGCAGAGCGGAGATAAGCCCGGCCACAACGCTGGTCTTGCCCACGCTGCGCGAGTGTCCACCGATGACGACCAGTGCCACGGCTACTCCTTTTTCGCCAGGCGCGCCAGCGTCGCTAGTTGCTTCAGATATTGACGAAGGGGCTGCGCCGGAGTGCCCCAGAAGGCTACACCTTTGCCGCGCAGAATTTTGTTCGGCAGGACGCCTCCCTGGCCGCCGAGCATCACTCCCTCGCCGATGCGGGCGTGCTCGCCGATACCGACCTGGCCGCCCAGCACAACACCGTTCTCAATGACGATGCTGCCCGACAGCCCGGTTTGCGCCGCGATCACCGCATCTTCGCCGATCTGGCAGTTGTGGCCGATGTGAACCAGGTTGTCGATCTTCGCCCCACGGTGGATACGGGTCTCGTCGAGGGCGCCGCGATCGATCGTGGTATTCGCACCGATCTCGACGTCGTCCTCGATGACCAACCGTCCTACTTGTGGAAACTTTTCGTAGTGCCCGGTCTGGCGGTCGCGCACGTATCCGAAACCGTCGCTGCCCAACACCGCTCCCGCATGCACGATCACGCGGTCGCCCAGCGTCGTACCGGGATACATCGTGACGTTAGGATAGACTTCGCAATCGCGGCCGATCGTGACGCCGGCTCCGATGGCGCAGCCAGCGCCGATCCGGGTGTTTTCGCCGATCTGCGCCCGCTCGCCCACAACGGCGCGATCTTCGATGCGCACAGCGGGTCCGAGGGCTGCCGAAGCATGTACTACGGCCGTCGCGCTCACACTCGCAGGCGCTGCTCTATCGCGCGGCAAGGCATTGTGAAGCAGCCGCGCGGCCCGCGCAAACGCGAGCTTGGGATGATCGCTCACCAGCAGTGGCTTGCTGGAGGTAGCCGCCGCTGCGAATTGTCCTACGATCACGGCTCCCGCTCCACTCTGAAGGGCCTCATCCAGATGTTTCTGATCCTCAACGAAGACAAGATCATCCTTCGAGGCCGAGGCCATACTGGCCACGCTAGCCACTTCGACGCTGCTCTCCCCTACGAGGCGGGCTCCCACCGCTTCAGCGATCTGTTGCAGCGAGCGCTTCATGGCTCCCACTGTATAGCAGCGGGGCAAGCGGATGAAAGAGCGCGCACGGAATCCAGATGGAACAAGAAAAGCAAGAAAGCAAACATTGGCCGTCAGGGCTCACTACGCGTGGGGCCCGTTCTACGGAACGGTGCAGGTATTGGCGCCCTGGCACATGATGAATGTGCCCTGCTGACCCGCACAACTCGCATCGCCCTGACCTCCTGACAAGGTCCATGTCCCCGAGACGACTCCGCTGCTTAGGGTTCCGGTCGTCGTCGTGGTTCCATTTGATGTGCCGGTCAGGTTCCCGGTGAGCGACAGCGTATTTCCTGCCGGCGTTACAGAGACGACGGTAAAGCTCAGCGTGCCCGTTACCGCGTTCGTCCCACTGGTGTTTAAGGTGGCGGAGCCGGTTTCGGTGGAAGCACCAACACCATTGGCGAAGCACGCTCCTGCGTTGAAGAAGCTGAACCCATTGATGTTGAGCGGCTGGTTATTAGCGCCCGTGGTGTCGGTCACGGTGAATGTGGCCACGAAATTCAGCTCGCTGGCTGCGCCCTTACCTCCACTGAGCAGCGCCTCCCAGCTTCCGCCTGCCGTCGTGGTGGTTGAATTTTGGGGGGTACTATTGCCGCACCCGCAAACCGCGAGTTCCAGCGCCAGTAGCGCCAGGATTGCTAGCTTCTTCATGCACCTTCCTTTGATG
>Ga0075030_100005140_pt1 | contig 11809 bp, 9 predicted proteins | sample LitLauG_LLR_2012_FD_71393 | JGI IMG/M metagenome (GOLD analysis project Ga0075030, IMG submission 71393) | Freshwater sediment microbial communities from Pennsylvania, USA - Little Laurel Run_MetaG_LLR_2012 | ecosystem: Environmental > Aquatic > Freshwater > Creek > Sediment | place: USA...
GAGCTTTATTTTGCTCCAGCCCACCAATCGCTTTGGAGGCTCCCCAGCGGCTGCCGGGAGAGCTGCGTAGACCTCAGCGACTTCGGCTCCCGCACGCTGGCCTGTGTTCGCAACGGTGAAGCTGACGCTCACTTTGCCTCCGGGCGTAACCTTGAGGCCCGAATAGGCGTAGGTCGTGTAGGAGAGCCCGTATCCGAAGGGAAACAGCGGCTGCTTCCCTTCGGCGTCGTACCACTTGTAGCCGACCTTCAGTCCTTCGTCGTAGGTAGTTTGAAACGCGGGAAGCCCGGCGGCAATCTTCTTCCAGTCTCCGGGTTCACCTTTGGTTGTTGATTCCGCAGGGGGCTTGACGATGCTGGCGTGCGGCAGATCAGCATCGCTCTTCGGGAAAGTAACAGGCAACTTCGCACTCGGGTTCGCGTCGCCAAAGATAAGGTTCGCGAGTGCCTCAGCACCTCGGCTGCCGGCATACCACGCCTCGAAAATACCTTGCACTTTATCCGCCCATGGCATGATAACGGCGGTCCCGGTCTCTAAAACTACGATCGTGTGCGGGTTTGCTGCGGCAACCGCAGCAATCAAATCATCCTGATGGTCCGTGAGTGAAAGGCTGTCGAGGTCCATGCCTTCGCTTTCCCAAACGGAGGCAAAAACAATTGCGACGTCCGAATTCTTGGCCAAAGCAGCCGCAATGGCGGGGTCGGTGCCTGCGTCGTAGCGAATGTTTGCCGCCGGAGACTTGGCGCGGATCGACTTGAGCGGCGATGTCGGAAACCAGATCGCTTCTGCCCAGTGAGTTGCACCTTTACCGGGAGGCATGATTGCGTTTCCTCCCATCGGGTCGACCTGAGCCGAGCCTCCTCCGGAGAGCATTCCAACATCCGAATGGGCTCCGATTACGGCGATCGAGTGGGTCTTCGATGCGTCCAGCGGAAGAATTCCATTGGCGTTCTTGAGTAATACGATGCTTCCCTCCGCAATCTTCTGCGCGACTTCCAGGCTGGCCGGAATGTCGATTACGCCCTTCTGCGGGGGATCATCCACCACGCCCGAGGCGAACATCGAACGTAAGATGCGCTGAACGTGATCATCCAGCTCGGCCTCGGAGACTTTGTGCGACTGCACAGCCCTCTTCATGGCTTCGCCGTAAAATATCTCGCCGGGCTGCTCATGATCCAGCCCCGCAGCGGACGCTTTGACCGTCGAATGCGCTCCTTGCCAATCCGAAAGGACAAAGCCTGGGAAATGCCATTCCTTCTTCAGGACGTCGGTCAGCAGATACTTGTTCTCGCACGCATAGTCCCCATTGACCCGGTTGTAGGAACACATCACGGCAGAGGGGTGGGCATCCCGAATGCCGATCTGAAAGGCCAGCAAGTCAGTTTCCCGCATGGACCGCTTGTCGATATGAACGTTGACAGCGTTGCGTCCGCTCTCCTGATCGTTGACGGCGTAGTGTTTGATGTCGCCGATAACGTGCTGGGCTTGTTCGCCCTTCATCAACTGCCCGACCATGGTGCCAGCTAGGACCGGGTCTTCGCCCATATATTCAAAATTGCGTCCATTGCGCAGTTCGCGTGCAATGTTCACGCCTCCGCCCAGTGTCATGTTGTAGCCCTGCGCGCGCAGTTCGCGGCCGATCAGTGCGCCGTAGGCGTAGGCGGCTTCCGGATCCCAACTCGCAGCGCCCGCGATGTTCGCCGGCAATGCAGTTGAATAACGGCCGTTCTCGCCGCTGTTGCGGACACCATAGGCGGCGTCTGTCATCTGAATATCGGGAATGCCCAGCCGAGGTACTCCAACAACGTAGCCAGCGCCACCGTTCGAATGGATCGACAAAGGACTCATTGGGCTCAAGCCGACCATCCCGGTGCCGTGAAGCATTGAGATTTTTTCGTCCAACGTCATTTGCTTGAGGACAAGACCCGCGCGTTCATCGGGGGAGAGACTCGGATTCATCCAGGGCTGGTTCGCGGCCGGTTTATCCGGCGATGGCGCGGGATCTCTCGGAGTTTCCGCGCGTAGTTGCGGCAACGCGAAAGATAAAACCGCAAAAACCAGAACGGCGTTCCAAAACCTGGATGCAGGGAGCTTCATCGTTTTATCCTTTAGAAAATTGATATTCTAGCGCGTGCCGTCAACGATGATACTCGTTCCCAGCCTCTTGTGGGGATAGAAAAATGGTTCAGAACAAGAATGTTGATACCTATCCAAAAGTACAGCTAACCGGCTAAGCGGATGCGGTTCTGCCAGTGCGAGTACACGAAGTAGGCGACGCCAGCCACCAGCACGAGACCGATGACAGCGTCGAAACGATGGAAATATTGGCTCAGGCTGCGCCAATTCTCTCCCAGCTTCATTCCCAGATAGCCCAAGCCAAAACACCACGGCCAGGATCCAAGGAAGGTGTAGAGATGGAAGCGGCCGCGCGGCATGCGTGCAATGCCTGCCGGCAACGCTATAAACGTGCGGATGACGGGCAGCAGGCGTCCGATGAAAACCGCGGCTTGTCCCCAGCGCAGAAAGAAACCGTCAGCCCAGTCGAGCTCACGGCGACCCATCAGAATGTACGAACCGAACTTCTCGACTAGCGGTCGCCCGCCGTAGCGGCCAATTTCGTAGGCCACGAGTGAACCCAGGTTGCATCCAATCGCTCCCGCGGTAGCGGCCCAGAATAGACTGAGTTTGCCCTGAAAAACCAGATACCCTGCAAACGGCATGATCAGTTCGGAGGGCAGTGGAATGCAGGCCGATTCGATGGCCATGAGCACTGCGATCCCCGCATAGCTTGTGGTGGCGATGATGGAACTGATGAAGGTGAAAAGTATGGCGAGGATTTTTTCGGTCATGAACGGAATTGTGCCTAATGGGCTACGTTCGCGAGAACGCTATTCGTTCTGCGTAAAAGTATATCCGGGCAACGTGCAACCGTCGCCCTCCTTGACGACCTTGATTTTCACCGTAGGCGAATCCGGGGCGTTGAGTTCGGCAAGACGCAGGATGGCGAACTGCGAGAACACTTCGTTGTAAACGCGCGTGATGAGGTAGTTTTGCCCATCCTCATCGCGCCGCCAGACCTGTCCGAGCCGTAAAGTTTTGACTGCCATAGGTTCCCTTAGACTACGGGGAGTGCGACGCACCGTCAATGACAAGGCAGGCACGAAAGGGCTTTGTTAGGATGGCCCTTGGCTAGGTGGAACGGACGGATGTCCACCAATCGCCGAGAATTGGCAATACTGAGGGATTCTATGGCGCGCGGCAAGACTACACGGCAACCATCCAAAAGCGGCAAACAATCTGGAGTTCGAGGAAACGCTCGGGGAAAAACGCAGCCTCCCTCCACAAAGAAGCTGGTCGCGCGAAAACCCGCTAAGGCGCACAAAAAGGACTCCAGCGAGCAAGTGACCGGAACGACTCGTAAATTACTACCCCCGACCGCGAAAGGCTACAACCCTCTAGCGCCGCAGCGGATTGACGACATTCTCGGACGCCTGAACACGCTCTATCCGAACGTCACCTGTGCATTGCATCACAAGAGCGCCTGGGAACTCGTCGTGGCGACGATCCTCTCTGCGCAATGTACAGATGTGCGCGTGAACATGGTGACGCCGGGGCTGTTCGCGAAATATCCGACACCGCAGGCCTTCGCAGCGATTGAGCCGGAAGAGTTGGAACCGGAGATTCGCTCGACAGGATTCTTCCGGAACAAGGCGAAGTCAGTGATAGGCGCGGCGCGGAAAGTGGTGCAGGATTTTGGCGGAGTTGTGCCACATGACATGGACAAACTGCTGACTCTTCCTGGCGTTGCACGGAAGACTGCGAACGTGGTCCTGGGAAGCTGGTTCGGCAAGGCTGTCGGCGTTGTGGTAGATACCCACGTACACCGCATTTCGCGGCGGCTGGAATTAACCACCAACGATGAACCTGTGAAGATCGAGCAGGATCTGATGAAGGTGATTCCGCGCGAGAAATGGATTCTGTTCTCGCATCAGGTCATTCACCTCGGTCGCGGCTTGTGTATCGCGCGTAAGCCGAAGTGTGTGGAATGTCCACTGGAGAATATTTGTCATGCCGGGGACAAGACTTGGTCTACTGTCGAAATGCATGAAGGGGCGAAGTTATAAAAGCGATTTTCAGGCAGCACTTTCTTTTTCTTCAAAAAACTTTGATGTAAGGATTCATCATGCGAACAAAAGCGGTGTCGTACTTTGCCATTGTGATTTTCATTAACGCTCTTGTCTTTTCGCAAACCCTTCCTGCGCCTCAGTTCATCACCGATCCCAAGCAGGTTGCTGGTAAATCGAATCTGAATGTCGGCAAGCTCTCTATCGAGAAGCTCTACATGACTCGCGCGATTGGCGGGAGCTCATGGTCGCCGGATGGAAAGGCGATTGCGTTTATTTCGAACATCAGCGGACGCAACAATCTTTGGACGATGCCTGCCGAGGGTGGATGGCCGGTGCAGCTGACCGTGAGCGACCAGCGGCAGACGTCGCCGACGTGGTCGCCGGATGGACATTGGATCGCGTATGCGTCGGATTACGACGGCGACGAGCAGTGGGACATCTTCATGGTCAACACGTCTACCGGCGACGTCGTGAACCTTACCAAGACGCGCGAGATTGCGGAGCTTGCACCTCACTGGTCGCCGGATGGCACAAAGCTGGCGTATGCAGTAAAGCCGAAGACTTCATCGACATGGGAGATCGACGTCTTCGACATGGCTTATCGCAAGGCTAGCCACCTCACGTTGAACACGCCGCCGGAGCTAAGCAATTTCGGAATTATTTGGTCGCACGACGGAAAATCAATTGCTTATACGCAACGTCATGCGGCAGGCAAAGACTCCAATATATTCATCGCTGATATTGCGACCGGCAAGCCCACCAAGCTGACTGAACACACTGGGGAACAACACTACAGCGCGACAGCGATCTCTCCGGACGACAAACACCTGCTCATTACGTCCGATGCCGCGAATCGCTACGCCAATGTAGGCGTGCTGGAAATTGCCTCGAAGAAGATCACATGGCTCACCAAAGACAAGTGGGAGATCGACGGCGGGCAGTTTAGCCCAGATGGGAAGTCGGTCACCTGGGTGGCGAATGTCGATGGCAACTCCGAGATCTTCTTTCACGATCTCACGGCTGGAAAGACGCATTCCCTGCCCTTGCCCAAAGGCGTGAACTCTCTAGGCGGCGCGCAGTCGGCATTCACGAAGGACGGCGCGCGGATGCTCTATTACCACAATGGGCCGAACGCCCCGAACGATCTATGGGTCTACCACGTCGCGTCTGGCAAATCGCAGCAGTTGACGCATTCGCTCGTGGCGGGCGTGAAGAGCGAAGACCTGGTGGAGCCGCAACTGGTGCGCTATCCCAGCCGAGATGGAAAATGGCAGATTTCCGCTTTCGTCTATGTGCCCTTCAATACGCCACGCGACGCGAAGAATCCAGCAATCGTGTACGTGCACGGCGGCCCGACTTCACAAACGGTGAATTCGTTTAATCGCATGGTGCAGTACATGGCGAACCAGGGGTATCTCGTGATCGCGCCGAACTATCGCGGATCAACTGGATATGGGAAAGAGTTTCAGGAAGCGAATTTCAAAGACATGGGTGGCGGCGACCTGCAGGATACTTTGGCTGCTGCGGATTGGATTCAGAAGACTGGTTATGTCGATCCGAAAAAGCTGATCGTCATGGGCGCCAGTTACGGCGGCTACATGAGCATGATGGCCGTGACGAAAGCCCCCGAAGTCTGGGCAGCGGGCGTGCCGATCGTGCCGTTCGTGAACTGGTTTACCGAGATTGAGAACGAAGACCCCTCTCTGCAACAGTGGGATCTGGCGACCATGGGCGATCCGAAGAACGAAAAAGACAAAGAACTGCTCACCGACCGCTCCCCGATTTTCTCTGTCGACAAGATTAAGGCGCCGCTAATGTTGTTGGCGGGTGGACATGATCCGCGCTGTCCGAAATCCGAGGCGCAGCAGGTGGCCGATGCGGTGAAGAAGAATGGCGGCTTCGCAGAATTGCATATCTACGAGAACGAAGGGCATGGCTTCGCGCGGGTGGAGAATCAGATTGATGCTTACAAGCGGGTGGCGGAATTCCTGAAAGCTAAGGTGCCGCCGGCAGATTGCTTTTGTAAGGTGGAACCGTAAAACCTCAACGACAGAGAACGCAGAGGATCACAGAAGAATCTGCGGCTCGCGGACCAAATGCTCAATCGCATTCACGAGTCCGGGAATCGTAAATTTCTTTGCTTCAACGGAAACTGGCAGATTGAGTTCGCGTAATGTTGCCGAAGTGACAGGACCTATGGATGCCAGCCGGAGTCCGCGTTGCACGGCATTTTCCGCGGTTCTATTTCCTGCTAACGCCGCGAAATTACGAGCCATGGACGAGCTCGTAAACGTCGCGATCGTCGGTCTGCGCTTGGGATCGCTCATGGCTTTCCGAAGCCGCATTTGCGATTTCTTTGGGACGATAGTCTCGTAAGCTTCCACGACATCCACAACCGCACCGAGAGCCCGCAACTCTTTCGGTATCACATCACGAGCAACCCTGGCGCGGGCTAACAAAACTCGCTTCCCTTTTACTTTCGCACGTAAGCTCTTCACGACGGATTCTGCAACGTATTCTTTTGGAACAACGTGGACTTTCAGTGCCAGGTCTTGCAATGCAGCCTTCGTTGCCGGCCCGATGGCAGCGATTTTCAGATGCTTCAGTTTTGACTTTGCCAAGCGCAGTTTCCGTAACCGCTCTCGCAAGGCAGCCACGCCATTCACGCTGGTAAGAATCAACCAGTCGTAGTTGTTGATGTTGAGTAAGGCCTCGTCGAGCGGGCGATAAGAACGCGGCTTGCGGATTTCGATGAAAGGAATCTCTAAGACTGTTGCACCCAGAGCCAGAAGGCGGCTGGAGAGTGCGCTGGCCTGATGCTTAGCACGACCGACCAGGATGCGCTGGCCTGCGAGAGGCGCCATCTTGTTCGTCATGTTTCGTTGTTTAGGCATGTAGTGGGGCGCTGTCAGCGAGCAAGGATGCTCGCCCTACACAGTCTTGTAGACCCCCTCCAGGATTACCTGCCCGCCACGCTCGAGGAGCCTCTTCCCTACTTCCGCACCAAGCTTCTCTGGGTTCGCACCTGTTCCTCGCTCCCGAAGAACCTCGGTCCCACTGGGACTGGCCACGATCGCTTCCAGAGACAGATCGCCCTTATCATAAGCAGCGAGTGCCCCGATAGGAACCTGGCAGCCGCCTCCCATCGCATTTAACAGCGCGCGTTCGCAGGTTACGGTGGCTCGCGCGTTCACGTCATCGAGAAACGCCAGGTGTTCACGCATCGCGACATCGTTTTCCCGAATTTCGATCGCGAGCGCTCCTTGCCCCGCGGCCGGGCACATCGTTGCGGCGGGAATTACTTGTTTCACATGCTTGGTCAAACCGAGCCGGTTCAATCCAGCCGCTGCCAGGATGATGGCTCCGTACTCGCCTTCTTCCAGCTTGCGTAGTCGCGTGTCGACATTGCCGCGCAAGGGGTGAATATCGAGATCGGGACGGAATGCCTTGATTTGAGCCTGACGGCGCAGGCTGCTGGTGCCGACGCGTGCGCGTTGCGGCAAATCTCTGATGTCGGCGAACTGGAGCGACAAAAACGCATCCAGAGGACTCTCTCGTTGCGGGATGGCAGCAATCTCGAAGCCCGGCGGCAGCTCGGTGGGCAAATCTTTCAAGGAATGCACGGCCAAATCGACCTGATTCGCGGCCAGCGCTTCCTCGATCTCTTTGGTGAACATCCCCTTGGTGCCGACTTTGGCGAGAGCTACATCGGTGATCTTGTCGCCGGTCGTATGAATGATTTGGATTTCGACGGAATGCCCGCGTTCGCGCAGAAGCGCCGAGATGTGATTGGATTGCCAGAGCGCGAGTTGTGATCCTCTTGAGCCGATACGGAGATGCGCCATTAACGCGGCTCTCCCGCTGACTTGTCCGTCTCAGTGGCGCGCGGTTCGTTGATATCCGGCTCCTCGCGAAGCTTGAACATCTTGCGCACAATTTCGACCATGGTTGTTGATTGCGGATCGCGCGCAGCCGTTTTCAGTGTGCTGATGGGCATGTGGAGAATCTTGTTCACGATTCCGTTGGTCAGGGCTTCGAGCGCTTGCTCTTGGTCGGAAGACAACTTGCCAAGCCGTCCGCGGACACGGTCGATTTCGGCCTGGCGGATGGTCTCGAACTGATCTTGCAAACTGACAATCACGGGCACCACGTCCAGCGTTTGCAAGCGTTGCAGGTAGCGATCTACTTCGCTTTCGACGATTTGCTCGGCGTGCTCGGCTTCCTTGCGCCTGTCGGCGACGTGGGCCGCAACGGCCTGCTGAAGGTCGTCGATGTCGTAAACAAAAATCCCGTCGAGCTTGTTGAGCTCCGGATCGACGTCGCGAGGAACTGCGATATCGATGAAAAACATGGGCCGATTCTTGCGCTTCGCCAGAAATTTCTCGCCGTGTTCACGGCGGAAGATCGTATGCGGAGCGCCCGTGGAACTAATGACGATATCCGCGCGGTCGACCGTATCATAGAGTTCTTCAAACCGCATCGCTTGTCCGTTGAATTTCTGGGCGATCTGAACAGCACGGTCGTAGGTACGGTTGGCAACAAAGATCGTTCCCGCACCGTGGGCAATTAAATGCCGTGCGGCAAGCTCAGTCATCTTGCCTGCACCGATTAAGTAAACGTTCTTGCCGCGCAGCGAACCGAAAATCTTTTTTGCGAGTTCCACTGCAACCGAAGCAATGGAGACAGACGAGCTTCCGACGGCGGTCTCGGTACGAACTTTTTTGGCGACGGCAAAGGCCCTTGAAATCAACGGGTCAAGATTGCCCTGTACCGCGCCAACGCCGCGAGCAACGGCATAAGCCTCTTTGACCTGGCCGAGGATCTGGGGCTCGCCTACAACCATGGAATCCAGGCTGCAAGCTACGCGAAACAAATGCCGGATGGCCGCACGCTCGCGAAATTCATAAAGATGCGGTTCAAACTCCGCTGCATTGACATGAAAGTAGTCACGAACAAACCCGCGCAGATCGGCCGTCGGGCTGGGAGTTGCTGCCAACAATTCAACCCGGTTGCAAGTGGAAATGATAAGAGCCTCTTGGATGCCGGGATGGTGGGCCAGACGCTGGCAGGCTTCCGGCAAACGGGCTTCGGGAATCGCCAAACGCTCCCGGATTTCGACCGGTGCGCTGTTGTGGTTAATCCCCATGAGGTGCAGATTCATGATTGTACGAACCTATGCATCCCACTAAAGAAGTTCGCTGCCCAGGCAAATATAGCGACTATAAAAGCCGCGGTCGCTAGGTACGCAGCGCGGCGCCCGCGCCAGCCCGCGCTCCAGCGCGTATACAGCATGATCAGGTACACGGCCCACATCAACAGAGACAGCAGCACTTTGGAGTCTACGAAGTAGGACGGGCCGAACTTGGCTTGAGCGACCACTGAACCTGCGATCAAACCCAATGTCATGAAAGGAAAACCGAGCAGTAACGACCGATAGCCAATTTCGTCGATTGTCCCCAGCGACGGCAGATTCGTTAGCAATCGGATCTGATTCTTCGACTTCAGTGCTCTTTCCTGCAGCAGATAGAGGAGGCTGGCTCCAAAGCTGATAAACAGCGCAGCGTAGCCGGTAAAGATCAGTCCTATATGGGCGATCAGCCAACCAGTGCGCAAGCCATCGGAAGTCCCAAGAAAGGGCTGCTGACCCAGTGCTGACACAAACGTCAGAAGAAAAACAATAGGAAAAGCAACGATTCCCGGCGAGACCGTTCGGTAGAAGGCGTACACCAGCATGAAAACGACCATGACTACAAACGCCAGAAGGGACTCGGAATTGTGGATGGATGCGGTAAGCAGCTGATTGCTGAGCAGGCCCTCTTCGGCCAGCGAGACAAATTGAAATACCATGCCCAGGCTCATCGCAGGCAGGGCGATTTTACGCAACAACTCGTGCCCCCGCGAGACCGCGACCAGGGCATACATCAGTCCGACTGCGTAGAACAGAACCGCAACGCGTAACCAGAGAGCCGGCATATTGGGCGTCAATTTGGGCAGGCTGGAGAGCTAGTTGAAGCCAACTACCTGCTTAGAAAGTATAGTCTCAACTGAGGCGGCGTCGAAGGAACGTGCACACTCACTGGTGCATGTGACGGAGATCACAACCGTGCCTAAAGTCTCTATGCTCAATCCGCGGTGACCCCCCGTAACTGTTCCGCTGCTGTTTCTGAGCTGACCGGTGAGAAGTACACTTCCTTGAAGGTGTACGACTTGGCCGTGGACTTGATGACCGGCAAAATTTCAATATGCCAGTGATAGTCGTCGTCAATGGTTTTCCAGTATCCCAGGGTGCCAGAAGTATGCAGCGTGTTCGGAGCGGTGTGGAGTACCATATGAAACTGCTCGGTAACAGTGCGGATACGCCGTAGGGTGCGCTTGAGTAGCGCCGCTAAATCCATCATGCCAGAAGTTCGGGAAAGAGCTGCGCGTTCGAATGCAGAATCGTGTATCCGTGGCATGATCCAGGTTTCATAAGGCACGCGAGGAGCGTAAGGACACATGGCGACATAATCGCCGCGGATCTCGACCACGCGCTGTTTTTGCCGCAATTCCTGGGAAAGTATGTCGCAGAAGACGCAGCGTTCCTTGGAGGCGAAGTATTCCCGCCCTGCACGCAACTCATACAGAACCCGCCGCGGAACGAACGTAGTGGCCGTTAACTGCGAATGCGGGTGTTCGAATTCCTGGGATGCCGATGACCCGTGATTCTTGAATACGCTGGTGTACTTAAAACGCTGATCGCCTTTTAAATCCTGAATACGTTGCCCGGTTAGAACCAGAAAGCGCTCAACTTCGGCATCCTTGGCGTTCCAAAGGTGGCCGTCATGTCGCGGATTTTCCACCAGAACCTCATGCGCGCCGGTTGGGGACATCCGGTCATAGATACCGTCGCCGCGCCGTGTCGGCTCGCCTTCGATCCGGTAAAGCGGATGCGGATGAACGAAGGATCGCGCAGAAAACGGTGCGCCGTCGAAACCAGGGAGCGACGAAATGACCTGCGTGGAAGCAGGCGCGTCGGGACAAAAACGGCAAAACGGCTCAGGACGCGGACCCATGTCGGGAACGTCATCGCCTGTGATAACCCACGATCGAGTGAGAGGATCCTTCCGCAGTTCCATTCGTCTAGAAAAGCATCTTGCAGGCAAAAGAGTCAACCACTCTGGCTGATATAATCCGCCTTCTGCAATGAATGAGCCGTCCACGCCGCTGATGCGGCAATACGCCGCAGTCAAGAAGGAGCACCCTACCGCTCTCCTGTTCTTTCGCCTCGGCGATTTTTATGAAATGTTCTACGACGACGCCGTTGTCGCCGCGAAGGAATTGCAGATCACCCTGACCTCCCGCAACAAGGAAAAAGGCGCGGCCATCCCCATGTGCGGGGTGCCATTCCATGCGGCGGAAGGTTACATCGCCAAGTTGATTCGCAAGGGTTTCAAGGTCGCTCTTTGTGAGCAAATGGAAGAGCCGCAAGCGGCAAAGAAACTTGTGCGTCGCGAAGTGACTCGAGTGATTACACCCGGAACTGCGGCGGAACTGGCTGGCGCGTCGGAGGAGAACAACTTTCTTGCCGCAGTGGCTGAAGTGCAAGACGCAGTGGGATTTTCCGCATTAGACCTTTCGACGGGCGAATTCCGCGTCACCGAGTTTCGGGGCGAAGATGCGGCGCGTCGAGCATGGGAAGAACT
>Ga0075030_100005141_pt1 | contig 11808 bp, 8 predicted proteins | sample LitLauG_LLR_2012_FD_71393 | JGI IMG/M metagenome (GOLD analysis project Ga0075030, IMG submission 71393) | Freshwater sediment microbial communities from Pennsylvania, USA - Little Laurel Run_MetaG_LLR_2012 | ecosystem: Environmental > Aquatic > Freshwater > Creek > Sediment | place: USA...
TGCGCGTGCCCGCGTCGGTGGAGCGCGTGATGAGCTGGCGGTGGCCGCGCGACTTTCCCCTCGCGCAGTTCCCGAACCCGCCGCTGATCCTCGCGCTCGCGGCGGCGGGCGCGGCCCGCTTCACCGAAGGCTCGGCACACGCGGCGTGCAGGTCCGTGTTCTACATGGCGCTGACGGTGTGGGCCTACGAGGAGGCCCGCCGTGGCGACAACTGGTTCCGCCACCTGCTCGGGGCCGGCGCGCTGCTCTACATCGCCGCGAGCATCGCGGCGGAACTGCCTGGCTAGATCTGCGCGCCGGGCGCTGCCGGAGGCGCCGGCGCCGGCGCCGGCGCCGGCTGCTCGGCCTCGGCCGCTGGGTTCAGCAGGCGGGGCACCCCCTCCGCGGGAACCGGCTCGCCGATGAACGGTCCCTGCGCCATCGTGCAGCCCATCGACTCGAGGGCGTCAACCTGTGCGGATGTCGCGATGCCGGTCGCGATCACGCTCAGTGACAGGTCTCGGCCGACGATCAGGATCGCCTCGAGCAGCCAGCTGCGGTAGTCCTCGTCGTCGGAGGCCGCGAGTGAGCTGCGGTCGACCTTCAGTGCATCCAGCGGGAGCCTGCGCAGATCCGAGTGGTAGGCGTAGCCGCTGCCGCCGAAGTCGTCGATCGCGACGCAGACGCCGAGCTCCTTGATCGCGTCCAGCCGCTCTGCTGCGCCGGACAGATCACGCATGACGGTCGTCTCGGCGACCTCGAGGGTCAGCAGCGAGGGCTCGATGCCCGACTGGTGCAGTGCACGCCGGACATCGGTGATGAATCCGTCGCGGTTCAGCTGATTGTCGGACACTTTCACCGACACCCCGATGCGCGGGCCGTCCACGTTCAGCGCGGCGGCGCGCGTGCACGCCTCCTCCAGGATCCAGCGGCCGATCGGGACGATCAGGCCTGTTTCCTCGGCGAGCGGAACGAAGTCGGCGGGCTCGAGGACGCCCTGCGTCGGGTGGCGCCAGCGGATGTGCGCCTCAAGGCCCGCGATCCTGTCGGCCGCGAGGTCGCGCACCGGTTCGAACAGCAGGTAGAACTGGCGCTCACCGATCGCTGTGTTCAGCTCTATCTCGAGCACTCCGCGGCCCTCGACGACCGAGCGCATGTTGGCATTGAAGACGGTGTAGCGGTCCTTGCCGGCGGCCTTCGCGGCGATCAGGGCGGTGCGCGCGTCGCGGAGCAGGTCCTCCGGGCTGTTGTAGCGGCCGAACGCCACGCCGATGCTCGCGGTGAGTGAGACGCTCGGACCGAAGCCCTCGATGTCGAGCGGCTTGTGCAGCGCCTCGATGATGCGCCGGGCGAGCGAGTCCAGGCGGGCGCCGCGGGCCGCGGACTCGACGAGGACCACGAATTCGTCGCCGCCGAGGCGCCCGACCGTGTCGTGTGTGCGGATCACTCCCTCGAGCCGTTCGCCGACCTTCCTGAGCATCTGGTCGCCGGCCGCAGGACCGAGCCGGTCGGTGACGTCCTTGAACCAGTCGATGTCGACGAACAGGGCTCCGACGAGCATGCCGGACTGGCGGCTGGCCCTGGCGAGCATGCGGTCGGCGCGGTCGAGCATCAGCGCGCGGTTCGGGAGCCCGGTCAGCGGGTCATACAGGTCATCGCGCGGCCCCGACGCGGCGGCGCTCGTCGCTTTCACGGGCGCGTTGCGTGTCCCGAGAAGGTAGATCAGCGCGCCGGCGAGGAGGCTGAGGACGATGCCCGTGATCAGCAGCGCGACCGCGTCGGCATCGGCGAACACGCCGGGGCCGGGGGCCGGGCCGAAGCTGTGCAGCACCCAGCCGCCGCGGAGAGCCACGGTCCGGCTCTGCGCACCGGCCATCGGGGTCCCGACCGCGAACGCGATCGCGGAGGAGCCGCTCGAGTGCGCGAGGGTGATCGCGTTGCCGGGGTGACCCCGCAGGGCGCGGTCCAGCACCAGAGAGGGCACGATCGCCTCGCGCAGCCAGCCGATGCTCGCCGCACGCCGGCCGTCCGCGTTGGGTGGCGTGTGTCCACCCAGGTAGACGGGCGTGAAGATCACGAGCGTTTCGCGGGCGTGCCCGCTCGAGCCGTAGTGCACGGCACCGGTGTTGCGGGACACGAGCAGGGCTGTACTCCCCGCGCAGTAGTCATAGGCGGAGCCGACGTGGCCGACAGCGCCGCGGGGGACTTCGGCCGCCGTCAGGCAGTAGTAGTGGTGGCCGCTCGCGGGCGAGATCGCGAGCGCCGGAGGCGAGGGCGCCGTTGCCGGGGACGTCGTTGCCGGGGACGTCGTTGTCCGGGCCGCGGGCGCCGGCCGGCCGGCCAGGCGCGCCGCGAACGCGGGCAGTTCGGGTGCGCGCACGAGACTGATCAGGGCCAGGCGCTGGAGCTCCGGGTAGCGCCGCAGGGCGCTGACCCCTTCCGCCCACGCGGCGAACTGGGCCTGGGTGGCGCTCGGGTTGGCCGCGAAGAACCCACCCGCGCTGAGCGCCAGGTCTTCCTCGTGCTGGATCGCGAGCGTGAGGGTCGAGGCGATCGCGGCCGAGTCCTGGTGGAACGCCATTTCGGATTCGCCGGCGTCCGATCTGGCGACCGCGCGGGCACCGAGGATGGAGGCGACGATCCCGGCGATCGCGACGGTGATCGCGATGGCGGCCCAGATCGCACGGCGGGAGATGGCCCTCGGGGCGGCGGCCTCGGCGGAGGCCGGGGCGGCGGCCTCGGGCGCGCTCTGCGCCTCGGGGGCGGGCGGCGCTGGCGGCGCTGGCGCGTCGGGTCCGGGCACGGGCGCGGCGTCGGAGGAGCCGTTGTGCTCCGGTGTGGGCTGGGGTGTCGGGCTGTCGGTCATCTGCTCTCCTCCGTTCGCGCCGCACGGGGCGCTCCGCCGTGATCGAACGCTGAGCACAGGGACTTCTCCGGCCGCCGGTGAGTCTGGACGAATGTTCGAAGCTGGCGCCCACGCCGGGGGACCGCGAGGACTAGGCTTCGCGGCCGTGCCGACCGAGAGCGCTCCGTGAGGGCCCCGCTGCGGGCCGCGGCGGCCGCGACAGCGGCGCTGGTCGGCTACGACCTGATCCAGCGCGACCGCGCGATCCTTCGCAATTTCCCCCTTGTCGGGCACCTGCGCTATCTGCTCGAGGCGTTCGGGCCTGAGCTGCGCCAGTACATCGTCACCTCCAACAACGAGGAGCGGCCTTTCTCGCGAGACCAGCGCGGCTGGATCAACGCGTCCGCGGAAGGCAGGCCGAACCTCTTCGCGTTCGGTACTGACGATGAGATGGAGTCGGTGGAGAGCCTGCTCATCATCAAGCACTCCCCGTTCCCTGCGCCCGCCCCGGCCGTCGGCGCGTCCGGGGGCGCGCCGCTGTTCGAGGTTCCGGCGGGCAAGGTGCTCGGCGGCGCACACGGCAGGGCGGGCGCGTTCCGCCCCGGCTCGATCGTGAACGTCTCGGGGATGAGCTACGGCGCGCTGTCCCCGCCCGCGATCAGCGCCCTGAACCGGGGCGCGATGCTCGCCGGAGCGATGCAGAACACCGGCGAGGGAGGCCTGGCGAGCGCCCACCTGCAGGGAGGCGATCTGATCTTCCAGATCGGCACCGGCTACTTCGGCTGCCGCGACGAGCGAGGCTCGTTCAGCATGGGCCGGCTGTGTGAGCGGGTCGCCGAAGCGCCGATCCGCGCGATCGAGGTCAAGCTGTCGCAGGGCGCCAAGCCCGGCCTCGGCGGGCTGCTGCCGGCCGCGAAGGTGACAGCGGAGATCGCGGGGATCCGCGGCGTCTCGCCGGGCCGCGATTGCGTGAGCCCGCCCGGTCATTCCGCGTTCTCGGATGTCGACGGGCTGGTCGAGTTCGTGGAGTCGATCGCCGCGGAGACGGGTCTTCCCGTGGGCATCAAGTCCGCGGTGGGCGACAACGGCTTCTGGGAGCGCCTGGCCGCGCGGATGGCCGCCGAGGGCACCGGACCGGATTTCATCAACATCGACGGAGGCGAGGGCGGAACCGGTGCCGCCCCGCTCGCGTTCTCCGATCACGTCGCGCTCCCGTTCAAGCTCGGCTTCGCGCGCGTCTACTCGGAGTTCGCACGTGCCGGGATCGCCGAGGACGTCGTGTTCATCGGCGCGGGGCGGCTCGGATTCCCGGACTCTGCCCTGTTCGCGCTCGCGCTCGGGTGCGACATGATCAGCGTCGGGCGCGAGGCGATGATCGCGATCGGCTGCATTCAGGCACAGCGATGTCACACCGGCCGCTGCCCGTCCGGCGTGGCCACGCAGTCGCGCTGGCTGATGCACGGCCTGGACCCGGAGCTGAAGGCCGCGCAGGTCGCGAACTACCTCGTGACGCTTCGCTCGGAGATGCTCGCGCTCGCGCGCTCTTGCGGGGTCGGGCATCCGGCGCTCGTCGGCCCAGAGCACATCGAGGTCGTCACCGAGCGCTTCGGCTCAGCACCGCTCGCGGAGATCTTCGGCTACAACCCCGGCTGGCCGGTCCTCTCGGACGAGAGACGCTCCGCGCTCGCAGGGCTGCTCGGCGCCGCCGGCGCCCGGGGCACCGTCTAGCGCCGCGCCTTCGGCGCGCGCACGATCAGCTGTGTGCTCGCGGTGTGTGTGGCGCCCGCGCCGTCGTGTGCCGTCACGGTCGCGCGCGCTCTCAGCGAGCGGCTGCGGTTCAGCAGCCGCAGCGCGGCGCCCGAGATGCGAAGCCGCACGCTCGTCACGTGTCCCCCGGCCGCCGAGAAGGCGCCGGCGGCGAGCGTGATCACCGCGCGGCGCCCGTGCGGCGCCGGCGCGCTCGCCCTCAGCGTGATCGTGCCCGCGCACACGCTCTCGGCGGCGGGGCAGGAGATCCGCACGAGTGTCGCGCCGCCCGTGGCGGCGGTCACCGAGGACCCCACGATCTCGGCGTCCGGCACAGGCCCGAGCGCGCCCGTGAGCAACGTCGGCGCGGCCGGCGGCGGCGTCAGGGAAGCGCTCGTGACGAGCTGCCCTTCCGAGCCGTAGGTGCTTCCGCCGGGTCCTGCGGCCACGAGCCGGTAGCTGTAGGTCGAGCCGGGCGCGAGGCCGGAGATGGGCGCCGACACGGTGACCGCGCCCTGCCCTGATCCGGGGAGCGCTGTGCACGGGACGCTGGCGCCGTAGGCGCCCGTCGTGCCGTAGTCGAAGTGGCAGTCTTCGACCGGTGCGCCGCGGGGATCGACGGTCCCGACGAGCGTTGCCGTCGTGCTGGTGAGCAGCGACGCCGAGCCGGTCTGCGCGAGCGGCGGCAGGGGCGCCACGAGGATCGTCCGCGCCGTGCTTTCGCTGGCTCCGCTGCTGTCGGTGACGGTTAGGAGCACTTCATAGAAGCCGGCCTGCGCGTAGGTGTGCGACGGGGCTGTCCCGGCACCGCTCGTGCCGTCACCGAACGACCATTCGTAGGCCGTGACCACACCGTCGGGGTCCTGGGACTGCGCGCCGCTGAACTGCACGGGTGATCCGGCTACGGGGTCGGCCGTTTCGACGTTCAGCGCGGCTGTCGGCAGCTCATCGCCGGCTTCGATCGTCTGTGCCGTTCCGGAGCTGCTGCCGTCGCTCGCGTAGACCGTGAGCGCCACGTGGTAGCGGCCGCGCGCCGGGAATTTGTGTTCGGTCGTCGCCGATTCGGTCTCCAGCGGGGTGCTGTGCCTGCCGTTCGGGCCGTCGTTGAACTGCCAGCTGTAGAGGTGCACCGCGCCCGGCGCCGTCGACGCGGATGCGTCGAGGCTGACCGCGGTCCCGGACTGTGCCGTGGCGGTGAACGCCGCCGTCGGCGCTTCGCCGCCCGTGGCGAGCCGCTGCGCGCATTCGTGGCCCCGGTTGCTCCACTCCTGCTGGAACCAGTAGTCGTGGCCGTTGATGACCTGGTTGAACTTGGCTCCGTTGGGTGCGTTGCCGAGAGGTTCGCCGTATTCCGTGGCGGGCGCGAACGTGCGGCACTTGTCGCCGACCTCCTGGCCGCTGTTCGCCCAGTCCGCCCACGCGGTGTTGGGCAGCGGGTCGGTGAGCGACTCGATGTGCTCGTGGGTGAGGCCGCCCTGCAGCGCGCCGTCGGAGGGTTTCCCGTTCGGGTGGTTGCCTTCGTCACAGCCGCTGTTGCCGGTCACGTACGGGTCATTGGAGAAGATGATCTGGCCGGCCGCTGTCGGGATGTTGCCGTGGTAGGCGCAGAAGGCCGGGTGCGCCGTGCCCGCCGAGCACTGTTCGAAGCCTTCTTCGTCGAAGTAGCAGCTCTCCACTTCGGGCGGCGTGAGGATGAAGTACTCGGTGGAGAGGCCGACGGGCAGGTTGTTCGCCTTGATGAACCGCGCGAGCTCGCTCCGCAGCTGCGTGTCCGAGAGACATACGGCTGCCGCTTCGCAGCCACTGGCCGGATACGCCTGGCTGTCGACGAGCGCGCCCGCGAACTGCGAGCTGTAGGCGGCGTGTGCTCCGGAGGCGTCGTTGTACTGGGCCGCGATCGAGTCGACGCTCTGGTGCCCGCCGCTGCCGGCCGCGACGTCTTCGAAGTACTGGTTGATGCCCGAGATGTATTCGGCCGGATAGGCGCTTCCACCGGACGGTGACCAGTACACGGCGTAGTTGGTGTTCGTCGGCATGACCGGCCCGCCGTTGTAGTCGAGGTTGCTGAAGACGGCGTCGAGGGGCAGCGGCGCGGCGCCTCGCAGCGGCTGGTAGCTGACGACGCTCCCGCTCCTGAGGTGGGCGAGCACGGCCGATGCGGGCGAGGGGGCGAGCGCCAGCGCGGCTGTGCAGAGCAGCGCCAGCGCCGCGCCCAGCCACACGTTGCGGCGCGGCCTGCCCGGACGGGTGAGCGCGGACATCTGCAATCCCGGGCGCGGTCCCTAGCGCCTGGTGGCGCTCACAGGCTGAAGCGTGCCGCCCGGGCCGTACGCGGCGATGCTGACGGTGCTCGCTCCAGCCGTCACGGTGGCGGGGCACAGCGGGTTGCTGGACGCGGACCTGCTGAACGTCTGCGATGCGATCGTCACGGCCAGTGGCTGCGCGACGCCGACCGGGCCGACCGTGAAGCTCTCGGCTAGCGACGGCGCTTCGTAGGTGCACTGCGCATCCAGGAACGCGGGTACGGTGACAGTCAGGCTCAGCTTCTTCTTGCCCTTGAGCTTGGCCTTGCCGGTGACCGTGAATTCCTGCGTCCATGGCAGGCCGCCCGCCTGAACTTCCACCGAGCCGAGGGACGTGGTGCTGGTGCACAGGACCCCGTGGGGACCGGTCGCTGGACCTGCCGTGATCGAGACCCGGTCCTTGGATGCCCCGTTGCTGAGGAGCGTGCCGAGCAGCACGCTCGTGGGGCATTCCACGCTGCCTTCGGAGCTCTGCAGCACCTTGCCGCTCAGCAGGCTGAGCTGGGCGCCCGGGAGCAGCGGGCCTTCGCTGGTGCTCAGCTGAAGCGACTTCGCCGAGGCGGATGATGCTCCCGCCGCCGCGACGGCGATTGCTGTGCACACCCCGATGAGCGCGATTCTCCTCATGCCGTCCCCCAGATCACTTGCGCTGCCGTTGCCCGTTGAGAAGCGACTGTACCTGTAGCGCCCTCGTGCAGGCGGCGGCGGGATGCTCCGTGCAGCGCTGCCCTGCGGGCGCTAGGTTTCGCTCATGCGCTTCGCCCCGGACCGCCCGCTCGGTGTGGCACCCGCCACCGTCGCCGACTACCGCGAGCTCGCCCGGCGCCGGCTCCCGCGCCAGCTGTTCGACTACATCGACGGCGGCGCCTACGAGGAGGCGTCGATGCGAGCGAACGTGGCCGACCTCGAGAGCGTCCTGCTGCGGCAGATCGTGCTGCGCGATGTCAGCATCCGTGAGCAGTCCTGCGAGGTCCTCGGCCAGCAGCTCGCGATGCCGGTGATCCTGGCGCCCGTCGGGCTGGCGGGAATGTTCGCGGCCCGCGCGGAGGTGCAGGCGGCGCGCGCCGCCGAGTCGGCGGGGATCCCGTTCGTCGAGTCGACCGTCTCGATCTGCAGCGTCGAGGAGGTCGCGGCCGCGACCTCCTCCCCGCCGTGGTTTCAGCTGTATGTGATCCGAGATCGCAGCTACGCCGAGGAACTGATGGCCAGGGCCACCGCCGCCGGATCGCCCGTGCTCGTTCTGACGATCGACCTCGCCGTGTTCGGCGCACGCCACAGGGACACGCGCAACGCTGTTGTCGGGGACCCGTCGGCTTGGGCCAAGCTGCGGCGCGGGCTCGACCTCGTCTCCCACCCCCGCTGGATCGCCGACGTGCCGCGCGCCGGAAAGCCACTGACGTTCGGCAACCTCGAGAACGCGGTACCCGGCGCGAGCAGCCCCGCGGAGTTCCGCGGCTGGGTGGACTCGCAGTTCGACCCGAGCGTGACGTGGGATGACCTCGCGTGGGTTCGCGAGCACTGGGGCGGCCGCCTTGTCGTGAAGGGCATCCTCGACCCCGAGGACGCCAGGCGTGCGGCCGACGCCGGAGTGGACGGGGTGATCGTCTCCAACCACGGCGGCAGGCAGCTGGACTCGGTGCCCTCGACGGCACGCGCGCTGCCCGCCGTGGCCGATGCGATCGGCGACCACGTCGAGGTGCTCGTCGACGGCGGCGTGCGGACCGGGCTGGACGTCGTGAAGATGATGGCGCTCGGCGCTCGCGCGGTGCTGATCGGCCGCGCCTGGGCGTGGGCGGTCGCGGCCGGCGGAGAGGCCGCCGTGAGGCACATGCTGGGCGTGCTCAGCGCCGACATCGACACGGCGCTGGCGCTGACGGCGCGCAACTCGGTGACAGAGATCGACTCGTCCGCCCTTTACCGTCCCGGCGAGCACGCGGCTCGGCTGTGAGCGTTTCCCGCTTCGGCCCAGCGGGCATCAGCGGCCCATGAGCTCCCTGGAACACCGGGTCCCTGGCCTGCAGCTCCGCGGCGGCTCGCAGATCCCCCAGCTCGGCTTCGGGGTGTTCCAGATCCCACGCGCGGAGACAGAGCTCGCGGTGGCGCGGGCGCTGCAGGCCGGCTACCGGCACATCGACACGGCCGCCGCGTACCGGAACGAGGGCGAGGTCGGCCTGGCGGTGCGCTCCAGCGCGCTCAGCCGCGGCGACGTGTTCATCACCACGAAGTGCTGGAACGACGACCAGGGCTACGACGAGGCCCGGCGGGCGCTTCACGGCAGCCTGTCGCGCCTTGAGATGGATCACGTCGACCTGTACCTGATCCACTGGCCGGTGCCCGCGCACGACCGCTACGTGGAGACGTGGAGGGCGTTCATCGAGATGCGCGACGAGGGCCTGATCCGCTCGATCGGCGTGTCGAACTTCAAGCAGCCGCACCTCGAGCGGCTGATCAGGGAGACCGGAGAGGCGCCCGCTATCAACCAGGTCGAGTTGCACCCCTATCTTCAGCAGCACGGACTGCGGCGTGAGCATGAGGACCTCGGGATCCTCACGGAGGCGTGGAGCCCGCTCGCCCAGGGGCTGGTGCTCGACGATCCGGTGATCACGGCAATCGCTGCGGCGCATGCTCGCACCCCCGGCCAGGTCGTGATCCGCTGGCACCTGCAGGCCGGCAACGTGGTGATCCCGAAGTCGGTGACGCCTGCCCGGATCACCGAGAACTTCGACGTCTTCGACTTCGAGCTGACCGACCGGGAGATGCAGGACATCGGCGGGCTTGACGCCGGCCGCCGCATCGGGCCGGACCCGGACACGTTCATCCGGCCCTGACGGGCCTCACTCTCTGCCCGCGCGCCGCAACAGCTCCGCGCGGACGATCTCCGCGAGCTGCCCTCCGAGGCTCCTGTCGTTCTCGGCGGCCAGCAGGCGCAGCTCCCGCCACTCCCCCGGGGCGAGGGACAGCTGCACGCCCTTGACGTTGGGGTCTCCGTGCGGGGGCCTCGGCGAGCGTCCGTTCCCTGTCGGCATCGCGCGCAACGTACCGCACGAGCCGCGAACCGCGCGCGGGTGGACTGCCGCTCCGGACGCCACGCCCGGAGCGGCATCGTTCCGTGTCCCCTAGCCGCCCTGCGTGACCTGGGTGGTCAGGCTCACCTTCGCGGCGCCGGAGCCGACAGTCGCCGAGCGCACGTTGAAGCGGAGCGTCCCGCGCACTAGCCCCGAGAGCTTCGCGACCAGGAACGTCTTGCCGTGGCGGGTTGTCACCTTGAACTTCCGCGAGGACACCGCGACGGTCTTGCCCTGGCGCACGATCTTCAGCCCTGAGAACGTGAACGCGTCGAGCGGGCTGGACCATGACAGCGTCAGCTGAGCGGATTTGACATTGCCCGCGAGCGCGACGCTGTGGGTCTTGCTCTGCCCGGATCTCGTGAACGCGTCCTTGAACGTCGTCGGCACCGTCTGACATGTCAGTTTCGTGCCGATCTGGTTGACGACCGCCTGCAGGTTGCTGCTGTCCGTCTGCGGGAAGTACGCCCCGTGGTTGTCATTCGCGATCGTCTGCAGGCGCGCCGCGTCTTCCGGCAGGATCGCGCTCCCGAAGCTGATCACGTATGTGGGCGGGCCGCCGCGGTGACCGTTTTCGTATTCACCCACGTCGTGACCGCCGTCCGTGAGGAAGATCCATGCCTTCGCGCCCGGGTCATCCGCCTTCGCCTTCGCGAACGCGGCGTTGTAGTCGGTCAGCCCGTTGTTCGCCTGGATCGCCTGATCGAGTGAGCTCTCCATCGATTTGGCGTTCGGCCCGATCAGCTCCGGCGGGAACACCGTGTCCGCCGACACTTCTCCGGCCTGGAACGCTCCGCCGAACTCAACGGAGCCGAAGGTGATCTTTTCGTTGCCCGGCGTTTCGATCAGGAGATCGAGCGCGGCGACCCGCAGCCTGTTCGGGTCGGTGAAGGACATCGAGCCGGAGTCGTCGATGATCGCCTCGATGTTCGACACCGGCGAGCAGGACGCCGCGGATGTCGCTCGCCTCGCGTCCACGCCCGGAGCTGCAGCGAGCACCGCCGCGAGCATTCCGAGCGCAGCGGCGGCGCCGATCGGGATCTTGCGTCTTGCCCTCATGCGAAGAGCCTCCTGTGCGTTGTCTTGAAACTGCCGGGCCGCCAGCGGCCCCATGGCGCGGGATGTTATGGCCCCGCGGCGACGACCCCTGGCCGAGTGGACGGATCAGGGCCCCGGCCGGGCCGCGCAGCCTCCTCGCAGCGCTGCTAGCTTGGCGGACAAGCTCTTGGGCAAAGGCGACCCGCACCCACACCGAGCCGGGAGCGTCCGATCGAGGCCGCTCTCACACCGCCGCGGCATCGCCGCGGCGGTCCTCACGGCGTTCGCGATCCTGATCCCGGCGGTGAGCCTCGCGAGCACAGCGCCGACGCTGATCGCGCACGGCCAGCGGCTGCGCTGGAACGCCGTATCCGGCGAACGCGGCTACCGTGTCCTCGCGCAGTCCACCCGCGGCGGCCGGCATGTCACCTCGGTCACCGGCTTCGCCTTGACACCCGCGCCGGCACCCGGGGAAACGGTGACCTACCGCGTGAAGGCGCTGTCGTCCGGAGTCTGGTCTAACCCCGTCTCGATCGCATACCCCGAAGCGGAAGCCGAACGAGAACGCGAACCCGAACGCCCGCCGCCGCCCGAACGGATGAGCGTCGGGCTGAACGCGGGAGGCTGGGGGCCGTCGGCGTTCGCCGACATCGCCGGCGCCGTCAGAACGGTGCGGATGGAGTCGCGGTTCGCCAGCGACACGGAAGTCGGCGCGGCCGCGGCCGCCGGGGTGAGCGTCGGCACCTGGCTGCTGGGCACGGGCGGGACGATCGGGAAGATCGACCCCGCGAAATACGCCTCGGAAGCCGTCGCGCTGTTCAGCCGTTACGGC
>Ga0075030_100005142_pt1 | contig 11808 bp, 11 predicted proteins | sample LitLauG_LLR_2012_FD_71393 | JGI IMG/M metagenome (GOLD analysis project Ga0075030, IMG submission 71393) | Freshwater sediment microbial communities from Pennsylvania, USA - Little Laurel Run_MetaG_LLR_2012 | ecosystem: Environmental > Aquatic > Freshwater > Creek > Sediment | place: USA...
GGGCGCGATTGATGTTCGCGAACTGGACGGCTGCCGGATCATAGTCGATAACGTAGAGCGCATCGGCGTTGGCCAAAGCAGCTCCGAGAAAGGAGCGTTCCGTCCCGACTGATACGTATACACCGTGATTACTCTTGCGGTAGATCGGCAAGGCGACGGCGGGGTGTTGTTCATTCGGCGGAATGTAGATGCCTGGATTCGGCGAACGCTCCGCGGAGGGATGAGTCAACTGCGGGTTGTAGTGCATTGCAGGCACAGTAATAGAGATGGCATAGAAGCAAAAGCATCGAATTATCCCGGTACCCAACATGAAAATTAAAATCCATCGTCAACAAGATCGGTAAGTTGAGCCTATTGAGCCTACTTATAAGTTGTCAATCCTCTAAATCAGTTCCCACGCTGGAGCTGGATGCGATTTATCAAAATGCTGTCCCTTTATCCTGCAGGACTTTGGCGTTGTGAAATGGGCGGTCGAGCGGAACATCGCAAGCGCAAACGGAGACCCAGCGCTGTGCTTGTCGGGTTGAGTGATGCCTACTTGATGCGAACATCACCAAATCTTCAAAACGTGGAATGGGACGAGCCATCGATGGCCCTGGTCTAGAAAGTACGTAGCGTATAAACGGGGCAAGAAATCAGCGTTGGAATCGGTAACCGAAGCCGGGGACCGTGATGATCATGGTGGGTTCTTGCGGAGTAATCTCTAGCTTCTGGCGTAGACTAGCTACATGCACGTCGACCGTGCGCGTAAATGTGCCCGCGTTGTGACCCCACACCTCCCTTAGTAACACCTCCCTCGAAAGGGTAGCTTCAGCATGTTCCACAAAATAGTGGAGAAGCCGAAACTCTCTCGCGGTGAGTGCAATGAGCTTTCCATCCAGGGTGACTTCTGTTCTCTTGACGTTGATTACCAGATGCCCAACACGATAAACATCCGGAGAACTGGCAGGGGACGGTCCCGCCTTGCCAGCGTTCCGACGCAGCAGGACTTCGATGCGCGCCATCAGTTCCAGTGTATCGAACGGCTTCGTAACGTAATCATCGGCGCCGAGCTTCAGACCGAAAACCTTCTCGACAGTTTGACTACGTGCAGTCAAGAGCACGATCGGCGTTAATATGCCGGCGCTCCGGATACCGGCGCAAACGTCGAGACCGCTTCGATGAGGCAACATGATGTCAAGGATGATGAGGTCATAGGGAACAGCCAACGCCTTGTATAGTCCGGAGTTCCCATCATCGGCAAGTTCAACCGAATATCCTTCGCTCTGAAGGCGGTCGCCTAGCGTCAGGGATAATTCCGTCTCGTCTTCGACGATAAGTATGCTTGCTTGCATGCGTTTATTGACGAGCATGTTGTACTCCTTCACTCGCTGTCGATTGGCCCTCTTCCTTAGCTGTCAACAAGTGCAAAACAAAGGTACTTCCCGTTGAAAGTCCGCTGTTGACAGTAATTCTTCCACCCATTGATTCTGCAATCCTCTTGGCCAGCGAAAGGCCCAAACCTGTTCCATAGATCTGCAAGCCATTGACTCTTGGGCTGCGATAGAAAGGTTCAAAGATCCGAGTCAATTCGGAGCGGTCGATCCCGATGCCTTTGTCGATCACGGATATCTGCACCTCGTGATCACTTCCTCGATCAGAGCGCTCCAAGGTGCCACGAACGGCAATTCGCCTTTCATCCCCACTGTATTTGACAGCATTTGAAATAAGATTCTGCAAACATTGCGAGATCCCAAGGGGATCTCCGCTAACCAGCGGCAGTCCGGGTTGGATGTCGCGGTCAATGATAAACCCATCCTTCTTAGTCAGCTCAGCGGTACTTTCCAACACAGAGTCAAGTACTTGTGCCACGTCGACAGGATGCAGGATATACCGGTTTCGCCTATCCTCTGTCGATGCGAAGAGTAATATTTGGTCCACCAAGGCGGTCATTTTGCGGCTCTGATGTTGGAGAACTGCGCCATATCTGCGAAGAGCTGATTCTTCGTGAATGAGACCGTCGGCAAGATTGTCCGACGCTGAACTCAAGACGGCGAGCGGTGTCCGAAGCTCATGGGAGACGGAAGCCACAAACTCCATCTGCAGCTTGGCCAGGTGAATAGTACTCAACATCCTACCTCGTTGAATCACCCAGACAGCCGCCAGTGAGAGCAAAAAAGTAAATATCAAGATGGCGAGGAGCCTCCACATGGAGCGGTGGGACGAAGCGACGAGATTGTTGAGACGTTCCGCTGCATCTTGCTCGTAGAGACGTTTTACTTCATTCAGGTCTTGTCGGACTCTCTCGAAGGCAGGTACGCCGCCAGTGAGATCAAGGGACACGGCCTCCCTGGTGCTCCCTTCTAGGATAGACGCGAGCACCTCATCGCGTATGTGAAGATAGTGAGTCCAGTCTAAGTTGAGCCGGGAGGCGAGCTTCACTTTACTGGCTATGTTAGCCTGCAAGGCGTACTCGGCGATACCGTTTCTGACGCGAAGGTCAGCGGCCCTTGATTGATCCGCGTATTCGACTTGAAGGTTGCTGTCGCTCGTGGTCAAAGCATACAGGGTCGCGCGCCTTGTTTCTTGCGTGTCATACTGCAACTCCCCTATTCGCTGCAGTCCTCGAACTGCCCCCGTATACATGATCTGAGCCTCCATGTTGGAAGCCTGCAAATCTCGAATTACGAAGACTGCGACAGTTGCAACTATACTGCTTACGATCAGCAGCAAGAAGATTCCGTCGTATCGTGAGCCGGCGGCAAGATGACGCACCAGGAATGGCAGATGATACGGAGACCAGACTTTCCGTTTCTTAGAGGTGTCTGCCTTCATATTAGTCGGCCGCCTGACTTCGTATACGCAGCTTGTACCCTTTGTCTTCCGGTAGAAGCTGGTCAATGCGCAGGATTTTCACGGATGAGTCGACATCGCTTAAGCGCAGGTAGCCAATGCCTCCGGGAACATTGAAAACGAATTTGCGAACACCTGCCGGCGACGACAAAATTTTGGGGGACACCAGTATTTCGCCTGTGAATAGTCCTCGAAGGATATGATTCTTCAGTTGCTCCTCGGTCATCCCACAGACTTCGCGCAGGATCACCTTGCGCTCAAGGTCGTCGGGGTCGCGCATGACTACCGTGATACGCCTCCCATTGGACCAGTAGTTCCGGCCGCCAAGAAGTACCCTGCGAAGCTCTGCAAGGGACAGATTGTCCGTTGGATTGGATTGGTTGACGACGATGGCGAGGGGCTCTGAAGTGGCACTTCGATCGGCAGATGACAATACGGATCCTGAGGCAGGTGGCGCGAACGCAAAGTCTGAATCCAGCGCTGTGGCCAGAGTCAATGCGGTGATAATCGCCGTCAGCAGCCTCATATCCACAGGTCTCCTAAAAGGTGAACCCTAGTTGCATATCAAGACCTGAAAAACCGGGTTGGCCTCTCATAGATGTGTGATCATATTGGAGCTTCAGTGCCACAGATTCTGTCGCATCGTATCGCAGACCAATCGAGGGTCCGTAACGCAGACCTACATCCGGAAAGACAGGTTCATTCTTTGCGACGTTCACGTATTGATATCGAACGTAAGGCCGAAATGAACCAAGTTGTCTGGAAGCGAGTGTATAAAAGCCAGGAGTATTGAAGGCGTTGCCTGTTCCCGTCGGAGCATGCCTATCCAGTAGAACCTCCGTCAGCCACTCGTATTTAGGCCGGATCAGCACAGCATGCGCCGCAATGATCGTCTCGTTTATTGTTGGAGCGTTTAGAGGAGCCAGGAGGTCGCGATATACCGAAATCCCTGTTTGCAACCCCCGCAAGGCTTCGGGGCGAACAAAGAGTGCCAGGTTAAACGCCTTGTGATTCAAATCTGAGACTTCGTTCTGAACCGGCGATGAAACCAGAGGAGTGCGTGATTCCCGCCCATTGCCTACCTCGGCAACATAATGCAAACCCAGCCGTCCAGAGGGTATCAGCCCCGATGCAGAGACGCCTACGTTATGGATCGGCAAGATACCACCGTGGTCCTCGAAGGAAAATAGAAACGGCCGGTCGGTCGTTGTTTGAAGCCACGAACTGTGATGATAAGCAGTGTTGTAGTACCCAATCGCTGTATGTCCCCGGCCCGCTGAAACGTTCAGGTAGTCGTTGTATGTGTACTGCATGAGATAACGTTCAACATCGACGTTGTACTCGTTCTCTTGTCCCTGTACCACACCAAAGTAGGAACTGGGGCCAGCTTCGAAGACTATCTCCCCGAGGAACTTGAACCTATCGGAGACATCCGAGGAAATGAAAAGGTCAAGCTGCCCGAGGGAAAAAGTCGTGGTATCGCCTTTCTGCGTGTCTCCGTGCAGGGAGACATCTCCAAATCCGCGAATGCGAAGCAGGGTCTTGCTCATGTCCATCCGCTCAGCCATAGCACTGTCTGCCTGCGGCTGTTCCGGCTCTGGCGAGGCGGAGGGCATCTGGCCAGACTCCGAATAGACCGTGTTGGGACCTGCGCTTCCCGGAAGCACCGTCTGTCGGTTGTCGGCGCGAAGGGTGAGGCTAGTTCGGGGAAGCGCCTCGGACAACCTCGCTGCATCGGCTGGCCCCTTCTCCGCTTCCAATTGGGCAACTCTGGTTTCCAGTTCGCTGATTCGCGCCAGCAGTAATTGCAGCGTCGGCTTGTCGATTGCACTTTCGTCGCTTGCCTGCTGTCCGAAGACCAATGGACCGGATAGAAGAGTAACGAGGCTTAGCGCAAAGATCTGCGCTGCCTGTGCCATTCCACGAACATGGATTGCGCGCATAGTGTTCTCCCAGGTCGAGTTCGCTTAGTGAGCGAATGTCCGAGCTACCGAGCCAACTTTTGCATCCCGGCCATCCGGATCGCTGGCCGGTTGGGTCGATCTCCCAGCATCTCCACCGGGCGCTGAAATCCATGGCAGCGGCGCATTCGTTGGTTTATATAGTTTTACCAAGACTATACGAAAACTCATTGATTTAGAGCATTATCGGCTGGCGACGGAACCTGCGCCGCTGGGCGTGGTGATGGTTCCGATAATTAGAGAGGACTCTCTTTCGATCACTCCAAAATGGCTTGATCAAGGGCTTAACTAAGGTTTAATCAACGTCTTCTGCCTGGCGATCAGGCCGCCCGCGCCAATCTCTGGTATCCGAAAAATTGTTAGAGAGGAGCAAAATCGAATGCCGTCGACCCCGCTCCCCGTCACTTTTACTCTCAAGGCCGCTCGTAAAAACGGAAGAAGAGCGATGGCTTCGCTACGGGCTCTGCGCGCGCCACAAGCTCCGCGATCCGAGCATCGGTGAAGGGTGTAAATGCCCGTGCCAATGCGACGTTCTCGTCAAGTTGTTTGATGTTGTCGCATCCAATGATGATGGTGCTGACCGGACGCGACAGTGAATAGTACATTGCTTCGCGCATGGAGAGAGTACCCGGTGTTGGCGCCGGCACCATGCCCTCCCAGGAATGCTTCTGATCTTCCAGCGACGGTGGCGTCCAGTTGGAAAGTAACCGGCCTCGCGCTGGAACCTTCATGCCAATGATGCCCATTTCCTTCTCCACCGCGAGCGGCAGCAGTTCATGATTGAAGCTGTAGTGATGCGGATCTGCCGCATTCATGGCCATGAGAATCGTATCGAATGGATAGCGATGAATGCATTCCATCAAGGCATCCGGGCGATAGTGGCCTGTGATTCCAAGATAGCGGACCACACCCTGTTCCTTCATTTCGAGCAAGGCTTCGACCGCTCCGCCCTTGGCAAAAACCTCATTCACGTCGTACAGTGTCCCGATGTCGTGCAGCTGCCATAGATCGACATGATCGGTCTGCAATAGTTGCAGCGACTTCTCGATCATGCGCATGGACCCTTCGCGCGTACGCTCCTTGGTCTTTGTGGCCAGAAACGCATCGTTGCGGCGATGAGCCATGACCTTGCCCACATACTGCTCGCTCCAGCGCTCGGGCCCGCCGTAAATCGAAGAGGTATCAATGTAGTTGACCCCTAGATCAAGAGCTCGATCAATCAATGGAATTGCTACGTCGAAGTTATTGGAATGCTCAAGCGCCGCTTGCCCGCCGAGGCTAAAGATGCCGACTTTATAGCCGGTCTTTCCCAGGTTTCGTGTGGGCATGGCAGAGGGAGTTTTCGGATTCGAAGGCAGTGCCGGAAGTGATTTCGCTTCCTTCGCCATCGCCGATGGCGCGAGCAGCGCGGCCGTGACCGCTCCGCTAGCTTTCAGGAAATTGCGACGACCCTGTCTGCCCACTGTTGGTCTTGCTGCTTTGTCGTTGTCACTCATACTTCCTCCTTACTGGCTTGTTACTTGGACTGCTTGGGGATTCAGTGTTCTTCTAAGTCAATTGTCACCGGATGACGGCCATGGAATGTGTGAAGGTTCATCCTCACGATCCTCTTCGAATCGTAAGCATCAGGTGATTTTGCCCAGCCTCTCGAACATAAGATATTGTGTCCATCGCGCGATGAATGATTTCCAGTCCCCTACCCGTTTCGGGGATTGACGTATGGTCTGGATAGTTAGCCTCCACAATCCCGTGGCCCCGAACCAGGCGGTCTACCTGAATCGCAGGCATAGGATCCCCGAAGTCATAGAGGTCAAACTGAAGCTGCTCTTCATCGAGAGAGATGGCCAACAGCAGCTTTTGGTCGGGCCTGCCGCGATACGCATGCTTGATCGCGTTGGTCACCGCCTCAACGATGGACAATTCAACGAGGCTGGCGACATCTGGACTCAAGCCGGCATATGTGGAGAGGGCATGGACAGCCACCGCCATCAAGGAGATATCTCCAAGGTCGCTTGCGATTTCAAGGTTGAGATGTTTCACTGTCCGCTCCGTTTCGCAAGGAGAGCGCAGAGGCGGCCTCTTCCGGCGTAGCAAAAATGCGAAATACCTTGTCCATGCGAGTCAGCTTGAGCATGCTGATCACTCCGCCTTGCGCGCCACAAAGGGCGAGCTCACCCTCAGCCCCCATGGCTTTCAGGCTGCCGATCAAAGCGCCCAGGCCGCTGGAGTCGATAAAGGTCACCTGGCTCAAGTCGAGAATCACTCGTTTCTTCCCGCTCGTCACATAAGCAGTCAGGCCTGTCTTGAATTCAGCTGCAACGTCAGCAACAATGCGGCTTTCGTGGACTCGCACCACCAGCACATCGAGTATTCTGCTCTCTTCGAATTGCATGTTCTCCTCCTGTGATCCTGCCATAAAGTGATGGAATAAACCCGCGATTCACTCATGAGAGAACGTCGTTCTCCGTGATCTCAAGAGCGAGCAAAGAAACGTCGTCAGTGAATTCGGAATTACTACCCCACTGGGTGATTTCAGCCAAAAGGTACTGAAGAAGATCATCCAGAGAGCGCAAGCGGTGGTCGCGCAGAGAGCCCAGCAATCGCGCCTCCCCGAAAGCTTCACCATTGCTATTGATATTTTCGGTAACACCGTCGGAATAAAGCAGGATCCGATCCCCCGGAATCACGGGGACATTGAAACAATCAAAGTCAATCTCTGGCCAAAGGCCAATGGGCATCCCACCGCTGCCGAGAAGGATTGGCTCCTTTCCTGCCCGTATCAGGATCGGACTCGGATGGCCTGCCTGGGCAAAGCGCAGGCTGGAGCTGCGGATATCGAATACCCCGTAGATCATGGTGAAGTAGCGATCATCCCGGGATTGAAATCGCCGATTCAGCTCCCTGACCGCGTCTTCAGGAAGCAGTACCTGCGACGCCCCTGTAGCTAAATCAATGCGTTTCAAGGGGCTTCCATGGGTGGCATCCGGAGTCAGCACCATGCTGAGCGTGACGGACATCATCGCTGCCGGAACGCCATGGCCGCAAACGTCCAGAAGGTAAACGCCAATCCTGCTCTCGTCAAGCTGAAAGAGGTTGAAGATATCTCCTGCGATGTAGCCGGAGGGGCGAAGCCGCCACGCACACCGAACGCCGCTGGCGTTCTGAGCCGGTAACGGAAGCAGCCTCTGCTGCATCCATGCCGCAGCCTTTAGATCATCCTCGACGAGTTTGTGCGCTGAGTGAAGCTGATGGTTGATGTGGGCGAGTTCTCGATTCTTTTCGGCGAGACCTTGCTGAAGCCGTAACAAACGCTCGCCAGCCCGGACCTTCACTCGGAGCTCTTCCGGGCTTATCGGCTTAACCAGGAAGTCGTCGGCCCCCGCGTCCATCCCTTCGACTAAATCGGACTGGGTCCCTTTGGCGGTGCACAGGATTACATAGATGTAGCCATCGAGGTCCGAGGATCTTATTCTGCGGCAAAGGTCAACGCCGGCGAGGTTTGGCATCATCCAGTCACTGACAACAAAACTGATGTTGCCCTGTTCGACCAGCCGCCAGGCAAGTTCGCCATCGGCCGCCTCTACCACTTCATGACCCTGCATCTGGAGAAGCATCGCATGGATCGTGCGGGCCACGGGATCATCATCAACTAGCAAAATCTTCACGTAGCCGCCCACACTCTTTCCATGCTGATTTGTTCCCGGATGCGATGATAAACCCGGCCCCCTAGGGCAGGTTGGGGGATACTGCTCTTCACGTTCTGCTGCCCCCAGGACCGCCCCATTTGAACGACCTTTCGCAGCAGCGTCGAACCTACCCACCACCGATCGTTAGTTCCTGCCATACGCTCACGACCCCGCAAAGGACCCACATAATTCCATTGAGGATACGTATCAGCATACCCAATCAGGCTGCGAACAGATATCCCAAATCACTTATCACGATGTTGTAGTCCGAGAGTATACTCAGTTATCCGGTACTGCACGTGTCGTTCTACGTCTGCCGGAACTCCCTTGAGGTTAGTCACTTGGCCAATACTACGCAGCCACTTTGGAAATTGCTCGGAGTCCTTTTCAAACCGCATCCTTGGCATGGAGTTTCCCCCGGCGAAGACGTGCCAAACCTTGTTCAGTGCTTCATCGAAGTGGTACCGTCGGATACCTTCAAATATGAGATCGACAAGGTTTCCGGGTATTTGAAAGTCGATCGCCCTCAGAAGTACTCCAACATTTGCCCAGCTTTGTACGGATTCGTTCCCCAAACGTATTGCGGCGAGGGTGTGGCGGCGTTTTCATCGGAGAAGACGGGAAGGACGTTGTCGGGTGATGGAGATCCACTCGACATCTGCGTTCTGACAGATCGTCCAATTGAACATGGAAACATCCTCGTTGAATGCAGGCCAATCGGAGGCTTTCGCATGGTCGACGATGACGAGGCGGATGACAAAATCATCGCCATCCTCAAGGACGATGCCACGTATGGTTCATGGACCGACATCAGCAGCGTGCCCAAAGCGATGCTGGATAGGTTGAGCCACTATTTCCTTACCTATAAGCAGGCGCCTGGTTCGACTTCCAGCGTTTGTGAGATCACTCATACGTACGGTGTCGAGGACGCGCATGAAGTTGTGCGGCGAAGCATGAGCGATTATGCCGCCAGGTTCGGCGATCTTGAACAGATTCTCGATGCCGCATTGAGCGTCATGAGGTAGCTGCTCGAAGCGCTGCAAGCCTTTGGTCCCGGTTAGCGGCAACCCCACGGAGAAGAACCATGAAGCGTCTCTGCAGTCTTCTTTGTGATTTTCACGGCTCAACAATCGAAGTAGTGAAAGAACGAAGGCTCGCTATACCTCGAAACGAGGTATAGCGAGATCCGGGAACAACAGTGAGCCCTGGCGTCTTGTTACGCATGCGTGAATAATTGCCAAACCTCATCGGGGTGCAGGTTCCGCAGAAACAAAAGAATCCACCCGCAGTCCAACCGGAAGCCGCGCGCCCGGGTCCAGCTCAATCAGCGTTTCGAGAATCTTGGTATCGATTTTTTCGGTTGGTTCATCGGTTTGAAGGTTCTTCCTTCCCAACTCATTGCCCACCCGCACCACGTGGCCGGGGAACTTCTTTCCCGGGTAAGCGTCTGCCGTGACATAAGCCGCTTGCCCCACTTGAACCTGCGCAACTTGCGTCTCATCCACATCCATGCGTACGCGAAGCACGCGGTTGTCTCCGATCGTGACAATGGGGTCTGGCACTGTTGATGAGTTGCTGACGCTCTCGCCGGAACGATGATGCTTGCGCAGGATGACACCATCAATGGGAGACCGAATCAGCGTCTTCTCGAAACGCGCCTGCGCCCCCGACATATCAGATGTGGCCAATTGCAAAGCTGCTTGTGCGGCCGCAATATCCTCTTCACGCGCATGATCGTCGATCAGTGAGTGATGCTGGAGTGCTTCCTGGTAGTTGGCCAGAGCCACGTTGTATTGGCTGGTATATCGCTCGTCCTCTTCGCGGGAAATAATGCCTTCGGTAAAGAGCAGGTTGCGGCGTTCCATTTCGCTTTTCGCCCGTTCCATGACGGCCCTGTTTTGTTCGACTGTCGCGAAAGCTTCCCGGCGTTCCTGGCCCCGCGCTCCGTTGAGCACTTTGCGCAACTCTGCATTGCGTTGTTGAACGGTTGCGTGCGCCGACTCAATCGCGGCCCGGTAGTCGGCATTCTCAAGCTCCCCGACGACCTGGCCTTTGCGCACATGGTCGCCTTCTTCCACCATGACTCGCTTCAATTTGCCACTGAGCTCCGACCCCACCTTGATGTCTTCAGAGATCGGCTCGACGCGGCCCGGGCCTGCGACGTATTTCCCTGCAGAGGCCGCGGCGATGATCGGCTTCGCCGCGGCCGCCGCAACTTTGGACTGATCGTGAAAGCGAAGTAAAACAAGCACCAGAACCAGAGCGACAGCTCCGGCAATCAGCCAATATTGCTTCTTCATAACTCCTCCTACGAAATCCACCAGTGAAACTTCGGATGAAAATTGTTCTTGGTAAAGCAAGAATTCGTCACGCTGCTGCAGCGATACGCCCATCTTCGATGCGAACAATGCGATCGCCCATGTCGAGGATGCGGTTGTCGTGAGTGACGATGACCACCGCGCGCCCGCGTTTGTGGGCAAGGTCGCACATCAGCTCCATGACCGTACGGCCCGTGTGCGAATCAAGTGCGGCCGTCGGCTCATCGGCTAACAATACTTCCGGGTCTCCGGCGAGAGCGCGTGCCAGGGCCACGCGCTGTTTCTGGCCTCCGCTCAGATCCGCGGGCAGCGTGTTGAACTTTTCCGAAAGCCCAACTTCTGCGAGCAGGCTCCGTGCCTGTTCGCGCGCCTTCGCTCCACGAATCCCCTTCAGGTCGAGCGCTACTTCAACGTTTTCTCCGACCGTCAGGGTAGGGAACAGGTTGAAGGCCTGAAAGACAAAGCCGATGTGCCGCAATCGAACCGCAGGCAGCTTGTTCTGGCTCATCGTCGCCGTCTCAATGCCTGCCACCTGCACACTTCCGTTGCTGGGCCGCAGGATGCAGCCCATGATCGAGAGCAGGGTGGTCTTTCCGCTTCCCGATGGTCCCATCAGCAGCAGTACCTCACCTCGGCATACGTCGAGATCGATCTCTTCCAGCGCCGACACGCGCACCGATCCTTCCGCGTAGGTCTTGCTCACACCACGAACTCGAATTGCTGGCTCCATCATTCCCTCGCCTCTTGATCGAAGACCGGTCTCATTGCTTCAGTTCTTGAAGACCATCGCTGGATCGATCGTCAGAACCTTTTGAATCGAAACAATCGCGGCAATCAGGCACATCAATGCCGTCAACGCAAACATCATGATTGCCGATTGCCACGAAAGCACAATGGCCGCGCCGCCGGCGGCCCCACCGTTGACCACGAACAAGCTCACCACCATGCCCAGCGTGTACCCCAGCACGGCCGCGATTCCCGCCTGCTGCAGAATGACGCGATAGATATAAC
>Ga0075030_100005144_pt1 | contig 11805 bp, 9 predicted proteins | sample LitLauG_LLR_2012_FD_71393 | JGI IMG/M metagenome (GOLD analysis project Ga0075030, IMG submission 71393) | Freshwater sediment microbial communities from Pennsylvania, USA - Little Laurel Run_MetaG_LLR_2012 | ecosystem: Environmental > Aquatic > Freshwater > Creek > Sediment | place: USA...
CCCGACGGCTCCGCCGCCGAACCCGGTCCCGGTCCGGGTGCCGGGCAGCCGGGGCGGGACGGACGGCGCCGGCCACCCCCGGACCTCCGCGCCGACGGGACCGGTGGCTCCGGTGGCTCCGGTGGCGGCCCGGGCGACGGGGCTGGCGGCTCCCCCGCCCGCTCCGGCCGCACCGGAAGCAGTCGTCGTGATCCGCCGCCTCGGCATCGACCTGCCGGTGGTCGGCGGTGGCCAGGCCATCGTCGATCGCGGCCTGGTGGCCCACTACCAGGGCCAGGGCTGGCTGGCGCCGACGCCGCCCGGGGCGGTGGGCACCTACTGGTTGGCCGCCCACCACCTGACCCACGGGGGGCCGTTCCGGCGTCTCCCGTCGGCCCGGTCCGGTGACGTGGTCCAGGTGGTGACCTCCGGCGGGCGGACCTACACCTACGTGGTCACCTCGATCGAGGTGGTCGGCGCGACCGCCAGTTACGCCACGGTGTACGGCACCGACCAGGCGGCCCGGGCCCTGCTGCTGCAGACCTGTCTGAGCGACACCACCCGCCTGCTCGTCCACGGCCGCCTCGTCGCCTCCTCCTGACCGGTCGGACAAGCCCACAGGCCCGGCCCGGGCGGTCGAGGATCAGTAGCTGCCGGACTGGATGTTGAAGGCGGTGACCGGCCCGGACGGCTGGGGCGGGGCGCCGAGCCGGACCGACACGGCGTAGTCACCGTCTCCCCACAGGGTGGCCGGGCCGTCGGAGCCGGGGACCGGGTCGAGGCCGGCGGGGGCGCTGACCACCACGCAGCCGCTCCGGGCCGGGTGCGGCGCCGCAACGGCGGTCCGGGCGGTGCCGTCGGGGCCGGTGACGGCCACCGTGACCAGCAGGCCGGGCCGGGCGTCGGCCAGGTGCACGCCGATGAACAACACGGCCGGGTCCCCGCCGAGGGTCGTCGAGGTCCCGCAGGCGTCGCCCTGGGTGGCGGCCACACCGATCGAACTCACCGTGGCCCGGCCGACCGGCACCGGTCCGGCCGGCTGGGGGGCCAGCCAGGTCCCGACCCGGAAGGCCAGGCCGACGGCGAGCACACCTGCGGCGGCGACCAGCAGCAGCACCAGACGACGGCGGGGCACGATCCCAGGGTGGGCTGCTCCGGCGACCGGCGCCAGGGACCTTCGGCCCCCGACCGGGAGGGCGTCGGCCCCGTGGTGGCGGAGGGGCGGTGGCTGCCAAAGATGTCCGGGCGGGCCCGTTCGACGGTCTTGTCGGTCGCCGGTCGGTGGACCTACCATGCCGCGAACGGGGGAGCGCGGAATGCTGTCGGTGGCCCTGGTCGCGGCCGGGGCCTGAAAGGAGAGCCCATGTCCAGCGTCCCGGGTTTCACCCCCGAGCACCGCATGCTGATCGACGGCGAGTTGGTCGAGGCGGCGTCCGGCCGGCGCTTCGACAACGTCAACCCGGCCACCGAGGAGGCCCTGGGCCAGGTGGCCGACGCCTCACCGGCGGACATGGGCCGAGCCATCGCGGCGGCCCGGCGAGCCTTCGACGACACCGACTGGTCGACCAACCGGGCGCTGCGCAAGCGCTGCCTGGAGCAGCTCCAGGAGGCCCTCGAGGGCGAGGTCGAGCAACTGCGAGAGGAGCTCATCGCCGAGGTCGGCACGCCCCGGATGCTCACCTACGGTCCCCAGCTCGACGCCCCCCTGGCCGACGGCCTGCGCTGGCCGGCCCAGATGATCGACGAGTTCCCCTGGGAGCGCCCGCTGCCCGACGGGGCGCTGTTCGGCATGACCAGCGCCCGGGCGGTGTGGAAGGAGCCGATGGGGGTCGTCGGCTCGATCGTGCCGTGGAACTACCCCTTCGAGGTGACGATCAACAAGGTCGCCCAGGTGCTGGCCACCGGCAACACCACCGTCCTCAAACCGGCCCCCGACACGCCCTGGAACGCCACCCGCCTCGGGCGGCTGGTGGCCGAACGGACCGACATGCCGGCCGGCGTGTTCAACGTGGTCACCTCCTCGGACCACCTGGTGGGGGAGGAGCTGACCCTGTCCCCGCTGGTCGACATGATCTCCTTCACCGGCTCCACCGTGGTCGGCCAGCGGATCATGGAGAAAGGGGCGGCCACCCTGAAGCGGGTCTTCCTCGAGCTCGGCGGCAAGTCGGCCATGATCGTGTGCGACGACGCCGACTTCGCCAGCGTCGTGCCGGCCGGGTCGATGGTGTGCATGCACGGCGGTCAGGGCTGTGCCATGCAGACCCGGATGCTGCTGCCCCGGTCCCGCTACGACGAGGGCCTCGAACTGGTCGCCGCGGCGATGTCCGCCGTCCCCTACGGCGACCCGTCCGACCCCTCGGTGATGATGGGACCGTTGATCAGCGACAAGCAGCGCCAACGGGTGCTCGGCTACATCGACAGGGGCCAGCAGGAGGGGGCCAAACTGCTCGTCGGTGGGGGCCGGCCGGCCCATCTGGCCAAGGGCTGGTTCGTCGAGCCGACCCTGTTCGCCAACGTCGACAACACGATGACCATCGCCCGGGAGGAGATCTTCGGGCCGGTGCTGTGCGTGATCGCCTACGACGACGACGATGACGCCGTGCGGATCGCCAACGACAGCGGCTACGGCCTGTCGGGCGGCGTGTTCTCCGCCTCCGAGGAGCGGGCCACCGCCATCGCCCGGCGGGTGCGGACGGGTTCCATCGGCATCAACGGCGGCCTGTGGTACGGCGCCGACTCCCCCTACGGCGGCTACAAGTCGAGCGGCATCGGCCGCCAGAACGGACTGGAGGGCTTCGAGCAGTACCTCGAGACCAAAGCGGTGGCCTGGCTGCGGCCCTGAGGTCCAGGCGATGAGGGCCGACCGGCGGCTCAGGTTTGCCCGACCGCCGCTCCGCCCGGAGGGCGCCCCGCCCGGCCCGGCCCCCGGCTTGACGCGAGTGTCAACCGGGCCCTAGGCTTCGGGGGCTTGAAGGGGGAACATCGGGCATAGATGAACGACGGGGCACCCAGGTCTCCACGCCGTGAGGCTGGCCGACCGCGCCCCGCCGGGGCCGTCGTCGGCCTGACGCGGCCCGCCACGGGGACCGAGCGGGTCGGTGGTCCCCAGCAAGCGCACCAACCGTCGGCCGTCCGGCTGGCGCCACACCAAGGGAGACCGATCTTGCAACACACCACCAGGTCGCGACGGATGGCCCTGACCGCCCTCCTGGCCGCGGCCACCGTCCTGGCCGCCTGCAGCAGCTCCAAGTCGAGCTCGGCCAGCCAGTCGTCGGCGCCGACCACGGCCGCTGGCGGGGCGACGGCCACCACGGCGGGCGGCGGAGCCCCGGCGACGACGGCGGCGGCCGCCGCCGCTGACCCGCTGGGTACGCCCAACGCCGCCAGCGGCACCCCGGTGAAGGTCGGGTTCATCAGCGACGGCAAGACGGCCAACATCGACAACAGCTCGGAGAAGGGCTCCACGGCGGCCGCCGTCAAGTACATCAACGACTACCTCGGCGGGGTCGGCGGCCACCCCATCTCCCTCGACTACTGCGAGACCCAGCAGACCCCCTCGGGGGCCACGGACTGCGGCAACCAGATGATCGCCGACAAGGTGCCGGTCGTCGTCATGAACGTCAGCGGCCAGGCGGGCGCGGCCTACAAGCCCATCGCCGCCGCCAACATCCCCTTCGTGGGCTACCAGGTGGCCGACGCCGCGGTGCTGCAGGCCAAGACCGGGACGTACATCCTGGCCAACCCGCTGGTGTCGTCGTTCGCCGGTCCGGCCAAGATCGGCCAGCTCGACGGGGCCAAGAAGGCCGCCGACATCACGATCGACGTTCCGGCCGCGTCCGGGCCGGCCAAAGCCCTCGACCCGGCCTTCTACAAGAACGCCGGGCTGACCGTCGACGTCGTGGCCATCCCGCCGGGGACGGCCGACATGACCCCCCAGATCCAGGCCGAGCTGGCCAAGGGACCGGATCTGTTCCACGTCACCGGCGACGTACCGTTCTGCACCTCGGCCATCAAGGCCCTGAAGACCATCGGCTTCACCAAGGACATCGTGGTCATCTCCCAGTGCATCAGCGCCACCTCGGCGGCCTCCATCCCCGGGGGCTACGCCGGCGTGAAGCTGGTGACCGAGGCGACCAACGCCCCGACCGACGCCGACGTGAAGATCTACACGGCGGCCATGGCCAAGTACTCGCCCGACACGCCGCCCTTCGTCAACGGTGTGACCCAGGGCGCCTTCGCCGTGCTGTGGGCCTTCGCCCGGGCCACCTCCGGCATCACCGGTGACGTGACCAGCACCAGCGTCGAGACGGCCTTCACCACGGCCACCGCCCAGCCCCTGCCCTTCGGCGGCGGGACGACCTTCCAGTGCACCGGTACCCAGGTGGCCATCACCCCGTCGGTGTGTTCCACCGGTGCCCTCGAGGCCACCCTCGACCAGTCCGGCAACCCCACCGGCACGTTCACGCCGCTCGACGCCACGGCCCTGCTGAAGCTCGGCTGAGTCGGGACTCGGCGAGGCGAATCCGGGATGACCCAGCATCTGGTTTTCCTGCTCCTGGGCCTGGCCAACGGCGCGGTCTTCGCGTCGTTGGCCCTGGCCCTGGTGGTCACCTACCGCTCGTCGGGGGTGATCAACTTCGCCACCGGCGGGATCGCCCTGGTCACGGCCTACACGTACGCCTTCCTGCGCGAGGGTCGGTTGCTGATCCTCATTCCCGGTCTGCATCCGACGGTGAAGATCTCGGGGCCGATCGCCATGGCGCCGGCCATGGCCGCCTCGCTGGTCGTCGCCGCCGTCCTCGGGCTGCTGCTCTACGGGTTGGTGTTCCGACCGCTGCGCGCCGCCCCGCCGGTGGCCCGGGCTGTGGCCTCGCTCGGCGTGATGGTCGTGCTCACCGGTGACATCCTCCAGCGCGTCGGTTCCAACCCGGTAAACGTGACGGGGATCTTCCCGACCCACCGCTACAAGATCGGCTCGGTCCAGGTGTCCGGCGACCGGGTGTGGTTCGCCCTCACCGTGGTCGTCGTGGCCCTCGCCCTGGCCGCCGCCTACCGTTTCACCCGCTTCGGGTTGCACACCCGGGCGGCCGCCGAGACCGAGAAGGGCGCCTACGTGAGCGGGATCTCCCCCGACCGCGTGGCCCTGTTCAACTGGATGATCTCCGCCGCCGTGGCCGGCTTGGCCGGGATTCTCATCGCCCCCATCGTGCCCCTGGTGCCGGCGGCCTACACGCTGTTCATCGTGCCGGCGCTGGCCGCCGCCATCGCCGGGCGGTTCCAGGGCATCGCCATCGCCGTGGGTGTCGGGTTGGCCATCGGCATGTTGCAGTCCGAGGCCGCCTTCCTGCAGAGCCGCTACACCTGGCTGCCGTCCTCCGGGCTACCCGAGATGATCCCCCTGGCCCTGATCCTGGTGGTGCTGATCTGGCGGACCCAGCCACTGCCCGGCCGGGGGGAGCTGATCCGCCACTCCCTGGGGCGGGCCCCCCGCCCCCACCGTCTCGTCGTGCCGACGGCGGCGGCCGCCGCCGTCGCCGCGGTGGCCCTGGTGAGCCTGCACGGGACGTGGCGTTCGGCCCTGTTGACCAGCCTCATCTTCGGCATCATCTCGCTGTCGCTGGTGGTGGTGACCGGCTTCGCCGGGCAGGTGTCCCTGGCCCAGCTCGTCCTGGCCGGCGTGGCCGCCTTCCTGCTCAGCCCGCTCACGGTGAGCTGGGGCGTGCCGTTCCCGATCGCCCCGCTGCTGGCCGCCCTGGGCGCCACGGTGGTCGGGGTGGTGGTGGGACTGCCGGCGGCCCGCATCCGCGGCCTGCCGCTGGCCGTGGTCACCCTGGCCCTGGCCGTGGCCCTCGAGGCCTACTGGTTCCGGAACACCGACTTCGTGTCCAGCAGCGGCAAGGAGATCCGGGGGCCGACCCTGTTCGGGATCAACCTTCGGGTCGGGAGCGGGGCCGCCTTCCCCCGCCTGCCCTTCTGCTTCCTGGTCCTCGTCACCTTGGTGGCCGTGGCCCTCGTGGTGGCCCGCATCCGCACCAGCCGCATCGGCTCGGCCATGCTGGCCGTGCGGGCCAACGAGCGCTCAGCGGCGGCGGCCGGCATCAACGTGGTCCGCACCAAGTTGGTGGCCTTCGCCATCGCCGCCTTCATCGCCGGCATCGGCGGGTCGCTGTTGGCGTACAAGCAGACCAACGTCACCTTCGACTCCTTCGACGCCATCCTCGGGCTGAGCGTGTTCGCCTCGGCCTACCTGGCCGGCATCACCTCGGTGTCGGGCGGGCTGCTGGCCGGGGTGCTCGGCTTCGGCGGCCTGATGTACCACTTCACCGACAAGGAGCTGCACCTGGGCGACTGGTACACGGTCGTCACCGGCGTCCTGCTGGTCTTCACCGTTGTCCAGAACCCCGAGGGCATCGTCGGTCCGTTGCACACCAACCTGGCCAACCGGCGCGAACGGCGACGGTCGGCGGGGGCCACGGCGCCGCCGGTGCTCAGCCTGGTCGACCGACCGGCCGCGGCAGCGGTGGCCGACGGCGCCCCGGGCAGCGCCGAGGTGGTCCTGTCCCTGCACGCCATCACGGTCCGCTACGGCGGTGTGGTGGCCGTCAACGACGTGTCCTTCGACGTCCACCGGGGCCAGATCGTCGGTCTGATCGGACCGAACGGGGCGGGCAAGACGACCCTCATCGACGCGGTGTGCGGTTTTGCCCGGGCCGAGGGCGACGTGGCCCTGTCCGGCCGCAGCCTGGCCGGTCTGAAACCGTTCGAGCGGGCCCGCGCCGGCCTGGCCCGCACCTTCCAGGCCATCGAGCTGTGGGACGACCTGAGCGTGTTGGAGAACGTGGTGGCGGGGGCCACCGCGGCGTCGGACCGCAGCGGCACCGACGACGTCGGCCGGGCCCTGGCCCTGCTCGGCCTCGACGATGTCCGTGACCGCCCCGCCTCGGAGCTGTCCCAGGGTCAGCGCCAGTTGGTTTCCATCGCCCGGGCGCTGGTCGGCCGTCCGTCCGTGCTGCTGCTCGACGAGCCGGCCGGCGGTCTCGACTCGAGCGAGAGCCGCTGGCTGGGTGAGCGCCTCCGGCGGGTACGCGACAGCGGCGTCACCATCCTGATCGTCGACCACGACATGCACCTGGTCCTCAACCTGTGTGATGAGATCGAAGTGCTCAACTTCGGCCGGTTGATCGCCGCCGGAGCGCCGCAGACCATCCGGGCCGACCGGGCCGTGGCCGACGCCTATCTGGGGGCCACCCACGCCGAGCCGGCGGCGGCCACACCGTGACGGCCCGTTTGGAGTGCCACGATCTGGTGTGCGGGTACGGGTCGATCACCATCGTCCGCCAGTTCGAGCTGAGCGCCGACTCGGGAGGCGTGGTGGCCGTGCTCGGCCCGAACGGGGCCGGCAAAACGACCCTCATGAACACCCTCGCCGGCCTTCTGCCCCGCTTGGGCGGCGAGGTGCTCGTCGACGGTCAGCCGCTGCGCAGCGGCCGGCCGGCGGCGGCCAGCGACGCCGGGGTGGTGCTGGTGCCCGACGACCGGGCGTTGTTCATGACCCTGACGGTGCGGGAAAACCTCGAGGCGGCCCGGCGCAAGGACAGTCCCAAGGCCAGCGACATGATCGCCGTCTTCCCGACCCTGGAGAGCCGGTGGAACGTGACGGCCGGTGCCTGCTCGGGCGGTGAGCAGCAGATGCTGGCGGTGGCCCGGGCCCTTGTGCAAAAGCCGAAGGTGTTGCTCATCGACGAGATGAGCATGGGTCTGGCCCCGGTGATCGTCGAGGATCTGCTGCCCCGGGTCCGCCACATCGCCGATGAGACCGGCGCGGTGGTGGTGCTGGTCGAACAGCACGTTCAACTGGCCCTCGAGATCGCCGACGAGGCCCTCGTGGTGGTGCACGGCGACACCGTGCTGCGGGGACCGGCCACGCAACTGGCGGCTGATCCGGCGCGGCTGGAGGCGGCCTATCTCGGCGCGGCCAGTCCCCAGGACGCCAACCGCTGAACAGCGTCATGACGCGCTGTCGGTAGAGTCGAACCCCGTGAACGAACGGCGGACCGACGGGTCTCCTCCGGACAAGCGACGGCGGTCGTCGACGGGGGCCCCCGCCCGGGCCACGCCGACGGCACCGGCGCCCGCCTCCGGCCGGCGCCGCAACGGCACCCGCTCGTCCATCACCGCCGTGACACCGACCCTGCGACGTCCCGGGGTCGAGCTCGGCCCGCGGGCTAACCGGACCATCGCCGGGATCCTCGACGCCACCCGCCAGCTGCTTCTGGTGCGCGGCTATGCCGGGGCCACGGTCGACGAGATCACCCGGGTGGCCGGGGTGTCGCGGGCGTCGTTCTACACCTACTTCCCGTCCAAGCGGGATGTGCTGCTGGCTCTCGGGGCCGACTCGGCCAGCGAGGCGACCGACCTGATCGCCGCTCTGGCCGACACCCCCCCGGGCTGGGTGCTGGCCGACCTGGAGAGCTGGGTCGCCCGCTACTTCGCCCTGCTCGACGATCAGGGCAGCTTCGCCTTCGCCTGGACCCAGGCGGCCCACGAGGACGAGGAGATCCGGGCGGCCGGGATGAAGCGCCACCTGCTCATGTGCCGCCGCCTGGGCCAGGCCGTGAGCGCCCTGGGCGGCCAGAGCGCCGACAACCCGACCGAGCTCGGCCTGCTGGTGTTCAGCATGCTCGAGCGGAGCTGGGCCTACTGCCAGCTCTACGAGGGGACGCTCGACCCGGTGGTGGTGCACCGCACGGTGGCGCGGATCATGGCCGCCGCCGCGCCGCGGTCGCGGGCCCGCGCCGGGGGGTAGATCGGCTCGCTCAGGCGGGGCGGAACACCGGGGCGGTGACGTCGGGCGTCAGTTCCCGGAAAGCCACCTCCACCGGCAGCCCGACCCGCAGGTCGGCCGGGTCGCAATCGACGAGGTTGGTCATCACCCGGGGTCCCTCCTCCAGCTCGACGACGGCGGCGATGTAGGGGAGTCGCTCGGCGAACGGGGGCAGGTCGTTGAGGAACACCGTCGAATAGGTGTAGAGGGTGGCCCTCCCGCTGGCCTGCTCCCACGTCACGTCGTCGCTCCAGCAGTAGGGGCAGAATGGCCGTGGGTAGTGGTGGGCCCGACGGCAGGAGCCGCAGCGGGCGATGAGGAACTGCCCGGCGCGGGCCGCCTCCCAGAAGGGACGGGAATCGTCCTCGATGGTGGGAAGGTCTCGTCGATCGACAGGCGCCGCCACGAGGGCGCATCGTAGTGTGACGCCGGGCGGCGACGTCCGCCGGGGAAGGTACAAGGAGCAGCCCATGGCCACGGACACCGGATTCCGGCTCAATGACGCGCCGATGCCGGAGGACCGCACGGCCGGGTGGGGCTTCGTGCGGGCCCAGGGCGACGTGGTGCAGGAGATCGACGGCACGTGGCTGTTGACCAGTGCCGAGGCCGTGCGTTTCGCCCACCGCCACCCGGAGATCTTCTCGTCGGCCAAGGCCTTCGACTCGCTCGGCTCGCCGGTGCCCCTGATCCCCCTGGCCGTCGACCCGCCGGACCACAAGAAGTTCCGCCGTGTCCTCGACCCCATGTTCGCCCCCCGGGTGGTCAACGCCATGGAGGCGGCCCTGCGGGCCCAGGTCCGCGATCTCGTCAGCGCCTTCGCGGCGACGGGCCGCTGTGAGGTGGTGGCCGATCTTGGTCGGCTCTACCCGACCCAGGTGTTCCTCACCCTCTTCGGCATGCCGCTCGAGGACCGCGACCGGTTCATCGAGTGGGTCGAGACCATCGTCGAGAACGCCGGACGGGACGCCAGCGGGGAGCCGTCGCCCGAGGTGATGGCCGCGGCCGTGGCCCTGTTCACCTACCTGCAAGGCCACGTTGACGCCAAACGGGCCAACCCCGGCGATGATCTGCTGAGTCAGGTGCTGGCCCTGTCGGGGGACGACGCCTGGACCAACGACGAGGTCCTCGGTCTGTGCTTCCTGTTCACCCTCGCCGGCCTCGACACGGTCACCGCGGCCATCGGCTTCGTCATGTTGCACCTGGCCCGCCGACCCGACCTGCGCGCCCAGCTGGTCGCCGACCCGGCCCTGATCGGGCCGACCATCGAGGAGGTGCTGCGCCTCGAGCTACCGGCGCCGATCACCCCCCGGGTGGTGCTCGTCGACGTGGAGGTGTGCGGCACCCTGCTCCCGGCCGGCGCCCAGGTCGGTCTGTGCCTGGCCACCGCCAATCGGGAGCCGGGATGGTTCGGCCACGCCGACGACGTCGACCTGAGCCAGGCGGACGGCGGCCACCTGTCCTTCGGCGGCGGGATCCACCGCTGTCTCGGGTCGCACCTGGCCCGGCGGGAGCTGCGTCTGGTGGTCGAGGAGTTCCACCGCCAGATCCCCGACTACGGGATCGCCCCGGGGGCCGAGCCCCGGGTGGCGTGGCCGTCGGGCACGCTGCATCTCACCGCCCTGCCCCTCGTCTTCCCGGTCGGCGACCAGGCATGAGGGTGGTCATCGACCCGCAGCGCTGCACCGGGCACGGACGCTGCTACGTGGTGGCCCCCGGCCTGTTCAGCGACGACGACGCCGGATTCGGACAGGTGGCCGGTGACGGCCGGTTGGCCCCCGACGGCCTGGCCGAGGCCGAGCGGGCCGTGGCCGCCTGCCCCGAGCAGGCCGTGTCCGTGGTTGACGAGCCGGGCGGCGCCGCGGCCACCGTCTGAGGCGGACCGGGCCGGCGGGTGCTGGCGGTCAGGTCTGCAGCGGGTCGCGGGGCAGGCCGAGGATGCGCTCGGCGATGAGGTTGCGGACCACCTCGGAGGTGCCGCCGGCGATGGTCAGACACCGGGTGAACAGGTAGTCGTGGGCCACCGAGCTCTCCGTGCCGGCCACCCCGGCCGGACCGAGCACCCGCATCCCGAGTCCGGCCACCCGCTGGGCGTGTTCGGCGGAGAGGAGCTTGGAGACGTTGCCCTCGGGACCCGGCCCGGCTCCGGCGAGGGCGCGGGCGATCTGGCGGAGGTTGAGGGCCGACATGGCGTGGGCCTCGGCCACCACCCCCCCGATCTCGGCGGCCAGGGCGAGGTCGTCGCCCCCGCCGCGCTCGGCCAGGGCGACCAGACCGGCGGCGTCGAGGAGGTGCAGCCCACCCTTGTTGCCACCGATCGACACCCGTTCGTTGCCCAGTGTGGCGCGGGCCACCGTCCAGCCCTGGTTGACCTGGCCGACCACGTCGTCGTCGGGAACGAAGACGTCGTCGAAGAAGACCTCGTTGAACAGGGTCTCCCCGGTCAGCTCCCGCAGCGGTCGGACCTCGACCCCGGCGGCCTTCATGTCGACGGCCAGGGTGGTGACCCCGGCGTGCTTGCGCGCTTCGGGATCGGTGCGCACGGTGGCCAGTCCCCAGTTGCACTCATGGGCCCCGCTGGTCCACACCTTCTGGCCGTTGACGGTCCACCCTCCGGCGACGCGCACGGCGCGGGTCTGGATGGCGGCGGCATCGGACCCGGCGCCGGGCTCGCTGAACAGCTGGCACCACCGCAGCGTGCCGTCGAGGCTGGGCCGCACCCACCGCTCGAGCTGGTCGGGGGTGCCGTGCTGGATGAGGGTCAGCACCACCCACGTGCCGATGCCGAGATTCGGGGCTTCGACCCCGGCCAGCTCCTCGTCGATGACCAGTTGCTCGGCCACGTCGGCGCCGCGGCCCCACGGGGCCGGCCAGTGCGGGACGAGATAGCCCGATTCGATCAGCGCGGCCCGCCGGTCGGTCGGTGGGAGGACGTCGTGGCGGGCCCGGAAGGCCCGGGCCTCGGCCCGGTGGCGCTCGGCCGCCACCGGCAGGTCGACCGCCGG
>Ga0075030_100005145_pt1 | contig 11804 bp, 8 predicted proteins | sample LitLauG_LLR_2012_FD_71393 | JGI IMG/M metagenome (GOLD analysis project Ga0075030, IMG submission 71393) | Freshwater sediment microbial communities from Pennsylvania, USA - Little Laurel Run_MetaG_LLR_2012 | ecosystem: Environmental > Aquatic > Freshwater > Creek > Sediment | place: USA...
CCCTTACCTGCCCACCGCCGCCAGGCGGGCCGCGGCCTTCCGCCGCGCGCTGATGCCGCTGCTCACACCGGAGCGCTGATTCAAGCTACAGCGGTGCGTCCCAAGCGCTGCGGGCCGGTCGCCCGGACGCGTCGTCGAAGCAATAGTCGATGTCGACGGTGTTGTCGGCGAAGGTGGTGATGCGGCTGGTGGCCGGTCTGCCCTGGGCCCAGCCCCGCCGGGTTCTGACGAACACTTGTTGCCGGAGGGACTGCCCGATGCGAGCGGGAGATGAAGTCCGGATGAGCTCGGTCGAAAGGCCCACGTGAATCAGGTAGTAGCCGTCCTCCTGCAAGAGCGGTGGCTCCCCCGGGCGGCCGTATTCGACGCGGAGGCAGCCGCGCGGGTAGTCCGGCGCGAGGACGAAGCGCTCGGCCGGAACGGGCGCGCAGGCGCCCAGGCACAGCAGCGCGGCGGGTAGAGCCATGGCTGCACCCAGGCCGACCGCCCGGGCGACGTGCACGGAGGGGGTGGCCAGGGAGGAGCTACTTGGCGCCGGCGCCGAAATCGTGGTGGAAGGTCAGGCCCAAACTCACCAGGTCCACGCTCGTCTTGTAGGTGCCCGGGAACGCCTCGGGGCCGGTCGCGGTCACCGCGTCGAAGAAGCCGTGCTGGTAACCCAGGTCCACGCGAAGGGCTTTGAAAATCTGGTAGCCCGCGCCAGCGGACAAGGCCCAACTGTTTCCGTCGGTCAGGGAGGGCGACAGAGTATCGGTGGGCTGCGGGGAAATGCTGCGCAGCCCGCCCAACCTCAAAGTGAGCCCGGGAATGAGGGCGTCGGTCCACTCGCCTCCCACGCGGAACACGTAGGCGTTCACGTAGTGCCTGGGCACCGTCACCGTGAACCCCAGGTCGCCAATGAATTGGTCTTGGTTGTAGTTGATCCAGCGCTCGAGGTTCCAGGTGGCCATCACCTGGAGGTTCTTTTGCACCTTGTAGGCGGCGCCGACGAAAATGTTGTTCGGCACGACCACGTGCTCGCCCACGCCCTGGTCCTGTAGCAACGCCTGGAAGCTGGCGGGGATGCCCGAGAAGTGCGCGTTGCCGCGCAAGTTGAGGTCGCCCTTGTGGAAGTAGGTGAAGGCCAGAGACAGCGGTACCCCCGGTACGTCCACCTGCGCCGCTGCGCTGTAGCTCACCGCGCCGCCGGCCAAGCCCAGTTCCGCATCGCCGGTGCTGCTCACGAAGCCCAGCTTCTGGGTCAAGTCTTCCGTGGCCCGGTAGTACAACAGTCCTCCGCCGAGCTTGATGAAGGACACCGGCTGAAAGGCCAGCGACGCCTCCACCAGGTAGACCTCCTGCGTCACCGTCTGAATACGTTGCGAGCCGGGCCAGTTGGCCGGCCAGTTCAACGAGCCGCCGCCTGGCACGACCAGGCTCACACCAAGGCCGTAGGCCATGTCGTTGGGCAGCTTATGTCCCCAGCTCACGGCGGCCTGGGGGGGCGTATTCCACTTGGGGTCCAAGGAAGCGGTGCCCAGGTTGGGGTCGCTCCAGCGGGTGACGTTGTAGAGCCCCTCCACGCTCACCGAAGCGGACAGGCCTTCCAGGCCCGCCAAGGCGGCCGGATTCTGGTAGGCCGCTTCCGGCCCGTTCTGGGCAGCCTCGGCGGACTGCGAGAGCGCCAGGTCGCGGGCGTTCTCGTTGGGGATGGCGTAGCCCCCGGCCAGGCCGGACAGCGGCGTCAGCCACAGGGCCAGGGCGGGGATCGCGGCAACAGCGGTTCGATGTGACATGAGCATCGGGAGGCCTCGACCTTAAGGAAGGATGACCAGCGAGTTGGGTTGGGAACCGTCGAACAAGAACTTGGCTGCGTCGGTTTGCGCCTGGCCGGTGATGACCCCGTCCGCCCAGTCCGTCAGGAAGGCGTGGTGGACCCAGTGGGTCGTTTCCGAAGCGCAGGGCTGGGCCAGCGCCAGGGCGTCCGCGGCGCTGTTCCCCGTCAGGTACACCTGGAAGTCTCCGGGGCCGCCGAAGGTGGCTGTCCCTGGCAGCGGGCCGGTGCCGAGGTTGGCGTCCAAGATGTAGTTGAAGGGGTTCGGCACCGTCTGGTCGCAGAAGGCCATCTGCGCCAGCACCTTCTTCGGCGCCTGCAACGAGGGCGGGCTGGTCAAGAGGTTCGGCAGCGTGTTGCCCTGAATGTGACCGGCGAAATTCACCGGGTCCGCGGGGTCGAGGACGGTCTTGGCGATGACCAGGAACTGCAAGTACGAGGCAGTACCGGGCACCACGCCGAGGCCGGCGAGGAGCGCGTCCACCGCGCCGGAGAAGGCTGGCGAATTGGTGAACAGGTCCACCACCGTGCCCCCGCCCACGTTCAACACTGCGGAGGTGATGCGGGGGTTGCTCGCCACGTTGCCACTGCCCTGGATGGAGCCCAGCGACTGACCGATGTAGCCCACCGCCGCGGGGTCGATGACGATGGCCTGGCCGAGCAGGTAGTCGAACACCGGGTTGCCGGTGGGGCCCAGCGGGCTCGGCGGAATCGGCGCCAGCACATGGATGAGCTGGGATTGGTCAATCATGTCCTGCCGCAGGGTGTCGCGGGTGCGGAAGAAGTTGGCGCTGATGAGGTAGTTGCCCGACACCACCGGGATGCCGCCCTTGGTCGGGTCGAACCCAGCGCAGTGCCCAGGGATGTTGCAAGCGGGGCTGACCGCGTAGTTCAGGTAGCCGTTGGCGCACACGCCAGGTGGGTGGACATCGCCCTGCGCACCGGCCGGGAGCGGAGAGATGCAGGTGCTGCCGTCCGCGCACACCGGAACGGTTTGGCCCGCCAGGGTGGTGGTGGTCGTGCCTTGGGTGCAATAGGCGCGGTCTCCGTGCTTGGCGGCGTCGATCGCCGCCAGGATGATTCCCTTGGCCGCGAACGCGTTGGCCACGGTGAGCATGTCCGCGCGGCCACCGCCCAGCCCGTGTCGGAACACCACCATGGGCGTGGCGCCGGTGGTGGCGTTCTTAAATGGGGCCGTCGGCACGGTGATGAGCGCATTGATGACTTCAGGCTGCGCTTGCGCAGGGTTGGCGAGGAAAGCGCCGCTCGCCGGGTCGAGCAGGTTGAGCGTGGTGAGCTTGGCTTCCAGCACGTTGGCGATGGCGGCGCTGGGGACGGTGGTGGAGTCCAGGCCGTACTTGGCGAAGGCCTGGGCCGGGGTGAGCACGTTCAACCCGGCGTCGGCGTTGAAGCTCGGCGGGGCGGACAAGTACGGCAGCGCGCCCAGTTGGGCCGCGGTCGTCACGATGGTCTGGGTGCGGAAGGTGTAGGCCATGGCCACGTGGCCTGCTCCAATGCCATTGGCCGCGGCGGTGACCAAGACCGGCGCCAACTGTTGGCGCATGATTTCCAGTGCCCCTGCGGTCAGGTCATCCACGCCTTGCAGTTGCGAGTGGCCCGCGCCGTCCACCAACGGGTTGCTGAAGGTGAGGATGGTGGCCACCGTGCCGGCTTTGAGCGGGTTGCCACTCTTGTCCAGCACGCCGTCGGAGATGACCACTGCGTAATTGGTGGCGTCTTTGAGCGGCCGGGTGCGAAAGACCGAGGTCGGGTCGCCGGAGGTGGCGCCCGAGGGCTGCAGCGCAATGACGTTGGAGAGCGAGGTGGGCCGGCCCGCCGGGTCGCAGGTGGAGGTGAATTCGCACGGCTCGTGGATGAAGGTCCTCGGCGCGACCAGGGCCGGGTTGGCGGGGTCGGTCAAGTCGTAGAGTTGGACCGTGGTGGGCGACACGCTGTTCGCCTGGATGTAGTCCGAGGTCGGGGCGAGGATGGACGCGGTGGTGGAAAAGCCGTCCAGCGCGGCGAAGCCCGCTGCGGCTGGGCTGGAACAGGTGCCGTTGGCGGAAAGGGTGCCCGCGGCGAAGGTGCACGCGGCCAGCGGCGTGAGCTTGCCGGTGGGGCCGGGGTACCGCAACAGGTCGATCGGCAGCGGCGCCAGGCCCCGGCTGGGGTCCAGCGGCACTTGCGTGGACAAGGGCGCAATCCGGAAGGTCGCGGCGACGGCCAATTCCTGATGCGGGAAGACCGCGTCGCACGCGGCGAACGCCCCGGTGGAGTTGAACAACGCGATGACTCCGTTGAGTTGCTGGGCCAAGGGAGTGGCCTTTTCGATGGAGCCAGCCTGGGCTGCGAGCAACCCAATGTTGTTGGGGGCGGTCAAGTCTTGCCCCTGCGCAATCAGGTAGAAGACCTGCGACGGGTACACCGGATTTCCGCCGGTGGTCTTGACTCCGCTGGCTCCGCCGCGGACGAAGATGGCGTACTCGCCCGGGGGCCACGGCGTGCGGCCCTGGTGGTGAACGGTGAGCGTGCCCACGTTGCCGTTGGTGACGTAGTCCGCGGCGGTGAGCGGCTCGATCGGCGCCAGCCCGCTCTGCGACGCGGTGGTGACCGTCACGAAGAAGGTCTGGTTGGTGAAGGTGGTGAGGTCCAGCGCGGGCGCCGTAGCGCTGGCGGGCTGAGTGGTGAAGCTCAAGGTAATCGGCACTTCCTGGTCGTTGGGGAACCCGCCTTGCGCCTGGAAGTGGCCAATCAATTCACCTTCCGCGGGAGCCAGCCCCAACGAGCTCACCGGCTGGGTGAGCAACAAGTCGTTGGGCAGCGGCAGCTGGCTCTGGGTTGGGTCAAACTGGGCAATGGTGATGGTCCCCGGCGCCGGGGACACCGGCACGCTGGGCTGACACCCGGCGGCGCTGAGCAGCGCGGCCGCGACCAGGGGAAAAGACGCTGCGATTCGACGGTGGGGTGCGTTCATGACGAGTCGCCTCATTGCGCGGTGAAGGTCTGGACGGAGACAACGCCCGATTGGGTATCAATCTGCGTCCCGTGGGCGAAGGTGAAGTATTGGTTCTGGACGTAGGGCGTCAACAGGTCGCGGCCGGTGGAAACGAGTTCCCCTTGGGGCACGTCGTGCTCATAGCCCGGCAGCTGCATCTTGGTGAGGGGGTTCGTCGGGTCCATCACCGAAATGTGGCGGACGTTGGAGCCCGCAGAGTAGCTGAAGACCCGCGGGTCATTGGAGAAGTCCGGGCTGCCCACGTCGATGGTCTCGGCGCCGCCGGGGCGCGCAAAGGGACCGGCCGCGTAGGGTGCGCCAACGAGCGGTGCGCCCTGGCTGGTGGTGGTGAGGGTGTGCACGCGGCCCCAGAGCCAGTTGCTGGGGTCTCCGTAGGCTTGGCTCAAGCCGTCGAAGGCGGAGGTCAGGGCAATTTCCAACTGCTGGGTACACGTGAGCGCGGTCACCAGATGGCCAGAGCCGTCGACGTTGTTGCAGAAGGTGGTGTCGGCGGTCGGCGTGGTCGGCGCCAGCATGTAGAACAGCGCCCGAATCGCCGGGCCCTCACTCACCCCCAGCCCGGCAACGGCCAGGTCGTCGGTGAAGATGTTCTGCACCGCGGTGCGCAGGAAGCGGTGAAAGAGCAGGCAAGCGTTGGAATCCCGAACGTGGACCGCGTTGGTGTCCGGAGCGCTGGAGGGGCTGATGCCGGACAATCCGGTCGGGCAGTCGAAGCCGTCCTGGCTCCATTGCTCGAACAGAGCGAGGCCCGCTTGGAAGGACGGGCTCTGGGCGCCAGTGGGAATGGCGGCCAGGTACGGCAAGAGGACTTTGGCGAGCTTTACCTGGTGGTCGGTCTGGATGGAGACCATGTCGTCCACTGAAACCGTGCCGGCGTCGGCGATGACTTGGAGCAACCGCTCGCCGATGCGATTGGCGCGGAAGCCAGTCGGGTCATCCCAGTCGAAGCTCAAATAGGAGCCTCCGGCTGGGTTGCGCGCCGGGTTGTAAATGGGGTTGTTGTCGTCGGTGTCCCCGCTCGGGTCCGAGTTGGCGGTGAGGAAGAAGCCGGCGTCGGGGTTGGTGCCGTGGGGCAGGTCGACGTCCGCGGTCCAGCAATTGGCGGAAGGCGCCATGCTGTTGCAGTTGTCCGCGGCATTGCCCGAACCCCACTCCGCCGAGCCGTCGCCGGGCAAGGGAAGCCAGGGGAGCAGCGGGACGAGGTTGGGAGCAGTGCCGGCCCAGGGGCGCAGGGGGACCAGCGCGTGGGGGTCGAATCCGATGTTGCCTTGGTCATCCGCCAAGACGAAGTTCTGGGCTCCGGTAGCGTAGTTCGACAGGGCGGCGAACGCGGTGGTGGAGGTCGCGGGATTGTCGCCCACGTTGCCGACGGCGGTGGCCAAGTTCAGCCCCAGAAAGCCCTTCAGGTCGTTGGTGATTTCATGCCCCGTCCACCGCACGCTGATCGCGCTCAGCGCCGCCTGATTGGCCGAGATGATGGGGCCGTGGTGGGGAACGATGGCCACCGAGAACGGGATGCTCGCGCCGCCCCGCACCGCGATGGTGTAGGCCGCGCCACCCAAGGTCACCGGGGCGCCGTTGAAGGTGACCGCCGGGTGCCCGGAGCCATCGACGGTGAGCTTCTCCAAATAGATGTCCGTCACGTCGTAGCCCACCACGGTGACGCCCCAGCCGACGTGGGCGCCTCGGCCGACCAGGGCGCCAGGAATGCCGGGAAATGCCCCGCCGGTGACGTCCAGGCCGCTGTTGTCGGATGCGGTCAAGCCGGCCAGGTGGAACAGCGGGGGGTAGGCGAGCGGCAGGTGCGGGTCGTTGGCCACCATGGCGTGGCCGTTGGAGGAGTGCGCTGCGTCGACCACCCAGTTGTTAGACCCCACCGCGAGCCCGTAGGACCCCAGGGTGCGACGCAATTGGCCCATCTGGTCCTGGACCTGCGCCAACATCTGTTGGACGGCCGGGCCATGGGGGACCTTGGCTTTGGCCAGGGCGCTTCTGCCCTGGGCCTTGCCCTGGCGGATGGGTTCGCGCTTCGCCAGCGGGTTCAGGGTGTAGCTGTGGACCGGTTCCTGGCAACGGAGCCAGCTGTGGATTTTGCCTTGGTCCGCCAAAGGGCCGGAGAAGTAGGCCTGGGCGAAGATGCCGTAGTCGCTTTCCTCGGAGAGAGACTCGGACAACTGGAACTGCTGAAGCCGGGCCAGCGCATAGGTGTCCTGCGGCGTCCAGTCCGGGATGTCCACTCCGTCGGTGATGGGGGTGGGCAGCTGCGCGTACTCGCCCGGAATCAGCTTCGGGTTCTGCCGCAGCTCCTTCAGGTAGGCATTGATGCCGCCGCTAAAGGCCTGCAGCACCGCCAGGGACGGCGCATCCATCGCCGCGACGAGCGCGTCTTCAATTCGCCGGCCGTCGCGGGTGACGAACAAGGTGAGGATTTGTTCGTCCTGCGAAATCCCGGCGGGGCCAATCAAGCTGGCCAGCCGACCGCGAGCCACGCGGCGCAAAAAGTCCATCGGGAAGAGGCGGTCTTGCGCCTGCAGGTAGCCTTGCACCGCCATGCAGTCGAGCATTGCGGCGCAGAAGACGTGAGGAATGCCTTGCGCGTCGTACTCCACCTTCACCGGGGCCGACAGCCCGGCAATCACCTGGGCGCCGAGGGGGGGCGGCGCCAACTGCAGCGTCACGGTCTGAGTGACTCCCGACACTGAAGCGGTCAGGGTGGCGGTAGCCGGGGTGGGGGAAATGGGCGAGGGCGCCACGTAGGTGGTCTGGTAACCCGAGGCGGTGGACAAGCTACCTGGCCCGCTCAGGCTCCAGGCGACGGCGTCGTTCGAGTTCTGCACCGTGGCGGTGAAAACCTGGGAACCGGCCACCTGCACCGTACCGCTGGGCGAGACGGTCAGGGTGGGAGCTTTGCTGCTCGCGCTTTTGCATCCAGCGCTTACGACCACGACTGCGAGGAGGCCAGCCCATCCGGGGACGCGCATCGAGTTCTCCTAAGAGATGTTGATGGAACCGGCGCCCTTATAGGCAGGCCGGAGGAGCCCCCACCAGCAAAAGCGGCGCCGTGCCCAAGGTGCTCCGAGGTGCGATAGCCAAGACGATGGGCCACGTGGAATGGTGAACGGTATGAACGAGGCCGAAGAGGTCGACCTGTCGTCTACCCTGCGGGAGCAGGTCGCCGCGGCGGCGCAGCCGATGCGCCTGCGCTACATCGGAATGTCGCTCGCGCTCCAGCTGGTGCTCCTGGCCGTCGTCGGCTCGGGGGGCTACGTGCTGGTGGATCGGGTCCGACAACTCGATCGCAGCGAAGACGGCCACGCCACGCAAGCCGCCGCCCTGGTGCAGCGGGTGGACGCGCTCGCCGCGCAGAACGAGCAGCTCAAGACTGAAATCGTGAACTTGCACAAGACCATTGCCAGCACCACCAGCCAGGACGTGCTGTTCTTGAAAATCATCCTGCTCAAGCAGGACATCGACCTCGACCTGGCGCGGACCATTGCTCACCACGTGCACGAGTACGCGTTGCGCTTCGGCAAGGACCCAAACCTGGTCCTGGCCATCATCGCGGTGGAGTCGCAGTTCGACCCCAAGGCCGTCTCGCCGGTAGGCGCGGTGGGGCTGATGCAGGTGATGCCCCATTGGAAGAAGGTCCTGGGAATCAACGGCGACCTGGCGGACCCGGAGATTTCAATCAAGTACGGGCTGCAGGTGTTGGGCTTTTACGACGAGATGTACAAGGACCCGGAAGTGGTGCTCACCGCCTACAACCGGGGCCCGGGGCCGGTGGATAAGGCCCTGATGCGGGGTACCTCGCCCACCAACAACTACGCGCCCCAGGTGCTGCAGACCTACGCGCGCTTGAAGCGGCTCAACGTCGAGTCCGCGCGCTAACCTGCCCTGGATTTCCTGGTTCTGGGCGCGCCGGCTCGATTAGCGTTTGCGCGATGGAACCTCAGGCGCCCGAGTGCCTCGCATTGTTGTTTCCATCCCAGGGGCCGGGCGAATTCGCCGCCCGCCGTTTCCCCCACGAGCCCTTGGTAGACCATGGGCCCGTGTCCCGGCTTAAAGGGTTGTCGCGCTACGCGCGGATGTCCCCGCTCCAACTCGTAGAAGAATCGCCCAACAAAGACATGCTGGCCTATGTGAGCGCGGGGCGCAGCCGGACGGAGCAACGTGTGGTCACTCGCGCCTCCGCTGTTCGACTCTTCAAGCGGGGCTGCAGCATCGACGTGGGGCGCCTGAATAAGGCAGCGGGGCCCGCCCGCGAGTGGACCCGAGCGATGGAGAGGGAACTCGGCCTCGAACCGGGTGCCGTGTTCTGCAATGGGATCGCCTCCCCGAAGCACAGCGTCGTTCCCATGCATTTCGACGGGCTCGAGACCCTCATTGTGCAAATGACGGGACGCAAGAGGTGGAGCGTGGCCAGGTGCACGCAAGTGTCTTTTCCTTCTGACGGATATTTTCCGGGAGTCAGCGGAGATCGGCGCAGCCCCTTTGCTGAGAGTCCCTCCTACTTCCCGAAGCGCTTCCCGACCCAGATGCCTCGCCACAGTCGGCGGTTCTTGTTCGAAACGGGCTCCGCCAGTTTTCTGCCGCGGGGGTGGTGGCATACGACGTACGCGGTCGAGTCGGGGATTTCGTTGGCTTTCGGCCTGTTAGCGCCGCATTGGACCGATGTGCTTTTGAAGCTCGTCCGAGGACTCATCGTCCAAGAAGCGTGGCGAACGCCACTCGAGGTCGCAACGCCCAAGCAGCGAGCAGACGCGCGGCGACGCCTCCGCGCCGCGATGGGTCACTTGCGCGCCGACCTGACCGCCGTTGATCCACTGTTGGGGATTCCGGAACCCCGTCGGACCGGTTTCCGGGTTCTGCCCGGGTGGCGTATGGAAACAGCCTCAGCACGTCGCGCGGCCCGGTTGGTTGGACCTGACGGTGAGCCCATGGCGCTTGTTCTTCCGAAGGAGGCGAAGGAGGCACTCAAGTGGATGCTCGTCCGCCGTTCGTTCAACGCGGAGGACGTCGAGGCCCGTTGGGCCACCATGGGCCGGGCCCTGCTCGCACAATGCGTCGCACAGCGGATCATTGAAGCGACGTCATGATCTACAGAGGTGATGCTCGTACCTTTCGCGCAAGTTTTTTGAGCGTGGGTCGTGAATTGGACGCGCTCTTTGATCTGCGCGACAACAATCGGCACATGGCAGACATCATCGACCTTTCGTTGATTTCCGACGCCCGCCGCTACTTCCACAAACTTCTCGACGCCCGCGGCATCGCGTACTTCCTCCGCAAGGACGGAAGGCGCCTGTTTCAAATCGAGCAGTCGAAAGTGGAAATGGTAGTGCGCACCGCCGCCCGCGCGCGCCCGGCGCACCTGCCCAAGCCGCCCATTCACGCGGTGGACCATTGCCGCAAGGAAATCCGCCGCGAGCTGATCCGCCGGGTGGTTGAAGCAATGCTGCAGACCGGCTTGTAGCCGGCGTCCCTTCCGCGCAATAACGCGGGGGCCATGCAAGCTCGAAAACTCGGTCGAAGCGGCCTTAAAGTTTCCCCCTTGTGCCTGGGCACGATGACCTTCGGGGACTCGCAAGGGTTCATGAAGGGTGTCACCAGCCCAGACGACGAAGCGCGCGCAGTCCTAGACCGCGCGCTCGCCTTCGGAATCGACTTCATCGACACCGCCAACATGTACAGCGAGGGCCGGTCGGAAACGCTGCTCGGGCAGTGGCTGGGCCCCAAGCGCAAGAGCGTCATTCTCGCCACCAAGGTGCGCTTCCCAATGGGGCCTGGGGTGATGGACCAAGGGTTATCCCGCCGGCACATCATCCAGGCGTGCGAGGATTCTCTGGTTCGGCTCAACACCGACTGGATCGACCTCTACCAAGTCCACATGCAAGACGGTTCGGTCCCGATTGACGAAACGCTCCGGGCCCTCGACGACCTGGTCCGCTGGGGCAAGGTTCGCTACATCGGCTGCTCGAACTACGCCGGCTACCGGCTGGTGGAGTCGGTGGGGGCGGCGGAGAAGCTCCACACCGCGCGGTACGAATCGGTGCAGCTGCAGTGGCACCTGCTCGAGCGCGGCGCCGAGCGCGAAGTCATTCCGGCCTGCCGGGCGTTCGACCTGGGCGTCATGGTGTGGAGCCCCCTGGCGCGTGGCTTGTTGTCAGGGAAGTACCACCAGGGTCAGCCGCCCCCGTCAGGCGCCCGCCTGGAAGCGTGGAAGGACAGCTGGGCCCGCGCGGACGAGCGCACGTGGAAGGTGTTGGACGCGCTGCGGGCGGTGTCTCAAGAAGTCGGCGCCTCGCCGGCGCAGGTGGCCATCGCCTGGCTGCTCTCCAAGGCGGAGGTCACCTCGGTCATCGTCGGCGCACGCACGGTGAAGCAATTAGAGGAGAACCTCGGCGCCGCGACGCTCAAGGTCCCGCCTGCCCAATTGGCCGCACTCGACCGCGCGTCCGAGCCGCAGTGGGGCTACCCGTACGACTTCATCGCAATGCGGGAACGCTGGTAGCCCGGGCTCACCCGCAGCGAACCGCGAAGGTGATGGCCATCGGGAGTGCGAATGTAAGTGAGCGTTCACGGGGCGCCTGCGTCCGCTCTAGAGCCCGGCGCCTGGAACGTAAGTAGCCGCTCGTCACTTCGGCCCGTATGAACCCGGGCCCATGGGAATTCGCGGATGGATATGTGGAGCCCTGCTGCTCGCCTGCTGGGGTTGCGCCGAGCCTGAAAGCTTGCAGCCTCGAGCTGACGCGGGCCGCGAAGATGCGGGAGTGCGCGACGCGGGACCAGCCCTTCACGATGCAGGCGTTCCCCCAGACTCTGGCATCGCCGACGCCGGTGCCGTTGGCGACGCGGGCGCGACCGCCGACGCCGGCCCGGCCGTGGACGCGGGGCCGCCTTGGGGAACGGCCATCGCGGCGCCGCCCGACACCTGGACCTGGGTCGACTTTCCAGATTCGGCTTGCAGCGATGGAAGCC
>Ga0075030_100005146_pt1 | contig 11803 bp, 11 predicted proteins | sample LitLauG_LLR_2012_FD_71393 | JGI IMG/M metagenome (GOLD analysis project Ga0075030, IMG submission 71393) | Freshwater sediment microbial communities from Pennsylvania, USA - Little Laurel Run_MetaG_LLR_2012 | ecosystem: Environmental > Aquatic > Freshwater > Creek > Sediment | place: USA...
CGGCCATGTGCTGCACCACCACGACCGCGGCGGGGAAGTCGGCGGCCTGCCCGCCGACTTCCCCGCCGCGGTCGTGGTGGTGCAGCACATGGCCGAGGGCTTCGTGGAGGGCCTGGCCCGCTGGCTGGACGGGGTGTGCCCGCTGGTGGTGGCGGTCGCCGCGGACGGCGAGCGGCTCGCACCCGGGCACGTGTACCTGGCGCCCGCCGGCGCGAACCTGACGGTGGTCCGCGGCCCCCGGGTGCGCCTGGCGGACCCCGCACCCGGGCAGTTCCACACCCCGAGCGTGGACGCCGCGTTCGCCTCGGTGGCACGCCTCGGCGGGCACCGCCGCGTCGGCGTGCTCCTGACCGGGATGGGCCGCGACGGGGCGGTGGGGCTGCGCGAGATGCGGCTGGCCGGGGCGACCACCCTGGGCCAGGACGAGGCGACGAGCGTGGTGTGGGGGATGCCCGGGGCGGCCCAGGCGCTGGACGCGGTGGGCCGGGAGCTGCCGCTGGGCGCGATCGCCGCGGAGCTGGTCCGGGTGCTGGCGGACGGGCCGCCGATGGTGGCGGGGGCGCAGCGGTGAGTGCGCCGGTGCTGGCCCGGCTGCGGGCGCTGCTGTCCGCGGAGGCGGGGCTGGCCTTCGACGAGAGCCGGGACCCGGCCCTGTCCGCGGTGCTGGCGCGGCGGGTGGCCGCGACCGGGTCCAGTGACGCGACCAGCTACCTGCGCACCGTCGCCGGTCCGGCGGGTGCCGAGGAGCTGCAGCGCCTGCTGGACGAGGCGACCATCCAGGAGACGTTCTTCCACCGCGGGGAGCCGCAGATCGCCGCGCTGCGCACCCGGATCCTGCCGGAGCTGCTGCGCCGCGCCAGCGACGCCGGGCGCGACCTGGTGGTGTGGAGCGCCGGCTGCTCCACCGGGGAGGAGGCCTACACCCTGGCCATGCTGGCCGCGGAGGTGCGGGCCGCGCACCGGCTCAGCGCTCGGGTCAGCGTGCTCGGCACGGACGTGTCCACCGCCGCCCTGGAGGTGGCCCGCGCCGGGGTCTACCGGGGTCGCACCGTGGAGCTGGCCGAGCCCGCGGCGGTGGCGCGCTGGATGGAGCCCACCGCCGACGGCGCGCGACGGGTGCGTCCGGAGGTGGCCGCCAGCGTGCGGTTCGCGCGCCACAACCTCGTCCGCGACCCGCTGCCGCTGCCGGCAGGCACCGTGGACCTCGTGGTGTGTCGACATGTGACCATCTACTTCGCCGCGCCGACCACCCGCTCGGTGGTGGGCTCCTTCGCCGTCGCGCTGGCCCCCGCCAGCTGGCTGATGCTCGGCCCCACCGAGTCGCTGTGGCAGGTCAGCGACGCCTTCACCCTGGAGGCGGTCGGCCGGGCGTTCGCCTACCGCAGCGTGGCTGCCGGTGGGCTGAGCCGAGCCCCCCGGGTGCTGCCCGCGCCCGCCTCCCCCGCCGCGCGCCCGGCGGGTACCGGTGCCCGCCGCGGGCAGGCACCGTCGACACCGGCGGCCGTGCCCGCCCCCGCGGCCACGCTGGCCCGGGCGCAGGCCGCCTTCGACGCCGGGGACTACCCGTCGGCCGCGGCGGGCGCGCGCGCGGCCCTGGCCGGGGACGGCGAGCTCGTCGGCGCGTGGGTGCTTGCCGGGCTCGTGGCCCTGAACGCCGGGGACGCACCCGCGGCGGTGACGGCGCTGTCCAAGGCCCTGTACCTGGCCCCGCAGGACGGCTACGCGCGCTTCCTGTCCGCGGTGGCGCTGTCGCGCTGCGGGCGGCACCGCCAGGCCGCGGCCGCCTTCGGCGCAGCCGCAGCGGCCATCCCCGCGCTGCCCGCCGCCGACCTGGCCAGGATGCTCGACGGCGCGCCGGTCGCCGAGCTGGTCCAGTGGTGCCTGGAGCAGGCCGATGAGTCCACCATGGCGGCGCAGCAGGTGGAGCGGGCGGGGCGGGCGTCGTGAGCGGCTACCTGACCTTCGTGATGGGCGGGCGCGAGCTCGCCGCCTCCCTGGACCAGGTCAGGGAGGTGGTGCGCGCGGCCGGGCTGGAGCCCCTGGCGGGGGTGCGGGCCCCGGTCACCGGCCTGCTCGAGCTGCGGGGGGAGCCGCTGCCCGTGGTCGACCTGCGCAACGACGACGCCGACCCGCTGCGCGGCGACGTCGTGGTCGTGACCGGCGGCGCAGACGGCCCACTCGGCCTGGCGGTGGACGCCGTCGTCGCCGTCGTCGGCCCCGACGCCCTCAGCGGCCCGGATGACCGCCCCCTCGGCGGCCTGCCCGGCTACGTCCGCGGGGTGCTGCACGACGCGGAGCGGCCGGTGCTGCTGGTCGACCTCCTGGCGCTGGCCGGCCTGGGGGACCCGGCTCGGCTCCAGCTGCCGTAGTCGCCGCGGCGGCGAGCCGCCCGGCGGCCCGCTAGACGTAGCGCTCGAGGATCGACGACTCGGCCAGACGCGACAGCCCCTCGCGCACGGTGCGCGCGCGGGACTCCCCGACGCCGTCGACCGCCTGCAGGTCGTCGATGGAGGCGGCCAGCAGCTTCTGCAGGCTGGCGAAGTGCTCCACCAGGCGCTCCACCACCGCCGGTGGCAGCCGGGGGACGCGGGCGAGCAGCCGGTACCCGCGCGGGGACAGCGACTGGTCGATGGAGTCCGGGCCCCCGGGGTAGCCCAGGGCCGCGGCGACCGACGCGATCTCGATTAGGTCGGCGGCGGACAGGGCGTCCAGGTCGCCCAGCACGTCGGCCACGGTGCGGGCCTTGCGGCCGTGTCCGGCGGGCACGTAGTCCCGCGCGATCAGGTCGCGGTCCGCCTCCACCCCGGCGACCAGCTCCTCCAGCTGCAGGGCCAGCAATCGGCCGTCGGTCCCCAGCTCGACGACGTAGCCGCTGATCTCCCCGGCGATCCGGCGCACCATCTCCAGCCGCTGGGCGACCGCGGCCACGTCACGCACGGTGACCAGGTCCTCGATCTCCAGCGCGGACAGCGTGCCGGCCACCTCGTCCAGGCGGGTCTTGTAGCGCTCCAGGGTGGCCAGCGCCTGGTTGGCCTTGGACAAGATGGTGGCGGAGTCCTCCAGGACGTAGCGGCGCCCGTCCACGTACAGGGCGACGATGTGCATCGACTGGCTGACCGAGATGACCGGGAAGCCGGTCTGGCGGGCGACCCGCTCCGCGGTGCGGTGGCGCGTGCCTGACTCCTCGGTGGGGATGGAGGAGTCGGGCACCAGGTGCACGTTCGCGCGCAGGATCCGGGCGGCCTCCCCGTCCACCACGATCGCGCCGTCCATCTTCGCGAGCTCCCGCAGGCCGGTCGCGGAGAAGCCCACGTCGAGGACGAACCCGCCGGTGCACAGGCTGTCCACGACCTTGTCGTGGCCCAGCACGATCAGGGCGCCGGTGCGCCCGCGAAGGATCCGCTCCAAGGCGTCGCGCAGCGCGGTGCCCGGCGCCACGGCGGCCAGGGTCGTGCGCAGCTTGTCCTCGGCGCGCTCGCCGCCCCGCTCGACCACGCGGTCCCGTTCGGCTGCCACGCGCCCTCCGCTCGCGCGACCCGCGGTCACGCACCGTGGCGAGTCTAGCGGCCGGGAATGATCACTCGCCGCCCAGCGCGGCCGCCCGGGCGGCCGCCACGTCGGCCACCTCGACCACCCGCAACCCGGCCCGGCCCACCGCGGTGCCGGGCGGTACCAGCGCCGTGGCGAACCCGAGCCTGGCCGCCTCCGCGAGGCGCACGTCGGACCCGCTGACCCGGCGCAGCTCCCCGGACAGGCCGACCTCGCCCAGCGCTACCGTCCCCGCCCGGACCGGCCGGTCGCTGGCCGCCGACGCCACCGCGAGCACCAGGGCGAGGTCGGCGGCCGGCTCGGCGAGCCGGACACCCCCCACGGTCGCGGCGAAGACGTCCATGGCGCCCAGCCGCACCCCGGCCCGGCGCTCGGTCACCGCGAGCACCATCGCCACCCGGGCGGCATCCAGCCCGGAGGTGGCCCGGCGCGGGCTGGGCAGCGAGCTGGCCGCGACCAGCGCCTGCACCTCCGCGACGAGGGCTCGCCGGCCGTCCATGGACACCGTCACGCAGGTGCCGGGCACGGGCGCGGTGCGCTCGGACAGGAAGAGCCCCGACGGGTCGGCGAGCTCGGCCAGGCCCCCGTCGACGAAGTCGAAGCAACCCACCTCGTCGCAGGGCCCGAAGCGGTTCTTCGTCGCCCGCACCATCCGCAGCCGGGACGTGCGCTCGCCCTCGAACTGGCACACCACGTCGACCAGGTGCTCCAGGGAGCGCGGGCCGGCCACCGAGCCGTCCTTGGTGACATGGCCCACGAGCAGCACCACCGTGCCGGTCTCCTTGGCCACCCGGGTCAGCGCCGCGGCCACCTCGCGGACCTGGGTGACCCCGCCCGCCACCCCGTCGGTGCCGGCGGCGGCGACCGTCTGCACCGAGTCCAGCACGACCAGCGCCGGAGCCAGCGCCGCCACCTGGCCGAGCACCGCGTCCAGGTCGGTCTCGGCGGCGAGGTACAGCCGCGGTGACAGCGCCCCGATCCGCGCGGCGCGCATGCGCACCTGCGCGGCGGACTCCTCCCCGGTCACGTACAGCGCGCACCGCCCCGCGTCCGCGGCCCGCGCGGCGACCTGCAGCAGCAGGGTGGACTTGCCGACGCCCGGCTCGCCGGCCAGCAGCACCACCGCGCCGGGGACCAGGCCGCCACCCAGCACCCGGTCCAGCTCGCCCACCCCGGTCGGCACCGGCGCGGAGACCTCCGCGCTGACCGCGTCGATCGGCAGGGCCGGGCTGAGCGGGGCGCCGGGCAGCGCCCGCACGCGCCCCACGGGCGCGACTGTCTCCGCGAGGGTGCCCCACGCCTCGCACTGGCTGCACCGGCCCACCCACTTGGTGGTCCGCCACCCGCACTCGGCGCAGCTGTAGCCGCTGGACCGTGCTGCCCCTGCCACGGGCCGCAGCGTAGGCGAGGCGGCCGACGGTTCAGCGGTGCCGGCGCGCCGGGTCCGCCGGGTGAGGCGCGAGCGGTCGCCGCTCGGCCAGGCGCTGCTCGCACAGCGCCACCAGGGCGGCATAGCCGGCCTGCCCCATCAACGCGGTCAGCTCGGCGGCGTTGGAGCGGAAGACCGGCTCGCGGCCGACGTGGGCCTCGGTCGCGCCGGAGCAGTACCAGGACAGGTCGTGCCCGCCCGCGCCCCAGCCTCGCCGGTCGTACTCCCCGATGCTGACCACCAGGACCTGCGAGCCGTCCGTGCGGGTGCGCTCGTCGTACTCCCGGCGGAGGGGCAGCTGCCAGCACACGTCGGGCTTGGTGTCGACGAGGGTGCGCCCGGTGCGCAGCGCCAGGGCGTGCAGCGCGCAGCCGGGCCCGGCGGCGAAACCGGGACGGTTCAAGAAGACGCACGCACCGTCGACCACCCGGGTCTTGCGGGCGCCGTCCTCGTCGCGCTCGGTGACCTTCTTGGTGCCGTGGAACTGCCACTCGGCCGGGGTGAGCTCACGGGCCACCGCCTTGACCCGTGCCTCGTCGTCGGCGTCGGCGAAGTGCGCGCCGAGCGTGCAGCAGCCGTCGTCCCCGCGCCCGGGCAGGATCCCCGGGCAGCCGGCGCCGAAGATGCAGGTCCACGAGGAGGTCAGCCAGGTCAGGTCCACCCGGAACAGCTGGGCGTCGTCGGCGGGGTCGACGAACTCGACCCACGCGCGGGGGAAGTCCAGGTCCACCTCGGGCATCGCCGCATCGTAGGGGTGGGCCGAAGACCGCCTGCGCCCGGTGCCGCGCAGGGGCCCGGTAGCGTGCGCGCATGCGGCTGGGGGTCCTGGATGTCGGCTCCAACACCGTGCACCTGCTGATCGTCGACGCGCACCCCGGTGCGCCGCCCACGCCGGCCGTCTCCCACAAGACCGAGCTGCGGCTGTCGGAGCTGCTGGACGACGACGGCAGCATCGGCGCGCAGGGGCGCGCGCAGCTGGTCTCCTTCGTCACCGAGAGCGTGGCGATGGCCGAGGACGCCGGGGCGGAGCAGGTCGTCGCGTTCGCGACGTCCGCGGTGCGCGACGCGACCAACTCCGAGGCCGTGCTCGCCGAGGTGCGGGAGCGCTGCGGGGTCGAGCTGGCGGTGCTGTCCGGGGACGACGAGGCGCGGCTGACCTTCCTCGCTGTGCGCCGCTGGTACGGCTGGTCCGCCGGGCACCTGCTGGTGCTGGACATCGGGGGTGGCTCCCTGGAGGTTGCCGCCGGGCGGGACGAGGAGCCGCTGGTGGCCTACTCCCTGCCGCTGGGCGCGGGCAGGCTGACCCGCGACCTGTCCGGTGACCCGCCAGGGCGGGACGAGGTCAAGGCGCTGCGCAAGGCGGTGCGGGCCCGCTTCGCCCGCGACCTGGGCCTGATCACCCGGGTGGGGCTGCCCGACCGGGCGGTCGGCACGTCGAAGACCTTCCGGTCCCTGGCCCGGATCACCGGCTCCGCGCCCTCCGAGCAGGGCCCGTACGTGCGCCGGGTGCTGCGCCACGACGACCTGGCCGCCTGGCTGCCCAAGCTCGCGGCGATGAGCAGCGCCCAGCGGGCGGAGCTGCCCGGGGTGTCCGCCAGCAGGGCGGGCCAGCTGCTGGCTGGCGCGCTGGTCGCCGACGCCGCGATGGACCTGCTGGGGCTGTCCGAGCTGGACATCTGCCCGTGGGCGCTGCGGGAGGGCGTCATCCTGCGCCGGATCGACTCCCTGCCCTCCCCGGCGCCCTGACCGGCCCGGCCCCCCAGGGACAGGGGCCCCTTGGCCCCCGCCGCCGCCGGTCGCGGCGCTTAGGCTGGCGGGGTGAGCCGGCTGCCGCGCGTGCCCGACGCCGCGGTGGCGCTGTCCACCACCGCCACCTACCCGGAGCCGACCGAGGTCGCCTTCGAGATCGCGGCCAAGCTCGGCTACGACGGCGTCGAGCTGATGGTGTTCACCGACGCCACCAGCCAGGACGTCGACGCCGTCGCCCGCCTCGTGGACACCCACGGCATCCCCGTTCTGGCCGTGCACGCGCCCTGCCTGCTGCTCACCCAGCGGGTGTGGGGGACCGACCCGTGGGCCAAGCTGCGCCGGGCCACCGAGGCGGCGGAGATGTTCGGTGCCGCCACCGTGGTCGTGCACCCGCCGTTTCGCTGGCAGCGGGACTACGTGCGCGGGTTCGCGGCGGGGCTGGAGCGTCTGCGCGACGAGACCGACGTGGTCGTCGCGGTGGAGAACATGTACCCGTGGCGGGCGGCCGGCCGGGAGGTGGGCGTGTACGCGCCGGGCTGGGACCCCTCGCTGGAGGAGTACCCGGCGCTCACCTTGGACCTGTCCCACACCGCCGTCGCCGGCGTCGACGCGCTGGAGATCGCCCAGCGGCTCGGCCCCCGCCTGGCGCACCTGCACCTGGCCGACGGCAGCGGCTCCGGGCGCGACGAGCACCTGGTGCCCGGGCGGGGCACCCAGCCGGCGGCGGCGGTGCTGGAGCTCCTGGCCGCCACCGGCTACACCGGCGTGGTGGTCGCCGAGGTGTCGACCCGGCGCGCGTCCGGGCGGGAGGAGCGCGAGGCGGACCTGGCCGAGGCGCTGGCGTTCGCCAGGCTCAACCTCGCCGTGGCCGCCGGGGAGTAGCCCAGGGGGCCAGTGGCCCTGTCCGCGCCGCCGCGCGCGCCGTAGCCTGACGCGGTGATCAGGGACCTGCTTCGCACCGCCGCCGAGCACGAGCGGATCCACGCGGTGGCCACCGACCCGCGCCTGGCCGGTCCCGTGGTCGACCGCTACGTGGCCGGCACGGGTGTCGAGGACGCCGTCGACGCCGCCGCCGCGCTGGTCCGCGGCGGGCTGCTGGTCAGCGTGGACCGCCTCGGGGAGGACGTGGCCGACATCGCCGGCGCCCGCGACACCGCGGAGGGCTACCTGCGGCTGGTCGCCGCGCTGCGCGACGCGGGGCTGGCCGGCTCGGCGGACCTGTCGCTGAAGCTGTCCTCGGTGGGTCAGGCGCTGCCCGGGGACGGGCAGCGCATCGCCGTGGACCTCGCCCGCCGCATCGCGCAGGCTGCCACCGACGCGGGGATGACCCTCACCCTGGACGCGGAGGACCACACGACCACCGACGCGACCCTGGCCACGCTGCTCGCGCTGCGCGAGGACTTCCCGGCCACCGGGGCGGTCCTGCAGGCGATGCTGACCCGCACCCCGGGGGACTGCGCGGACCTCGTGGGCGTGGGCTCCCGGGTGCGGCTGTGCAAGGGGGCCTACGACGAGCCCGCCGCGGTCGCGGTCCGCGACCGCCAGGACGTGCGGCTGGCCTACGTGCGCTGCCTGGCGGTGCTGATGGCTGGGGCGGGCTACCCGATGGTGGCCACCCACGACCCGGTGCTGGTGGACATCGCCACCGCCCTGGCGGTGCGCCACTCCCGCGAGCGGGGGTCGTATGAGTTCCAGATGCTGTACGGGGTGCGGCCGCCCGAACAGCGCCGGCTGGCCGCCCAGGGGGAACGGGTGCGCGTGTACCTGCCGTACGGCTCGCAGTGGTACCGCTACATGGTCCGCCGGCTGGTGGAGCGCCCCGCCAACGTGGCGCTGTTCCTGCGCTCGGTGGTGGGGGCCCGGTGAGCGGGCAGCGGGTGGCCCTGCTCGGCGCGGGGGTGATGGGCGAGGCCTTGCTGTCCGGCCTGCTGCGCTCCGGGCACGCCAGCGCGGCGGACGTGCGGGTCGCCGAGCGCCGGCCGGCACGGGCCGCGGAGCTCGAGCAGCGCTACGGCGTCACCGTCACCGACCCCCTCGAGGCGGTGGCCGGCGCGGAGACGGTGCTGCTGGTCGTCAAGCCGCAGGACATGGGCGCGCTGCTGGCTGAGGTGGGTCCGGCGGTGCCGTCCGCCGCGCTGGTCGTCTCGGTGGCGGCGGGGATCACCACCAGCTTCGTGCAGGACCGGCTGCCCGCCGGCGTCGCCGTGGTGCGGGCCATGCCCAACACCCCCGCACTGGTGGACGCGGGTATGACGGCGCTGTCGGCGGGCACCCACTGCGACGCCGACCACCTGGAGCGGGCATCGGCGCTCATGGGCAGCGTCGGCGCGGTGGTGGTGGTGCCGGAGTACCAGCAGGACGCGGTGACGGCCATCTCCGGCAGCGGGCCGGCCTACCTCTTCTACGTCGTCGAGGCGATGATCGAGGCCGGCGTGCTGCTCGGCCTGCCCCGGGTCACCGCCACCCAGCTGGTGGTGCAGACCCTGGTCGGCGCGGGGCGCATGCTCGCCGAGACCGGTGAGCACCCGACGGTGCTGCGCGAGAACGTCACCTCCCCCGCCGGCACGACCGCCGCCGCGGTGCGCGCCCTGGAGGACCACAAGGTGCGCGCCGCCTTCCTGACGGCGATGGAGGCGGCCCGTGACCGCTCCGCCGAGCTGGCCGCCGGCGGGTGAGACGGGGCGCTCCTTCTTAGGATGGGGGGGTGCGACGACGGGGAACGGCGGGCGCGCTCGCCGTCGCCGTGGCGCTCGGGGTGGGTGCCTGCAGCGCCAGCGGGCCCAGCGGGGTGGTCGTCGCCACGGTGGGCCCAGGCGTCGTGCTGGCCACCGTGCAGGCGCCGGCCACCGTCGCGGCCCGCGCCAGCGCGCCCGTCCTCGCGCCGGTGACCGGCACCGTCGCCGCGGTGGTGGTGGTACCCGGACAGCGGGTGCGCGCCGGCCAGCTGCTGGCCCAGCTCGACAGCCCCGGCGTGGACGCCGCGCTGGCGCAGGCACGCGCACAGCTGGGGGCGGTGGCGACCACGACCGTCCCCGCGCCTGCGGCCCCCACCGGTGGGGACGCGGGCTCCGCCGCGCTCGCCCGCGCCGACGCCACCGCGGCGGCCGCGTTCGCCACGGCGCGCGCCGGGGCCCGCGCCGTCGGCGTGCCCGCGCTGCGCGCCCAGGCGCTGGCGGCGGTCGCCACGGCGCAGGCGCAGTACGACGCGGCCGCGGCGCAGGCAGCCGTTGCGGCCGCCCAGGCGCAGGCAGCCGCCGCTCAGGCGGCCAGCGGGCTGGCGAGTGTGTCCGCGGCAGCGGACTCCCTGCTCGCGGCGCAGAAGGCGCAGGCAGCCGCCGCCCTGGCCGCCGCGCAGACCGCCCAGGCCGCGCTGAGCCTGCGGGCGCCCATCGCGGGCGTGGTCGAGCCGGGCGGGACCGCGACCGCCACCGCCGGGCTGGCGGCCCTCGCAGCCGGGGGCGCCAGCGCGGGGGGCGCCTCGCCGTCCGTTGTCCCCGGCACCCCCGTGGCCGCGGGGGCCGTGGTGTTCACGGTCACCGACCCGACCCGGCCCACGCTGGTCGCCACCGTGGACGAGACCGGCATCTCCACGGTCGCCGCCGGGCAGGGCGGCCAGCTCAGCCTGGACGCCGCGCCCGACGCGAGCTACCCGGTCACCGTGCTGCGGGTGGGCCTGACGCCGTCCACCGGCGCGGGCGGGTCCGTGACCTACCCCGTCATGCTCAGCGTCGGCGCGGGCAGCGGCCCGGGCGCGGTGGCCCTGCGGGCCGGGATGACCGGGCTGGTGACCCTGGACGTGGCCCGGGCCCGGGCCGCGGTCGTGGTGCCGGCCGCGGCGGTGCAGCCCGACGGGTCCACCCCGTACGTGTGGCGGGTGGTGGGCGGCGTGGCGACCCGCGCGCCGGTGGTGCTCGGTGTGCAGGGGGACAGCACGGTGGCGGTCCGCGACGGGCTGTCCGTCGGCGACCGGGTGGTCACCGCCGGCGCCGACGCCGTGCATGACGGCCAGCGGGTCGGGTGAGCGCACCCGATCCGCCGGCGGGGCGCGTGCCGGTGGTGGAGGCGGTGGACCTGACCCGGTCCTACCGCCTGGAGGGGGAGACCGTCGAGGCCCTGCGCGGGGTCAGCCTGCGCATCCACGCCGGGGAGATGGCGGCGATCGTCGGGCCGTCCGGGTCGGGCAAGTCCACGCTGATGCACCTGCTGGGCTGCCTGGACCGCCCGACCACCGGTCGCCTCGCCGTCGACGGGCGCGAGGTCGCGGGCCTCGGCGGCGCCGAGCTCGCGGCCCTGCGCAACGACGCGATCGGGTTCGTGTTCCAGTCCTTCCAGCTGCTCGCCCGCACGTCGGCGCTGGACAACGTGGCGCTGCCCCTGGTCTACCGGGGGGTGGGGCGCACCGCCCGGCGCGACGCGGCCGCCGCGGCGCTGGAGTCCGTGGGGCTCGCGCACCGACTGGGCCACCGCCCCGCGCAGCTCAGCGGCGGGGAGCAGCAGCGGGTCGCGGTCGCCCGGGCGCTGGTCGGCCGCCCGCGGCTGCTGCTGGCCGACGAGCCCACCGGCAACCTCGACAGCCGCACCGGTGCGGAGGTGATGGCACTGCTGGCCGGGCTGCGGGACCACCACGACGTGGCCGTGGTGGTGGTCACCCACGACCGCGACGTGGCGGCCGCGGCGCCGCGCCGGGTCACCATCCGCGACGGGCTGATCGCCAGCGACGTCGACGACACCGCCGGGCAGTCGTGAGGCTGCGCGAGGCGGCGTCGGCGGCGGCCACCGCGCTGCGCGCGAACGCGCTGCGCAGCGGCCTGACGATGGTCGGCGTCGTCGTCGGGGTGCTTGCCGTCGTCGTGCTCGTCGCGATCGGCTCCGGCGCGCGCCAGGAGGTCCAGGCGCAGGTGGAGGGGCTCGGCTCCAACCTGATCCTGGTGGTGCCCGGGCAGGTCAGCTTCGGCTCCGCCCCCACTGTCAGCCCGATGCAGCTGTCCGACGTCACCGCAGCGGAGCGTGTCGTGGGGGACCCGCGCTCGGTCGCCGCCACCGTCTCCTCCGGCGAGGTGGCCCGTGCCGGCACGG
>Ga0075030_100005147_pt1 | contig 11800 bp, 8 predicted proteins | sample LitLauG_LLR_2012_FD_71393 | JGI IMG/M metagenome (GOLD analysis project Ga0075030, IMG submission 71393) | Freshwater sediment microbial communities from Pennsylvania, USA - Little Laurel Run_MetaG_LLR_2012 | ecosystem: Environmental > Aquatic > Freshwater > Creek > Sediment | place: USA...
ATTTTTCGTTGCCACCCACTGGCTCGATTCCCGTTTTTCCATTTCGCGCATGCGATCCGCCGAGCTCTTGGCGACTGCGGTCTGGATACGAGCCGGATCGGTATCGATTCCAAGAAAGGCGGCGACACGGGTGAGTTCGCGGGCTGGGTCTTCCATCATGTCTTCGTAGCGCATGAGCAGGAAGTCTTTCGTCTTGCCGCGGGTGTACAGCCAACTGGCAACGTTTTCTCCCCACGTGCCCCAGCCCGCCGAGTTCAAGCGGCCCCGGATGCAATCGTCCACATAACGTTCCAAGGGATACCCATCTTCAAAATGGCGGTATTTCCTCTGGAAGTCGTAGTAAGACAGCACGACATCGCGAGGATCACGAACGATGTAAATGACCTTCCGGCAGCGGTGATCGAAATATTCATGAATCTTGATCAGCCGGGGACGAGGTGTGCGCCGCATCGCGCGATTCGATTGCGAGGACGTGTCCGGAATCAAACGCTCAATGTTGAGGAACGATACGTCCTTGTCCGGGTAGACGAGATTCGCAATGAGAAAGCGCGTCCACGTATTCCCTGAACGCGGATATGAAACCAGGAACGTGTCATCCGGATAGACGGCAAAATCGCGTCCGGCAATGTCTTTACCCAGGAGCCTCTTGGCAACGTATTTGAGACCGTAGATCATCGCGCGGCGGGCTCCAGCAGGGCGTCTACAATCCTTGAATCGGCTGGCACTTGCCCGGAGATCAAGTCATATCCCAGGTGTTGCATCAAACGTCCCCAAGCTGACTCGATCTGAGCGATGCACGCAGGAGGAATCGCTGACTTCCCTTCCCCTGCTTTGGCACTACGTACAAAAAATTTGTCTTTACGCGTGTCCTTCGTGGATTCCCACTTGCCAGCTTCTTTTTGCTCCATCTTTCGCATGTTGTCCGCGGAACTTTGCTCCACAGCACGGCGAATTCGATTGGGCTCTGGATCGATATTCAGGAACTCCGCAATCTTCACCAGCTCAACATCGGTTTGCCGAATCATGTCCTCATATCGAAGCAGCAGGAAGTTCGGATTCGTCTGCCGGGCAGCCAGCCAACTCCCCACGTTCTCGCCCCAGGAACCATAGGGGCAGGTTTCGCCGGCAACAAAGCGCGGCACAAACTCCTCCATCGGGTGGCCTTCCTGCAAAACGCGCCGTTTGATCTGATAGTGATATTGCGAAACCGCTACGTCTTTCGGGTCGCGCACGATATAAATCACGCGGCCGTACGACGGATCGAAAGGAAAGTGGCTCTTGATCACACGCGGACGTGGCATCTCCTTGAAGAATTTCCGCGACATGGAATCTACCGAAGGAATGACTTGATCCGCCTTGAGAAACGTGAGAGGTTCGTCCGAGTGGATCAGGCTGGCGACGAGGAAGCGTGTCCATGTATTGCCGGATTTTGGATACGACACAATAAACGTATCGTCGGGAAACGTGGTTAGGTTCCGCCCCGCAGCATCCTGACCACGCAGGTGTTTCACGGCAGCGCCAAGTTTAGCAATCATGAAGCCAATACTCCTTGCACAAGTAATTCCTTGCAATTCTTATGAACTTATCGAACAAGCTGTTCCACGATCGCGGTCAGACTCCCGGAGTTCGTGGTTGCAATTGGCCCGAGGCCGCGTTGGCAACCCATTCACTCATTTCCCCACCTTGGCCCAGGAAGGAGCTTCGTTCGCAATTTCCGTAAAGGTCTCATGCCCAACCTTGGCGCCTCGGGAACTTCGAGTTTCGTTCTGTTTCTTGTACAAATCGGCCAGTCGCGCGCTCTCCCGCTGTTCCAGATACTGGAGGTATGCTTTGTAAGACTTTCCAAAAAAACGCGGGAAATACTTGAGACCGACGGTTGCTACGGAAAGTTTGCGGTTCCTAAGAATGCTATTCGCTTGGCGCACCGCGGCCAGCGCCTGCGGAAACTGATCTTTCAGTAAAGAATCCTTCGCAATTCCAATCTGGAGCCGAGTCTCCATCTCAGCGATCTTGCTGCGCAACAACTGGGTCTGTGCCGGAGTCAACAGGAGTGCGGTCAGTAACTTCTCGTAAACGCTGATTTGCGCCTGGTTCATTGCAGTGTTGTCACAAGACAATCCATTCGCCACGCGATGACAGACTTGTACCACCGGACTGTAGGCCATGGGTCCGCCGCGATGTGCGATCCGAAGCCAAAGATCGAAGTCCTCCGAACGGTGGCGGCCACTTTCAAATCCGCCGGCATCCAATGCTGCCTGGCGCGAGACAACCGTGGTAGAAGTGCCGATAGAGCATGTCTCCGCCACTAAACTCTCAAACGTGACAGGCGGCGCCTGCGGGTTCTTCTCGAAGGCAGTCGCGAAAGGAACATCATCGCGAAGCAACAGGCTATCGGAATACATCAATACGAGGCCCGGATCCTTTTGCAGCAGCTTCATCTGGTTGGCCAGATGATTTGGTAGCCAGAGATCGTCGCTGTCGAGGAACGCCACATAGCTTCCGTGAGCTTCCTCTACGCCGCGGTTACGGGCCGAGCTGGGTCCGCCGTTCGGCTGCTGGATATACCGTAAGAAAGCAAGATAAGGGGCTAACACCCGTTCCAATGCATCCGTATCCGGCGAACCATCATTGACCACAATGATTTCGTAGTTCGTAAAGCTCTGAGCCAAAACGGACTTAAGCGTCGCGACGATGTAGTCTGCGCACTTATAAGCAGGAATCACAACGCTCACCAAGACTGGCTTGGCTGCGCTGGTCGCTCCGTTCTGACTCGGTTCCGTCATCTTCCTCGAGTTAGTTCTCTTTCTAGTGATTCTAGTGATTCGCCTTATGTGCACAGCCCCGCGTCGAAGTGGCGGGACCGCCATCCGTGAGAAAAACAACCATCCCAACCTACATTTTCGCTCATATCCACCCTTGTAGCAATGAATTGCCGGTTAAACGTAAAGTTACTAGGGCTACCCCCAGCATGAACAAAAGACTGGACTTGCTCCCAAAAGGAGCATTTGGTGGTCCACCCAGGTATTGGCTTTGCTATGTGCAACTCGCAGAGGAGATTCGAAAATTCGGGGGCCGCAGCCTAGAGCCGCTAGGGTTGTGTGCAAACTTTTGCGGTTTGACGCCGTTTTCAAGCCCCAGAAGTTAGCGTCGCTAGACCATTTTCCTGTAACTTTTGGCACCTTTGGCCTGTCTTATGGAAGCGGCCCGTCGCTGTTTTCCATCCAAACGTTGGGCGGCATCGTATATAGAGATAGGAAGCCTCCCGGAGTGCATCGATGTTAATCAAGAGCAAGGATTGTTCGTTCATACCCTCTTCGGAAATCACACCGAAGAGCGTCTTCATAAACCGCCGCGAATTTCTTAAGAATGCCGGATTCACCGGGGTGGCGGCCTTAGGTACGGGACTGCTTGGAAACATGGCCTTCCCAAGCGAGGCGCAGGCGGCCAATCCCTCCGGGAAGATTAACGGTGTGCAAAAGAGTCCGCTGAGCACGACGGAAAAGCAGAATTCGCTGAAGGACATCTCGAACTACAACAACTATTACGAGTTCTCGACGGATAAGTACGAACCTGCAGACCTCGCCAAGAATTTCAAGACTCGCCCCTGGACCGTCAGTGTCGAGGGTTTGGTCAAGAAACCAAAGACCTACGATGTCGATGCCATTTTGAAGATGGCCGCGCCGGAAGAGCGCGTGTATCGCCACCGTTGCGTGGAAGGCTGGTCGATGGTGATGCCGTGGATTGGCTTCCCTATCAGCGTACTCATCAATCAGGTCGACGTGCTGCCAAAAGCAAAGTTCGTGAAGTTCACCACACTGCTCGATTCCCAGCAGATGCCAGGCACACGGCGAGCTGTCCTCGATTGGCCTTACACGGAAGGATTACGCATGGACGAAGCGATGCACCCGCTGGCGATCTTCACATTCGGGCTCTACGGCGAAGTGTTGCCGAATCAGAACGGGGCTCCTTTGCGTATTACGGTGCCGTGGAAGTACGGGTTCAAGAGTGGGAAAGCCATCACAAAGATTACGTTCACCGACTCGCAGCCTTCTACGGCGTGGAATAGCTCTGCTCCGAACGAATATGGTTTTTATTCCAACGTAAACCCAAATGTGGACCACCCGCGCTGGAGTCAGAAGACGGAGCGCCGTCTCGGCGAATTTCTCAAGCGCCCCACTTTAATGTTTAACGGTTACGGCGACCAGGTTGCCAGCCTGTACGACGGTATGGACTTGAAGAAGAATTTCTAGCCGACGTTCCCGGGACAACCAGCCAGACAATCATGAAGATCCGTTGGGGCAAAATCGTCGTGTTTTTAGTGTGCCTGATTCCCGTGGCGCTCCTGGGATTCTCCGCTTATCAGGGGAGTCTCGGCGCGAATCCGCTGGAAGTCATCACCCACACAACGGGCGATTGGACGATCCGCTTCCTGCTGATCACTCTGGCCGTCACTCCGCTGCGGCAACTCGCTAAACAATATTGGTTGATTCAGTTCCGTCGTATGCTGGGTCTCTTCGCGTTCTTCTACGGCACTTTGCATCTCACAACGTATCTCTGGTTTGACAAGTTTTTCGTTTGGCATGACATCTGGGCGGACGTAGCCAAACGCAAATTCATTACTGTGGGGTTTCTGGCCTTCGTGCTGATGATCCCTTTGGCGGTCACATCTACGAAAGGCATGATCCGTCGCCTTGGCAAGGGCTGGACGCAGTTGCACCGCTTGATCTATGTGAGCGCGATTGCCGGAGTAATTCACTATCTCTGGCTGGTGAAGGCGGATAAGAGCAAGCCGCTCTTTTACGGCGGCATTCTCATCGTGTTGTTGGGATATCGCGCCGTGAAATGGGCGGCGCAGAAATCTCAGCCTAAAGCGGCCAATCCAGCGCAAGCGCGCGCGTAGAACTTGCGCGTGATCCAACTCATCGCTCCACGACACGCTGGTTTATAATCCGCTATTCATGAACCTCACTCCTGGCACCAAACTTGGCCCGTACGAAGTCGTCGGCCTATTGGGCGCGGGCGGTATGGGTGAGGTATATCGTGCCCGTGATTCCCGACTAAAACGCGACGTAGCGATCAAAGTTTTGCCGCAAGCGCTCTCACTGGACGGCGACCGATTGCGCCGTTTCGAGCAGGAAGCTCTCGCCACAGCCGCTCTCAATCACCCCAATATTCTTTCGGTCTTCGACATTGGCAGCAACGAGAAGGCTCCTTACGTCGTCTCCGAACTGCTGGAGGGCGAAACTCTGCGCGAGCGGCTGCGTAGTGGCTCCCTTCCGGTCCGCAAAGCGCTGGACTACGCTTCGCAAGTCGCGCATGGGCTCGCGGCTGCGCACGAAAAAGGCATCATCCATCGCGATCTGAAGCCCGACAATCTTTTTCTTACCAAAGACGGTCGGGTGAAAATCCTCGACTTCGGCCTAGCCAAGCTCACACAGCCTGAACCGAGCAGCCACAGTTCTCTCCAGACTGCCACTCACGCCACCGATGTTGGCGTGGTCATGGGGACGGCGGGATACATGTCGCCCGAACAGGTTCGTGGCACGGCCGTCGATGCGCGCTCCGACATTTTCAGCTTCGGAGCCATCCTCTACGAAATGCTTTCGGGCAAGCGAGCCTTCCACGGCGATACCGTCGCGGACACGATGAGCTCCATCTTGAAAGAGGAGCCACCAGATCTCGCCGAGACGAATCGCAACGTTTCTCCTGCGCTCGAGCGCATCGTGCACCATTGCCTGGAGAAGAGTCCAGAATCACGGTTTCATTCCGCCAGTGATATTGCTTTCGATCTCGAGCATATTTCCGGAAGTTCGGGGTCAACCGCTCGCGTGGCGGCGGCTCAGCCGCCCCGACGCAAATTGCTGCTTGGGACGGCGGCTGCTCTTGGACTCGGCTGCCTGCTGTTAGGCCTTGGCTGGTGGCTGGGCAAGAGTCACAGCCCTGCGGCAATGGCTGAGTACCGCCAGATTACATTCCGGACTGGTTCGATCGGGAACGCCCGCTTCGCGCCGGACGGCGGCGTTGTCTACAGCGCGTCATGGGATGGCGGCGAGAACCAGCTTTATCAGACGCGCACGGATGACCCCGGGGCGCGCGAACTCGGCATGAAAGATGCGGAACTGCTTGCGATTTCCAAGAGCGGAGAGCTCGCGGTGCGCCTCAATACGATTGGGCATGGCGGCTATGCCAAAAGTGGAACACTCGCACGGGTTCCCTTGAGCGGGGGCACGCCGCGCGAAGTTTTGGAAGACGTGCAGGATGCCGACTGGTCACCGGACGGACAAACCATGGCGATCATCCGGTTCGTTGCCGAAAACCAGCACTGGCGCCTGGAATATCCAACGGGCAAAGTTTTGTTCGACAGCATCAACTGGATCAGCCATCCCAAGATTTCCCCGGACGGGCGCTGGATCGCATTTGCCGACCACGAAGTCCCGGGTGGTGACGACCAGGGCTCCGTTGCTGTGATCAGCACGGATGGAAAAGGTAAAGAAACGAAAATTTCGACCGGCTGGACCTCGTTACAGGGAATTCTCTGGTCTCCGGAAAGAGATGAAGTCTGGTTCTCCGCCTCGAGCGCCGGCGCCGCCGCCAACCCCCATGCCGTGACGCTCTCCGGCAAGGTGCGAACGATCACTAATGTCCCCGGCGGCCTTTGGTTGGAGGATGTGCGAGGTGGCGTCACCCTAACGGTGACAAATCAATCGCGCCTCAGCATTCGCGGTCTGGGTCCTGGCGAAAAGACTGAGCGCGACCTGGGCTGGTTCGGGTGGTCGAGTCTCGCGGACATAAGCCCCGACGGCCGCAAGATTTTATTTGACGAAGAAGGGGATGGCGGTGGCCCCAACTACACTGTATTCGTGCGAGGCACGGACGGTTCGCCTCCGGTGCGCATGGGCGAGGGCCTCGCGGAAGCGATCTCCCCGGATACAAAGTGGGTGGTCACGCAATCGTCGCAGGGCGGCGGCTTGAGTCTTGTTCCGACAGGAGCGGGTGAAACCCGCCAACTCACCCACGACGCTATCAGCTACACTGCGGTTCGCTTTCTCCCCGATGGCAAGCGACTTCTGGCTGTGGGCATCGAACCCGGGCACGGCGCGCGAAACTATCTGATCGATATCAGTACGGGCGATGCGAAGCCCATTACTCCGGAGGGCATCGCCGGCGTCCTGCTTGCGTCGGATGGCAGAAGCTCCGCAGTGCGCCAGCCCGACGGCAAATGGGGTGTTTGGACGCTGGACGGTAACGCGATCCGCCTTATCCCAGGACTGGACTCGGCCTACCGCGTACTCGGCTGGTCGCCGGACGGAGGATCTGTGTACGCCATTTCCAGCCGCAGCAACCAGACTCTGGCGAAAGTCTTTCGGGTAAACATCGCGACGGGCAAGATGGATCTGTGGAAAGCCTTCGGAGGCGACGCCGGCACTGGAGTTACCTCCGTTGCAGCTCCTCTTATTTCGAGGGATGGAGCGGCATACGCCTACGTCTATATACGTACGATTTCACAGGCATACGTGGTTAATGGATTGAAATAGAGTCGCTACAAAGAAAAAGCCCGGCGCGACGCGCCGGGCTTTTGTAGTTCGCAAACTAGCCATCCAACAACTAGTCTTGAGACTGCCCAAGGCGGTCGTTGCTCGTTCCATCGCTGATAGACACTGCACTGGTTCCGTCAGGATTTGCTTTATAGATTTGATTGAAACCTACCGACGAAGTGTAGAGGGTGTAATAAAGGGTTGAGTTCAGGATCGCAGCCTCGTAACTGCCTGGCACCATCAGAGTGGCTCCGGTTCCGTCGACGTTGACGCTGGTGATTCCATATGTCGGCGTGGTTGAACCAGCTTGGCGAATGCCTTCAGCAGGGCGCGCCCCAGGAGTAAACGATACTCGGACGCTGTGCTGCGCGGCTCCGGTTACCGGTCCACTGGCAAAAAACACAATCTTCTTGCCATCTGGTGTAAATGACGGGGTATCGATGAATAGACCGCTCGGGACGAGCACCGTTTTCAAGCCACTCCCATCAGCTTTGACGGTGTACATGCTGAACGAACCTTGATTGTAGCAATTGAACACAACTTGCGAGCTATCCGCGGAAAAACTCCCCGTAAAGCAGTCTGCTGTTGTTCCAAGGGCTGCGGGCGTCAGGTCCAGCTTTCCCGAGCCGTCCAGATTGCTGATCCAGAAATGCCAAGTACCTGAAACGGATTCCGCATACACAATTTTGTTGCCGTTGGGCGAAATTCGAACATACAAAGCACTGTTGCTGGTGGTTAGTTGAGTCTGATTCGTACCATCGACTCTTCCCACAAAAATGTTGCTTCCGGACTCGAACGCCACGTTCTTCAAATCGGCAGAGATGGAGGGGAAATAGCCGCTGGGGACGTTCGGGACAGGCGTTACGGTTGTGCCGTCAAGATTGGCTACAAAAAGGCTGGTTGCCGGGCTCACCGTGCGACTTGACAGAAACGCCACCTTGGCAAACTTCGGAACTAAATTACTGTCTCCACAACCAACGGTGATCGCGATGGTCAGAGAGAGCAGAGCGAGCAGGGATGACGAGTGCTTTTTCAAGAGTTCTCCTTGGGAATTCGGCATCCGCGAGCGGACGCATCGAGGCAAAATGTACCGGAGCAGCAGAAGTTCATGCGTCCAGAGTCTCGAAGGTACGTCCTTCCGTCACATGCAACAAGGGTACGGAGGTAATTGGGAGCACTAGTGGTAATTTTCGCTTATTGGAATGTAAGACTTGATGGGAAGCTGGATGAGCGCGGGAAAGAGCAGATTCCTCACGATGAGACTGTTCGGAATGACAAGCGGGTAGAGTTTTTCAGCAGTTCTCTGTGAAACTCTGCGCCCTCGGTGGTGAGCGCCTTCGGTGGTTAGAACTCTCCGTGGTTAATGCCCGCCCCCACCAGTAAGTTCGCGGACGATGCTTCCGACAAACGCCTTCGCATCGCCGAAGAGCATCAGCGTCTTGTCGTCGTAGTAAAGAGGATTGTCGATGCCCGCAAAGCCAGGGTTCATGCTGCGCTTGATGACCATGACGGTGTGCGATTTATCGACATCGAGAATGGGCATACCGTAAATGGGGCTGGAGGTATCGGTGCGCGCCGCAGGATTTGTCACATCATTCGCGCCGATGATGAGCGCGACATCGGTCTGCGGGAAATCTCCGTTGATGTCGTCCATCTCGATGAGCCGGTCGTAAGGAATGTCGGCTTCGGCCAGGAGAACGTTCATGTGTCCCGGCATGCGTCCGGCAACCGGGTGAATCGCGAACTTGACCTCGACGCCCTTCTTAGTGAGCGCATCGTACATTTCGCGGACTTTATGTTGTGCCTGAGCAACGGCCATGCCATATCCCGGAACAATCACGACCTTGTTCGCGGCAGCAAGAATGCTGGCAGCTTCTTCCGGTGTCGCGCTGCGCACGGTCCTTTGTTCTTCCACTCCGACTGCCGCAGCCTGCACTTGGCCGAAAGCTCCGAACACTACATTGGTGAACGACCGGTTCATCGCCTTCGACATGATCACGGAGAGGATCAATCCGGAAGACCCGTCCAGAGCGCCGGCAATAATCAGCAGCTTGTTGTTGAGAACGAATCCCATCGCCGCAGCAGAAAGCCCGGCGTAAGCGTTCAACAGCGAAATTACGGTCGGCATATCCGCGCCGCCGATGGGCACCACTAGCATCACGCCAAAAATGAGCGGAATGAAAATCAGGAACGGGAAAAGATACGTCGCGCCCGGATGCATGACCAGATACCCAGCGATTCCTATGGCAATCGCCAGCACCGACAGAGTAACGATGTTCTGCCCCTTATACGTAATGGGCCGCTGCGGCAGCACTTCCTGCAATTTGCCCGCCGCCATCAGGCTTCCGGTAAATGTAAGTCCTCCCAGGATGATTTCCATGGAGAGAACAGTCATCGTAAACTTCGGGATATTCGGCGATTGCAGGTAAAACTCCGCCGTACCTACCAAGGTGACGCAAAGAGCGCCGAATGCATGGCTGAGCGCCGTCCGCTGCGGGACTGCCGTCATCGCCACCTTGCCGAGCGGAACTCCAATGATGCTGCCTAGCACCAACGCAACGGCAATCCATTTGTAGTCGACAATGTCGTGATGCAGCAGCGTGCCGCAAATCGCGAGCAGCATGCCGATTTCACCGGCCAAGACGCCGCGTCTCGCAGTCGTGGGAGAACTCATCCAGCGCAGCGACAGAATAAACAACGCGCTGGCTATGAGATAAACAACTTCAATAATGTGCTCAGTAAGAATTTGCTCAGTCATGATTGGCTAGGCCCGTTCATTTTGCCGGACGACTGCTTTTAAACATCTTCAACATGCGATCCGTAATAATGAAACCGCCAACAATATTCACCGTAGCGGCTACCACTGCAATCGTTCCCAGAACCGTAGCGAACGTACTCTTGTGTTCCCCCGCCAGAACAATCGCACCGACCACGGCAATCGCGTCCAGCGCGTTCGTCAACGACATCAGCGGCGTGTGCAGCAGCGGCGAAACTCGCTTGATGACTTCAAACCCAATGAAGCCCGCCAGCATGAAAATGAAGAGACTATCGACAAGATTCGTGGGCATGCTAAGCCTTTCCCGGCGCCGTTAAGGCCGGCAGTGAAAAGAATTCGCGCACGCGAGCGTTGGCGATTTCGCCGCCTCGCGTGAGCAAAGTGTCGCGCATGATTTCGTCATCCAGATTCAAAGTCAGCTTCTGTTCTTTCACAATGTGCATCAGGAAGTTCGTCAGGTTGCGCGCGTAAAGCTGACTCGCGTGGTACGGAGCCGTGCTCGCCAGATTGAAGCTCCCGATGACTGTCACGCCATGCTGTATCGAGGTTTCGCCGGGTTTCGTCAGTTCGCAATTTCCCCCGCGTTCCGCCGCCAGATCCACAATCACGGAACCTGGCACCATGGCCTTGACCATATCCGCGGTCACCAGAACGGGCGCTTTCTTGCCGGGGATTACGGCGGTCGTAATCACAACATCATTTTCGGCGACAACCTTCCCCAGCAGCTCGCGCTGGCGCTTGTAAAATTCCTCACCCTGCGCCGTCGCGTAACCGCGGGCATCTTGCGCATCTTTGGCTTCGAGAGGAAGTTCCACGAAGCGTCCGCCCAGGCTTTGCACTTGTTCTTTCACCGCAGGGCGAACATCGTAGGCCGATACAACCGCGCCGAGCCGTTTGGCGGTCGCAATCGCCTGCAGCCCCGCGACGCCGACGCCGAGAATCAGAATACGAGCAGGAGTGACGGTTCCAGCCGCAGTCGTCATCATCGGAAGAATGCGCGGCAGTGTATCTGCGGCAATCAGTACAGCCTTGTAGCCATTAATCGACGCCATGGTCGAGAGCGCATCCATCGCCTGCGCCCGCGTAGTGCGTGGCATCAGTTCCACGCAAAATGCCATCGCTCCCGTGGCGGCAATCTGCTGGACTACTTCCTGCGAACCGAGCGGCCGCAGGAAGCCGATCAGAATTTGGTCTTTTCTAAGCAGCGGAATGTCCGCTTTGCCTGTGAGATCGTTGGCCCCATAGCAAAGCACCTGCGTGATGATGTCGGCAGTCTTAAAAACATCGGCGCGCGTGGGAAGGATCTTCGCGCCCTTCTCCGCATAGAAGGCGTCCGGATAGCCGGCTTCCATGCCGGCACCCGTTTCGAGGACAACTTCAAATCCAGCTTTGATGAGATTGGGAACAACCAGAGGAACCAGCGCAACCCGCCGTTCGCCGGGGTAAATCTCTTTCGGAACACCGATGATCAAGCGGCTGTCCTTTCTGC
>Ga0075030_100005149_pt1 | contig 11800 bp, 14 predicted proteins | sample LitLauG_LLR_2012_FD_71393 | JGI IMG/M metagenome (GOLD analysis project Ga0075030, IMG submission 71393) | Freshwater sediment microbial communities from Pennsylvania, USA - Little Laurel Run_MetaG_LLR_2012 | ecosystem: Environmental > Aquatic > Freshwater > Creek > Sediment | place: USA...
GAATGTCTTCAAGCCGTGCTGCGCGCGGGCGGTGGTGTACGACTTCGAGTGACGCGAAGCTGAAGCCGCGCCATGCGGCCCGCTCCACGACCCCGGCGTCGCTGAAACCCACGCATGAATTTCCCCGGTCCCGAGACGCTGGCCAAACTCGCGAAGATCATTCTCACGGATCTCGTGCTGGCCGGCGACAACGCGCTCGTCATCGCCCTTGCGACGCGCTCGCTGCCGCGGACGCAGAAGTTCTGGGGAAGGATTTTTGGCGCGGGCGGCGCGGTGGGGTTGCGCGTGCTTTTCGTGTTCCTCATCACGTGGCTCGTGAGCATCCCGATCCTGCAACTCGCCGCGGGTGCGGCGCTGCTGTGGGTGGCGTGGAAGCTCGTGCGCCCGCAGGAGGAGGCGCCGGAGGCGGATTCCGAAAATGCGAAGCGCCGCGCGGCGCATTCGCTGTGGCACGCGGTGCGGATCATCATCGTGGCGGATGTGATCATGAGCCTGGACAACGTGATCGCCATCGCGGGCATCGCGAAGGAAGGCAGCGCATCGCCGCACGGCGAGATGTGGCTGGTGATCTTCGGGCTGCTGCTTTCCATCCCGCTCGTGGTGTTCGGCAGCACGCTGATTTCGCAACTCATGAGCCGCTTCCGCTGGGTGATCTGGCTGGGCGGCGGGGTGCTCGGCCACGTCGCGGGCAAAATCATTTTCCAGGACCCCACCGTACTCGGCTGGCTCGGCGTGCGCGCAACCGTCGGGATGCCAGCGGCGGAACTCGACGGGCTTCTGCAAGCCGCCGGCCCGTCGGTGCGCGCGGCGGTGAATGGCGTGCCGTGGGTTTTCGCAGCCATGCTTTTTCTCCTCGGCCCGTGGTGGAGCCGGCGTCCTCCCGGCGGAAATGCCGCGGGCGTTCACAATGAAGAATGAGCACGACCCCGGACGCCAAAAATCCCACACCCGCCGGGGAAGTGCCGGAGCCGATCAGCACGGACATTCACTCGCTGCTCGACGTGGCGAATGGAAAGCCGATGTCGCTCGCGGAAATCGAAGCGCACCTGAAAGACCGCGGCTACGCGCTGCTCGTGCTTTTTCTCGCCGCGCCGTTTCCGATTCCCAGCATCCCCGGCCTGTCCCTGCCGTTCGGCATCGCCATCATGCTCATCGGCATCGCGTTCATGCTGCGGCGCAGGCCGCGGCTGCCGGGCTTCATCCTGCGCAGGAAGGTGGCGTTTGCGACGCTGCAAAAAGTGGTCCCGTTCGTCGGACGGCTCATGCAATGGCTCGAACACCGCATGAAACCGCGGCTGAATTTTTTCCTCGCGGGTCCGGTGATGACGAGCCTCTTCGGCCTGGGCATTATCTCCGGCGGATTTTTCCTTGCGCTCCCGCTGCCCATCCCGCTCACGAACAGCCCGCCAGCACTCTCGATCCTTTTTCTGATCACCGGCACCCTGTGCCGGGACGGACTGATGATTCTCATCGGCCACGCGCTCGGAATCGCCGCGTGGGCCTACCTCGCGCTGTGGATTTATTTCGGAGCCTGCCTCATGCCAAAACTCCGCCTCGCTTGGGATGCAATTAAAGACTGGTTTTAAGCAAAAAAGGCGTTTGCAATGCGCCGGAGAAACTGGTTTAGGGGATACACCATGAAACGTCATCTCCTCAGCCTCACAGTTGCACTCCTCGCCGGCCCGGCAATGGCCGACATTCAGGATCCGCCGATGCACGATCAGAACCCGACCCGGAAGCTCGGCCGCGCTTGGGCCAACATCCTCTACGCGTCCGCCGAGATTCCGCAAACCATGCAGCGCCAGACGGAACTGAACGGCGATTCCGCAGGCGCGGCATACGGCTTCGTCAAGGGGATGGGACGGATGGCAGTCCGCATGGGCGCGGGCGTGTATGAATTCCTCACGTTTCCCTTCCCGGTAAACCACCGCTCCTACCGGCCTGTGCTGCGCTCGAATGTCCCGTGGGTGAACGGTGGCTACGAGGAATTTCCGCCCGAGTGGGGCTTTCAGTCGAACAAGCGTTACACCACCACTTCCGACCGTTACTAAAATCGGATTGTACTTCTTTTCAATGGAGGCTTCCGTCCCCAAAGGCGGAAGCCTTCGTTGCTTTTGCGGAAGCCTTCGTTCTTTTTGATGGCTGAGTTCGTCGAGTTGCAAATCACGGATGTCGCCTTTGGCGGCGCGGGCGTGGCGCGGCATGAAGGCAAGGTGTACTTCGTTCCCTTCACCACGCCGGGCGACAAAGTCCGTGCGGCGGTGGTGAAGGCACACCGGAAATTCTGCGAAGCCAGCGTGATCGAAATCCTCACCGCGTCACCGGATCGCGTCGAACCGGAATGCGAATACTTCACCCGCTGCGGCGGATGCGCGTATCAGCACATCGCGTATGCGCGGCAGCTTGAATTGAAACACCGGCAGGTCGGGCAGACGCTGCGCCGGGTCGGAAAATTCCCCGAGGTGCCCATGCGCCCCATCGTGGCGGCGCCGCATCCCTATGCGTACCGCAACCGCATCCGCGTACATGTGCAGGACGGGCGGGCCGGATTTTTCGCGCATCGCTCGCATGAGTTGATCCCCATCAAACAATGCGCGATCGCCAAGCCCGCCGTGAATGACGCGCTGCACAGGATGCTCCGTTCGCCGCTTCGCGACGGCGATTACACGCTGTTTGGCGAAGACGGGGAGAAATTCTTTACGCAGACCAACGACGCCGTCGCCGATGCACTGCTGGCGCTCGTCGAACAGACGGTCCACCGCGGGCAGGCATTGCTCATTGATGCCTATGCCGGCGCGGGGTTTTTCTCAAACCGGCTCGCGCCATTGTTCGGCGAAGTCATCGGCATCGAGGAAAACGAACACGCCGTCTCCCGTGCGCGGAACTCCGCCGCCGCAAACGAGCGCCATCTCCTCGGCGATGTGTCCGTGCTCCTCGCCGAGGTCCTCACCGCGCATCCGATGGGGCAGACCACTGTGATTCTCGACCCGCCTGCGACCGGTCTTGCGCCACAGGTGGCCGGACTGCTCGCCATGTCGCGCCCCGCGGAAATCCTTTACGTGTCCTGCAACCCCGCGACGCTCGCACGCGACCTCGGCGAATTGCGCTCCACCTACCGGCTCGAATCCGTCACGCCGCTCGACATGTTTCCGCAGACAGCGGAGATCGAGGCTCTCGCCGTGCTCCGCGCGGCTTAGCGGGGCGTTCCGGCCTTTCGCAAATCCCCGTAGCGATCCGGCTTCCATCCGGCGGGATTTTTCGGACTGCCGGGCAATTGGAATTCCTGCGGGGCGGCCGGGCCTTCCCCCGTTGAATCGAAGGCCACGAAACAATTGAGCGGCACACTGGCCACACTCACGCCGGGCTTCAGGTGCCGGTGTGCATTGATGAAATCCACCGGGCTGAAATAGACGGAGTCGTCCTTTGGGAAAAGATGCCGCGCCATTCCCACCCGGATGTCCTTGCGCATCTCAAGATGCAAGTGCGCCTCGTAAAGCCCGCCACCGGTGCCGATGGTGCCGAGTTGCTGCCCGCGCCGGAGTTGCTGGCCGTTGCGCACGAGAATCCTGTCGAGATGGCCGTAGAGCGAATCCACAAGTTTCTGCCGTCCGCCTTCCTCATAAGCGTGGCGCACGATGACCACATTCCCCCATCCGTGCGCAAAATTCTGCGCAAACACCACGACGCCTTGCGCGACGGAATAAACCGGATCGCCGAGGTCCGTGTTGCCGCCGCCCTTGCCGTTCCAGTCTTCGCCGAGATGCCCGTTGGCGCGGTAGCCACGTGAACGGTAGTAGCCCACGCCGTCCGGCTTACCGACGGGAATGTCAAAGCCATCCGCCATCAGCGTCGTCGCGACATCCGCTGCGGGCAAAATGCAGGGAGACAGTGCGAGACAGAGAAGCAATGGGGTGAGTCGCATCGGCGATCAGCTCCTTTACGAAAGCGCAACAGGGAATGGCAAAGCCTCAAATTATCCCAGCCAGCCCAGCAAAAGAACCACGCCGACTGCAATCCGGTAGATGCCGAATCCGGTGAATGTGTGACTCTGCACGTACCGCAGCAGCCATTTCACCGCGATGAACGAAACCGCCGCCGCAACAATCGAGGCGACCGCAAGCACCGCCCAATTTTCATGCGGGGCACCCGCGACGGGATGGTGCATCGCCTTGAATATTTTCAGCGCGCTCGCGGCAAGCATCGTGGGAATGCCGACGAGGAATGAAAATTCCGTGGCTGCCGGGCGTGCAGCACCAAGCATCAGGGCAAAAAGAATCGTCGAACCCGAGCGGGATGCGCCGGGGAAAACTGCGGCGATGAGCTGTGCAAGGCCGATGACGATGGCGACTGGCCATGAGATTCCCTCGGATGTCTTTCGCCCCCGCAGCAACAGTTCGACCACGACAAAGAGGACGCCGCCGATGAAGATCGCGAAGGCAACAGGTTTTATTTCCTCCGGAAGTTTGAATCCCTTTTTTTCCAGCATATAGCCCGGTCCTCCAGTGATGAGGCATGTGACGGCGATCTTCGCCAGCAACTCGCGGCTTGCCGGTTCGCGCCAGTGGCTGAGCATTTTCAATCGCGGCCAAAACAGCGGCAGCACCGCAAGCACGGCCCCGGCCTGAATGACCACATTGAAAAGATCGCTCTGATGGGGCAGCCAGTGTTCCGCGATGAGCAGGTGCCCCGTGGACGAAACCGGGATGAATTCGGTGATCCCCTCAACAACACCGAGGATGATGGCGATCAGCCAGATGGACATGAGGATGCCGGGGCAACAAAAATTTCCGTGCGCTGCTTGCCTTCCGCCAGCCTAGACCGCGTTCTCGCCACGCTCTTCGGTGCGGATGCGGATCGCTTCCTCGATGTGCGTCACGAAAATTTTCCCGTCACCAATCTTGCCCGTCTTCGCGGACTTGATAATGGCCTTCATGGCGAGATCCACACGGTCGTCGGCGAGCACAAGATCGAATTTCACCTTTGGCAGAAAGTCCACGGTGTACTCGCTGCCGCGGTAGATTTCCGTGTGGCCCTTTTGTCTGCCAAAGCCCTTCACCTCGGTGACGGTCATGCCTTCAACGCCAATTTCGGCAAGGGCTTCCTTCACGTCCTCAAGTTTGAACGGCTTGATGATGGCTTCGATTTTTTTCATGCGTCCGGCAGTGCTAGCGGCAGCGGTCCCGTTCGGCAAGCATTCCGTCAAATTCTCTTGCACCACTTACCACCCCGGCGACCGGCCCGTGGCGAAGAGCGATTTCCAAAACCACCAAAACAGCGCCAGTACCGCGATGAGCGCAACGATGCGCCAGAACGGATGCAGGCCCGGCTTCCCGCCCCAGCGCACTTTCCCGTCGCCGCTCTCATGGGCTTCGTCGAGAAAATCGAGGCCGTCGTACACTCCGGCATCTTCCTTCCAGCCGGATTCATGGCAAGCGCCGCACTCGGGGCACGCCACCGCCTGCGGTGGGACGGCCTCGCCGCAGACCGGACAAATGGACGGCGGCCTACGCATCCCCGCGTTCGTTTGCGCGCACAAATGCCACGTTCACGCAATGACATTTCCCGAGCGCGGCACGCAACGGATCATCCGCCTCGTCGCTGAAACCGTAGTGCAGGTGCCGGACCCAACCCTCGGCGTGTTTGAAGCGCCGCGACTGATTTCCGAGCGTGAGCGAAAAATCGTCCATCGTGCGCAGGTAGCTGTCCATGCCCTGTGTCTTGTCGAGCCACTCCTTCTGCGAGGCGTGGCAGGCGAGCGCCGCGCGCTTGCGCGCGTGGACGCTTGTCGTGTCCACAAACGCCTCTGGGAAAACGCGACGCCGCGTCGGCGTCCGCCGCCCGTGCGGTATGGCGTGATAGATGACGCACGGATCGAGGAACGGTTTCCGCGCCGGCTGCGAGCGGTAATTCGGAATCCCGCGCGTGAAAGTCGCCGTCACCGCGAGCCGTGCAGTGATCATGTGATCCTCCATGTAATCCTGAAGCGGATGCGTCAGCACCACGCTCGGGCGCGCCGCGCGCACGACCGCGCAGACGCGGCGGATATTTTCCTCGGTGTAAAAAATGGCAAGGTCGTTGCAAATCGGCGCGTGCCATTCCGCATCCATGAGCTTCGCCGCGGCCTGCGCCTCGCTGCGCCGCGTGCGCGCCGTCTGCACCGCCGTCATCACCGTGCTGCCCATGTTGCCATTGGAAAGATTGAAACAGTGGATCGTCCACCCCGCATCGCGGAGCAGGAGAAGCGTTCCGGCCATGACGAATTCGATGTCATCGGGGTGTGCGGCGATTGCAAGCGCGGAAGGCATGGGGCGCAGATTGAGCAGGCGTTGCATTTTTGCCGAGCGGAAATCCTCGCCGCACTTGCGGGATTTGCCAGAGGCGGCTTAATTCGCCGCCCGATGCGCCCAGTGATTTGCAAATGCCCCAACCATTCCGGCTGCCTGCTCGGCTACCACGGCGACGATATCGAGATCACCAGCGACGCGGCACCCGTGTGCCCCGAGTGCGGAACGCCGGTAAAGGTCGCGCCCAAGCCACGCAACGATTTCCTCTTCCGCGTGGCAAATCTCATCGGCCTTGCCGCCCTCGCCGGCGCGATTTGGTTCGCGTGGCCTTCGCTGGCGAAACTCTGGAAAAAAGTCACCACGCCACCGCCGAAGAACGCACCTGCGAAATGGTGACCCATAAGTGAGCCGCAGGGCTCAGGCTCCCATTCCCGCCTCGAAGCTTCCTGCAGCCTGCGGCCAGCACAGGTTCTCCTTCACGTAGCGGATGCCGTCCGCGGAGCAGTAATCGAGATCCTTGTGCGCGCTCTCCGCCTCGACGACCAGCGGCGCGGTCCCGGTGCCCTGCAGCTTGCAGTAGCGATCCTGGTAGCCCACATGGAGGAGCAATTCCACGTAGCGCTGCATGTTCAAATCCCCGCTGCCAAGATCAGTGAACTGCATCGCGCGGCGCGGCCAGTGCGGCTGCATCGCACGCAACGGGAAACCGGGCCGCACGACAAAATTTTTCACATGCGCCGCGTAGATGCGGCTGCCGACTTTCAGGAAGCGCGACTCCCACGTCTCGCCTTCCCAGCAGTGCGACGGATCCGCATTCACGCCGAGGCAAGCGTCGCCGCCGCAGATATCCACGAGCATGTTGAAATCATCCGCGCACATCGCGGCGGTTCCCGGATGAATTTCGTGGCAGAGCTTGATACCGAGTTTGTTCGCATGCGCGCGAAGCTTTTCCGTCTTCTTCACGAAGCGCTCCTTCCCCTTCGCGATCAAATCATAGTCGCCACCCGCCCAGAATCCCCACGGATAGCCGCCCGCCAGTTCCCATCCAAACGCCACACCCCAGAACATCGGCACCACTTTCACCCCGAGCGCTGCGGCGAGATTCAGCAGCTTCTTGATGTAATCCTCGCACCATGCTTCGATATCCGTCGCGGACTTCTTCGCGATGTCCGGTGGAATGAACGGCCGGACCGTCGGGCTGCCCGTCCACGCGGTCGTGTGAACCCAAAACGGGCAGTGCGACGAGATGCCGTCGAGCGTCATGCCGCGCTCGGCAAAGACGGCCTTGATCTCCTCCGCGGGCCGAAAGCGGCGGCCTTGCTGGAGCATGTAGTTGCTCGGCTGCGCACCCGTCGCGCCCGCGGCCTTCGCATAGTCCAGAAATTGTTCGAGGGATTTTGCGCCGTGCTGTGCGCCTTCGATGGAGGGATGATAAGCGTTCTTCGACATGGTATGATTGGGGTTTGGTTCGCGACTTATCCCCCGGCGCGTTCATTGGCAAATGGAAACCTGCGGAATGCCTGTGACGGAGCGTGCGTTTCATCCGCCGGCACACCCCGCACCAATCACTTTTTTCACTCCTCCCGGCTCTCCTTTCCTCAAACGCCCCAGCAAATGCGTTAAATCGCTTGACGCAATCATCCCTCCGAAAACTTCCCTGCCCACTCCCCTTTCATCAGCGGTTTCCTGGCTGTTTTCTCATGTATCCCCGATGTTCCGAACCGTCCATTCTTGTCAAGAGTTACGCGTGACTGCAAGCCGGCGGCCCGGCAAGACACGCATAATCGCCCCGATCTGTCCGCGTGTGCCGCTCATCGGGGATCCATCTCAACGGCCGGTTTCATCCATCCGGTCTTTCCAAGCCCTCCCTCACCACGTCCACCAGTTGGGAACGATAACTTTCCCACGTTAAGCGTGCGACTGTCTTCCGCGCGGCCTCTTTCATCTCGGCGAGCAGCCCCCGGTCCGTGGCCAGCAGTTCCAGCTTTTCCGCAATGGCATCTGCCGAACGTATCGGCACAATGAATCCGTCATGGCCTTCTCTGATGACGTCCCGTCCGCCAGTATGAGGCGTCGTGATGACCACCAAACCCCGAGACATGGCTTCTGGAATCACAAGTCCGAATCCCTCGTGTAACGAAGGAAAAACAAGGACATCCTGACGCGCCATCTCCGCGAGCAGCCCGTCGTGGGGCAGCGACGGAATCCACCGATGCCGATCGAGCACAGCCTGCTCCGGAATCAAGGTGCTCAGCCGCTTTCCAACCAAGGTCAGTTCAACATGCCGCCCCATCCGTTCCACAGCTTGCAGCAAATAGCCGAGCCCCTTTGCCTGACCCAGACCTCCCACGAACAGGATCCGCAATTTGCCACGCCCGGAATCCGGACACATACTGTCGGCGACAGACGGGGCCCCGTAGGGAATGACATGAATTTTGGCAGACAGTCGCGGGGCCAACGCGAGGCTGTCTTTGGAAAACGTGCTGGCCACCAAGATCACGTCCGCAAGTGCCAGTTCCTCGTCTTTCCGGCTGAATTTTTCGGCGGTGTCGCGCAACGCTCCCAGCGTTGGGATCCACTCGGGATGCAACTCCGCTTCCTCCTCCTGAATCTGGCGCACCTTCCTCCAATGAGTAATGGGATGCTCGTAGATGGTGAGCAAGCCCGCGGCCTTGGCCACCCGGAAAGTTTCCAATGCGCCATCATCGTAACCATAGACAGCCTTTAGTTTCGGAAGCGAACGCAGCCGGCGCGCCACCCGCCGATCCAGCGCCCGGTAAACGGCATCCACAGAAAACACTCCGTTCTCATTTCGCGACAGCAGACCGCATCCCAACCGCTCCGCCAGTTGCCGCCCCCACTCGCGCCACGGCGAGGTTCGGAGATACGGTTGCAGTTCCACGGGAAACGAACGCCGCCTCAATTCCCGCCGAAGACTTTCGGGCAACAGCCGATCAAGCACCCTGGTTTCTTTCCACCGGATGCATGTCCAAAACTCGGCAAGCATTTGCGCACGCGCAAACGCAATGGCGGCTTGTCGGACATTCTGGTTCCCCGTGGGATGAGTCAGGAGAATCACGCGAGAAAAATGCCTGCTGAATTCGCGGTGACTATCCTCCCGAATTCGGACGCTTCGAAACTGGAATGTGATCGTTCGGCATAAGGTCTCAATTGCACATTGGAAATGTTTGCAGTTTCTGCCATTCTAAAATCTGATGCAAGCTGTAGGATGGAACCTTCCGTCCACAACCGGACCGGCCACCGGAAATGAACACTCTCAAAGTCCGGCGACGGTGCGGAAATACCTTGGGGGTTCCGAGGTGGGATCGAATACTGCACTCGTGGCCTTGATTAGGCTAGTTAGCTTGACTAATTGGAAATTTGTGGCACCTTCACGGCTGCCCGCCCATCATTTGCCTGTAACGTTCCAGATAAACCGACATCGGCTGTAACTGCCCGATCAATTCGTTACGGGTTTCGCGGGCGCGCCTCTCGTATTCAGCAGAATCCATCCGGGCCGCAATCTGCAATAACTCCTTCAGTCCCTCGACATCACCGGGCTCGCAGGACAGCGCGTATTTCCCGCCTGCCTCCGGCAGCCCGCCGTCCCGCGTGATGATGCACGGCACCGCAACATTCCGTGCTTCCATGGGCGTCAGGCCAAGATCTTCCTTGGTGTTCGGCGGGGTCACCATCCAGCGCGCGTGACGAATAGTTTCGTTTCGCTCCACTTCACTCACAAATCCGCGAATGTGGATTCCTTCAATTCGCTCGTCTCGAATCTTTTTCTCAATCACTGGACGCAATGGGCCGTCGCCCATGAGGATGAGCGGCCACTCACCCCGATCGAGCTTCGCGCGTGAATAGGCCTCGACAAGAATGTCGATTCCCTTGTTCGCAATCCAGCGCGCAATGAACACAAATCCCTTCCGCTGTTCTGACGGAATTACCCCGGAGGGGAGATCGGACACCACAGGCAGCCGTTCACTCGTCTTCCTTCGTCCGGAGGGTTCCCACGTACGCCACACAAACTCCGAATTGTACCACGTCCGGTCTGCAAGCCTCCAAGCCACGCTCCTCATCACCGCGCGCAAATTCAAGCCGCCTTGCCGCCATCCGTGGATGGTCATGGCCAGCGGCTTTCGGAAGAACTTCGTCAGCACTGCGATGTCAATGCAAGGATTCTGGCAGTGAATAATGTCCGCGTTCCGGATCACGGCGGCCAGTTCCCGCGAAGCCCGTTCCACAAAAACTACATCTGCCCCGGTGTCCCGCGCGACATCTTCCAAGAGCGGGTCCAGCTTGAAATACCCCGTCTTCTTGAAGCAAAGTGCCGTTCGCACGCCCTCGTGCGATTGGAGTTCGCGTGCAAGCGCGCAAATGAAGGTCTCCACTCCCCCAAGCACACCAAAACATGGCGATAGGATCGCGATCCTCATCGGAAATGTACTTTTGCCGCGCTCAACGAAGCGACCATTGCCCCCGCCCAAACTCGAAAGCGACGCGCTACCTGCATCTGGCATGGCTGTGAAAAAAATCCATTTGGATTAGCATCGGCAACTGACTCGGAAAATCCAGCGTGAATCTGGAAAGCCCGGCATGCGCACCCACCCCGTGACTCTCATGCCCGCGAAAAATAAATCGTCGGCGTCTGAGCCGATTCACGCAGCACTGTTCCATTTGTGAAGCCCATCGCCTTTAGATTCTCCGTCGCGGCGGCGATGTCCCCAAAGGGCGAATGAAACTCAATAACGATTCGGCCCGTCTTGGCGAGCAATTCCGGATAGCTCTCAATGAATGCAAACTCAGAACCTTCAATGTCGCACTTGATCAGATGCACCACGGGCATATCCGAACTGACTGAATTCAAGTCCACATAACGCACTGTCTCGCCCCCCCTCCCCCCTTCCCACTGCCCGCCGTCACCTGCATCACCGACAAAGTTGATTGTGTCCTCCTTGCCGAGATTCAGCCGGGCCGCTCCTCCGCGCTTGCCGACCAAACCGTTGACAATCTTTGCGTCCACTCTCCCTGATGGAATGACGAGTCGGCGCTTCAGTTCCGCAGCAACCTTTGGGGAGGCTTCCACAGAACAGACCGCCATAGTGCCGATGGCACACTTCTGCAAAAAAATGTCCGCAAGTTGAAGCGTGAAATATCCTGTGTTCGCACCGAGATCGAGAACACAGAACCGCTCCTTTCCAGCGACAGGATTCCATTCCGCGATGGCATCATCAATTGCTTCCCTATATTCCCCGTTCACAAACAAATCATTGTAAGTACACCAATCCGCGTAATTGCGGATGATGACGTTGATTCCGGACCTCAACGCGAAATCCAAGTGCATCCGCTTCGTGAGAACCCGCCAAATGTAGTGCTTAATGGTGCTGACGATAGCCATGATGTGAGGGTTGATATTTGGCGGGGCGGTTCCTCATCCAACCGCAGATGCCTGTCAACAGGAAAGCTCCCGGCCGGTGAAACCCAATCGGCACCGCCCTGTCGCAGCAGAGGCT
>Ga0075030_100005151_pt1 | contig 11797 bp, 11 predicted proteins | sample LitLauG_LLR_2012_FD_71393 | JGI IMG/M metagenome (GOLD analysis project Ga0075030, IMG submission 71393) | Freshwater sediment microbial communities from Pennsylvania, USA - Little Laurel Run_MetaG_LLR_2012 | ecosystem: Environmental > Aquatic > Freshwater > Creek > Sediment | place: USA...
CCCGGCGAGGCGGGCGGCTGGCGCAGGATGATGGACCGCGAGGAGATCGAGCAGCACGCGGGGCACGCCTTCCGGATCTCCCTCGAGAGGGGCAAGCCAACCGCCGATCGCATGGCGCGGTTTGCCTGCGTCTGCGAAGCCGTCAAGGCGGTGCGGCCGGCCGATGAGGCGGGTCTGCGCGCCCTCTATCGGAAGTACGTCCTCCCCAACCCACCCGCGCAGCAGTACCACCTGCGCACCCTCCCCAATACCCGCCGGGAAACGGCGCAGGCCGCGCTGGTCGAACTGCGCGCCGGCAAACCCTTTGACGAAGTCTTTGCCCGGTATTCCACCGTGCTCGACCGGCAGAACTTCCCCGCGGGCCGGCTCCCCGATTCGACCGACATCGACTGGCCGGTCAACGACACGCGCCTCTTTCGCTCGCTGCACCCGGGCGAGGCGGGGATCCCCGCGGCGGAGGGAATCTATGGCTGGAGCCTCTATCTTCTCGATGAAGCGCGTCCGATTCCCGCGCCTTCCTTCGAGGAGATGAAGGCCGACCTCGAGCGCTATTCGGAAGCCGCCAACCGCTGCGGCTGGAAGCCCTGATTGCAACCTGTTTTTCCGGAAAGGTTCGCCAATGAAATCGATGACCGCCTGGGCCTGCCTCCTGGCAGCGCTTCTCGCCACCGCCGCCGCGCGCGCCGAGACCGTCGTGCTCCACCCCGACCGCGTTTTCACGTCCGAGGACCGCGAGTCGCATCCGGGCTGGGCGGTCATCGTCGAGGGCGAAAAGATCGCCGCGGTCGGGCCCGCGGGCTCGCTGGCCGCGCCGGCGGGAGCCCGGGTGATCGAGCTGCCGGGCTGCACCCTCCTGCCCGGGCTCATTGACCTGCACACGCATCTCTTCCTGCACCCCTACAACGAGACGCCCTGGGACGACCAGGTGCTCAAGGAGAGCACGGCGATCCGCACGCTGCGCGCGGGAAAGCACGCGCGCGACACGCTGCTGGCGGGGTTCACGAGCGTGCGCGACCTTGGCACGGAGGGCGCGGGGGTCGCCGACGTGGGCCTGAAAAAGGCGATCGAGGAGGGCATCATCCCGGGCCCGCGGATGTGGGTCGTCACGCGCGCGATCGTCGCCCGCTACGCCTACGGGCCGCCGCGGCGCAACTTCAACCACGACCGCGACCTGCCCCAGGGCGCACAGGAAGCTTCCGGCAACGACGAAATCATCCGCGCCGTGCTGCAACAGGCGACCGATGGCGCCGACTGGATCAAGGTGTATGCCGACTATCGCGACGGGCCCTCGGGCGAGGCGGTTCCCACGTTCTCGCTCGAGGAACTCAAGACCCTGGTGCAAAAGGCGCACGACCTGGGACGCCCGGTCGCCGCGCACGCCGCTTCCGACGAGGGAATGCGCCGCGCAACCCTGGCGGGGGTCGAGACGATCGAGCACGGGTTTGGCGGCAGCGAGGCGACTTTCCGCCTGATGGCGGAAAAGGGCGTGGCCTACCTGCCGACGATCAGCGCCGCCGAGGCCGTGTCACGCTACTTCGAGGGCTTCCTCCCGGGCCGCACGCCGCTCACCGCGGTCCTGCAGCAGTCCGAACATGCCGTGAAGGCGGCGCTGCGGGCGGGCGTCACGATCGGGCTGGGATCGGACGTGGGCGTCTACCCGCACGGCGACAATGCGCGCGAGGTGGTGTTTCTCGTAGGGGATGGGATGCCGCCTGCCGACGCGCTGCTGGCCGCGACGGCAGTCAATGCGCGCATCCTGCGTCAGTCGGATCGCATCGGCCGCGTGAAAGCCGGCCTGCTTGCGGATCTGGTCGCCGTGAAGGGCGACCCGACGCAGGATGTCGCGGTGCTCCGGAACGTCGTGCTCGTGATGAAAGGCGGCGCGATCGTCCGGGAGCCGAACCGGTAGGGCAAAAGGCCCTACCCGCGTTCCTCAGGTGACGATCTGGATGTCCGCGGCTTGCGGGCCCTTGGGACCCTGCTTGACCTCGAACTGGACCTTCTGGCCCTCGCTCAGCGACTTGAAACCCGCGCTGCGGATTTCCGAGAAGTGCGCGAAAAGATCCTTGCCACCGGACTCGGGGGTGATGAACCCGAAGCCCTTGGCGTCGTTGAACCACTTGACGGTACCGGTTTCCATATTCACATTCCTTAACTTAGTTTGGTGCCATGAGGGAAAACGCCGATTGCGGGAAGACCCCGGGGACGGCGGAACAACAAGAAACGTGAACCTGGGAGGAAACCTGGGAAGCCGCGGGAACCATTCCGGGGCGGCAAGGCAGGAAAAGTCGAAGGAGTAACACGAAACTCGATCGCGAGTGTACGCGCATTTCATCATCCTGTCGCGCAAAATCCCTGCCCATGGAACGGACGGGATCCGCGGATACCGCATATCCGAGCGTTCCCGACAAGCCCGTCCATTTCGGGCTCTGGGGAGGGATCCCGGGCCCCATAATGAGGCGATGGAGCAGACTCAGACGCAGATCGACATCGCGGCGCCCGCCAGCCTGGTGTGGGCCATCCTTTCCGACTTTCGCACCTACCAGCGCTGGAATCCGCTCATGCGGGGGGTCCAGGGTCGCCCCGCGAGCGGCGCCAACGTCGAGATCCGCCTCTCTTCGCCGCCGGGGGCCGACGTGAAGGTGCGCTCGACCGTGGTTCGCATGAGCGAGCCGCGCGAGATCCGGCTGCGCGACCATTTCGCGGTGCCGGGTCTTTTCAACTCCGAGCGGCGCTTTCGCATCGAGGCGCTCCCCAATGGCGGCGTGCGCTTCCACCACGGCGAGCAGGCCTGGGGCATCCTCGTGTTCCTCTTCTCGCGCCGACGCACCCTGCGCGCGCGCAATGGCCTGGAGGCCATGAACGCGGCCCTCAAGCGCCGCGCCGAGCGTGCCTGCGCCGACGAGGCGCCGCCCACGGGTGCCTGGGGAGTCCAGGCATGAAGCGACGCTCCGGTCCGCCCCGCCTGCCGCCTCCCGTCTTCCACGCGCCCATGCGCTTCGAGTGGACGGAAGAAAAGCTCAAGCTCCTGAGCCAGGAGCAGCTCCTCAACCTCCTGGGCAACCTCGACCATCAGATCGCGATCGGCCGCCTGCAGAGCGAGGAGGCCGAGCGACTGGGCCCCCTCATCACTTCGCTTCTGACCAAACCCAACGGCCGCAAGCGTCGCAAGCAGCTCGCCCATGCCGCGGCCCTCGAGGCCGATTCCCCCGGGCCCGCCTAGGCGCCTTCGCCCATTGCCGTCCGGCCGGTTTGCGGAAACAATGACCCGCATGTCCGGCCCTTCCGCTCCGCGCACGCGACAGATCGCCGCCGCCGTCGTCGGCAACGCGCTCGAGTGGTACGACTTCGTCGTCTTCGGGTTCCTGAGTCCGGTCATCGCCCGGCTCTTCTTCCCGTCCTCGAGCGACACCGCGGCGCTCCTGCTCACCTACCTCACCTTCGGGGTGGGCTTTGTCATGCGGCCCGTGGGCGCGATCGTGCTGGGCCTCTATGCCGACAGCCGCGGCCGCAAGGCGGCGCTGCAGCTCGTCATCCTCCTGATGACGGTCGCCATCGCCCTCATCGCCTTTGCCCCGGTCTACGCCTCGATCGGCGTCGGGGCGCCGCTCCTCATCGTGCTGGCGCGCCTCCTGCAGGGCTTTGCGACCGGAGGCGAGTTCTCCAGCGCGACGAGTTTCCTGGTCGAATCCTCGCCCGCGGCACGACGCGGTCTCTACGGATCCTTGCAGTTCGTCGGGCAGGGTGCATCTGCGCTCCTGGGAGCGCTGGCGGGCATGCTGGTGACCCGCTACCTCACGCCCGAGGACCTCGACGCCTGGGGCTGGCGCCTGCCCTTCCTCGCCGGGCTCCTCATCGGGCCCGTGGGCATCTACATCCGCCGGCACCTGGACGAGACCGAAGCATTCCGCTCTCTCGCGAAGCGCCTTGGGCCGGCTGCCGAGTTTCGCGAGCTCTTCGCGGGCCATGCGCGGGGGGTCGCGGGGTCGTTCCTCCTCATCGTGTGCCTCACGACCGCGTACTACATCGTGCTCCTCTACATGCCGACCTACGCCCAGAAGCAGCTTCATCTGGTCGCCGACGATGCATTCCTCGCCCAGGTCCTGGCGCTCGCCTGGCTCCTCCTGCTCACGCCGCTGTTTGGCCATCTCTCCGACCGCATGGGCCAAAGGCCCATCCTCTTCGCGGCCGCAGCCTGCTACCTGCTGCTGCCCTGGCCGCTCTTCACCTGGGTGAATTCGGATCCTTCCTTTGCCCGGCTCCTCGCGATGCAGGGGGCGCTGTGCACGGTCGTGGCGGCGCTCTACGGGCCGACCTCGACGGCCCTTGCCGGGCAGTTCCCGGTGGGCGTCCGCTCGACCGGCATGGGGATCGCATACAACTTCGCGGTCATGCTCTTCGGGGGCTTTGCGCCCGCGATCGTCACCTGGCTCATCCGCGAGACGGGCTCGCCCATCGCGCCGGCCTTCTACATCATGTTCGGCTCGGTGGCAGGACTGGCCGGGACCGGGCTCCTGCGCGAGGCGCGCTAGTCGCTTGCGCGCTGGTCGTCGAGTTCGCTCTCCAGGGGGCGGGCCGACATGGTGACGGTCGCGCCCGGCTTCTCGAAGGCCGGATCGCGCGGAAAGAGGATCTCGTTGCGGGAGTCGGTCGTGAAGGTCCTCGCGCGGTCCCCGCTCTCGAGGCGGATCGTCTGCGGCCCGCTCGCAAAGCGCACGACGAAGGATCGCAGGGTCGGGAGGAAGAAACGCAGGGCGCCGGCCTGCTCCCGGATCACCCCGTTGCCCTGGTCGAGCGCCGTCGTCCAGTCGGCGTAGGACGAGCGCTCGGGCGTGGCGATGCGGGCGAGGAGCGTGATCCCGACGCCCACCTTGCTGCCCTTGGGAAGATTGATGCGGATCGGCGGATTTGCCGCGACCAGTGCGGGATCGAGTTCGAGGCGAAGCCGCCCCTTCTCGTCCACGGGAATGCGCTCCTCCCGCCCGTCCTTCATGACTGTGAGCCGCAGATCGCCGGGCCGGATCGACTTGTCCGCGGGCACCAGGGAAAGGCTCATTTCGATATGGTCCCGTTTTGCCGGATCCATGGCGTGGAATCCCGCCAGGCGCACGGATTCGACGAAATCCTTGTAGGGCGCCCAGTCCCGCATGGCGGGCGCAGGGGCGGGACCCGGGACCGGCTCGGCGCCGTTCGCGCAGCCGAGCAGGAAGACGAGTGCGAGGACTGCGATTCCCGGGCGTGCAACGATCATGGTGTCTCCGGAGGCTGGTGCTGCGGGGTCGAGGAATTGCGTGGAGTGTCCCAGAAGAATCCTGCGGCTATCTTAAGATCGCCGCTTTGCCGGAAATTACCCGATCGGGTCCCGTCGTGACGCGAACCTTCCTTGCGAGATCGCTCGCTCCGATGCTGTTCCTCGCCTTGGCCCTCCTGCCCGCCCCGCCCGCCCTGGGCGCGCCGCCCGAGCCCGACACCATCGTCATCACCGCGACCCGCACGCCCGAAGCGGCGAGCCGCATCCCCGCGAGTGTCTCCGTGGTGGAGGGAAGCGAAGTCTCGGCGCGGGGCGCGTCGGACCTCGGCTCGGCGCTTGCGACCGTGGGCGGTGTCGAGGCGCCTCCCGGGGGCGATGCCGGCCCCTCGAGCGCCGTTCCTTCCTTCCTCGGCCTGCACGAGTTCGATGCCTTCCTCCTCGTGGTCGACGGGGTGCCCTGGGGCGGGGCGTTCAATCCGGCGATCACGACGCTCGACTTCACCAACCTCGACCGCATCGAAGTCCTCAAGGGCGCCGCGCCCGTGATGTACGGGGCGACGTCCTTCGTGGGCGTGGTGCACTTCATCCACCGCCCCGCGGGGGAAGCCTTGCCCGTTGCGGAACTCGCATGGGGAAGCTTTGGTTCGTTGCGCGGCAACATCGCCGTGAACCTCCCGGCGCAGGGCGCGCTGCGCCAGTCGCTCTCTTTCGAGGGACGGGACCTGCAGTCGAGCGACCCGCGCGCGCGCAGCGCCGACGGACGTATGCTCTACCGCGCCCTCACGGACCTTGCGGGCGGCGCCCTGCGCCTGGATGCCGGTGCGGAGTTCGTTCGCGACCTGCCGGTGAGCCCCGTGATCCGGCAGGGCGGGGCCCTGACGGCGCAGACGCCCCTCGACGCCAATTTCAATCCGGCGGACGCGCGCATCGACACCGACCGTGTCCATGCGACCGTGGCCTACACCCACGCCACGCCCTGGGGATCCTGGGAGACGCTGGGGTCCTACGCCAATTCCCGCGTGCGCGATGTTCGCGCCTTCCTGCACCCCGACCTCTCCGGTGCCGCCGACACCCAGGACCAGGTGCGCAATATCGACGACTGGTACCTCGACAGCCACCTCGCCTCGGAATTCCTCGAAGGAGCCTCGCTCGTCGCGGGTGCCGACCTGCTGGGGGGCTGGGGCCGCCAGACGACGCGCAACGGCAACTCGGCCTACACGGTGCCGCTCGACGGCTCCGTGATCCCTCCGCCCGCCTCGGCGGCCTTCATCAACGAAGTCGGTACCGTGCGCGACCGGCGCGTATTTGCGGGCGCCTACGCGCAATGGGACTGGAAACCCGATGATCGCTGGGACATCTCGGGCGGGGCGCGCTGGAACCAGACCGGCGAGCGCAAGCAGTCCTCGGATTTCACGACGCCGCCCGACCAGCTCGCTGCGGCCTCGGCGGCGCGCGTTGCCCGCCGCCTTACCGCGAGCCTTGGCGCGAGCGCAAGGCTGTGGGCGCGCGGGGACCGCGAGATGGTTGCCTTCGCCGACATCCGCAACGCCATGAAGCCCGCCGCGATCGACTTCGGCCCCGACTACACCCCGGACATCCTCGCGCCCGAGACCGCGCGCGCCGCGGAGGCGGGGCTCAAGGGATCGCTGCGCGCAGCGGGAATCGCCTGGCAGGTCGAAACCTTCGCGATGCACCTCGACAATCTCGTCGTCGCCACGCCCTCGGGCGCGCTCGCCAACGCCGCCGGGGAGCGGCTGCGCGGGTTCGAAGCCGAACTTCGCTGGCATGCGCGAAACGGCCTCACCTTGCTCGCCAACGCGTCCTGGCACGAGGCGCAGTTCACCCGCTACGAGTTCTTCGACGGCAATGCAACGACCGATGTGTCGGGCCGGGATCTTCCGCTCTCGCCCCGGATCCTTGCCACCGCCGGCGCGCTCTACACCCCGCACGAGGGCCCGGGCGCCACCGCGATCGCCCACCTCGTGGGGCGCCGCTATCTCGACGAAGCCAACTCCGCCGCCGCGCCGGCCTATGCCACGCTCGATGCCACGGCAAGCTACTCGCGCGGGCGCTGGCGTGCCGCGATCGAGGGAAGCAACCTCACGAACCGGCGCCCGCCGGTCACGGCGAGCGAGTTCGGGAGCGAGTCGTTTTACCTGCTGCCGGGGCGGGTCTTGTGGCTTCGATTTTCGCTGCAGCTTGGCCACGACCGGCCCTCCAGGGGTCGGGGGTGAAGGTTCTAGTGTGCCGCGGGTTCCGGCGCCACCACGAGGACCACCACGCTTCCCGGCACGACCGGCGGCCGGGGATGGGGATTCTCTGCCGTCGCCTCCGGCCGGGGCCCGTACGAAGCCGCCGTGAGGTAGACCCGGTGCGTGGCCGGATCGACCGCGATCGTGCGCGCGCCGGGCTGGGTCGGGAGGTTCGCAACGACGCGAAAATGCGCGGGATCGTCCTCGTGCACGAGGGTGAGCGTGCCCTCTCCGTTGGACGAGAACGCCATGCCGGTACCGGGATCGAAAGCCGCGCCGTCGGGGTGCTTGCCGATGGGCAGGGTGGCCACCACTGCGCCCGTGCGCGAATCCACGATCGCCATGCGCTCGTTGGCGCACACCGAGAAGAGCCGCTCGTGCGCGGCATCGATCGCGAGCCCGGTCGGCTCCTCGCACCCGCCCAGGGACCAGCGCGCCACCATCTTTGCCGAAGCGGCGTCGATGACGGCGATCTCGCCCGTCTCCTCGGAGTTGACGAAGATGCGTCCGTGGCCGTCGCGCACCGCGAACTCGAGCTGGCCCAGCGCGGGGATCGTGGCCGTCACCCTGCGGACGGCGGTGTCGATCACCGCGATGTTGCCGCTGCGGTGATTCATGACGAACACCTTGCCGACCGTGGGCTCGGCAACGAGGGCATCGGGTCCCTCGCCCTGTACCGGCACGGTATCGACGAGGGCGCCGGTGCGCAGGTCATAGACGAGGACCACATTGTTGCGCCCGCTCGTGACGTAGGCAAAATCCCCGACGGGCACGGCGCCGTGCGCGCCCTGCACGCCGGGCAGGGTCGTGAGGAGCGAACCGTCCCGCGTATCGACCACCATCACCGAATCGCCCCGGGTGACAAAGAGGCGGTGGCCCGCGGGGTCGGCTTCGAGGTAATCCCATCCCTGGGCGCCGGGAAGGTGAATCCGGTCGATGACGGCATAGGTGGGCGGTGCGTCCTGGGCGGCCCCGGCGGGCGGGGCCCAAAGGAGTGCGCCCGCGATGGCGAACGGCGCGAATGCGCGTCCCGTGCTGGTGTTCATGAATTCATTTCCTTTCCGAAGTTCCGACAAAATCGACGCGCCACACCGAACCCGACTCGTCGTCGCTTACAAGGAGCGATCCGTCGGACGCGACCGCAACCCCCACGGGACGGCCCCAGACGTCCCCGTTGGGCAGGACGAATCCGGTCATGAAGTCCTCGTATCCGCCGTCGGTCTGCCCGGCCTGGTGCAGGGGCACGCGCAGCACCTCGTAGCCCGTGCGCACCGAGCGGTTCCACGATCCGTGCGAAGTGGCGAAGATGTCCCCGCGGTATCGCGCGGGAAAGCGCGTTCCCTCGTAGAACTCGAGCTGCAGCGGCGCGGTGTGCGGCTGCAGGAGCACATCGGGAACGATCGTCCTGGCAGCGAGTTCCGGGTGCCGGCCCTCGTGCCGGGGATCCTGGTGCGCCCCGATGTACCACCAGGGCCAGCCGTAGAAGCCGCCTTCGCGCACCGTCGTCACGTAATCAGGGACGAGGTCGTCTCCCAGGCCGTCGCGCTCGTTGACGACGCACCAGAGGCGCCCGCTGCGCGGCTCGATGGCAAGGCCCGAGGCATTGCGCAGGCCCGCGGCGTGGATGCGCAGCCCCGCGCCTTCGGGCGAGGCGGCGAGGATGTCGGCGCGCCGGATCTCGGACTCGCTCGTATCCGGGTCGTCGATGTTGGAGGCCGAGCCCACCGCGACGTACATTGTCGCGCCGTCGGCCGAGAAGCGGATGTCGCGCGTCCAGTGCCCGCCCGGGAACGGGAGCTCGAGGATGAGCGAGGGCTCGGCATCGGCCCGCAGCTGTCCCTTGCGATAGGGCATGCGCCAGACGGCGCGGGAGTCGGCGACATAGATCCAGCGCGGATCCTCGCCCGGGGGGTAGAAGGCGATGCCGTAGGGCCTGCGAAAACCGGAGGCAAAGACCCCGGACTGCTGCGGTCCTCCTGCGGGGTCGATGCCGCGAAACACGCGGATCTTTCCCGCCCCGCTCTCGGCGAGAAACACATCGCCCCCCGGCGCCGTGCGCAGCACGCGCGGCGTGGAGAACCCGCCGGCAAAGAGATTGACCCGGAACCCCTCGGGCACGCGCGGCACGACCCCTTCGGGCCGCGCAACGATGCGCGGGCCGTTGCCGGCCGAGCGCGTGGCGTAGGGCGCGGGAAGGTCCTCGACGAGGATGCGGTGCGACCGACCGGGCGCCTCGTCGCGATAGTCGAAGAAGGGCGGATGTGCGGGAGGGGGATCGCGCGTCTGCGCGGCGCAGGCCCCAAAGGCCGCCAGGGCGCCGCAAGCCAGGAGGAACGCCGCCGCGCCCGCAGGCGCGGGCGGGCGCTCGTGCTTCACGAGCGGGCGGGCGGCGCCGGCTCGCGCGCCCCGCCCGACTGGCCGGCGGGTCCGCGCAGGATGCTGGTCGCCATGGTGACCACGGAGGCGAGGTCGCTCAGCTGCGCCGGGATGACGAGGGTCGTGCTCTCCTTGGCGATGCCGCCGAACTGGCGCAGGTACTCCTCGCCCAGGCGCAGCTGCATCGCCTCGGCGCCGCCGCGACCGGCGATCGTCTCGCCGACCGCGCGCAAGCCCTCGGCGGTCGCCTTGGCAACCGCCAGGATGGCCGCAGCCTGTCCCTCGGCTTCGTTGATCTTCTGCTGCTTGGAGGCCTCCGAGGCCTTGATCACGCGCTGCTTGTCGCCCTCGGCCTGGTTGATCTTGGCGTCGCGCTCGCCCTCCGAGGCGAGGACGACGGCGCGCTTTTCCCGCTCGGCCCGCATCTGCTTTTCCATCGCCGAGAGCACGTCCTTGGGCGGCGTGATGTTCTTGATCTCGTAGCGCATCACCTTCACGCCCCAGGCCTCGCAGGCCTTGTCGAGCTCGGCGACGACGTTGGCATTGATCGTGCCGCGCGCCTCGAAGGTGCGGTCGAGCTCGATCTTGCCGATCTCGCTGCGCAGCGTGGTCTGCGCGAGCTGGCCGATCGCGAAGGCGTAGTTCATGATGCCGTAGGAGGCGCGGTGCGGGTCGAGCACCTGCATGTAGAGCACGGCATCGACGGCCACCTGCACATTGTCCCTCGTGATGCACACCTGCTCGGCGACGTCGGCCGCCTGCTCCTTGAGGCTGTGGCGGTAGGCGATGCGCTCCATGAACGGCACCAGCACGTGGAACCCCGCCTGGATCGTGCGGCTGTAGCGGCCCAGGTTCTCGACCACGAAGGCCATCTGCTGGGGCACCACGATGAGGGTCTTGGCGAGCAGGATGATCGCGAAGAAGGCGATCAGGATGACGACGTAGGAAGCGGCGAGCATGTCGGTGCCTCTATGGGTTCAGGCGCGGGGGTGGGGGCGGACGAGCAGGGTAAGCCCTTCGATCCGGTGGACGTGGACGTGGTCGCCGGCAGACAGGGCCGCGGGCGAGTCGTTTTGCACGCTCCAGTGCGAGCCCGAGTGCTCGATGCGGGCGGTCTCGCCCGGCGCGAGCGCGCACGGGAGGTCGAGTTCGTGCCCCGCGGGTCCGGCCTCCACGGCGGGCGCGTGGCCGCGCAGCTTGAGGTAGAGGCGCTTGCGGAAGGTGACGCTCGAGACGACCGAGAGCACGGCAAAGGCGAGCCAGAGCGCGAAACCCGGCACGCCCGGAACGACGAGGTCGACGAGGCCCACGAGGATCGCGGTCGTCCCGACGAAGACCAGGTAGAACTGCGCATCGAAGAGCGCGATCTCGGCGCCCAGCAGGATGGCCCCGCTGGCAATCCAGGCCCACCAGTTCATGGATGGTCCCTCCCTTCGCGCGCCGGCATGGCCGGCATCGAGAGCCGATGAGTATAGCGACGCGCGGTGTCGCGCGTGCGACCGCGGCGGACGGGGACGGGAGCGGGCCGCAGGAAGCTAGGCCGGGGGGAGGGGCTTTTCCAGGGCGAGCAGGTCTTCGACGGTCTCGCGCCGCCGCACGAGGTGGACCGAGGCGCCATCGACCATCACCTCGGCGGCGCGCCCGCGGCTGTTGTAGTTGCTCGCCATGGCCATGGCGTAGGCGCCGCAATCGAGGACGGCGAGGAGGTCGCCCGCTTCCACCGCGAGGCTGCGGTCGCGCGCGATCCAGTCCCCGCTCTCGCACACCGGTCCGACCACGTCGACCTGCACCGGCTTCGCGGTGCCCGGCCCGACGGGCACGACGTCCATCCAGGCTTCGTAGAGCGCCGGGCGCAGGAGGTCGTTCATCGCGGCATCGACGATGGCAAAGGATTTTTCGCCCGCCGCCTTGACGGACA
>Ga0075030_100005161_pt1 | contig 11787 bp, 2 predicted proteins | sample LitLauG_LLR_2012_FD_71393 | JGI IMG/M metagenome (GOLD analysis project Ga0075030, IMG submission 71393) | Freshwater sediment microbial communities from Pennsylvania, USA - Little Laurel Run_MetaG_LLR_2012 | ecosystem: Environmental > Aquatic > Freshwater > Creek > Sediment | place: USA...
GAACTTGGTTGTGCGAAGTGCCACGACGCCGTCGCTCAGAAGAATCCGCTTGGTCCCGACCTGACCCGAGTCGACCCTCCGTCCAAGCCTGGCGAATTAATCGAATCCATCCTCGCGCCCTCGAAGCAAATTCTGAAAGGATACGAGCCGGTGACGGTCGCGTTGAATGACGGAAAAGTCATCAGTGGACTTTTCGATAAGGAAGATGCGACCACCTTGCACCTTCGCGACGCCTCGAAAGACGGGGCATCCATCGCCATCCTCAAAACCGACATCGAAGAACGGAAAATCGGCGGGCCTTCCCTCATGCCCGCGGGTCTTACGAACTTGCTCTCAACCCGCCAGGATTTTCTTGACCTTGCGCGCTACGTTCTCGAAATTCGCGAGAAAGGCCCAGCGCGTGCCTTTGCCCTTCGACCGCCAACATCCCTGATCACGCCCGCACCGCTGCCGAAATACGAGGAAAACCTCGACCATGCGGGCCTGATTGCTGAACTCGGCCCCGCGAATTACTCGCGCGGAGAAGCCATTTATCGACGCGTCTGCATGAACTGCCACGGCACCAAAGACCAGCCGGGCTCATTGCCGACGTCGCTTCGGTTTGCATCGGGAACCTTCAAGAATGGCAACGACCCCCTTCGGATGTACCAGACCCTCACCCGAGGGTTCGGAATGATGACGGCCCAGCCGTGGATGGTTCCCCAGCAGAAATACGACGTGATCCACTACATCCGCGAGGCCTATCTCAAGCCGTTCAATCCATCGCAATTTGCCCTCGTCGACCGCTCTTATCTCAACGGACTGCCGAAAGGGACGGAACGTGGGCCGAAGCCTTCGCGGATCGACATCTGGACGGCCATGGATTATGGTCCCAGTTTGATGGGGACCATCGAGGTAGGCAAAGATCACGGAAACTTCGCCTACAAAGGGATCGCGATCCGGCTCGATCCCGGCCCTGGTGGCGTCTCGCGAGGCTCCCAGTTCGTGGTTTATGACCACGACACATTGAGACTCGCCGGAGGCTGGCTCGGCAAAGGTTTCATCAACTGGAAAGGGATCAATTTCAACGGCGAGCACGCGATCCATCCCAGCACAGTCGGTCATGTCGCCGTCGAAGCCCCGCCAGGTCCCGCCTGGGCGAATCCGGAGACCGGTCGATTCGACGATCCTCGCGTCCGAGGCCGGGACGGAATTCCTTACGGGCCGCTTCCGAACTCTTGGGCGCGCTATCGCGGCACGTACCATTACGGGAAACAGGTGATTCTCTCCTACGATGTGGGAGACTCGCGAATTCTTGAAACTCCGGGGATCGAGACTGCGACCCCCGATGATGAAAACCCGAAGGATCTCGCCTTTTCGAGAACCTTGGAAATCGGCCGTTCGTCTCGTGACCTGGCTCTACGAGTTGCCGACACAAAAGCATCCGTCAAGGTGGTCGGAACCGACCAGGTGGCGCTTGTCGATGACGAAGGTCAACGCGTCTTGAAGATCCCCGCCGCCGCCACTCCGGTTGTGTTGAAGATCCTCATCGGAGAGGGTTCGTCCGAAAAACTTGACGCGATCGCAAAAGCATCCAAAGCGCCTGAATCTTTGAAATCGCAGACAATCGGCGGCCCTCGTCAATGGGCGGAGACGTTGAAGAGCAGGGCCGTGCTGGGAGCCGACGACGGCCCGTTCGCCGGCGATATCATCGCCCATCCCGCCACGAACCCGTGGCTCAGTCAGTTGCGATTCACCGGCCTGGATTTCCTCGACGGTGGCAAACAGCTTGTCACCTGCACATGGGATGGAGACGTCTGGCTCGTTGATGGGATCGACGACCTGAGCCGTGAACAGACATGGAAGCGGATCGCTTGCGGTCTGTTTCAGCCACTTGGCATCAAAGTTGTCCAGGGGCAGATCTATGTCCTCTGCCGCGATCAAATCACGATCCTTCGCGACCTGAACGGAGACGGCGAGACCGACTATTACGAAAATTTTAACAGCGACCACCAGGTGACCGAACACTTCCACGAATTCGCCATGGACCTTCAGACCGACGCCGAGGGGAACTTTTATTACGCGAAGGCGGCAAGACACGCCAAGAAAGCCTTGGTCCCGCAACACGGCACGCTCTTGAAGGTCAGCAAGGACGGTACCCGAACCGAGATCCTCGCGACAGGGTTCCGAGCCCCGAACGGCGTTTGCCTGAACGACGACGGCACGTTCTTCATCACGGATCAGGAAGGGTTCTGGCACCCCAAGAACCGGATCAACCTTGTCAAGAAGGGAGGCTTTTATGGGAATATGTGGGGCTACCACGACGTGACCGACGAGTCGGATTCCGCAATGGAGCAACCGCTCTGCTGGATCACGAACGACTTCGATCGCTCTCCCGGAGAGATCCTCAAGGTCACGTCGGATGCGTGGGGGCCGTTGAAAGGTTCTTACTTGAACCTCTCCTATGGCATGGGCAAAGTGTTCATTGTTCCTTATGAAATCGTGAATGGACAGGCCCAAGGAGGAATGTGTGAACTCCCCGGCGCGAATTTCCCAACGGGAGTTATGCGGGGCCGATTCCATCCGACCAACGGCCAACTCTATCTCTGCGGAATGTTCGCCTGGGCGGGAAACAAGGAACAGCCCGGAGGTTTTTACAGACTGCGCGCAACTGGAAAACCCGTGCACGTCCCCGTAGGTCTACACGCCACAAAAACAGGAATGGCAGTGACCTTCAGCGAACCGCTCGACCGCAAAAGCGCAACCGATGCGTCGAATTTCTCGGTCCAAACGTGGTCGTTGAAGCGATCCGAGAAGTACGGATCAAAGCACTACGATCAAAAAACACTCGACGTCAAATCTGTGGCGCTCTCCGCCGACGGACGTTCAGTTTCCCTCGAAATCGAGGCAATGACGCCGACCTGGTGCATGGAGATTGCCTACACGATCAAGGGTTCAAAAGGGGAACCCGTGACGGGTAAGATTGATAACACGGTTCACGCGTTGAATCCGTAAGTCAGATCAATAAGGGTGGGCCTCGAAGACTCGACCCACCCGACTTGACCCGAATATCAGATCGTCCAGGGCGAACGATATGGCCGTGAGAGCATTCCGTTCGCCTCGGCGTCGCCGACAAACTTCTCGGCGCTTGGATCCCAGTTGATCTTGCGACCAAGGCGAACGGCGATGTTGCCGAGATGGCAAACCGTCGCGCTTCGGTGACCGATCTCGACGTCGCAGATCGGCCGCTTTCGTGACTTCACGCAGTCGAGGAAATTCTGCTGATGGTTTGAACTCTCGTAGAGATGAACATCCGAAGCAGAAAGTTCTCCCTTGGCGATGTCATCGGGTTTGCTCGTGATCTTTGAACGATCGACGGCGATCGTCCCTTCACTGCCGATGAACGTGCAACCGCCCGGGATATCCTTTTCTCCCTGGCCCACGATCACCTTCACGCCGTTCGCATACGTGTGAGTAACGCGACAGGCCATCGTGACCTCGTACCAGTGCTCGGGATGGAACTTGGCGGTTCCCTCGGTCGAGATCGGGCCGGAGTCGTCCATTCCGAGTGCCCACTGGGCGATGTCGAGATGATGTGCCCCGAAGTTCGTCATCTGCCCGCCCGAGTAATCCCAGTAGAACCGGAAGTTGTAGTGAACGTGCTTGGCGTTGTACGGCTTCTTCGGCGCGGCACCAAGCCAGAAGTTGTAGTCGAGCACCGCGGGCGGATCGGAGTCGGGAACCGGTGGGCCATCCCAGTTCACTCCGGGAATCCCGACGAGCACGGTCTCCAACTTGCCGATCTTTCCCGATCGGACGAGTTCGCAGGCGCGACGGAACCTGGCGTCGGAGCGTTGCTGGCTTCCCGTCTGCACGACGCGGTCATACTTCCTCGCCGCCTCGACCATCTTGCGACCTTCTGAGATCGTCAACGAAAGCGGCTTCTCGCAGTAGACGTCTTTACCGGCATGGCAGGCGTTAATCGTCATCAACGCGTGCCAGTGGTCGGGAGTGACGACGACCACCGCGTCGATATCTTTCCGGTCGAGAAGCTTGCGATAATCGTGGAAGGTTTCGGGAGTCTTCGAACCGGCACTTTCGACGAGCTTGACCGCCTTCGCGAGAACATCGGTGTCGACATCGCAGATCGCGGCCCGTTCGGTCAATTTCGAGAACGACTTAAGGTTCGACGTCCCCTGGTTTTTCACGCCGATGTGACCCGTGATGACCTTCTCATTGGCTCCGAAGACTGAGCGCGGCAGGATCATCGGGATCGCGAGCGTGGTCGCGGCGGTCTTGAGAAATTGTCGACGATCCAAGGTCATTCTCGCGGACATGAAGGCTTCTCCCGTGTTGATTCGAGACTTCGAAAACGCGTTCTCGTCTGGAGTTTTCTTTGATTCGCTCCCGACCCCGACACACTTTATGAAGATAGTGTTTCGAGAACGCCCAGAGCTTGCAAGCTCCGACCGGCCTTCCTCGCAAAGGTTTGACGGTCTCTTCAATCGAGCGCTCCCGACAGCTAAGATGCAACGCATTGCCGTTTCGGACAGTATCTCTCCCCAAGGAAACGAGGTCACCTCATGTTGCATCCGCGTTTTTTCCGGCTTCTGCTGACAGCCACACTGACCACGATCGTGACGACTCGAGCCCTCGCCGACGACAACTGGGTCGTCTATGAAGGATCAGACGGCCCCGGAAAAGGAAAACACATCGTGCTCGTGAGTGGCGACGAGGAATATCGGTCCGAGGAAGCACTTCCGCAACTGGGGAAGATTCTCGCCAAGCACCACGGGTTCAAGTGCACTGTGCTTTTCCCGATCGACGACAAGGGGACGATCGACCCGAATCGTTCGAACATCCCGGGCCTCGAAGCACTCAAGACGGCCGACCTGATGATCATCGCCACCCGATTCCGAAACCTCCCGGACGAGCAGATGAAGTACATCGTCGAGTATCTCGATTCGGGCAAGCCGGTGATCGGATTGAGAACCGCAACCCACGGTTTCAATATTCCCAAGAACGCGAAGTACGCGAAATACTCGTACAACAGCAAGGAAAAAGGCTGGGAAGGAGGCTTCGGCCGTCAGATCCTCGGCGAAACGTGGGTCAATCACCACGGAAAACACGGCTCGCAAAGCACGCGAGGGGTCGTCGTGAAGGGGGAGGAGTCGCACCCGATCTTGAAAGGGATCGCGGAAGGAACAATCTGGGGTCCAACCGACGTTTACACGGTGAACATGCCGCTTCAAGGAGACAGCAAGCCCATCGTGATGGGACAAGTTCTCGTGGGGATGAAGCCCGACGACAAACCCCTCGAAGGCGAGAAGAACGACCCGATGATGCCCGTCGCGTGGGTCAAAACCTACAAATCCGAATCCGGCAAGACTGGGCGGGTCTTCACGACGACGATGGGAGCCGCCACCGACCTCCTCAGCGAGGGAACTCGGAGAATGCTCGTGAACGCGACCTACTGGACGACGGGTCTCGAAGACAAGATCGACCCGACACGAAGCGTCGCGATCGTCGGAACGTATGAACCGAGCGCGTTCAAGTTCGGTGGGTTCAAGAAAGGCATCAAGCCCATCGAACACAAGTCAGAATAAGACCTTTCCGAGAATCAGGCTAGCTGGTTGAGCTTGGCCAAAAATGGTCGATTGCCGATGTCCAAGAAGGCAAGCTAAATCGGCGATCGACCATTCCTGGAACCAACCGCCCGGAACATCGAAAGAGCCATCTCCGAATCCGGTGAATACCGGCTTTATCGGAGTTTTTTGGCCGCTTCACGGGTCGTTGGCGAGAATCCTAAGTCTAGTCTTGGGCAAGACTTCGGTTTAATGGAGCGGAAGGGGATCGAACCCTCAACCTCAGCATTGCGAACGCTGCGCTCTCCCAATTGAGCTACCGCCCCGAAATCAATCAGGTCATGCATAGCCTAACCTTCGGCACCCGATCACGCAATCCATCCTTGCGAATTTTTGAGCCGGGGAAGTCATGCCGAATGGTGGTCGACTTCCTTTCTCAGCGAAGCATTCCGCCGAGTCCTACTCACTGCAAACTCAACTGAATCAAGAACTTAAAACTCGACCCTCATAAACACGATCGACGGGCGGAGAATGGCTCTCTGCCCGTCGCTGGTGATCGTTTCGACCTTCCTCGATCAAGAGCGGTGCTGCGCGGCCTTGGCCTGCGTGTGCGAGGCGGCTCTTGCACCGGGAACGCCTCCGGGTTGGTAGCCGAACTTGGCGGCGAGGGTCGGCAGCCAATACTGAATCACCGGCATGGGCTTGTAGAGCAAGCTCTTTCGGGCGAAGGTCGCCGGGACTCCCGTCGGGGTCGGCCCATCTCTGAGGACCGCGTGGAAGAGAACACCTGTGAGCCGACACTCAGGCCTTGCCAGTTTGGCGAGATCGTAGCCCGTGCCCGACTGCCCCGCCCCCAGTGAGATGTTCGTGACGACGTCTCGACCCTTGGTTCCACCGGCGGTTCCGGGACTTCCGATCCCGTCGATGAACGTCTTCGGCCCGGTCGCGGTGATGGTGTACACACCCGCTCTCAGGTTCGTGAAGCTATACAACCCGTTCACGTCCGTCGTGGTCGTCAAGGAAACCGCGTTGCCGAGGTCGTCCACACCCTTCAGGGTCACGACCACATGCTGCATCCCGAATTCGTTGGGGTCGTGCGTCCCGAAGTTGTGGGTGTCGAGGTAGACGATGCCGGAGAGCGACGCGTTGCTCGTATTCACGTTCAAGTCTTGAACCTGAACTTCACCGGGTGTGATTGAGATCGGCCGCGAGGTGGTCGCCGGAGTGCCGTCGGGTTTGATCGTCGAGAAGACCACCGTGTAAGGCCCGGCGGGCAAGTTCGGGATGATGTAGTTGCCGTCCGACCCGGTCTTCGCGGTCCCGATCACATTGCCGGCAGGGTCAACGATCTTGACGAGTGCTCCACCGACGGGTTTGCGATCGATGGTCAACGTGCCGGTCAGGGTCGCTCCCTGTTCGCCGAACGTGTAGGCTGTGCCGTTTTGACCGGAGGACAGCGGAATTCCGCTGACGACATCGTTGGCAAGGGTGCCTCCAGCGGTACCGACCGCGTCTTTTCCGTCGGTGTAACCGGCAGGTTGCGTCTCCGTCACCGTGTAGGTTCCGGGTCTCAGCCCGGCGAACTGATAAGAGCCGTCGGCCGCCGTCGTCATCACCAGATGAACCATCTGGTTGTTGTCGTCATTCCCGGTAAGCGTGATCGTAACGCCGGGGATTCCCGCCTCTCCGGTTTCCCTTACACCGTCGTTGTTGGAGTCAAAATATACCGAACCGGCGATTGAGGCCGGGTCGATGAAGGCGAAATTGTTGTTGATTCCCACGGTTCCCGAGGCAAGCACAAGGTCGGTCAGGGCGGCGGCCCCGACGGTCCCCCCCTGAGATCCCACCGAATTCTTGCCGCCCAGCTCGCTCGAAGGCCGATTCACGGTCACCTCGTAGTCGCCCGGGCGGAGGTTCGTGAACTGATACGAGCCGTCAGCGGCACTTGTCGCAGTTGCCGTGACGGCGTTACCGAGGTCGTCCTTACCAGCGAGCGTCAGCGTGACTCCACCGGCGGGAGCCTCTGTTGCCTGGAATACTCCGTCGTTGTTGGTGTCGTGATACACGAACCCCGCGAGACTTGCCGGGGAGAGTTCGCCGAAGTTGTTACTGGTGCCGTCGAAGCCGCCGGCAAGAGTGATACCCGTGAAGGCCTCAGCGACTGTCGTGCCTCCAGGCGTCCCGATCGTTCGTTTCCCGTCGAGGTAGCCTGAGGGAGGCGTCAACGTGATCGCGTAGGTTCCCGAGAGCAGACCCGTGAAGGAATAGGAACCGTCAGCCGCGGTGGTCGCGGTGCGGGTGATCGGGGCCCCTGTCGCGTCGGTTCCCGATAGCGTCACCGTCGACCCGATGAGGCCGGTTTCGGTTCGCTGGAACGTGCCGTCGTTGTTGGCGTCGACGTACACGTTACCCGCGAGGCTCGCCGTGGTTTCGCCGAAGTTTTGTCCGCTCAGCCCGGCGAGAGGAAGCGTGATGTTCAATGTCGTCGGAGAGCTTTGGCCGTAACCTGTGGGTGCGGTTTCGACGAGCTTGTAAGGGCCCGCCGGAAGGTCATTAAAGTGATACGTACCGTCAGAGCCGCTGACAGCGGTTGCGAGCACGTTGCCGTTACCGTCTTCCAGAGTCACGGTCACTCCGGCGAACCCGGCCTCTCCGTTATTAAGCGTGCCGCTCTTGTCGGCGTCGTGGTACACCGTACCAGAAACACTTGCGCCGAGTTCTCCGAAGGTGTAACCGCTGGAGATCACACCGGACCCAAGCGAGATTCCCGAGACGACGTCGTTACTGAGGGTTCCGCCGGCCGTCCCGACTTTGTCGATGCCGTTGTTGTAGGCCGCGGGCTGAGTTTCGCTGACCGTGTAGGTGCCGGGGCGAAGGTTATCAAAGAGGTAAGTACCGTCGGCGGCCGTCACGGTTGTGAGAGACACGGGTTGTTCGTGGTCGTCGGTACCGGTGAGTGTCAGGGTCACTCCGCCGATGCCTTTTTCACCGACCTGCTGCGTCCCGTCGTTGTTCGAGTCAACGAAAACCGTGCCCGCGATGCTTGAAAGAGGAGTGACGGTGACGCTCGATTGATCGTCTTCCGCCGGGTTGGAGTTATTTGGAGTGGAGTTGGGATCGTACTGATCGCTGGCGCTGACCTGTGCCGTGTTGATCTTCGCGCCCGCTCCGCTCACCGTGGCGACGACGTTCAAGGTCGCGACACCTTGGTTCGCCACCGTGCCGACCGTCCAAGTGCCCGAGGATGGGTCGTAAGTCCCCTGGCTGGGAACCGAGGAGACGTAAGTCAGTCCCGCCGGCAAGAGGTCAGACACCGCGACGTGAGTTGCGGCATCAGGCCCGTGGTTGAGGAGAGAGACGGTGAACGTGACCTGGGTTCCCAATTTCGGCGAACTGTTGTTGACGGTTTTCGTGAGCGCGAGGTCGGCCTGCTGCGGAGTTTCCACCACGCTTGCGCTGTTGTTCGACGTATTGGAGTCGAACTGGTCGGAGTGAGTGAGCGTTGCCAGGTTCGTCAGGGCGTTCGGGCTGACGACCTTGACACTGATCGACAAGGTCGCGGGCGTCGACGGAGAAACCGTTCCGACAGTCCAGGTCCCTGAGTTTGCGTCGTATGAACCCTGGCTCACGCTGGAGGAGACGTACGACAAGCCGGAGGGCAGGGGATCGCTCAGCGCGACATTCGTGCCCGAGTCAGGTCCATTGTTGGTGATGGTCACGGTGTACGTGATCACGTCGCCCACGTTCGGCTTCGCGTTGGAAACCGTCTTCGTCACGGCGAGGTCGGCGATCTGCGGCGTTTCCGTGACAGTTGCCGAGTTGTTGTTCGGGTTCGAGTCGTACTGGTCCGATTTTGCGATCGTGGCGACGTTCGACTGAGGTGCCGAACTTGTGACAAGTGCGGAAACCGTAAGAGTCGCCATCGCCGAGTTCGCGACACTGCCGATCGTCCAGACGCCCGTGGTGCTGTCGTAAGTCCCCTGGCTCGGGTTGGACGAGACGTAGGTCAGACCGGCCGGCAACAGGTCGTTGAGCGAAACATTCGTCGCGGTGTCTTTACCGTTGTTGGTGACGTGGACGGTGAAATTGATCTGGTCGCCGACGTTCGGATGAGAGTTATCGACCGACTTCGTCACCGCAAGATCCGCAATCTGTGGGGTCTCAAGCACGCTCGCCGAATTGTTGTTTGGGTTCGTGTCGTACTGATCCGAATGCGCGATCGACGCGACGTTCGTAAGGGCGTTGGGACTCACGACCAAGGCGAAAATCTTGAGCGAGGCCGCGGTGGCATTCGAGGCGATCGAACCCACCGACCAGATCCCGGTCGTATTGTCGTAGGTTCCCTGGCTTGGGAACGAAGACTTGTAAGTCAGTCCCGCGGGAAGCAGATCGCTTACCGTTACGTTTGTTGCGCCATCGACGCCATTGTTGATGAGCACGATCGTGTACGTGATCGTGTCGCCGACGTTGGGAGTCGCGTTGTCCACGAACTTGGAAACCGCGAGGTCCGCAATCTGCGGGGTCTCGGTTGCGCTCGCACTGTTGTTTGCCGGATTCGTGTCGTATTGATCCGACGCACTGACCGATGCGACGTTCGTGGTCGAGTTCGGGCTGACGACCTTCGCGGAGATCAATAGGGTGGTATTTGCGGAGGCATTGAGCGTCCCGACACTCCAGATCCCCGTCGTGTTGTCGTAGGTTCCCTGGCCTGGCGTGGAGGAAACGTACGTCAGACCCGCGGGAAGCAAATCGTTGATCGCGACATGCGTCGCGGCGTCGGGACCGTTGTTGGAGAGGGTGACCGTGTAGACGATCGTGTCGCCGACGTTCGGGGTTGGGTTGCTGACGCTCTTGGCCACCGCGAGGTCGGTAAGCTGAGGTGTCTCCGTCGCGGTCGACGAGTTATTCGACGAGTTCGGGTCGTAGACATCGCTCGCGGAAACCGCCGCCGTGTTGGTGGTTGGGTTCGGGCTCGTCACCTTGGCGACGACAGTCAACGTCTTCGTCGCGCCACTGGCCACGGTGCCGACCGACCAGACGCCCGTGCCGCTGTTGTATGTTCCCTGGCCGGCCGAGGAAGAAACGAAGGCAAGCCCCGCGGGAAGCATGTCGGAGACCGCGACGGTCGTCGCCGCGTCCGGCCCGGAGTTGCTCAATGCCAGCGTGAACGTGACATTGTCGCCGACGTTGGGCTTCGCGTTGTCGACGGTTTTTACGATGGCCAGGTCGGCCTGCTTGGGGGTCTCAAGAACACTCGCGCTGTTGTCGGCAAGATTCGGGTCATACTGGTCGGAATGTGCGATCGAAACGGAATTTGTCAGAGGATTGGGGCTCACAACCTTGGCGTTGAGGGTGAGCGTCATACTGGCACCGGAAGCGATCGTGCCTACCGTCCAGAGATTTGTCGTGTTGTCGAACGTTCCCTGAGAGGCGCTTGCGGAGACGTACGTCAGCCCCGCGGGTAGGGTATCGTTGAGCGTGACGTTTGTCGCCGCGTTCGGCCCGTTGTTGGTCAACGTAATCGTGTAAGCAATGGTGTCGCCGACGTTCGGAGTGGCGTTGCTCACGGTCTTGCCGACGGCGAGTTCCGCCTGCTGAGGCGTTTCCGAGACGCTCGACGAGTTGTTGGCCGAGTTCGGATCGTATTGGTCGGAGTGGGCGATCGCCGCCGCATTGACCTCAGTGGAAGGTGTCGTCACCTTCGCTTGGATCAAGAGTGTGGCGGTCGCGCTCGACGCCACGGTGCCGACCGTCCAGACTCCAGTGACAGGGTTATAAGAGCCCGCGGCCGTGGCGTTCGAGACGTAACTCAGTCCCGCCGGCAAGAGGTCGTTCACGCTCACGTTAGTCGCGGCGTTCGGGCCATTGTTCGTCAGGCTAAGCGTGTAGGTGATCACGTCGCCGACATTCGGTGTGGCGTTGCTGATCGTCTTCGTGAGCGCGAGGTCGGCCTGCCGCGGTGTCTCGGTCGCGGAGGATGAGTTGTTAGCCGAATTCGGATCGTAAACGTCCGAACCGGCGACCGAAGCCGTGTTGGTGAGCGGAGTCGGCCCGGTCACCTTCGCGGTGAAGACGATCGAGACGCTACTGCCGTTGTTGATCGTGCCGATGGTCCAGAGACCGCTCGTCGCGTTGTAACTGCCCTGAGTCGGCACGATACTCCTGACCGTGAGTCCCGCGGGGATCACGTCTTGAACCGAGACGTTAGTCGCCGCATTGGGAC
>Ga0075030_100005163_pt1 | contig 11786 bp, 7 predicted proteins | sample LitLauG_LLR_2012_FD_71393 | JGI IMG/M metagenome (GOLD analysis project Ga0075030, IMG submission 71393) | Freshwater sediment microbial communities from Pennsylvania, USA - Little Laurel Run_MetaG_LLR_2012 | ecosystem: Environmental > Aquatic > Freshwater > Creek > Sediment | place: USA...
CACGGCAAGCGCACTCTTTTCAAACCACGCCCGCGCGTTGTCATCGCGGTGCCCTCGGGCATCACGGAGGTCGAGAAACGCGCGGTGAAAGAATCGGCCCTGCACGCGGGTGCGCGGGAAGTTTACCTCATCGAGGAGCCCATGGCTGCGGCCATCGGCTGCGGACTTCCGGTGCAAGACGCGGCGGGCAATATGATCATAGACATCGGCGGTGGCACCACCGAGGTGGCGTTGATCTCACTCTCCGGCATTGTCTTCAGCCGGAGTGTGCGCGTCGCGGGCGATGAGCTCGACGAGGCGATTATCCAGTACATGAAGCGGGCCTATAACCTGATGATCGGCGAACGCACTGCCGAGGACATCAAGATCAAGATCGGGAGCGCCTATCCGATCGAGAAGGAAACCACCATGGAGGTCAAGGGACGCGACCTCGTGGCGGGCCTGCCAAAAACGCTGAGCGTGACTTCGCAGGAAGTCCGCGAAGCGCTGCTGGAGCCGATTTCCACAATCGTGGACAATGTTCGCGTGACCCTGGAGCGATGCCCGCCCGAATTGAGCGCCGACCTCGTTGATCGAGGCTTGGTACTCGCCGGCGGCGGCGCGCTCCTGCGCGGGCTGGACCGTCTCCTCGCCGAGGAGACCGGGCTGCCCGTGCATGTCGCGGAGGATCCGCTCAGCGCGGTGGCCGAGGGAACCGGCCGCGCACTGAGCGAGATGAAATTCCTCCGGCAGGTCACCGCAACGGACAGGCAGTGGCGGAACTAGTCCGCTGACCGCCCCGATGACCCACAGCCACCAGGCAACCGCGCTGCGACAGCCGCGGCACCGCGGCGGTGCAATACACAACCGGGTGATCATTTCCGCATTCGGGAGGTGCGCGAAATGAACCGCCGGGCAAATCTCATTGCCATCGGCGTTTTCATTGCCGCACTCATCGGTGTCTTCGTCCTAAGCCCGCACAACCGCCAGCGTCTGCAGAGTGCATTTCTCGGCATCGTATCGCCATTTTTGAAAAAAGGATCCGAGGTGGACTCGCGCTGGAAAAGCTACCGCGCAGGATTGAAAAAACTCGATGAACTCGAAGCCGAAAACCAGCGCCTGAAGGTGGACAACGATCAGCTCCGCGCAACGAACCAGGCGCTGCGCGGCGTCGAGGCCGAGAACATCCGCATTAAGTCAGCGCTCGGCTACCAGGGCGGTTCGCCGTTCACGCTCGTGCCCGCACATGTCATTGGTCGCAGCCCGTCGAATTGGTGGAGCACCATCGTCATTGACAAAGGTTCCGTGGATCTCGTGCAGGAGGAAATGGCCGTCGTCACTCCCGACGGGCTCGTTGGCAAAGTCGTGAACCTCAGCGAGCATTCGTCAAGCGTGCTGCTTCTTTCGGATGAAAACTGCAAGGTGGCCGGCACCGTTGAAGGCACGAAGGAACAGGGTATCGTGCGCGTGGAGGTGCGCGGGCAACGCACATCCAACAGCATCCAACCGACCATGACGCTCAATTTCCTCACGCGTTTCGCACCGTTGCGCGCAGGGCAGAAGGTGTTCACCAGCGGTGCGGGCACCATCTATCCGCCAGGCATTCTCATCGGGCAGATCGTCGAATTCAAATCGCGTGAACTGGACGGGCAGGCCATCATCGAACCGTCCGTGGACATCGCCGCACTATCGGATGTCTTCGTCATCACCGGCATGAAAGGGGCCACCAAGTCACTTTAAGCAATGGTCACTCTTTCCTTCATCATCGCAATGTTTGCAGGTCTTCTGCTCCAGTATTTCACAGGTGCAGTGCCGGGATTCGGCAGCCAGATTTTGCTCCTGCCCGTGATTTTCCTATGCGGTGCCGCGGCGCTTCCTGTCTGGAGCATGCTCTCCCTCGCGTTCGTGGCGGGGCTGATGTGGGACTGCCTGAATTACACCCCTGTCGAAGGCCGCGCAGATTTTCCGTTCGGCGGGACGATTCTGCTCTACGCGGGAATTGGCGCGCTGATGAACGGCCTGCGCCCGCTCTACCTGCGCGGCCTGTGGTACATTCACGCTGTCGTCGCCGGCATGCTCACCTCGGTGCTCGTGCTGGTTGAATTCATTATCATCACCTTTCGGCGCGAACCGTTCGCCCTGATCTGGCCGCGCGAAATCTGGCAGCGTGTGGGTGGCAGTGGGCTTGTGGCGGCTGTCATCGCCGTCCCGCTTTTTCTGATCCTGAACTGGGTGGGGCGCCGCGCCGGACTCTTCAACCCGCGGCACGCCGCGATCTGATTATGAATGCACCACGCCGATTTTTGAAACTGCACGCACTCTCCAGCACTGCAATCCGCGTGTATGTGCTTGCGTCATTCATGCTCGCAATGCTTGGCGTGCTCTCTGCAAAGCTGTGGCACGAGCAGGTTGGCAATGCAAAAAAATGGACGGACCGCCTGCGCAAGAGTTCCTCGGTCACCGTTCGCATCCCGAGCGTGCGTGGGGAAATCCGCGACCGAAACGGCATCACGCTCGTGGCAAACCGTTCGAGCTATTGCGTGGACTTTTACCTGCCGCAGATGGTGAAAGGCTATGGCGCACTCAATGACGGCAAGGTTCCGCTGGTCACTTTCCGCACGACTCGCGACGGGATGCTCAAGGACGTGCCCACGCCGGACATCGTGGAAATCGTGAACCAGACGGTCATCCAGCGCTTCGAGGAATTGCAACTGGCGCGTGACTACAATGCCGCGCAGCTTGAACGCCATTTTCGTACGAATGAGCAGGTTCCTTATAGTTACATTGAGGACGCCGACTTCAACACCGTCGCGACAATTTCCGAAAATGATCTGGGCGTTCCCGGTGTTGAAGTCTCGCTGCGCCCGGTGCGCCAGTATCTCTACGGCTCACTTGCCGCGCACATCCTAGGCTATGTCGGTGCACCGGAGGATATCAACAAGCTGCCCGACAGCAAGGATTTCACCTTCTACCAACCTGAGGTGCAGGGGCGCTCGAACATTGAGCAGGCGTTCGACGCCTACCTGCGCGGCAAGCCCGGCAGACGCATCCTCGAACGCACCGCAAAAAACAAGATCGGCGCGGAACTATCGCGCGAGGAGCCGGCTCCGGGGAACAACGTTTACCTCACGATTGATGCGCGAATTCAGACCATCGTCGAACAGACGCTGAAGCAGGCTGGCGTAGGCCGCGCCGCCGTCGTGGTCGTGGACCCGCAGAATGGCGACGTGCTCGCGATGGCCAGCGTGCCAAACTACGACCCGAACATTTTTATCCCGAAGATCAGCGCGGAAGATTACCAGCAGCTCGACGACGACGATACGGATCCGCTCGTGAACCGCGCCATCCAGCCGTTCGCGCCGGGCTCCACTTACAAGGTCGTCTCCGCATTCGCAGGCTTCATGGCGGGCATACCGCTGAGCAGGACTTACAATTGCGCCGGAGGCGTCGTCGTCGGGAACAAGTTCATGAAGTGCTGGATCGCGGAGCATGGCGGTGCCCACGGAACGCTGAACCTCGTCGGAGCGATCAAGAATTCGTGCAACAGCTTCTTTTACCAGTGGGGCCGCGAAGCGAAGCTGATCAACTACGAGAAAGTCGGCGATGCGCTCGGCCTCGGCATGAGGTCCGGCCTGCCGCTCAGCGGCGAAAGCCCCGGCACGCTCCCCGGCCCGCGCTGGCTCGCGGCACACGGCCAGTCCAGCCTCGAAAAATCCTATGGCCACATCGCGAACACCGCGATCGGCCAGGGCTCCGTGCTCGCTTCGCCGCTGCAGATGGCGATCGTCTGCTCGACTGTCGCGAACGGCGGCACGTCGTACTATCCGCGGCTCGTTTCGCGGGTTGTGGATTCCTCGGGCAACGACGTTCGCGATGAGCAGGGAAACCTGGTTTTGCCTGTAGAGCCGAAAGTGCGCGCGAACCTTCCAAGCATGGGCTTCAGCGCCGGCGAAATCGAAGCAGTACGGCAGGGCATGTGGAAAGTCGTGAACGAAGCCGGCGGCACCGGGGCGAAGGCACGCATCAAAGGTGTCGAAGTCGCGGGCAAGACTGGCACCGCGCAATTCTGGCGGAAACAGGGCAATGAGCGGATCAAGGACAATCACGTCTGGTTCATGTGCTTCGCGCCTTACAAGCAGCCGAAATTCGCAGTCGTCGTGATGATCCAAGGCGCAAAATCCGGTGGCGGTGTCGCGGCACCGGTTGCGCACAAAATTCTCACCGAAAGCCTCGCGCTCGACGGTGGTTACAAGCCTAAAATCGCGTGGATGGATCCCATTCGCGGCAATCTTTCGCAGATCTCCGAGATCAACATGAAGGAAGACGGCAGCCTCGGCACGCTCGTTGCCAGCACTTTCAAGGGTACAGACCAAAAACCGGGAACACACGTCGCTTTCATTGACGAGGAAACCGCCGACCACGCCGACGCACCTGACCGGTCCTCCGGCTATCGTGAACGGAACTCCGCCAAACCCGACCTTCGCGCTGCAGCGGATGAACGGGGCCGCGTCAGTCGTGGCGCGGAAAAACCCAGCCTTTGGCAGCGTATTTTCGGCTCCGGAAAATCCAAAACTCCGTCACCCTCCGCGCCGGTTTCCCCCGGCCATCGCTAAGACTCACCCCTCCAGTGCTAAACAAACTCGCTCAAACCACATTTTCCCTCATAAACAAAGTGAAACGACTCATCGGACTCGGACCCCGCCAGACTGGCAACAAACTCATCGTCACTGTCGAAAAACTGGAGAAGCGCGTCGCGCTTCTCGAGAACGGCGTGCTCGAGGAATACAACGTGGAACGCGCCACAGACCGCAATATCGTCGGCAGCATTTTCAAGGGCCGGGTGCGCAACATCGAACAGGGCCTCAAAGCCATGTTCGTGGACATCGGCTATGAAAAAAATGCGTTCCTCCATTTCTGGGATGCACTTCCCGCAGCACTCGATGCCGGCGTCGAGGAGGTCGAGCGCACGAACAAAAAGCAGAAGCAGCGCATCACCTCGAAAGACATCCCGAGCATCTACCCCGTCGGCAGCGAAGTGCTCGTGCAGGTAACGAAAGGCCCCATCAGCACGAAAGGCCCGCGCATCACAACGAACATCAGCCTGGCCGGACGCTTCCTCGTGCTGATGCCATTCAGCGATCAGTGCGGCATCTCGCGCAAAATTGAAAACCCGAAGGAGCGCGAACGCCTGCGCAAAATCCTCCGCGAACTCAGCGTGCCCGAAGGTATGGGCGTCATCATCCGCACCGTCGGCGAAGGACAGAAGGCCCGGTATTTCATCCGCGACATCGCCTACCTTGTCGAGCAATGGCGGAGCATCGAGGCGAAAATGAAGGAGAAATCCTCCACGGCCTGCGTCTTCCAGGAACCCGATCTCGTCGAGCGCACCGTGCGCGATTTTCTCACAGACGAAATCGAGGAGGTCGTGTGCGACGATCTGCCCAGCGTTACACGGATGCAGGAAATGGTCGGACAAGTCAGCAAGCGCAGCGTCTCGCGCATCACGCACTACAAGGAGCCCGTGCCGATCTTCGAGCGCTACGGCGTGCAGAAACAGATCGAGGACGCCTTTCACCGGCAAGTCTGGCTGAAGTGCGGCGGCTACATCGTGATTGATGAAACCGAGGCGCTCGTCGCCGTAGATGTGAACACGGGCCGAAACAAGGGCGCGCGTGATGTAGAGAAAACGATCTTCCAGACAAACATGGAGGCCGTGGACGAAATCGCGCGGCAACTCCGGCTGCGCAACATCGGCGGTCTGATCATCGGCGACTTCATAGACATGAAAAGCCGCAAGGATCAGCAACAGGTCTATCAGCGCATGAGGGACTGCCTGAAACGCGACAAAGCGAAGACACACGTTCTGCCCATCTCCCCGCTCGGCCTCATGGAGATGACGCGACAGCGCGCACAAGAGAGCATCAGCGGCTCCGTCTTCCAGCCCTGCCCGTACTGCAACGGACGCGGAAAAGTGAAGAGCCCAATGAGCATGAGCGTGGAGATTCAGCGCGAACTCCATCGCGTGATGAAGTACTATGTGGACATTCACGAGATCCGCGTGCAACTCCACCCGCATGTGCTCGAACGCCTGCGCAAGGAGGACGAGGAACTCCTGGTCGAGATCGAACGCAAGTACGCCGGGCGTCTCAGCTTCCGACCCGACCCGACCTATCATCACGAGAAATTCAGCCTGCACGACGCAAACACCGGCGCCGAGCTAAAGATCGCCTGACCCGCGCGAACATCGTCCCAAGTTTGGGCGCACGCAGAATGGTGAGTTCACATGATCGTGACATCACGCTGCTTGATACAACGAAGGCGCCCTGCACACTCGCCCTGCTTTCATGAGCAAATCATCCAGCAAGAAAATCATGGTCGCCGAGGACGAGGAAGACGTCCGGCGGCTCATCTGCAACAGCCTGAAGAATGCCGGTTTCACCACGATCGAAGCCGCCGACGGCCCCTGCGCACTTGAAACCGCGCGCACACAGCTCCCCGCCCTCCTCGTGCTCGATCTGATGCTGCCCGGCATGCAGGGCCTCGATGTATGCAAGGCTCTGAAGGTCGGCGCAGAGACGAAGATCATCCCGATTCTCATGCTCACCGCAAAAACCGAGGAAGTGGATCGCATCGTCGGATTTGAACTCGGCGCGGACGACTACATGACCAAGCCGTTCAGCCCGCGCGAACTCGTGCTTCGCGTGCAGAGCATCCTGCGCCGCGCCTCGGGCCAGCCACCGGAGGACGCCGTGGTGAAGCTCGGTGAAATCATGCTCGATCGTACGCAACACAAGGTTTCCGTGAAAGGCAAACCGCTCGAACTGACCGCGACGGAATTCAAGCTGCTCGCCACTTTGATGGAACGTCGCGGCCGTGTGCAGAGCCGCGACGTGCTGCTCAACGACGTGTGGAGCTACGACAGCGCCATTGATACGCGCACCGTGGACACCCATGTGCGCCGGCTGCGCGAAAAGCTCGGCAAAGCCGGCAACCACGTCGAAACCGTGCGCGGTTTCGGCTACCGCATGGCAAATATCCCGTAGCGACCGCTACTTTTTGAAAACGCACAGGGCGCGACCATCGCCGACGCTCCACACGTGCAGGGTACCGTCCTGCCCTCCCGCCACGACTGTCTTGCCATCGGCCGTCACGGCGCTCGACTGCACAAAATCAGCGACATCCGAAAAAGTGCGGACTTCCTTTCCATCAAGCCCGACGAGCCGGACCTTGTTGTCGCCGGAACTGGTGATCAGTTGATCACCCACGCCCACGAAATGCACGGAAGTCACCTCCTTTTCGTAGCCATCAATGTTCTTCTTTCGGTCACCCGTCGAGACATCCCACACCTTCACCACACTATCCGCGCCAGCAGTCGCGAGCGTACGACCATCAAGGCTCCATGCGATTCCGAGGATGTGATGCGTGTGCCCCTCGAATGATTTCACGATCTTGCCTGATGCGAGATCCGTGACCCGCGCAATCTTGTCCGCCGCGCCGGATGCAAGGAATTTCCCATCGGCGGAAAACCCGAGCGACAGTACCGTGTCGCTGTGAATGTTCACAAACTCGCGCGCGAATTTCCCGCTCTGCACGTCCCAGATTTTGATCTCCCCACCGCGCGAAGGCTCGCCGCCGCCGATGGCGAGAAATCTTCCATCCGGACTGAACGCGAGCGATTCGACGCGATCCGCAAAGGGCGATTTCCCGTCGGCACTGCCAATGATGCGCTCGATCTTCCATACCGGCGTGAAATTCCATGCGAGCGAAACGCCGTCGCTCCCGGTCGAGGTGAGTTCGCCGCCCGGCGCCGTAGAAAAGGCGAGCGCAGTGACGGGCGCGGTGTGGCCCTTCAGCACGTCCATCGCAGCGCCGCTCTCCGCGCTCCATGTGTGGATGAGACGGTCGTCACCCGCAGTCGCGACCGTCGCGCCGTCCGGTGAAAATGCCGCCGCGCGAACCGGCTGCTCGGCTGCCGTCGCCGCCTGCTGCGCGGCCTGCAACACATCGCCCGCCTTTTTCCGCGCGGCCTCGGCGGCATCCACGGCGGCCTTTGCCTCTGCGATGGTCGCGGTGATTTTTTCCTGCTCGGCCTTTGCCAGGCGCACCTCCGTCTCGGCAGCATCCTTCGCGTCAGCGGCCTTCTTCGCCGCGTCCTCGGCGTCCGCGATCAATTTCGCCGCGGGATCGATTTTGTCGGCGGCAGCTTTCCGCGCAGCCCCGCGCTGATCGCGATCCGCGCGCGCCTTCGCTGCTTCCTGCAATGCCGCGGTCGCATCCGCCGTGAGCTTGTTCGCATCCACAGCCGCCGTGCCTTTCAGAGCATCCGCTGCGGATGCCGCAAGCTGCGCGGCTTTCGCCGCCGCCGCCTGCAAATTGGCATCGGCCTTTTTCAGTTCCGCCTCGGAATCGGCCAGCGTCTTATCGAGCGCAGCCTTCGCAGTCTTTGCGTCGGCGAGCGCCTTTTGCTTCGCGGTCAGTTCCTGCTGTTTCGGCGCGACCACATCGGCGGCTTTCTTAGCACGGTCCTGCGCGGCTGTCAGCGCCTTCTCCGCAGCCTGCACGGCCTCCTTGCGGTAGTTCAAATTGCCCGCGGCGACCTGCACCTCGCGGTCCCGCTGCTCCGCCAGCTCGCGCGCAAAACGGTTCCCGCGCAATTCGGCAATCACCTTTCCATCCGCGCCCATGAGCTTCGCGACATTGCCCTCGATGGTCACACTGCGCTGGCCGTCCGCGCGTGAGATTTTCGCGCCCGCCGCCAGTGCAATCGTGGCCTTGTCTGTGGCGCGGCCTTCGGGACTCACGCGACGCCAGAGCTTCACCTCGCGATACGCACCGGATGCCAGCAGCGTCCCGTCCGCACTCGCCGCAAGCGCGCTGATTTGATCGCGGTGCGCAAGCTCGTCCATGACGCGCACGCCGGTCGGCAGGTGGTAGATCGCGAGCCGGTTCGCACGCGAGCACGCGGCGAACTGCCCGTCGGGCGTCACCGTGACCGAGAAGATCGCGTTCACGGTTTCGGGCAGCGCCTGCCACGCGAGCACGCGCTCGGTCTTCGGCGAAGGCTTCGCGCCCTGATCCATCCACAGCCGGAGCAGAGCGAGCTGCTGCGGTGTCAGATTTTTCGCCTTCGCCTTGTTGTCGCGCGGCGGCATTTTCAAATCGTCGTCCTGATGCGCCGCCGCCTGAAGCACGAGACTGTCCGCGCCGTGGCCCGGCTTGATGCCCGGCCCCGTGTCGCCGCCCTTGAGCATGAGTTCGGGCGTCTCCATGTTCAGCCCGCCCTTGGTCGTCGTCTTGCAGTGGCACGAGAGGCAGTTGTCGCGGAGGAACGGGACAATCTCGCGTTCGAAGTCCACCGGCGTCGTGCGATTGAGCGGGGCAATCTCCAGCGGCGCGGCGAAGGTGCGGGCGTTTGGCGTCGCCGCGAGTGCGGCGATGAAAGTGAGCAGCAGGCGTTTCATTGGATCGCGATGCGGATGGGTGCGGAATAGACGGTCACCGTCGTGTCCTTGTTGTGGTATTTCCCCTTCGTCTGCGTGGAGAAAAAGATCGTGCTATCCCCCGCTGGCAGTTTCAGCGCCTTAAGGTCTAGCGTCGCGGTCACACTCGTGGCCTTTCCGTCCGCATCAATTTCTTTCATCGGATCAATGCCCGCAACGCCGCCGGCCTTCAGTTTCAGCGGTTCCTTAAATTCGGCACTGCGCGTGATGCGCAGCGGAATCTCCAATTTCTCCCCCGCCATTGCCTGCCACGTTTTGTCCTCCGCAGCCTCGATGCGAATCGGTGCGGCTTCGGTCCCGTTCACCGCGAGCACAAAATCCGCAGTGAGGCGCGACGGCACCGCATCAATGTTGAAATCCGCCACACTCCACACGACAGTACCGCCCAATGCTTCGCGGCGCAATTCTTGATCGCCGACTTTCCCCTTGCCGATCACGCGGAACGCGACGCATGCCTTCGCAAGTTTGTCACCGGCGGTGAGCAACAGCAACCCGTCGGTCTTTCCCGCTTCGATCTTTGTCGGGACGCACTTCACGCCGTCCGGCAGCGATTCCGCGCTGAGTTCAATCGCTCCGAAAAATCCATCGCGGCGGATCGCGAGCACTTTCACCGCGGCCGTTTCGCCCGCGCGCAGCAACAGCCCGCGCGGCGCGGCACTGCGATCATCCTTCTTCGACGGCGGCGGTTCATTGAGCGCGACGAGGCAGAAATCCGGCGTCTCCTTGCGAATCGCGAGCCGGTACGTGTTCGCCGGATTGCCGCGCGTCGCGCCGAAAAGATCGCGCACAAATACGCGGTACGTACCGTTCTCCATCGCTTCGAAACGCACGGCAGGATCGTTGCTCAGCGTCGTGAACCGCTTGCCGCCGGGATCCGCTTCCGGCGCGTACACTTCCTTGATGTCCGTCCCCCCGCGCTGCACGAGGAGGAACGGACTCGTCACGCGGCCCGTTCGGTGGGAAAAAACTTCGAGCCAGTAAACATCGCCCTTTTTTGCCTCGAAGGCGTAGCAGTCCACATCGCCCGCAGGATTGAACTGACCGGCAACCTCGCACGGCACGGTGATTTTCTGCGCCTGTCCCGGTTTATTGTTCGGCTCGACCTCCCGGACCATCGGTGTGGCGGAGAAGCCGATGAACAGAGGATGGGACGCTCCCTCCTGCGTGCTGAACGTGTAGAAAAATCCGTTGTCCACAGCAGATACGGGCCGCGTGAACCGCTCGCGCGCCGCATCTACGGCGGTAGGCAATGCAATCTCCACGTCGAGTTTTTCGAGCGGCTTTTGATCCGCGGCGCGAAAGTTCGCAGATGTTCCGCCGGGTAATCCCCGACCGTAGAGCGTGAAGATCGCCTTTGTGCCTGGCACGCCTGCGGGCGGAAAAATGAAATCCACGAATGGCCCCTTGGAGATTTTCAGCCGGTAGAAAAATTCCGGTCCGCCTCCGAAGGTGAGATCGTTGAGCTTCAGGAAAAATTGCCCGTCGGACGGTGCCGTGAAATCGAGCAGACCGCCTTTGCGGACGGATTCAATCTCGCGTCCGCCTGCGTCGAGCACTGCGAGCACGGAACTCATCCGCGAATCAATTTCCCGAGTGGCGCACTCAACGAGAATGCGCTCACCCTTCTTCGCGCTGAACTTGAACCAGTCCGCCACCGCCGCAGTTGCATTTCCGTTGAAGACGCTCCCGATTGCCAACTCGACGGCGGCCTCCGCTTTGTCGTGTGCCTTTGTGCGGATGACTTCCGAACGATCATCCACGGCAAACGCGCGTGGATTGGAGACACCGAGTTTCCCAATCACACGCACATCGTAAGTCCCCACGGGAACCTCCGGCGAAATCTTGACGGCGAAATGATTCGGTGACTTCAGCTCCGCGGAAATTCCAGGATGAGAAAAATGAAGCGAATCCGCCTCATCCAAATCCGCACCTGCAACGGTGACTTCGACTTCCGTCCCTGCTTTCCCGCCCGGCGGCACAACCGTGTTCAACATCGCCACGGGCAACTCCGCATGGCCGCATGAAATGAAAATCGCAAAGGCACACGCAAACCGCATCACGACACGGCAGACAGTCCGAACAAAAGGAACGTGCTCCACAGTTTCAGTGGTTGAAGAGAAATTCCTTCGTGTTGAGGATTGCCCACAGGACGTCCTCGTAGCCCTGGCGTTTCGCCGCAAGCGGATCGAGAGGCTTGCCTTCGGCATCCTTGCGCGGCTTTTCCAGATGCGCCAGTGCCAGAGAAAGCTCCGCGGAGTCCGCCTCCCGCGAGTAGGCGAGCTGGTAAAGTTCGCGCAGCTTTTCCTC
>Ga0075030_100005166_pt1 | contig 11784 bp, 9 predicted proteins | sample LitLauG_LLR_2012_FD_71393 | JGI IMG/M metagenome (GOLD analysis project Ga0075030, IMG submission 71393) | Freshwater sediment microbial communities from Pennsylvania, USA - Little Laurel Run_MetaG_LLR_2012 | ecosystem: Environmental > Aquatic > Freshwater > Creek > Sediment | place: USA...
CAGAAATACTGTCAATGCCTAGCCTAGACCGCCACGCCGAATCTATGAACAAATAGAAGTGGTCCTTTCCCTCTTCTGGGCGGGCACTCGGGAGATCACTGCTCCGTATTATTGACGAAGGAGACATGTACGCTATGTTTTCAATCAACCAATGCACGCAGCGGAGCAGTTCTTCGATTTGTTCCGCTACCACTCCCACATTCTCGGAGTCGAGAGATGGATCTTCCACGTCGCCGCAGAGAAGACTCGTCAGGCGTCCGCACCATGGGAGCACACTGCGCCGGAGTAGATCATGGACGACGTGTGATCGGATCGCCAGCCATTCATCAGCCTGCAGAACGTCGCCACTCATATTGAGGCCTTGGACAGCTCCCGATAAGCTTCTAGGAAGTCATCCCACGGAATCCGCGCCGCAGCATCAGTCTTCTCCAGGGCTTGGACTAGCCGCTGTACCCCGCTTGGCAAGGTCGTTACGCGTAGCTCTGAGGCCAAGGCCACGCGAAACGCATCCCGATGTGAGCCTGACTGAAGACCGATTAACGCGCGGGCAACCTGGGTGTCCTGGACATCCGCATATGATGCAATCAGTTTGGGCGCGTTGTTCTCCCCATCGACCTGAATACCCCCCGCAGCAAGGGCGTACGTGCACAGCTCCAGCATCTTTATCGTTGAAAAGGGTACGGGATCGTCGACAATGCGCTGCAAGATGCCGTGCAATCGGCCACCATCAGCAGCTTCCCATGCCTGTTCGATCGATAGGAGGAGAAACTCGGCGAAAAAGGATGCGTCGTTTAGGAGGTCGGATCGCTTCGCAAAGAACGTCACTTGGCGGCGCCCACCCTCCTGGCGCCGTATTGGCGCCTTCGACAAGCGCGTTAGGCTAACGCACAATATGATCTGATCCACCGCGATTCGATCTGACCACTCCCCCGCCTGAGCCTTGGCGCTATCGCTTTGCGAGAGGTGGACAATGACATGAGTTGCCTCGGAGAGGCGCTCCGTAACCCTGAAGGCGTCCGTGCTTGAGAGTTCTTTAAGGCAGACCTTCCACCTAGCGACGAAGCCGCTCTGTGTCGCCGGATCGTATGAACTCGCTAGGGGTTTCGCGCCACTCCGCCTGTGGTCGGCGACATAAAGCGTCCTCATGTCTGTTCTGCCCATGTCAACTCAATGCTTTGGCTGCTAAAGGTAGGTTCCACCAGAAGCCTGTGAGTCCGCGGCGAACACTCAGGCACGTTCTCAGGAGACCTCCAGGACGGCTTCAGATGATTCAGTTTTGCGAGGCTCGGAATAGAATCGCTCCTGCACGTCAGCAAGGCGCGCAGTCTCCGCGTGGCTTCGCCGCCCTCAGTGCCGTAGAGCCTACTCTTCAAGCAGGATGAGCCCTCACCGGCAACCGGTATGTTAAGCTGGCAGTTCCCGTTCGCTATCGTGAGCACTACTGGTCCTGACAACTGCAAGAAACTCAGGAAATCCGCCAGTAACAGAAGAAAGACTCCACCGGGTTGGATCGGCAAGTACGTGACTTCGCGGGAATCTCCGGCTGAATAGCGGGCTGGGAATCCGAAGTGGATGAGGTGGGCAATGAACATGCCGACTCTAAGGGGATACTGGGGCCGCCAGTTATCAGAGGTGCTATCCCAAAAATAGATCGCCTTAAATGATTCGACCTCCTGATAAGCATGCGCCAGCGGTACGGGATTTGCAACGGCATCAGCTATCGTTTCCGGATGGCTGCGTTCGTTTTCTAGGAGATACCGGGCCATCTGCGACACTGGTTCGAGAGAACGCCCCTCTCTGAAGTACTGGAAAAACGACCCGAGGTCTTCTCTTAGGTTCGCCCCCTTCTGGACGAACGGAATACTGAGGAGAAGCCACCAACCTGGCTCGTTTTTGCGATGAATGATCTGCTCAGCGGTTCCAGGGTAGGCCGTGACGAACGATATGTCGGCATGCGGGCGCTTAGCCCCTAACAATTGCTGGAGCTTCGTAATGCCGTAGTGCGCGGCGGATTCAGTCCTCGCGGCGCTATTTTGAATATCCAACAATAACGCATTCTGGCGCGTGTTGATTTCACTGGCGAAATGTTCTTCAAAATACTCGAAATCGCAAAGTCTTAGGCCAAAGCCAGCGCGATCGCAGAGCTCAACCAGATGCGACAACAGATCGAGCTCGACAATCGGCGCCAAGGGCTCTTTCTTTGCATTCGCGATCATCCCCGCCATCGCGTTGAGATCAATTCGCTCATTTAGCGCGTAGTGAAGACAAAGATGAACTGAGTTCTTTGATCCGCGAATACTGCTAAACCAAAGATCGTCAACGGAATAGACCATATTCCCCGTACGCGCCGGCTCCAACACCTGAACGACTTTCATGACGGTGAGACTCCCTCAACGTGCGAATTGTCCACTCTATAGTCGAGTCGCGTCTCCCACATCAGGTCCGCAGCGGACCAGACCGAATACTGACGGGTCCGTGCATCCTGGCAACGGGGCCTCCAACGTGACTTCTTGTAACGCTCCAACAGCGCGACGTCTCTGTACCATCCGTATTGGGCGGCACGCGCGGAGTCGGCCTGCGGCTGCGCTCCGGTATTGCGAATCAAGATGTATTCGTCTCCGTCTTCCTCGCCCCGCGCTATGGTGACGGCGGGGCCGCCCGATTGAGGCGCGCGAATCGCATGAAGGAAGGCGTGCTGAAAGGCATTGCGGAGAGCAAACACTAGTGCGAGCAAAAGGCCTTCAGGATGTTGCAGGGTTATGGGCTCAAGGACCCGGACGCTGGGGAATGCCGTCTTGAAGATCTTGGCCTTATCCTTCTCTGATGATAGGGCTTCGTCCACACGTCCTAATACCCAAGGGCGAATAAGTTTGTCTACGAGAACAAGCGCGTGTGACGTGTCCCACGGGCCGTTCAAGGCTTCTCGAAGGTCCGTTGGCATTTCGTTGACGCGCTCCAGGCTAGCCGCTTGCGCAACCATCAAAGCGAACAAGAAATTATGAGGCAATTCGAATGGCTGAAATAACTGACGAAACTCCTGAAGGCGGTCTTTAGGAACATATTTCCCAAAATACTCGATGTTCTGGCGCACCGTTACCGCGTGCAGGGAGGCCGACGTGTTAACATTCTGCAAATCTTGAGGTATCTGGTGCAGAATCGTATCGATGCCGACAGCCGTTGCTCTTTCGCTTACCTTCTGAAGCTGGGCGTAGATGGTTGGTGCAGTCATGAGCTTCTGCGTAAGGCTTAGGATTCGGTTGGCTGCCTCTGTGGGCACCTCACCCTCAAAACCGTAGCTAATGGTCATTCCAGTTCCCCAAACCAACGTATCGACTGACCAGAAGGCCCCCGGGCATATCAGGCAGTCCATGCCCTGTTGAGGGTAGCGGCCACTCGGGAAATTCGTTGAATTCAAGGCGACGTACGCAAAGAGCTGATCACTCGGGGCGGTTAAGGGGATCGATCCGCGAACATCGGGCGGAACGCCGTCAAACAGCCACGCGCGTAGCGTAGGTTCGATCGCATCCTGCGCCGAATCCGCGTCAAAACGACCAAGGAGAGTCGGGAAGGAAATGTCCGCGGTGAGGGTGTCGTCCGCAGTCAGCGTAAGCCGACTAAAGTCATTCGACGGTGCGGTCGCGACTCTGACATCCAACCAGTAGCGCGGTTGCGATACGTTTGGTAAAGCGCCGTTGGTCCGGAACCGTATGCCCCACCAGACGTACGGCGGAACAGGGTTCCTTCCGTCGCTGTAGTAACTCCCGAAAAGAGACCGATTGAGCGACCGCGACACGCGGTTGGCAGCCCTGGTGACGGTGTCAAATCGGTCCCTAGGAAGATGGGAGTTGACGTTGACAAATACGTCATATGGCGCAATACGACGCCGTTCGGGTATCGGATCTTCCAGCGCAAGCGACAAGAAGCGGAGCTTGGGCGAGTTTGCTCCGCGGACAAGAGTTCCGGCAATATGAAGGCACGTTGGAAGCAAACGCAGCCAAAGGGGCGGTGGGAAAGTGTCCTCAGTATTCTTGTAGAACGAAAGGAGGGTCTGGGCCCTTCCAATCGTCGCCGCGAGGTCATCTGTCACGAGCAAGCCGGGGTCCTTTATTAATACGCTCGGGAAGCGATTGGCGGCGAGAGCGCTGATGATGGCAGGCGGGTCCCCGTTCTCGTGCAGCGCCTTTCGATTTATTAAATCGAAGAACGCAAGGTCCCGAGATCGAGAGTCGCTAACGATTGGATGGTCGCGAAGCTGGCGAAGATCCTCGAAAACCGTATAGCTAACGCGCTGGCACTCGTCTTCTAGGTGAGCAAAAGCGTATGACTGGTCTGACACTAGCGTCAATGCTCCGTGATCGGTAGAAGCTTGCCCTTCGTGATCTGGAGAGGGATCATTTCCATCAGAGACTCGCCATCCTGATCGAAGCGCAAACCAGAAACAAGGCCCTGGTAGGACCTGTTATTCAGAATATGTCGCCTTACCGCTTCAGGAGTTCCGTCCGTCTCGCGAAGAGCGGCGGCAAGAAGTTGGATAGTGTCGTAATGGATAGCGACTGTTACGCTCGGATTTTCGCCGAAGCGCCGTTGATACTCATCCACAAAGGCTTTCTGGAGATCCGTGGAGGCGAGCCCTGCGTCCAAAGGGATACCAGGCAACACCATGGATTCGGCCGCTGCCCCGATAGCGCGGTAAACCGGAGGATTCACCAAAGGCACGTCGCCTATGATGGGAATGGATTGATCGCGTTCCCGGATCTGTTGGAGCAAGGAGACGCTGACGCGGCCATACAGCGGCGTGAATACGGCATCCGGCTTAGTTGCCAGCATTTTAGCTATTAGGGTTCGGAGGTCAGTTGCGTCTGGCGAGACAGGCTCTGCAAAAATAACTTTACGATCGGAATCGCCAAAGCTTTTCGAGAAAGCTTGGTAGGCCTGTTGGCCGTACAGATTCTGGAGGTAGAAGATCGCGACACGATGGTAGCGAGCTTTCACATAGCTGCTAGTGGTAGCGGCGGAGAGCAGCGCATCTGGATAAAACCTAATCGTATAGTCTTTGCCTTTCGCCAGCCCCTTTTCAGTTGAATTCGTGCCAATCATTAGAACCTTGCGCTGTTCCGCCGCCGGGGCGACTGCGCTACAAATGACCGTGGCCTGGACGACAGATAGGCGGACGCCGTCAGTGTTAATGAGTTTGTTAAAAGCGGTTAATCCATCAGCGGGTTGGGTTTTGCTGTCCTCATACAGCAACTCAAGTCTCTTTCCCTGGGGGTTCTTGTTCGCAGCCTCCAGGCCTAGGTCTAGTCCACGTTTTGTAAGGGCGCCAATTTCTGCGCCAGATCCTGTGAGGGTAACTATGGCGCCGATCTTTACAGTCTGGGGTTGGGAGGAACAACCTGAAAGCCACAGCGCGAACATGAGGGCTGCGGCGATACCTGAAACGGACCTTCTAGTGGGCGTCTTCATAGTATGTCTGTCTTTCCTTGTAGATCGGTTTGATTGTCCGCCTGGAACTCAGTGGTAAAACGAACTGATGCGGGAATAGCCAGAAGCGTGCAGGCTAATGGATCTGCGAGGAGTAATTCCTCGGCGATATTGGTAGCGGCCGGATCGAGCATGTTGAGCGGTTCGTCGAGCAACCTTACGCGAGCGCGACGACTGAGCAGGAGCCGTAGCAGATTGACAAGTTGTTGTTGGCCGCCACTGAGCTCTCCGACTTTTTGGTGACTAATGGGTAAAAGCCGGTCGGGTAGTGGCGTATTGGCAAGACGAAATACTTCGCCCGTAGTCAACGTGGGAAAACTAGCGCCTGCCGAGCGTAGTAGTGACATCCCTGCGCATGACCTGTCCCAAGCAGAGAATTGACCCATGGAGCGCCCGTCCAAACGAATTGATCCTGTTAGGTTGGGAACCATGCCGGCTAGGGTCTCCAAAAGGGTCGTCTTTCCCCAACCATTCGGAGCTTCGATCAAAGCGATGTCGCCCTGCCGAAGACTTAGAGAGATCCCTGTACGTGCTGGAAATAGCGGATCACCAAGGAGGGAAGCGCCATCGCGCGCAAGACAGAGGCCCTGGATATCCAAGACAGTCGCAGCAGATGGATCACGGCGAGCGATGTGGATTACTGCCCCGTTCGGAAGAGGCTCAGATGAGTACAGGTAGCCCCGTTTGGTGAGCATTCCGAGCCAATCGATAATGCCTGGGGTAACGTGCAGAAGTTCTTCCTGCACTGCCGAAGGCGATTGAACGGCGAGCTTACCGCGCGCGAGAGTCCAAACGGTATCAGCAAGGGGGAGCAACCGGGGAATGTGAAACAAATGTTCCACAATGACAACGGAAAGTCCCTGGTTCCGGACGAGGTCCAAGATCAGCGTAAGTACATCATGGACACCGTCAACGTCGAGGCCCGCTAGCGGCTCGTCCAAGAACAGCACTTTTGCTCCAGCATGAATCGCGCGCACGATCGCGACTCGCTTAGACTCACCCAAGGAAAGAGTGCGGGGAGTACGCTGTGCAAGCCCCACCATGCCAACCTCCGAAAGCAGTGCCCGCGATTGAGCTTGGTTTTCGGACTCCGACTCTCGTACCTGTCCTCTCAGGAAGAGCGCCGAAAGCAACCTCTCGCCGCTCTGGTTTTGAGCGGCGGCGGCAACATTATCGACAATAGTGTGGTTTGGAAAGAGTCGAATTTCCTGCCAGCTACGCGAGATCCCCGCCCTGGCGAAGCCCTCGGGTGTGGATCGCGGCGATACCCATGACGACGCTTGGAAATCGACATTGGTGCGCTTCAGAACTCCGTTCAGAGTGATTTGCCCCTTATCCGCAAGAAGATGGCCCGTTAGGATATTGAGCAGAGTGGTCTTACCAGACGCATTGGCTCCCCGAAGGAGAATTAACTGTCCCGGATTGACCCGACAAGAGACATCCTCAAACACCATGTTGCCGCCAAATGACTTGGCCAGTCGCCTCACCTCGATTACGGGCGAAGGCGCGCTAACGGTCATTGGCCTCATGGGGTCGGACGGTACGCGCTGAGCGAGTTCTTGATACATGTGCGACACCAATCAAAAGCAATCCGTAGGCCAATACCTGGACGTTGGCAGCGTAGGTAGAGGAGAGTCGGGCAAATCTCAAGGCTTCTGGAAGCGCGATCAGGACGGCGGCGCCGACCACAGGGCTCCGCGAACCTAGGAGATCCGCCGTGGCAACCATAGCAAGTATCGCGATGACCTGAGAGAGGACGGCGACGTCTGGGTCGACGAAGCCGGTCTGCGCTGCGTAGAGCATTCCACCAAGAGCTCCGAATCCTGCCGCAACCAGTAGCACACCGACCCGAAGAGACCGCGGCGATTTACCCAAAGTCGCAGCAGCTAGTTCGTCATCTCGAGACATCTCCACAATTCGACCCCACGGCGAGAACACGAGATTCCGATATACGCAGAACCCGATGATGACGACAATAGCGACCAGGGCCAAGTAGCCACTCTCAGTATCCAATGTGATACCAAAGATTGCTGGCCTGGGCAACCCTGGAAGACCGAATGCGCCGTTGGTGAGATTGGACCACGAGCCAGGCGGCTGACCAATGTCCACCCAATTGAGCGCAAGCGAGTATACGACAGCTTGAAGAGCGAGGGAGCCGACAAAGAGGAAGTCGCCTTTTAGCCGCCAGGAAAGAACGGCTTCCACCATGCCAAAGGCGGTAGCCGAAGCGACCCCTATCAGCAGTAACGGGAAAAACGGAAGGTGCCGCACGCCCAATGCGTAGACGTATGCGCCTATGGCAAAGTAGCAGCCATAGGCTAGGGAAAGCATGCCGGCCAGTCGAAAGACCAGGGCATATCCCCAGGACAGGATGCAGTAGATGCCAATCACCGCTAGGATATGAAAGAGGAAGTTCATGGAGCCTTCACGCGTCTAGAATATCCGAGGATCCCGTTTGGCAGAAACACCAGGCACGCCGCCAACAGGACGAAGGTAAAGCAGTCCTGCCATTTCGGTGAAAACCAAACCGCCAGGGAACGGAGGAGGCCGAGCAGGAGGCCTCCAGCGACTGGACCGAGAAAAGAATCGCGCCCCCCGACGATCACCGCAGCGATCGCGAGTATGATCGCCGGAAGACCACCATGGGGATCGAAGCCAAGATCATACGCGTTAACAAGTGAGACGACGGCAACGAAGACGCCGGAGATCGCAAACGCAAGGAGGCGAAATCCCTGGGTTGAGTAGCCAAGGAGCGCCATTTCGCTTGGATTCTGCATCAGTGCCCGCAGTTTCAGGCCGATATTGGTGAACTTCAGCAGGGCCGCAAAGGCAAGAAGGAGAACTGCCTGGATCGTGATCTCTAGGATCTGGGCCCTGGTTGCCACCAAAAGACCGAGGCGAAACGAGTGGTCCTGCCCCACTCGTAGACTGCGGACGTTCGGACCCCAGACGATGACCACAAGCTGGGTGAGCACTATGTATATTCCCAGCGATGACAGCAGATGTGCGCTGGTTTGTGAAAGCCCGATCCCAAGCCGGCGGTGATTGAAGAATTCAATAGCGCAGGAGATCCCAATGCCAAAGGCGACGCATATCAGGAGTGACAGCCACAAGGGAGCGCCCCGAGTGCCCAGCTCAAGCAACAGAAACGGCATCGCCGCATAGATGGCCCCGGCGGACACGTGGAACACGCCGGTTGGCCTGTACACGAGGAGAAAGCCGAGGCCGAGCGTGCCAATGCCGAGCCCAACGGCGAGAGCATTGAAGAACACCTGAATCATGAGCACCCCCAGTACAGCAATTGCAGCGCCAACGTGTTCGCGAAGCGCTTGACCTGGTAATGCAACCGAGGTGCTGACGCCGTTGGGCTCGGCATAGCAATCGACCTCCAGGTCCGCTTTCTTGCGCTGAGCCTTGAATGCCCGACCGGTGAGCCAGCGCCACGCCGTAACACCATTGGGTCGGAGATTACCGTCCGTCGCCGTACGTCTCCGCCGGACGCGCGAATGGGAGGCTACATTCGGCTCATGAAACGGTCAGAAAAACATTCGGCTTGTCGGCAAGGTCCAACCGGCACACCACAGTCGCCTGGGAATGGATGGGAAACCTCTGCCAGCACCGCCGCCGGCGAACTGCGTTATGATGACGATTGGTTTGACACGCTGACCACGGCGTTGTGACCTCCCCCCCAGGGCGTCGCGGAAAATTGCCGGAGACCGCTGAAAGGGCAGCAAGCTCCGTCAGTCCGCACCCTGGCAACGAATTATGCTGGTTACGAAGGTTGAAGCGTTTCCGTTGCGTCTGGCATACGAGGAGCCAATTGCGGATGCTCGCAGCGTCATCACCCACAAAGCCACAGTTCTAATCCGTATCGAAACCGAGTCCGGAGGCTTCGGTTGGGGGGAAGCGGCGGCCTTTGGTGATGTGGCTCAAGAAGTAGCCTGCGTCCTGAACTCTCGTCTTTCGGGTCTGGTCCTTGGTACCAGTGCACACCCACGCGACCTCAGGAAATTGTTGAAAAGAGCAACGGCCCACTACGGGCAACGCGGTTTAGTGGTGAGCGCAATCTCGGGTTTGGAGATTGCAGCCTGGGACGCTCTTGCCCGCACTGCAGATTTGCCGCTGTGCCAAGTGCTTGGGGCAGTCCCACGTCCCGTTGGGATCTACGCTGGGGCCGGTTACTACAGTCCGGGTGCAACGAGGGCGGAGGACGTGCGAAACCTCAAGAATAGTATTGGGGCTAGCACCCTTGACTGTAGGGGAATCAAGATTAAGGTCGGGCGTCACGGCATTGACGATGATCTTGAACGCGTCAGAGTTGCGCGGGAAGCGCTTGGAGCGTCTGCGATTCTCATAGCCGACGCGAACAATGCCTACACATTCCACGAGGCTGTGAAGTTCGCGAAGCAAGCTGAGCCTTACGGGCTCCTTTTCCTCGAAGAACCCATCGAGTTCGGGAGGCCGGCAGATTCCGCGGATCTTAGGCGTGCATCGCCGATAGACATCGCCGGGTATGAGTTGGAGATGACTTACGCTGGTTTCCTACCCTATATAGAACAGCGCGCAGTAGATGTTCTCCAGCCGGACTGTATCTGGAGTGGCGGTATATTGGAATGCCTCGATATTGCGGCAGCAGCTGAGCGTGTCGGCATCGCTGTTTCTCCACACAACTTCGCCTCCGTCGTGTCTACGGCAGCGAATTACCATTTTGTGTGCGCCACGGGCGGCGAACTTCTTGAAGTAGATGGTACGAGATCGCCACTCTTGGACATCGCTCTCGAACTTGACGGTCGATCGATGCTCAATGGCTTCTTGACGATACGAGACGAGCCGGGCCTCGGGGTAACCCCTGACATTGATCACCTCCGAGAACTGGTTAGAACGTCGTCAGCTAGTCTAGTCTCGATCTCCTTGCAAGGTGATTGACTTGTCGTAGGGCACACGCGCCGCGAGGTATCGGAGACAGGCCAGTCTGCGCGATCAATGGTACGTGGCGCAAAGAGCATTGCAGTCCCTCCATCCTATCTTGGAGCGCGAAGTGCTTGTGCAGCGGGTTGCGTCAATTAACGTGAGCCCACTCACGCGTTCTAACGCACAGACGCACCGTCTCTCCGGAATCGAGAAGAACGGCCCGCACCACCGTCGAGATCACTGCAAAAATACCAACGAGACCTACGTCAAGAACGCGCTGGATGCCGGTTCGATCAGCGCTAGAGCAGAACTCCTTGAATTTTGGAAGGGTTAATTGAGAATCGAATGTCCGGCAGGCGAGGCCAACCAGTGAGTCACTGCGCGATGCCCGGATGGGTTTGATTTGCCGCCTCTATCGTCCTCTATCGCGCCCATCACCGATGGAAGGGCGGCCCTGATGAAATCGCAAAGACAACCGCTCGCCGATTTGTGGGGCATGGCCGAGCGAGGTTGACGCCACGACGAAAAAGCTGTTCGCTGCCGTCGCAAACGCTATGTGTACGTCGTCCTTGGCAACAACCCTCGCCGTCACCTGACCCGTCTGCGGCGGAATGCGTTCGGAGATAGGGAACTCCCGGACTGCTGTTCCCGATTTGCGCATGTATGCCGCGGCCATGTTCGCCACCTTATCGCGGCTTTGAGTTGGAGCAGGCCCAGCAAGCTCCTTCTCGCCGTCATCCGGGGCTGGCCCTGCTCCTTGTTGATCGCCTTTGTCGAGGTCCAGGAGCGAATCGAGCTCAGCTTGGCGGGCGAGCAATTCCTTCAGCCGCTCTTCGTGTTCGAAGGAGCGATCTGCCTGTACCCGGTAGTCGGCGAGTTCTTTCTCGATGCGGGTGACGCGTTTCTGCTGCTCCACGGCGAGGTTGTCCAGATTCCTCAGCGCGTGCTCGATACTCTGCACCGTGCCAACCGGATTCGAAGCGTTCAGGTTCGCGGAATACGTGGCGCCTCCGCGAACGAAAACGTCGGGGGTGCGTTCATCCTCCTGGAGCGTCCCAAGTCCGGTGCTCTTCCCTGTGCTCAAGATCTCGAAACCTCGGAACGAACCGCGCGGCTGCAAGGTTTGATCGTCGCGCCAGGTGAGGATTGTGAGCGTGAGAGCCTTGGCCGCTTCCTCACGCGCGGCTTTGCCGGAAAAAACCCGGTTGCCCACCTTCATGACGAACTCGTCGGAGTCGTTTGCGTTTCTGGTGGCAATGTCGGCTTCGATGTGAGCCAGATGCTGTTTTGCGTCGGCGATCTGCCGCGGCAGATCCCGAATCTCCCAGCGGATATGACGCTGCTGGTTGGCGTGAACGGCGCGCAGTTGGTCCAACTTACGGATTTCCGTGT
>Ga0075030_100005169_pt1 | contig 11782 bp, 11 predicted proteins | sample LitLauG_LLR_2012_FD_71393 | JGI IMG/M metagenome (GOLD analysis project Ga0075030, IMG submission 71393) | Freshwater sediment microbial communities from Pennsylvania, USA - Little Laurel Run_MetaG_LLR_2012 | ecosystem: Environmental > Aquatic > Freshwater > Creek > Sediment | place: USA...
CTCTCCGACAGTTGCTGGACGCTCTCCGACAGTTGCTGGACGCTCTCCGACAGTTGCTGGACGCTCTCCGACAGTTGCTGGACGCTCTCCGACAGTTACCGGACGCTCTCCGACAGTTACCGGACGCCCTCCGACGACTGCCAGACGCTCTCCGACGACTGCCAGACGCTCTCCGACAACTGCCAGACGCTCTCCGACAACTGCCAGACGCTCTCCGACAACTGCCAGACGCCCTCCGAGAGTTGCCGGACGCCGCCAGAAGATGTCGAAAGCTGTCTTTAAGGTCACTTTTTGCCAACTTTCGGAAGACCCTCAAAAACATCCTTGTTTTCCACTCCCAGCCATCAGCCGGGCTGGATTGGACGCACATGCGCCTCAAAATCCCGCAAGGGACGACCGATGCCCTGCGGTGTGCGTGTTTGCCGGAATGAAGCCGCTCCTGCCGTCCCCGCCGGGACTCCTTGCGTTTCCCCGCGTCAATCCCCGGCCCTGAAGCGCCGGGCTAACTTCGTCTGCCCTGCGGGTGAGGGCAAAGAATCAGCATGTCTCTCGTTCCAAAGCTTCAGCGGCTTTGCCGTGCCTCCTCCATCGTACTGAGAAGTTTCGCGGACGCTTTGGCGAACGACTCCAAGCTGATGCTGGTATCGCGAAGAATGTCTGCACCAAACACGCGTTCTAATGCGCGTTGTCTTTCCGGTGGGTCTGTTGGGTAGCTGGCTTTGGTGTGGTTGAAAGCATCCATCGAAGAGCGGATTTTCTGGGCTTCATCCGGAGTGAACGGCCCATCGTGTCTGTGCTGTTTGTCACGCACGGTATCGCGGAGCGTGATAACCGTGCTGGATTGAGGGCTGGACGCGTAGTCCGCTTTAATACGGTTCAGTGCGTCGGCAGCTCCCGGAAAATCATTGGCTCTCAGTGCCGTATCAGCCCGCCGCATCAATTGTTCGGCTATTTCGTTTGGCTGAGACGCACGGTCTGCGAGAATCATCGGCCAATTTGGATCCAAGAGTAGCTTAGGATTGTTTTGCTTTGCGTCGTTGTAGAGCGCGAGGAAACGCGAGTGAATCACACTGCCTTCTTGTGCAAGCGCTGGATACTTAGTGGTGGCTTGGCGTTGTGCATCGGCTACCGTTTGAGCTGAGGCCATCGTCGCTGTGACGATTAGAACGATGAGAATGAGTGCTGAGTTCAGCATTGGTTCACGGGAGTTGTCAGCTAAATCTGCCGTAGGATGTAACGCACCAAAAGGATGTCAGCGATGATGGCCAACGCAACCTTGAGCCAGAAAAATATCAGCCCAATCCAATTCCATTTTCCTGATACTTTGATGTCCTTTTCATTGTCTTTGTGTTTGCGCCAGTGGACGGTATTCAGGATGCCCCACGTTGCACTGTAATAAAGATACTGGAGGAGATCGCATCCGAGAGCGGCGACGAAGAAGCCGAGAGGCCAGATAAGCGTATGTCCATACTTGATGCCTCCTGAACTGTCGCCACCAACTCGAAAAATCCAGATAACGGCAATGCCTGCCAGCGCAAGCTGGCGGACGAGTTCACTGACTTTACCTGTGGACTCGTAATAAGCGCTGCGTATCTCAGAGATCTTCATTCCGCTTTTTTAGGACCAGTAGAGTTGGTTGTATCTGCACTCTTCTTTTCCGCATTTGCTGTAGAATGCGGTCTGTGCTCAGAAAGCTTCGCGGTCTTAGTTTGAGTTTTTGGTTGCGGTTTTGGCTGTGGTTTATGTTCAGGTTTTTTGCTCATGGTAGGTGCGTAAGATTGGAACAACAGGAAAGGGTGTGTGAGGAAGCAGGGAAAGGCTGATTATTCGTTCTCACATCAGCGCCTCCGCCGCTGCGAGTGCGCGGAGGTAGATGCCGTGGCGGCTGCCGCGGGAGAGTTCCTCGTCGAGGATGTCGGCGAGGTCGGTGCTGTCGGCGGGGACGAGGTGGCGCGCGAAGCGTCCGTCCTTCCACGCGAGGGTGAGGTTCAGGTATTCGGCACCCGTGGGATGGTCCACGGTGATGCTCACGTCGTCGTGGACGAGGACGACGCGGTGGATGGGCGCGCCGGAGGATTCGCTGAGTTCGCAGGCGACCTTGCCGCCCTCGGGTGTCGTGAAGGCGACGCGGTTGGCGACGCCGGTGGCGGCCTCGATGCGCGCCGGTGCCTGGCCATTGCTCCATCCGAGCAGCGCGGCAAACCAGCCGAGGAAGAGCAGCGCGGTGGTGCGGGAGCCGGACGCGTGGCTGATGGAGAGGCTGCGCAGCTTGCGGATGCGCGCGGCACCGTCGGGCGTGTCATACATCTGCGCGACGGCCTGGCGGAGGTTGCCGGTTCGGACCCAGTTCAGGTCGCCGAGGATGGTGCGGCTGGAGGTGTGGGCGCTGTCATTGATGGAGAGCGCGGTGCGCATGGCGGCGAACTGTGCGCGCGGGTTTTTCCAAGCACCGCTGTCGAAGATGAGGCGGTCCACCCAGCGCCAGATTTCGGAGTCAATCTGCTCGGGGCATTCGCAGCGCCACCAGAGGGTGAGCGGGAGATCGTAGTCGAGCTGCGAGAAGAGGAGGTTCGGCAGAAGCTCGCGCACTTTTCCACGCACGAAGACGGTGACCTGCTCGCAGCACACATGCTTCGCGCCGGCCTTCGGGAGGTAGCAGTTCGCATTGATCCACGCCTGCACGGAGGTCTCGCTGGCTTTCGGATCAATGCCGATGAGGAGCGCGTGGAAGGAGTGGTTGCGGACGAAGCGCTCGAGAAGCTCGGAGCTGTCGCGCATCGCGTCCTCGCCTTCGCAGATGATGGCGAAATTGATGAGCGATGCGCGCGTGCGTGTCTGATCGGCCTGCCAGAGCTTCTTGAGTTCGCGGGCGATGGCGGGGATTTCGACGGGGGTGCCGAAGGACGCGGTGACGGCGGTTTCGGTGGGCATGGCTTACATCCTCCGCCAGGCATGGCCGTCGCGCGCGAGCAAGTCGTCGGCTTCCTTCGGGCCCCACGTGCCGGCGGCGTATTCGCAGAGCGCGGATTTTGTGTCCGGCGCGTGCCACGCGTTCTCGATGGAGTCCACGAACTTCCACGCCTCCTGCACTTCATCGCGTCGCGCAAAGAGCGTCGCGTCGCCGCTCATCGCGTCGAGGATGAGACGCTCGTAGGCCTCGGGACTCTGCTTCCCGAAGCTCGCGCCGTAGTGGAAGTCCATCTTCACCGGCTCGATGCGCAGCACGCTGCCGGGGACTTTGCATTGCAGCCGCAGCGAGATTCCCTCGTCGGGCTGGATGCGGATGACGAGTTGGTTCGGGCCGAGCGGTGCGTCGGCGTCGGCGTTGAAAAGCACGCGCGGCGCTTCCTTGAACTGCACGGCGATCTCCGCGCCGCCCTTCGCGAGCCGCTTGCCGACGCGCATGTAGAACGGCACGCCGTGCCAGCGCCAGTTGTCAATGTGCAGCTTCAGCGCGACGTAGGTCTCCGTCATGGACTGCGGGTTCACGCGTTCCTCCGCGCGATACGCGGGGACGGGTTTGCCGTTGATTGCACCCCCGGCGTATTGCCCGCGCACGATGTCTTGCGCAACATCCTCGGACGAGAGACGGCGCAGCGAACGCACGACCTTCGCCTTTTCATCGCGCACCGCATCGGCGGTGAGGCTCGTGGGCGGCTCCATCGCTGTGAGGCACACGAGCTGGAGCAGATGGCTCTGCACCATGTCGCGCAGCGCGCCCGCCTTTTCGTAGTAAGGCCCGCGCGCCTCGACACCGAGCGTCTCCGCCGAGGTGATCTGCACGTGGTCAATGTAGCGGTTGTTCCACTGGTTCTCGAAGATCTGGTTCGCGAACCGCAGCACCATGATGTTCTGCGCGGTCTCCTTGCCGAGGTAATGGTCAATGCGGAATGTGTCGCGCTCGGCGAATGCGCGCGCGATGGCTTCGTTCAGCGCCTCCGCCGTTGCAAAGTCGGTGCCGAACGGCTTCTCGACGATCACGCGCGTCCACGCACCGGGCCGCGGCTTGTTCAGTCCGCTCTCGGCAAGCATGCGCAGGATGAGGTCGTAGTCCGTCGGCGAGACGGAGAGGTAGAAAAGGCGGTTGCCCATCGCGCCGCCTGCGGCGTCAATCGCGTCGAGCTTCTCACGCAGCGCGCGATAGCCCTCGGTGTTCGTGAAGTCGCTGCACTGGTAAAAAATGCGCTTCGAGAAACCACCCCACACCTCGTCGTTCAGCCCCGAGCGCGAGCACTTCGCCGTCGTGTCGCGCAGTTCGGTGCGCCACGACTCGTCGGTCTTTTCGCGGCGTGCGAACCCGACGATGTTCGTCGCTGCGGGCAGGTCGCCGTCGGCGGCGAGATTGTAGAGCGCCGGGATCAGCTTGCGGAAAGTGAGATCGCCGGACGCGCCGAAGATCACGACATTGCTCGGCTGTGGCATCGCCCTGCTGGAAAGCCCCTCGCGGAGCGGATTGGTTGGATTTTGTTCGTTGCTCACGGAAGTCACCTTGCGGCGGACATTGTGGAGACGTGCGGTGCGTTTCAATCGGAAACATTTTTTCATTTGCGCGTCGCACGAAGCCACGGCAGAAAACGCACAGGGAAAAAATATGCAGGGACCAAACAAGCCGGACTATCTCGACATCGGCTTCGAGCAAATTCACCGCGATCTGCGCCTTCTGATGGGTGCGTTCGCCGACGTGCTGCGCGACCTCGGTCACGCAGAACTTGCGGACCATTTGCCGTGGACGGGGCAGACGCTGCCAGCCGCGGATGCGGAGACGTTGCCCGAAAGGCTCGGCCTCGCGTATTCCGTTGCGTTCCAGCTCCTGAACATGGTCGAGGAAAATGCCGCCAGCGCGATGCGCGAACTGCGCGAGGAGCACGAGGGGCTCACGGCGGAGCACGGGCTTTGGGGCAGCCAGCTCTCACGGCTGAAAGAAAGTGGGATGCCGCAGGAAAAGATCGCGGCGCTGCTCCCGCGCGTGCGTATCGAGCCGGTTCTCACCGCGCATCCCACTGAGGCGAAGCGGCTCTCCGTGCTCGATCATCACCGCGTGCTTTTCGCGCTGCTCCAGCGCGCGGGTCGCGAACGGCCCACGGCGACACGCACGCGCATGCTCGCCACGGAACTGCGCGCAGCACTCGAGCGCCTGTGGCGTACGGGCGAGATCCTTTTGGAAAAGCCGACGCTCACCGACGAGCGCCGCAACGTGATGCACTATCTGCGCGAGATTTTCCCCGCCGTCGTGCCGCTGCTCGACGAACGCCTGCGCATTGCGTGGGAAGGCGCGGGCCTCGATGCTTCGCTGCTGCGCAAGCCCGGCGCGCTGCCGCGCGTGCGCTTCGGCACATGGGTTGGCGGCGACCGCGACGGGCATCCAGGCGTGACCGCCGAGGTGACGCGCGAGACGCTGGAGCGTCTGCGCGCGAATGCGCTGCTCGTGCAGCACCGCACCCTCACCGCGCTCGCGGAAAAGCTCACACTCACCAAGTGGATGCAGCAGCCGCCGGAAGCGCTCACCGCGGGCATCGCGCGCCTCGCGAAAGCGCTCGGTGCCGCTGCAGAACCAGTGCTCGCGAATCATCCCGAGGAACCGTGGCGACTTTTTGTCGAGCTGGTGATCGCTCGCCTGCCCGTCGCCATCGCGCAGGATTACGCGACGGAACTTTTGCACGGCGCGGCATACTATCGCGACCGCGCGGAACTGGTGGCCGATGTCACGCTGCTGCGCGATTCGCTCGTCGTGGCGGGCGCGCGACGGCTCGCGGATTCCGACGTGGAGCCGATTCTCCGCTCGCTCGAAGTGTTCGGCTTCCACCTCGCGCATCTCGACATCCGGCAGAACTCCGCATTTCACGCGAAGGCGCTCTCGCAGCTCATGGGCGCGGCAGGGCTCGACGGCAGCGAGTGGGAGGAATGGAACGAAGTGGATCGCATGAGATTTCTTGAGCGCGAGCTGCGTTCGCCGCGGCCGTTTCTCCATCCGTGTGCGAGCGCCGGCCCGGAGGCTGACGCGGTGCTCGCCTGCTACCGCGTGCTCGCGCAGCATCTCGCTGCTTACGGCGCGGACGGAATGGGTTCGCTTATCGTGAGCATGACTCGGCGGCAGTCCGATCTGCTCGTCGTCTATGTGCTCGCGCGCGAGGCCGGGCTGCTGCGTAATTTCCCCGAGGGAATCGTCTGCCTGCTGCCGGTCGTGCCGCTCTTCGAGACGGCGGACGATCTCGATCGCGGACCGGAAATGCTGCGAGCATTCGTGGAGCAGCCGGTTACGCGTCGCAGTCTGGAATTCCACGCCGTGCGCGCGGGACGTCCGGGTGAAATGCTCCAGCAGGTGATGGTCGGCTACAGCGACAGCAACAAGGACGCGGGCATCATCGCGAGCCAGTGGGCGCTGCACTGTGCGCAGTCGCGGCTCGCCGCGGTCGGCGCAGAACTCGGAGTGAGCATCCGCTTTTTCCACGGGCGCGGCGGAACGGTGAGCCGTGGTGCGGGGCCGACGCATCGTTTCCTCGACGCGCTGCCGCCCGGCTCGTTGTGCGGCGACATCCGGCTAACCGAGCAGGGCGAGACGATCGCGCAGAAATTCGCGAACCGCTCGACCGCGGCCTACAATCTCGAACTCCTGCTTGCGGGTGTGGCCGCAACGACTGCGCGTGTCGCGCCGCCGGACCAGGTTTCACATCCGCTTTCGCCTTTGATCACGAAACTCTCCGACGCGAGCCGCGACGCCTACCGCGCGCTCGTGGAGCACACGAGCTTCCTGCCATTCTACCGGCAGGCAACGCCGATTGATGCGCTGGAACACAGCCGCATCGGCTCGCGTCCTTCGCGCCGCACGGGGCAGGCGAGCCTCGCGGACCTGCGCGCAATCCCGTGGGTCTTTTCGTGGAACCAGGCACGCTTTTATCTGCCCGGCTGGTATGGCGCGGGCAGTGCGCTCGCGTTGCTGGGCGATGATGAACTCCAGCAGATCGCGACGGGCGCGCGCACGTGGCCTTTCCTGCACTATGTGCTCACGAATGTGGAATCGTCCCTCGCTAGCAGTGACCGCGAACTGATGCTCGCCTATGCCGCGCTCGTGGAGGACGCGGACGTGCGCGGGAAGATGACTGCCGTCATCCTCGGTGAATGGGAACTCACGCGAAAGATGATCGAACGTTTGCGTGGAGGGCCGATGGAAGAGCGACGCCCGCGCATGTCGAAGACGCTGAATCTCCGCGCTGAGGCGCTGCGCATCCTGCACGTGCAGCAGATCGCGCTGTTGAAACACTGGCGCGGCCTGCGCGCAACCGGAGATGAGAATGCGGCGACCGCGATGCTTCCGGATCTGCTGCTGAGCATCAACGCCATCGCGAGCGGCCTGCGCACGACGGGCTAGCCTGCGTAACTCGTGCGTTGCAGCGGGTGATGCCGCCGCTGCATGTTCGCGGCCTTATGCGCATCCAGCAGCTTCACCCCCAAGACGACGCCATTGTCGCGCTCAGCGCGCTGAAGACCGGCGAGACTGTTTCACTCGATGGCCGCTCGTGGATGCTGCGCAGCGATGTGGGTGCGAAACACAAGTTTGCCGCGCGCGATTTTGCCACGGGTGATCTTGTCACAATGTATGGGACGGTTGCGGGCAAAACACTGCGCGCCATTGCCGGGGGCGAACTGCTTTCGCGCGAAAACGTCACGCACGCCACTGCGTCACCGATCGCCCGCGCGACGAACTTTCACTGGCAGGCTCCCGACGTGAACTGCTGGCGCGGACGCACCTTCGACGGCTACCGCCGCGCCGACGGTCGCTGCGGCACAGCGAACCACTGGCTGGTGGTACCGATGGTGTTTTGCGAGAACCGCAACGTGGAGGTGATGCGCGAGGCGCTCACGAAGGGCCTCGGCTATGCAGTGACCACGCCGTATTCGGATTTCGTGTCGGGCCTCGCGGGCGCATGGCGTGCGGGCGGATCGCTCGATGATGCGAAGCTGCAAAAGTCCGCGGTGGCATCGAGGGTGTTTCCGAATGTGGATGGTGTGAAGTTTTTGCAGCACAGCCTTGGCTGTGGTGGAACGCGACAGGATGCGCGCGCGTTGTGCGGTCTGCTCGCAGGTTACATCACTCATCCGAATGTCGCCGGTGCGACGGTGCTGAGCCTCGGCTGCCAGAACGCGGAGGTGGAGACGCTGCGCGAGGAAATCGCCAAGCGCGGTGGCAATACGAAGCCGATACTCACCTTCGAGCAGCAGAAGAGCGCATCCGAACGTGACCTGCTCGAACGCGCGCTGCGCGAAACATTCCGCGGTATCGCGCAGGCGAATGAATTGCGCCGCGAGCCGCTGCCTCTGGGCGAACTTGTGCTCGGGCTTAAGTGTGGCGGCTCGGACGGCTTCTCCGGCATTTCCGCGAATCCCGCGCTCGGCCATTGCGCCGACCTGCTCGCGGCGCTCGGCGGCACGGGCGTGCTCTGCGAATTTCCCGAGCTGTGTGGCGCCGAGCAGTGGCTGTGCGACCGTTGCGGCGACACTGCGCTTGCCGAGCGCTTCCTCGGCCTCATGCGACGCTACGCGGAGCGCGCGCGCGCCGTCGGTTCGGGCTTCGACATGAATCCCTCGCCCGGCAACATTCGCGACGGTCTCATCACCGACGCGATGAAAAGCCTCGGCGCGGCACGCAAGGGCGGCAGTGCGCCGGTGCTCGATGTCGTGGACTACCCCGAGCCCGTGACGAAGCGCGGGGGGCTCACGCTGCTCTGCACGCCGGGCAATGACGTCGAGGCAACCACCGCGCTCACTGGCAGCGGATGCAACGTGATCGTTTTCACGACTGGCCTCGGCACGCCGACGGGCAATCCCATCTGCCCTGTGGTGAAAATGTCCACAAATACCGAACTCGCGACACGCATGGCGGACATCATTGATTTCGATGCCGGCCCGATCATCAGCGGGCAGAAAAGCATCGCGACAGTCGGCGAGGAACTGCTCGACCATGTCATCGAAGTCGCGAGTGGACGCGTGACTCCCGCAGCCGTGCGTCTCGGGCAGGATGATTTCATTCCGTGGAAGCGTGGCGTATCGCTGTAGAAAGTAGGTGGCGGCGAGCGCTGGGGAAGTGCTAGGCTAAACATGATGTTCCGCATTCCCGCCTTTCTCCTCTCTATTGCGGTGCTGCCGCTGCACGCCGCCGTTGAACTCGGCATTGATGTCCTCAAGGCGCAGGACTTCGCACCGCTGGCGGGCAAGCGCGTCGGGCTCGTCACGAACCAGACCGGCGTGGACTCTGCGGGCACGAAGACGCGCGTGCTTTTGCGCAAGGCGCAAAACGTCCGCCTCGTCGCGCTTTACTCGCCGGAGCACGGCATTGACGGCACCGTGGGCGCGGGAAAGTACGTCGCTTCGCGCAAGGACGCAGCGACCGGTCTCACGGTGCATTCGCTCTACGGGCCGACGCGCAAGCCGACGCCCGAGATGCTCCAGGGCATTGATGTGCTCGTGTACGACATGCAGGACATCGGTGTGCGGAGCTACACTTACGTCTCCACGATGGCGAAGTGCATGGAGGCATGCGGTGAGCAAAGAATTCCGTTCATCGTGCTCGACCGGCCGAATCCGCTCGGTGGGCAGCGTGTCGAGGGGCCGGGCATTGAGGACAAATGGAAGAGCTTCGTCGGCCAGTTGCCCGTGCCGTATCTGCACGGCATGACCGTCGGCGAGCTTGCGAAAATGGCGAACGCACACGGCTGGGCCGGGAGCCGCTGCCAACTCACTGTCGTGCCGATGCAGGGCTGGAGCCGCGACATGACGTGGAACCGCACGGGCCTGCGCTGGGTGCAGACTTCGCCGAACATTCCGCGCGCGACCTCGGTGCCGTACTATGCGGCGACGAGCATCTTTGGCTCGCTTGAAGGCGCTGCGCTCGATGTCGGCATCGGCACCGGCGAGCCGTTTCAGATGGCGGGAAAGTGCGGACTGGACTCCGTCGCATTCGTGCGCGAGTTGCGCGCAGCCGGTCTTCACGGTGTGGGCGTCGAGCCGTATCACCGGCAGGAATTCGGCGGCGCGCGCCTGAGCCTCACCGCGGACAGCGACGCGAATCTTGCCGCGCTGAACATCCATCTTCTCTCTGCCGCGCAAAAATATTCCCGCGGCAGCATCTTCGCACGCTACCGCGATCCCGATGACATTTTCTGGAAGGTGTATGGCAGCACGAGCATCCGTCCTCAGATTGAGAAAGGCGTAAGCCCGGCGGCGATTGTCGCAAGCTGGCAGCCGGTGGTCTCGCGTTTCAAATCGGCGCGCCAGCCGTATCTGATCTACTAGCGCACGATGCGCACGGCTCTCTACGGCGGCAGCTTCGATCCAATCCACCACGGGCATCTCATCCTCGCCCGGGAGGCGATGGAGCAGCTTGCGCTGGATCGCGTTGTCTTCATTCCCGCCGCGCAGTCGCCGTTCAAGCTCGCGAGCACGCCCGCGCCTGCTGCGGTGCGCCTCGCGATGGTGCGCGCGGCGATCGCGGGCGAGCCGCGCTTCGAGTGCGACGCATCCGAGACTGAACGCAAGGGGCCGAGCTTCACTGTGGACACTGTCGAGGCGTGGAGGAAAAAAGCGCCGGACGACGAGCTGTTCTACTTCATTGGCGAGGACAACGTGCGCGATCTCCCGAAATGGCGCCGCTTTGAGGAACTGAGCGAGATGATGAAGTTTGTCGTCTTCGGGCGCGATCCCGCTGCGCCGCCATGCGACTTCACCTTCGTCAAATTCGCCGCCGCCCACCGCACGCCTCCGCGCGAAATGCCTGTCATCCAGCGCCGCGTGGACATTTCCGCGACCGAGGTGCGCAAGCGCGTTGCACAGGGCCGCAGCATCCGCTATCTCGTCCCCGAAGCGGTGCGCGAAATCATCGAGACGCACCGCCTTTACCAAGGAGACTCCCATTAAATCCGACAAACTCGCCAAGCTCTGTGCCAGCATCGCCGCCGACAAAAAGGCGGAGGACATCATCGCGCTGGATTTGCGCAAGCTCTCATCCTTCACCGATTTTTTCGTCGTCTGCACCGGCGCTTCCGAGCCGCAGCTCAAGGCGATCGCGAACGAAATCGAGGACCGCTTGAAAAAAGAGCACAAGATCCGCCCGCTCGGCGTTGACGGCTATCCGCTCAGCCAATGGATCATCGCCGACTATGGCGATGTGGTCGTCCACATTTTCCATCCCGAAAAGCGCGCCGTGTACCGCCTCGAGGATCTCTGGAATGACGCACCGCGGCTGAAGCTCTGATGCAACGATGAACTACATGATCGAGACGGATGTCGTGTGCCCGTACTGCGGCGAGGAGTTCCCGGTGGTGGTGGACACATCGGAAGGCGAGTGGAGCACCATTGAGGATTGCACCGTCTGCTGCCGCCCCATCGCGCTGCTGTTTGAATGCGCGCCGGGCGAAGTGCTCTCGGTGGATGCGTCGCGGGCGTAGCGTTATTTCAGCTCCGGCGGCACGGAGCCGTAACTCCAGCCCGAGAGGACCGGCTTCGCCTTTTCCGGTTCGGGAAATGGCGTGGGCGTGAACTGCTTCGCGAGTTCGATCCCTGCGTCCACGAACTGCTGTCCCGCGCTCACTTCGAGGTTCGAATAGCTCGTGAGGCGCGTCTCGTAGCCGCCGCCGTGCGGGCCGAGCGCCTCCGCAGTCGGCACGTAGCCCACGCAGCCGTTCGCGAGTTCCACGGGGATGGTCATCTTGAAATTGCTGCGCTTTTTTAATTAAAAAAGCGCAGCAATTTCAAGATGACCATCCCCGTGGAACTCGCGAACGGCTGCGTG
>Ga0075030_100005170_pt1 | contig 11779 bp, 10 predicted proteins | sample LitLauG_LLR_2012_FD_71393 | JGI IMG/M metagenome (GOLD analysis project Ga0075030, IMG submission 71393) | Freshwater sediment microbial communities from Pennsylvania, USA - Little Laurel Run_MetaG_LLR_2012 | ecosystem: Environmental > Aquatic > Freshwater > Creek > Sediment | place: USA...
GAGGTCTGAGGTCCGGGTTCGGCCCTACCCCAGCACTTCTCTTACCTTGCGCAGCAGATTCTGCAAGGTAAATGGCTTCTGCAGGAACGCAGTGCCACTCTCAATCGAACCTTCACTGAGGATAGTGTCTTCGGTGTATCCGGAGAGATACAGAACCTTGGTCTCTGGACGAATCTTCGAGAGTTCATGGACCAATTCGCGCCCACTCATGCCGGGCATGACGACATCGGTGATGACAAGATCGAGGGTCGCATCCAGCTTAGTGGCGGCCAGCAGACCAGCTTCGCCGTGTTCCGCCTGGATCACGTTGTATCCCTTGGACTCGAGGGTCTCACGCACCAACTGACGCACAGACTCCTCATCCTCAACCAGCAAAACGGTTTCGGACCCTCCCTGGGCGGCGCGGGCGACGGGAACCGCAGTTGAGTCCGCGGCGGCCTCCACGCGAGGCAGATAGATATTGAAAGTAGTGCCAGTGCCCTTCTCGCTTTGGACCATCACGTATCCGCCGCTCTGTTTGATGATGCCGTAGACCGTCGAGAGACCGAGTCCCGTTCCCTTGCCTTTTTCTTTCGTCGTAAAGAATGGCTCGAAGATCCGGGATTGGGTTTCCTTGTCCATACCCATTCCGCTATCGCTGACGGACAGCATGACGTACGTGCCCGGCCGGATGAAAGTCTGCTCCCGGCTGTGGTTTTCGCCCAGCGTGATTCTTCGCGTACGGATGGTGAGCTTTCCACCATCGGGCATCGCGTCCTTGGCATTCACCACCAGGTTCATTAAGACCTGCTCTAACTGGCCGGCATCGGCCCGGGTGCAGCCCGCGTCAGCTGACAGGTCGGCTGCCAAAGTAATGGTTTCGCCGATCAGAGGACGCAACAGCCGCTCCATATCCTGAACGACGGCGTTCACGTCCACGACCTTCAATTCCAGCAACTGCTTGCGGCTGAATGCCAGCAACTGCCGCGTAAGAGTCGTGGCTCGGTCGGTCGCCTGTTGAATCGCTAATCCCTTTTCGCGCAAAGGATGGCTGGCTTCCAATTTTGCGAGGATGACCTCGGTGTAGCCGCTGATAACCATCAGCAAATTGTTGAAATCATGCGCAACTCCGCCGGCCAGCCTACCCACCGCTTCCATTTTTTGCGCCTGGCGGAACTGATCTTCCAGCGCCCGCCTTTCAGTCACATCTTCGGCTATGGCTTCGAGAACGTCGGCAGGTTCGTCGGCGCTGCTCACGGCTCGTCCGCTGATGCGAACCGTAATCGAGCGTCCATCTTTTCGCTTCCATTTCACCTCGAATCCATCCATCCGTCCGTTGCGCCGGAATTCTTCAATGAGGCGATCATGCTCTTCAGGGTTCGCGAAAACGTCTCTTTCGGGATCGAGAAGCAGCACCTCCTCCGGCGATCCGTAGCCCAGCATGGCAATCAGTGCAGGGTTCACATCGAGGAAGCGTCCTTCCAGGCTTGCGCGATAAATACCGTACACCGAACTCTGCACCAGCGATCGGTAGCGAGCTTCGGAACGGCGAAGCGCCTGCTCGTTTCTCTTAATCTCAACCGCACTGGCAAGTTGCCGCGCTACGAAGGTCAAGACCTCCTTGTCGCGTTTTCCGTATCGGATGTGCTTGGAATAGGTCTGAACAACGAGGGCGCCGAAAGTGTGGGCGCCGACTTTCAACGGAACACCCATCCAGTCCAATGATTTTGATCCCTTACGGGCTACCTCGCCGCGGTCCTCCATCGCCTGCAGCACTTCAGGGGTTGCCAGAAGCGGCTCGCCAGTTCGGAGGAGATATTCCGTGAGGTGCGGTCCCATCTTCCTCGCCGGCGGAGGGGGATCTTGTTCATCGACAAAATATGGGAAGGTCAATAACTCCGTCGCCGGATCGTAGAGCGCAATGTAGAAATTTTTCGCGTACATCAACTCATCCACAATGCTGTGCACTGCGGCAAAGAACTGCTGGAGATCATGCGCGCTGCTGCTTTTCTCGGCTACGCGGTAGAGCGCCGAGCTCAGGGCCTCGACTCGCTTGCGATCGGAGATGTCGTGGTAGTTGGCATAGTAGCCGGCGATCTTCCCCTTATGCACCAGAGGAGCGCACGCGACGGTAACGTCGAGCAAGGTTCCGTCTTTCGCGCGGCGTTGCGTCTCAAGCGTGATGCGCTGGCCTTTTTCCAAGGCCTCGAGCACCCATTGCGACTCAGCCAGCCGCTCTGGAGGCACGATCAGGTTTGCGATCGGCTGCCCGATCACATCCGACTCTTCATATCCAAACATGCGGCCGAATGTCTCATTCGCCAGCAGCAACCGATGATGACAGTCGGTGACTGCGATCGCATCCGGCGAGACCTGGAAAACCTGTTCCAGAAAATGAGGTTGTGCCGATTGGTTCTGCGAGTTGGCTTTCGTTTCGGCTGCAGCGGGCACAGGGCAGGAGTGATTCGAACAAGTTCCGTTGCCAGGCGCGGTCCCGGGATCCACGAACGCAGGTGCGGCCCCGCTCTCCAACGCCTCTTTCAGGCGCTGAGCGCGTGCAACTTCCGCCGCCCCGGGTGGGGTGACACGTTCACCCATGCGCGATTCCCCCTCGAAATCCGCGACCTGTCGCATGGTAAAACGTGGGGTAAGACCTCGAAAGTTACTGGGGTAATCCAGAACCGAGAGCCCGCGAGGAAGGCACACCAGCGACCGGTCCTTCGTAACTTGGTACACACCAAATCGCGCCCATATCCTCTAGTTTGGAAATCGCGCGCCTCTCGCTTGCAGCGTAATCCTCAGGAGGATCATGTCTCCGCTCGTCCAAAGATCCCGGAGTGTTTCGGCTCGCCCGAATCCTACGGAGCAGCATTGGGGCATGCTGCTGTTCGAAAGCATGTCGGCAGGTGTATTCGCGATCTTCGTCGGATTCGTCGCAGTACTGTGCGTGGTAGGTGTGTACGTGATCATTGTGTGGCCGCTTACCTTCTGGGACCTGGCCAACCTGGGAATCGAAAAACTCGCTCCCTGGGTCAATACCGTCCTGTGGTCCGTGTTCGCCGGAGGTACGCTGGCAGGCTATTGGTGTTTTAGCGGCCACGCCTTCAAGACAAAACCGAAAGCGAGAATCCAGGCTCGTTCCATGTCAAGACGCTAATTTTATTCCCTGCTTACACTCTGATTGTTACTTTCGTGAACCTGTCGCGGTCGAACTTTGCACCACGCGTGTCACAATGGGCTCACAAATCTCACGCACAATCGGTATTGCGGCAAATTTGCAGCCTGGTGCGGCGAGACATTTTCGCAAGCAGGAGATGTCAATGAAGCGACTTGGGGCGGTCCTCGTCGAGTTGCGTTGCGCCATCGTATTGTCCCTTTGCTGTTTCATTCTCACCCTCTGCATTTCTCCAGCCTCTGCGCAAACACCAGGCCTCACCGATAACGCGATTTTGATCGGATCCTGTTCGGCTCTCGACGGTCCGGCACACTTCCTGGGCCAGCAGACGGTTCTCGGCGCCACTACCTATCTGCACTCCATCAACGATGAAGGCGGCGTCTTTGGCCGTAAGGTGCAACTTCTCGCTTTCGATGATGGCTACGATCCCGACAAAGCCCCGGCATGCTTCAAACGCATGACGAAGGAAGGCGTGTTCGCGCTCGGATTTTTCGTCGGCACTCCCACCGCCAAGGTCTATGTGCCAATGGCCCAAGAGGAAAAGATCCCGGTGGTGGGACTCTTCACAGGCGCCCAAATGCTCTACGAACCGCTCAAGCGCTATGTCATCAACGTCCGCGCTTCTTATTTTGACGAGACGCGCGAGCAGGTGGACAAACTCTGGGACAACAACATTCGCAAAATTGGAGTTCTGTACCAGGATGATGCCTTCGGCAAGACGGTGCTCGACGGAGTGAAGCTTGCCCTGCAAAAGCACAACTCGGTCCCAGCGGGTCTTGGAACGTTCCCGCGCAATTCGGTTGATGTCGATGCCGGTCTCAAAGAGTTACTGGCGGCGCACCCGCAAGCGGTGGTTGTGGTCGGTCCCTATTCTCCGGTAGCCGCCGTCATCAAGAAGGCGCACGCAACTGGTTGGCGCCCGCAGTTCTTGACCGTCTCGTTTGTCGGCACGGAAGAGTTCATCAAAGAAGCTGGGCCGGATGCGGAAGGCACCATCATTACGCAGGTCGTGCCGCCGTATGATCGACTCGACTATCCGACTGTTGCTCTCTATCGCCAGCAACTGACCAAATACTATCCTGAGCAGAAACCCAGCTTCGCGAGCCTTGAAGGATTTGTGGATGCAATGGTCTTAGTCGAAGGACTGAAGCGTGCGGGGAAAGATCTGAATCGAGAAAAACTGATCTCTGCAATCGAGTCGATTCACGAGATGAACATTGGGATGGGTTCTAAACTGGTGTTGGATTACAGCCCGACAGATCACAAGGGCTTTGATAACGTTTATCCGACGATCGTGCGGGGTGGGCAACCGGTGCTGATCACAGACTGGTCTGGAATCGGCAGGCAGTAGCGAGACGATCGTCCGATTTCTTGAACGCCAATCGAGCAGAATTTCGCGCACTCGTATAAACACCAGCCGCCTACAAAAGTTTCGCCGGACCGCGTGATTTGCGGTCCGTTTCTTATTGTGTCCACATGCATCTTGGGCGCATGCTCCCGCATCAGATGAATTAACCGGATGGTTAATTCGTAAAGTTTCGTCAAAGGGTCGGGAGGTGACCTATGAAAGGCAAGAACACGATGGGGAAGTTCGTAGGGACGTTTTTGGCAGTGGGTCTCATGGCGGGGATGTCGCTGGCGGACACGCCGGCGTCTCGCTACGACGGTTCGATCCAGTCCGCGGTGACGCAGAAACTGGCGTCAAAGTCGAAGTTCAGTAACCTACAGTCCAGCGTGGAAGACGGCGTCGTGACCCTGACCGGCACGGTCGATCTGTACCAGACCAAGTTGGACGCGGCCAAGGCCGCGCGCAAGACCGCCGGCGCTCAGGGCGTGCGGAACCTGATTACCGTGGCTGGTCCCAACGTGCCCGACGCGCAACTCGAGCAGAAACTGGCTACGAAGCTGCGCTTCGTGCGCGTCGGTTATGACAATGCCTTCGATTACTTCGCGATCGGAGTCAAGGATGGTGTTGTAACGGTGGAAGGACAGGATCGCACTGGCGTTGGCCGCGATGAAGCCATGGGCGAAATCGCGAACATGCCCGGCGTGAAGGATGTGATCGACAACATCTCGATCGAGCCGGTCTCACTGTTCGACGATGGCTTACGGCTGCGTGCGGCGCGCGCCATCTACGGTGATTCGGTGCTCGGCAAGTACTCCACCGATCCGGCGCATCCGATCCGCATCATCGTGACAAACGGTCACGTGACGCTGTACGGGTCGGTTGAGAGCAACATGGACAAGCAACTGGCCGGTATGCGAGCCAACCAGGTTCCCGGGGCATTCAGCGTCGAGAACAAACTGGTCGTGGATAAGTCGTAAGTTGATATAGCGGTGATGAGGGCGCGGCGCAAGCTGCGCCCCTTTTGTATTCCAAGACGACTAAGATCCGGCTGCCCTCTACGTGTTGTCATCCAGAGCCGCGTCTTTTGCGGCGAAGGATCTATGAACTCGCTGGCAGTTCCGATGCACCAAAGGAATGCAGCGGTCCTTCGGCGGGCAAAGAGCGCCCGCCTCAGGATGACACCCAACTGGCAACAAGTTTCTATTTGCGATCACTTCCCAGGCGTGTGTTGAAACGGAAGCTTGGTGTAACGCACCTTGTCCACCTGAATCATGAGAGCAACTCGCCCTTCCGGAGCTCGCATAGGGAACGGCTTACCGGTGTACTTGTGCGAGATGGGATCCATCATCTTCAATTCCGGATCAGGGCGGCGCTCGATCACGCTTCCGCGGATCTGCACTTCTTCGTACGGATTCGTGAAGTCCACAATCGACAGCGCGATCCGAGGATCTCGCTTCGTGTTCTTCCCTTTGAGCGAGCTTTCACCGGTACAAATGACGAGGTGCTCGCCCTCGCGCCCGACCCAGACGGGGACGGACTGGGGCGAACCGTCGGACATGAGCGTAGCCAGGTGGGCAAAGTTAGCGCGATCGATGAGTTGCTTTACTTCGGGGGAGAGGCTGGACATAAAAGGCTCCTTCACGGCTGTTAAGGCAATCGATTGATCAATGACGCGACGTACCCCGCGCCGAATCCGTTATCGATATTGACGACGCTGACATTCGACGCGCACGAATTCAGCATCCCCAGCAGCGCTGCCATGCCTTTGAACGACGCACCGTAGCCGATACTGGTGGGCACAGCAATGACGGGAACTCCGACCAATCCGCCAACCACGCTGGGCAGCGCTCCTTCCATGCCGGCACAGACGATCACCACGCGGGCTTTGGTCAGTGCCTCGCGGTTCGCAAGCAAACGATGAATGCCGGCGACACCCACGTCGTAGAAGTGCTGCACTTCGTTGCCCATCAACTCTGCTGTGACAACGGCCTCTTCGGCGACGGGAATGTCGCTTGTACCTGCTGATACGACCGCGATCATTCCCTTTCCATACTTCTTTTCGTCACGCTGCAGGACGATCGCCCGGCCAAGCTCGCGATACTCGACTCGACGCACTTTCTTCTTGACGGCAGCAAACTGGCGCACATCGGCGCGTGTCGCAAGAACATTGCCGCCATGCTTGGCGAGTCGCGCGAAGATTCCCGCCACCTGCGCCGGAGTCTTCCCTTCTCCCAGGATGACTTCCGGCATCCCTGCACGCAACGCCCGGTGATGATCCACCTTGGCGAATCCCAGGTCTTCGAAGGGCATGTGGCGTAAGCGAGCCACGGCATCATCGGGCGTGAGTTTGCCCCGTCGAACATCGTGGAAGAGTTGGCGAATGGATTCGGCGTTCAAACGAGGCACTCAGGAGTCAGTATTCGGCATTCAGCCGGACGATGCTTAGATTAGCATTTTGCGGAGCGGGACCTGAGCGCACGGGAGAGCTTCAAGAATTTATTGCCGTGATCTCCGGCCTTTCGGCGCTCTGGTCTCGACGTTCCAGGCGCACGAGCCAGATCATTGCGCCTAAGGCTTCCATCCCCACCAGGATGTTGCATAAGTTTTCTATGTAGGAAGCAGAACTCCGGGGCACCGAAGGGTCGTGCCAGAAGAACAAATCGACAATCCCGGCAATTCCAAGGAGGACTCCGGGAATCATGAGCAATTCAAATACGCCGCGAACCGGTTTTTGGACTTCCAGCTTTCGCGCCATCAGTTCGGTGGCCAGGCTGATACCTGTGCCTGCCGTCACTATCAGCACACCGTACAGCGGGAAGGCGGCGTTCGGCTTGTCGCCTCCTCCGACTGGATGGACGGTAGCGACAAAACCGAAAAAGGTCAGCGCACAGCACACAAAGACCAGCACTACCATGCCGACATACCCGATGGAAACTCCCGGAGTTCGGTTCAGTTGGCGAAACCGTCGCTCTCTATAGTGAAAAATCAGCGCCCACGGCGACGAGAGAAGCGAGCAGACAAACCAGGACAATACGGCTTCAGCGAGCGCTCCTCCCATAGAGTCGTCAGGAGACCGGCTCATAAACGCCCCGGCCATCGCCGCCGTCACAACAGGAACCTGCCACATCAGAATGGGCCGGGACGAAGAAATCAGCAGCACGGGAGGCGGGCCAAGCAGGATGACCAGCCATGGCCCGGTCATGTCATCGGAAGCAAAGAATCGGCTGAGGACGAGACCCACGGAAACGCCCGTAGCCAATGCCAACCAGTCGCGCACCGAAAATGGTTGTGTTGCCGATGCCAATTCACACATCCGGATCAAAGATCGCTCAAGTAATCAACCAGGAAGAAGAACTCCAGCGTCGCCGAGATCGCGAGCAAGACAAGCGCTGTCCCAATCCCAAAGAATGCGCCGATCACTTTTTCCGCCGAGCGCGCAGCTTTTATGAACCAGCGCATCGCAACCAGCTCCGTGCCGATGAAAAGCAGAAGCGCCACAAGCATGACCGATGGATGACTGAATGCGCAGGGCCCCATCCCGGCAAGGAGAAAAGCGGGAATGAAGAGAAATATCGGGGCCAGAGCTAAGGCCCACGCCACAGTGAATCTCTCAGACCACGGATTTTTCATTCGCTTTTGAGGTACCTATGAAACAGAGTGCGCTTTGCGCGCGCCGCGCAGCTTCGTGATCACCGTCGCGCAGACTTTGCGGGCTAGTCCCGGTTCGTCCAGATGCGCCAGAAAGAGGCGCCGTAACCCGCTCGGAGTAACTTTGCCCGCCAAATACGCGTCGTAAATCTGATAGCCGATCCGATAACCCCACTCGCGCGCGGACGATTCCAATTTATCGCCGCCAGCGTGTGCCGCTTCGTGCGCAGCCTTGGTGCAGGCTGCACGGCTAATCGACACTTGTTCTTCAGCCGGAGCCGGACGTGAAGGATACAAAACCCGCGAACCGAAGTAGGCGACGGCGTGTTCGATAACCCGACCGTAGAAATGATCCATTTCGTCACACTGCCGCGAAGGAGTCGCCTCCCCCGATCCGGGGCCGTTCACACGTTGCGGCAAACCCTGACAGGCATGATGCAGGAACCGGGTTGCGTCCTCGGCAGCATGCATCATCTGGAACTCGCGAATATAAAATGCATTGACCTTAGGCAAGTACGCACTGCCTCTCTCGTCGACGCAAGCCAACATCAAATCCCGGTACTGCTCGCTGATACCTTTTCGCGAGAGCAATCGCCGAAGCATCGCGTCGGACGAGCCACCGTAGACCTCGGGAAGCATATCGACGAGGAACTTCGGCTGCGTTCCGTTGTGCGGCGAGTAGCGATTGATCTCGAGGAAACTCGCGAGACTGTCGATCAAGTTGTAGATCGTTGGAGCGAAATCAGGCCCATCGTCGCATCGGCTCCACTGATCGAGGAACAGGCGATAGCTCTCGTACTTTTCCAAGGGGGTGGCGTTGAAGACGCAGATCGTATCTTCGTTAACGCGTACCGCCTCGACCTTGTCGGCCCGCTCCCCGGCCGCGCGCCAGTACAGTGCATCGATGTTCTGCAAAACGGTCAGGATTTTCGCGTCTGGCATTTGTTCGCGTATCTCGCGCGGCAGATGGGCGGGGGCAAGATGCGACTCGCCAAACAGCACAAAGATCACCGCATTGGGATGGCGCTGTCGAATCTCTGCGGCCTTCAGCGAAGCATGGCGGTCGCGCGCACCGATCTTTCTCAGATCTTCTCGCGGCATGCAGTCGAGGCCATAGAGCGCCTCGGCGTGATCGCGGGCGGTAACGAGTAATTCGTAAAACGGCGCCCAGTCGTATCCCCAATCGAGGTCGAAGCGGATACGCTGCCGGAGCTCGCTCTCATCGATCTCGCGCCGCCACCATTCGTCGAGAATGTGCTGGTCACGGGCAAAGATCGTTTCGACTCCCAGAACCACAGGCCGATCTCCCACCAAAGCGCGCCGCTCAAGAAGGGAAGCTGCATTTCGTTGGGCTGCTGGAAGCGCATGATAGTCGCCGATCAGTACCACGTCGGCAGCTTGCAGCGCAGCCTGGACCTGCTCGTTATCGAGCACGGACTCGTAGCTGCGAAAAGCCTGGTTGAATTCCCGAAGATACTTGCGACGGCCATGCGAATCCTGCGCGCGGATTTCGCGCTCGACACCTGCCAGTGCGGTTAACTGCGCCGCGCTGCGCCGCAATCGGAGATTTGCCGTCGTTGCCATAACCAGCTTCTAGCGGCTAGCTTCTGGCTGCTAGCCTTGACTTCCTTGCTCCGGCCTCCCTATGCTCTGACTTCGAGGCCATTTGCCCCATCCACCGAAAAACATCACCATCGCGACCACTGGAGCCAGCGGAGCGATTTTTCTCCGCCATCTCCTGCTTGCTCTCAGCCACGACGACCGGGTCGAGACCGTAAACTTCATCGTCTCTGACAGCGCGCTCCGCGTCATGGCCGAGGAATTGAAGCTCAAAGGCCGATCCAACCTGCTCGGCCAGATTCTCGGCCCTAAAACATCCCGATCGGCCACCGGCGACACTCGCAAATTTCAAATTCAATCCAACGCCGACATTGGAGCCAATATCGCCAGCGGGTCTTATCCCGCCGAAGCCATGGTCGTCATCCCATGTAGCGTGGGCACTCTGGCCCGGATCGCTAACGGCGTCGCCTCGCACCTGATCGACCGCGCCGCCGATGTTTCGCTCAAAGAGAAGCGTCCGCTGGTGCTCTGTGTTCGCGAGACGCCCCTCAACAAAATCCACATCCGCAATATGTATCGGGCCGCCGATGCCGGAGCGACGGTCTTCCCGCTCATCCCGGCTTTCTATTACGGCCCTACTTCATTAGATGAGCTGGCTCGCGAATTCGCATGTCGCGTGCTGGCTCACCTGGGCCTTCCGCAGCCCCAAGCCTTCCGCTGGAAAGGCTGATCCTTCAACAACTTACGACGTAGAGCAAAAAAAACTCTCACGTAAAGGACATCGGCACACAGAGGGGAGGATTTCAGTGTAGAAGGCCCAGAAGTGCGCTACCCAGATGCCCGCTGGACATGTACAGCGGGGTAACCTCCAAGTTTGATTACTTCCAGTTACCCGCCTTTTCGACTCCCCGAGATCACGCAAAGTGCACTCCCACCCACGTTCTTAGAAGGCTAGGCTTTGCGTTGACTCGAGTTTCCAGAAAAGATGAGGTGAACCGTGAGACGCCACTTGTCGGTCGCTTTGATTGTTTGCTTTTTGAGTTCTTTCTTCCCGTGCCTCGCCGCAGACGAGACGTCTGCCCCGTCACTGACGATCTACAACCAGAATTTTGCAGTGGTACGCCAGGAGGTTCCGCTGGATCTGAAAGCCGGGACGACCAGCGTGCGCATGACCGACATCACCATGCATCTTGAACCTGATTCGGTGATCTTGCGGGATCCCAACAACAAGAGGCCGCTCCAAGTTCTGGAGCAGAACTATCGCGCTGATCCTGTTTCAGAGGCGCTGCTGCTGTCTTTGTACGAGGGCAAAACCATCAACTTCCTCGTGCAGCATGGCGACAAGCAGGAAGTTGTCCCTGGCAAAATCATTCGCAGCGGATACGCGCCGCACGACGCAATGGCACAGAGCCGCTATGGCAGCCAGTACTACCAAACGCAAATGGTCTACGCGCAGGCCACAGAACAGCCGATCATCGAAATGGAAGGCCAAATTCGCTTCGGGATGCCGGGTACTCCGATCTTCCCCGCCCTTGCCGATGACACTATCCTCAAGCCCACGCTGCAATGGCTGCTCGGTTCCGACAAGGCCGGGCCCATGCACGCGGAACTTTCCTACGTGACTGGCGGATTTACCTGGGAGGCGGACTACAACATCGTTGCGCCGGAAAAAGGTGATCTCGTCGATATCGTCGGCTGGGTCACGATGGACAATCAAAGCGGAAAGGACTTTCAGAACGCGCGCATCAAGTTGATGGCCGGCGATGTGAGCAAGATTCAGCAAGGACAGGTGATGGTATATGCAGCAAAAGCCATGGCGGCTGATATGGCGGCGCAAGAACCTGCAGTGAGCGAAAAGGCCTTCGACGAGTATCACCTCTATACCCTGGCGCGCCCGACAACCCTGCACGACCGCGAGACCAAGCAGGTGGAATTCGTCCGCGCCAACGGCGTAGCCAGCAAGCAGCTTTATATCTATGACGGGTTAAGAGTCGATCCGAACCGCTACGGCGGATGGAACATGGAGATGATCCGCAACAATTCGGAATACGGAACGGAATCAAATCCGA